>Ga0315291_10000423_pt1 | contig 55696 bp, 50 predicted proteins | sample YL17G12_20_MG_FD_203070 | JGI IMG/M metagenome (GOLD analysis project Ga0315291, IMG submission 203070) | Sediment microbial communities from Yellowstone Lake, YNP, Wyoming, USA - YL17G12_20 | ecosystem: Environmental > Aquatic > Freshwater > Lake > Sediment | place: USA: Wyoming | collected... | reverse complement strand
GTGGCGAGCGTCGAGTCCTCGGCGGCTGGGGAGGCGATCCTCGCCCTGTACCGCGACGGAGACCTTCTCTCCTCGACCCCCGTCGCGCTCGAGCGCGGCCTGACTCGATTCCAGATCCCGGACACCCTCGCCGCCGCCGGTGCCCATGCCTACCGCGCCGTCGTGAAGCGAGCGGGAGACCCCGTGCCGGAAAACGACGCGCTCGGTGCTTTCGTTCAGACCGAGGATCAGCCCTCGCTGCTCGTCGTCTCCCCTGAGTCGGCGAGCCCGTTCGTCGAGCTTCTCTCGGCAGCCGGGAAGGCCCACGGGACGAGCCCCGTCGTGCCCGCCCTCGAGGACCTCGCGGACTATCGCCAGGTCCTCCTGACCGGGCTCCCCCTCGGCAGCCTCTCCCCGCGGGACATCGAGACCCTCCGGACCTTCGTGGAGGACCTCGGCGGCGGCCTTCTCGTCGCCGAGGGCGAGGAGGAGCTGCGGGGTTTCCGCGGCGGCGGGATCGAGGACCTCCTCCCGACGACGTACACGCTTCCGCAGCGCGCCGAGCAAGCGAGCTTGGCGGTCGTCTACCTCCTCGATCGCTCGGCGAGCATGCGTGGCCACGCGGAGGGCGCCGTGAAGATTGACGTCGTCAAGGAGGCCGCCGCCGCGAGCGTCAGTCTCCTCGACCCTGACTCGCTGGCCGGGGTCATCGCCTTCGACCGGAACTTCAGGTGGCTTCGCCCCCTCGCCCCGGTCGCGGACGGAAGGGAGATCTACGAGGCCCTCCGCGGCCTGGAGGCGAGCGGAGGGACGGACATCTACTACCCGACCGTCGAGGCCCTCGACGCCCTCGCCCAGGTCTCGGCGCGGGTGAAGCACATCCTCGTCCTCTCGGACGGGAAGACGGTGGACGAGGTGCGGGACTGGGACGGGCTCTTCGCCCGGATGCAGCAGGAGACCGACGTCCATCTCTCGGCGATTGCGATCGGCCCGCAGCCGAACCTCCCCCTCCTCAACCGCCTGGCCGAGGCCGGCCGGGGCACCGTGTACCCCGCCGCCGACTTCTCGACCCTCCCGCAGGTGTCCATGGCAGCGACGCAGCGCCTGTCCCGGAGCCGCTTCGTGACCGAGGAGACCCCGATCGCCGGTCCCCTTGCTGAAGGAGAGCTCGCGGACCTTCCCGCGCTCCAGGGGTACGCCCTGACCTACCCCCGCCCCACGACCGAGATCCTCCTTTGGACCGGCAAGGACCCGATCCTCGCCCGCTGGCGCGTCGGGCTCGGCCGGGTCGGCGTCCTGAACACCGACCTCGCTGGCGCCTGGTCCGCTCCGTGGCTCTCGTGGAGTCGGGCTCCTCTCCTCCTCGAGGCGATCCTCGGCACCGTCGAGGCAGAGACCGCGGTGGCGCAGGGCCTTGCCCCGTCGGTGGAGGTCGGCGAGGAGGGGATCCGCGTGCGCGTCGAGGCGCGCGAGCCGGACGGCGCCTTCGCCGACTTCCTCGACCTCGAGGCCGTCCTCCTCCCGGGCGGAGCCGCTGCTCCCCTCCAGCAGACAAGCGTCGGCCTGTACGAGGCCACGTTCCCCACGCTCCCTGAGGGGGGATACGCCTTGCGCACGATCGACCACACCCGCGGCCGGGTCGCCCTCGTCCCCTTCTCCGTTCCGTACCCGGCGGAGTACCGCCGGACCGGCGTGGACGAGACGACCCTCCGCGCGATCGCCCGGGCCACCGGTGGCCGCCTCCTCGTGGACGAGGTCCTCCCTGAACCGAGGGCGGCCGGGGCCGACCTCTCCTACATCCCTGTGCACCGGCAGGTCCTCCTCGCGTCCCTCGCCCTCTTCCTCCTCGAACTGGTCCGGCGCAAGCTCCCCCGACGGCGCGGCGCTCAGGCGACCCGCGCAGACTGAACCCCAGGGCAGCGTCCTGGCGCGTTCGCTCACGCGTGGCCGCAGAACCGGCTGCTCGTGCCGCTCTCCGGCGTTGGCCGTGGGGAACGGCGATTCATACCGTTCCCCGGCCGTTGGCTGTGGGGAACGGCGATTCATATAATCGCCCCGACGGCGGGGAGTGGCGCAGCCTGGTAGCGCGCCTGCTTTGGGAGCAGGAAGTCGCTGGTTCAAATCCAGTCTCCCCGACCAGGAAGGGGGTTCCTTGTCCGAGGCGCAGCCCTACATCTCCCTCTATCGCCGCTGGCGGCCGCAGCGCTTCCAGGACGTCGTCGGCCAGGAGGACGTCGTCCGCACGCTCCGAAACGCCGTCGTCGCCGGGGAGTTGGCGCACGCCTACCTCTTTGCCGGCGAGCGGGGGATCGGTAAGACAACGATCGCGCGGATCCTCGCCCGCGCCGCGAACTGCCTCGCTCCCCAGGCAGGGGAGCCGTGCAACGCCTGCCCGAACTGCAAGACGATCCTCGCCAACCGCTCCCTCGACATCCTGGAGATCGACGGGGCGTCCAACCGCGGGATCGACCACATCCGCCGCCTGCGCGAGGAGGTCGCCTTCGCCCCGACCGACCTTCGGACCAAGGTGTACATCATCGACGAGGTCCACATGCTGACGAACGAGGCGTGGAACGCGCTCCTGAAGACACTCGAAGAGCCGCCGGCCCACGTCGTTTTCGTCTTCGCCACGACCGAGCCGCACAAGGTCCCGCGCACCATCCTCTCCCGCTGCCAGGCGTTCGACTTCCGCCGCATTTCGGAGGAGAAGATCGCCGCCCGGATCGGAGAGATCGCGCAGGCTGAGACGATTCGGATCAGCGACGACGCCCTCCGCCTCATCGCCCGGAAGGCGAACGGGGGAATGAGGGACGCGATCGTGATGATCGAGCAGGCCGCGAGCTACAAGCAAGGCGAGATCAACGCCCCTGAGCTCCTCGACATGCTCGGCCTCGTCGGGCGCGACGCGTGCGAGTCCTTCCTCCGGGCCTTGGAGGCGGGAGACCGGCGGGCGATCCTCGCGGCCGTGCGAGACCTCGTCGAGCGGGGGAAGGACCTCGAGGCGTTCCTCCTCGACCTCGTGGAGATGCTGCGCGACCGGATCATCGACGGCGGAGACGTTTCGCGCGACGTCCGCTTCTGCCGGGGTCTCCTCGCCCTGCGCCAGGACCTCCTCCGGTCGCTCGACCGGCGGATCGTCATGGAGGTCGCCCTGCTCGACCTCTTGGAAGGCGTCGCGTCCCCGGCCAAAGAGCCTGTTCGTGCGAAAGAGGAGGAGCGACCTCCCGCGCCTCGCCGGGAGACCCCTCCCCCTGTCGCAAAGAAGGAAGAGACCCCTCACCCGGAGCCGACGCGGAAGGAGGCGCCGGCTCCTCCCCGGCCACGGGTCGAGGTGACGGGGGACCTCGCCCTTCCGTGGGCGAAGATGGTCGCCGAGATCGAGAAGGAGCGGATCGCGATCGCCGCCTTCCTCACCGAGGCGAGCCCGGCCCTCGACGGGAAGCGCCTGCGCATCGCCTTCCCTCCGGGGTGCACCTTCCACAAGGAGAGCCTGGAGAAGCCGGCGAACGCCCAGTACCTCGCCGGCGCCGTGCGCCGCCACTTCGGGGACGAGGTCCAGGTCGAGGTCCGGTCCGACAGTAGCGTCGCGCCCAAGCCTACCGCGCGGGACGCGTTGCGCGAGAAGGCGGAGCTCGTCTGCGAGCTCTTCGACGGGAAGATCGTGAAGGAGGAATGATGCGCGGGATGGGGAACATGGGGAACCTCATGAAGCAGGCAAGGAAGCTTCAGGAGGACCTCGCGCGGGCGCAGGCCGAGATCGCCGAGATGAAGGTCAAAGCGAGCGCCGGCGGGGGGATGGTGACGGCGACCGTGAACGGCCGCGGCGAGATCGTCGACCTCGCGATCCAGAAGGAGGTCGTCGACCCGAGCGACATCCAAATGCTCGTCGACCTCGTCATCGCCGCCGTCCAGCAGGCGCAGAAGGAGGCCCACACTGCGGCCGAGGCGAAGCTCGGCCCCCTCGCCCAGGGCCTCAACCTCCCCGGCCTATGATCCGCCCGCTCGAAGCGCTGATCGACGAGCTGCGCCGCCTTCCCGGGATCGGGAGGAAGAGCGCCGAGCGGATCGCGTTCCACCTCCTTGTTGGCCCCCCGGACGTGGCCGCCCGCCTCGCGGCGGCCGTCGCGGCCCTGCACACCTCGGTCCACCGCTGCCGTCAGTGCGGCAACTTCTCGACCGGCGACCTGTGCGACGTCTGCTCGAACCCCGGCCGCGACCCGAAGACGATCTGCGTCGTCGGCCACCCCTGGGAGATCGCGAAGATCGAGAGGACCGTGGAGTACCGCGGCCTGTACCACGTCCTCGGCGGCCTGATCTCGCCCCTCGACGAGGTCGGCGCCAAGGACCTCGCGATCGATTCCCTCCTCGCCCGGATCAAGGAGGAAGGGACGACCGAGGTCATCCTCGCCCTCGAGCCACGCCTGGAGGGCGAGATCACCGGGATGCACCTCTTCTCCTTGCTCAAGCCCCTCGGGGTGAAGGTCTCCCAGATTGCCCAGGGCGTCCCCGTCGGCCGCGACCTCGAGTTCGCCGACGAGGTCACCCTCGGCCGCGCCCTGCGCGGGAGGATCGAGCTGTAGGACCGGGCGGTCTCCTCGTCCCAAAGGCCATCCGCCATTGAGCGGATCAGCGACGCGGTGCTACGCCCCTCGGGCTTTCATCCACTTCTCGATCTGCGCAAGGAGTGCCCGCGCTTCTGAGGCTGACTGTTCCGCCTCGCTGGGAGCGACATCGAGCGTCCCCTCGTAGAGAGTCCTGTGGCGTAGGGTCCGCAGCATCTGGTAGTAGTCAACGCGTTCGGCTGGAACGCCCAACGTCTCGCGAAGCGAGGCGATCACCGTGACGTGCTTCCCTGGGCGGTTCGTCGGCCGCAAACCAGAGACCAAGAGCGCGGCCAGCGCGCAGTTCAGAATGGCCTCGTAGGCCTGTTCGAGGCGAATCTCCGGGTAGCACGACTCGTTTGCCGCGGTTTCGGCCCGACGGCGGGCCGCCTCGAGCAGCCGGGAGACCTCACCCGTCGACGGCCGGATGCGCTCGAGTTCGCCGCTCAGAACCCTGTCCTCGAGCCTCACGCGGGACCTCCGATGACGTCGAGGCGGGCGCCTTCATGGACGCGGGCAACGAAAGAACCCTCCTCCTTGAGCGCTCGACGGTGCTCCTTCGGCCCGTAGACGGTCGGATTCACGACCCGCCGGAGCGTCTCCCCGGCCCTCACAAGAGGGGAGCTCAACTCCTTGAGTGACACGTCACCGACGACCAGCAGGTCCACGTCGCTATCCGAGCGCTCTTCTCCCCGCGCGTGACTCCCGTAGACGTAGGCGAGCTCGATACGGTCTACAAAGGGAGCGAGCGCGTCCCGTAGGACGGACACCAGCCCAGCGGTCTTGCGGACGATGGCGCGCAGCTCGTCGTAGATCGGACACTCCGGGTTCAGCCGGTAGATGACCTGCCGCCCGATTTGGTTTGAGACGAGAATCCCCGCGTCGCGGAGTGAATGGAGCTCGCGCATCAGGTGGCGGCTATTCACCCCGATGCGACGCTCCAGTTCCCTGAGGTGGAGCCCCTCTGAGGAAGCCGCGAGCTGCGTCAGCACCGCGATGCGCGTCCTCGAGAACAGAGCCTCGGCTAAGCCAGTCGCAGACATCTTGTCTGCAATTGTAGACATTCTGTCTTCATCGTCAAGCTCCGAGCCCCGCCTAGGGAGACGCGGCATGCGGCCACGGACTGCGGAGGAAGGGACGACCGAGGTCATTCTCACCCTCGGCCGCGCCCTGCGCGGGAGGATCGAGCTGTAGGAACGGGCTCTCACGGCTTTGCGCTTCGAGGCGGCTTGACGTCTTGGCTGTTCGCCTGTAGAGTCTGTTCGCGTGACACGAACAAGCGCAACAGACGAACAACGGCTCCGCCTTGCCTGCGAGGAGACCCTTCACAGAGCTGTCGGAGCGCCGTTCGTTGCTGGGAGTCCCAGGGCCCGCGGCGGGGCTCCTGCCGCCTATCGCCTGGATCTCCCCGGCGGGCCGCGGATCCGGGTGCGCGCGGAGGTCCGCAGGAACGTTCGACCAAGCCTCGTGGCTCAGCTTGCAGCAGGGGGGAAACGAGAGGCCGCCAACACCCACCACGAGCATCGCGCGTTGTTCGCCGACTACGTCTCAGCTCCTCTCGCGGAAGCCCTCCGCGCTGCGGGGGTCTGGTTCGCGGATGCCGTCGGGAACGCCTATCTCGACGTCCCAGGGCGGCTCCTCGTGTACACGGTCGGACACAGACCGGAGCGCGCAGCTGTCCCGAAGGGCCAGTATTTCACGGAGTCCGGGGCCAAAGTTCTTTTCTTTCTCCTTCGGAACGGACCTGTCGTTGAGGCAACGTATCGCTCCATGCAGAGCGCGGTCGGGGTCTCGCTCGACAAGATCTCCAAGGTCCTCACGGAGCTTGCTCACGTTCGGGTCCTCGCCGCGAGGGGCCGAGGTCGGTACGAGATCCTCGACAGCGGGCGACTCCTCGACTGGTGGGTTGAGGCGTTCGCTGCCAAGCTCGCACCGAGGATCCTCTTGGGTCGATACCGCGCCCCAGCAGAAGAGGGCCTTTCCCCCTGGGTCCGCGAGCACGCAGCGGCTCTTGCCTCGACCACGGTCGGCGGAGAGGTCGCGGCCGACGCCCTCACCGGTCACCTCCGACCCGCGCGCCTTCGCCTGTACATTCCGACCGATCAGGAGGGCCCGATCCAACGCGCACTGCAACTCGCCCCGTCCAGCGACGGGGACGTCGAGCTATGCCGGGCGTTCGCCCGCGGCCTCGATGGCGGCGAGGAGGAAGGGCTTCGGCTCGCGCACCCCATCCTCGTCTACGCGGAGCTCTTGGCGGCCGATGACGCGCGGCTGGGCGAGACGGCGTTTCGGTTGAAGGAGCGGTACCTCACGTGGATCGACTAGGGCTGGAGCCACGTCTTGCCGAGGCGTTGCGCCAAGTGGCGACGGCGTTGGAGAGAGCCGGGCTCCCCTACGCGGTCATCGGAGCGACCGCGCTTCTGCTCAACAGAATAGATCTAGCTCGAACGACGCGGGACCTTGACCTTGCCGTCACCACGCGGGGTGGGCTGGATCGAGTCCGCGACGTGCTGGAATCTGCCGACCTCCGCGCCACGCGCGTCTCCCACCGATTCGTGACCCCGTCGGACATCGAGGTCGACGTCCTGGCTCTTGCGGGTGAAGAGAGAGAAGGAGCAACGATCGACCTCCCGGGCGGGGAGCGGATCACGGCCGTCGGGCTCGCCGCTGCGGTGCGCCACGCCGTGCAGGTCAAGGTGAGAGGGGAATGGGAGGTCCGGGTCGCCCCGCTTCCCGTGCTCGCGGCCATCAAGCTCCATGTCGCGACCGTCCGCTCGGGTGACCGGGACTTAGCTGACGCACTCGCTGTGATGCGCCAGTACGAGGCGCGTGGGCTGCGGCGCCACGAGGTGGACTACGCTCTCCTTGACAGCCTCACATGGGAGACCGCAGGCGCGTGGCTTCTTGGAGTGGACCTTGCACCCATAGCAGAGAAGGCCACGCGGATCGCCGTCGAGCGCGCCGTGGGCTTGCTGCTACAGGATCCGCGGACCGGAGGCGAACTCGCCGAGGAACCGGAGAGGCGCACTCTCCTCGCCGCCTACCTTGCTGGACTCGGCGGGAGCGCTCCCGAAACCTCCTGAGCCCGGGCTCGGAATGGGGGGACGCGTCCCCCGAATCCTACGATTCCCCGGCCTAGGGCGCTCGTGCTACAGTCCTCGTCGGACCCCTGGTCGAGCAGGCGGGTCTCCGGAAGCCGAAGGGAAGGTAGAGATGCGTCGCTTTCTGATCGTGGTCGAACGAGCGAAGGGGAACTACTCGGCGTACTCACCCGATCTTCCGGGCTGCGTGGCGACGGGCAAGACCCGAGAGCAGGCCACGCGCCGCATGCACGAGGCCATAGAGTCGCACATCGCTGGACTGCGCGAAGACGGCCTGGTTATCCCCAGGTCCTCCTCGTCCGCCGTACGTTGCTGTTCGTTAGGCGCCGACGGGTGAGGGAGAGCGCACGGTCAGACTTACGTTACGAAGGCTCTCGCGGTGGAATTCAAGAGACAAGACTTGACCCCGGTCGCCCGGTCGCCCGATAGTCAGCAGGCCAACGCTCAGCATCAGCGGCGGCGCGCAGCGCCGTCCGCTGCGTGCTGTTGTTAGGCGGCCGCACCAGTCTACTCGTCGTCAATGTCGAAGAACTCCTCATCGATGTCGAGTAGGTAGAGCGGGAGTCGTCGGACGCCAAGCCCGCGCTCGACCAAGAGATCAGCGATCGCTTGGGCGTCAAGGAGGAGAACCGTGATCGCACCCTTCTTGTACGACGCATCGGTCGCGTCCCTGGAGAAGCGACTCGTCGTCAGGAACACGCCATGGTCATACTCTCCCTGAATCGCCCCTCGAAACCGATCTATCTCTGGCCTGCCAACGGGGTTCTCCGTCCAGCGCTTGGCCTGAAAGGCTGAGCGAATGCTGATCGCCCCTTGGCGAAAGTCGCCGTGGCCGTCGATTCCCCCATCCTGACTCCGCCGCGTGACCTCGACATTGCGATACCCCAAGTGCACAAGGAGATCCTTGCAGAAGTGCTCGAAGGCCCGGGGAGTCAGCTCCCGTAGTTCGGCAACGAGGCGGGACTTGATTTCCTCGATGTTTGTGTTGACCAGGTCCCGCAGGCTTACGGGGCTACGGCCTGCAGAGGCAATTCGCGATTCGGCCCCGGCCGTCACCCCTGACGACTCCGACGCCAATCGAGCCCTTCCAGCTGCGCTGATCTTCCAGATCCCACGCTGCGAGCCATCGACCTGCCCGATGTCAACGAGTCGCTGGCGTACCCACTGCACGAGGTTGGACCACTTCCGTGTCGAGGGGTAGTTCTCCAGACGCTCTTCCTGCTCCTCCGGCGTGAGGTCGGGAAACTGCTTGGCCACACGCGGGTAGACGTCCCGCGGCCGCGCCTCACCCCCTAGCTCAGCGAGAGCCCTTAGGAGCGGAACTTCGATCTCGGCCTGTCTAGGAAACGGCAAGGACTTCTCCTGGCTTGCTTATCCGCCTAACAATGATCAGTGTGCATCGATGCCACCTATCGAACCCGTCTCCACCACACTCGTCGGCCCATTCTTCCCCTTTCTCCCTCTTCTACGACAGCTCATATGGAGAGGCAAACTCGTGCGCCATCCTGGCACCGCGCGACTGCTCGCACAAGCGCAGGCAGCCAGGTGCGGTGTGCCGTCAGGGCGCTCAACCGACGCGGTCCTGCGTGTTCCGTTCTGCGAACGCCCGCGCGAGGCGCTTGAAGGCGGCGAGCTCGTCGGCGCGGCCGAGCTTGGCCGAGCGGATCGCCTTCTCGAGCGTCGCGATCGAGCGATCGTAGGTCGCCCGCTGGACCGGAAACGGAGTCCCGTCCTTCCCGCCGTGGGCGAAGGCGAAACGGGCCGGGTCCTCGGTGCTCGGGGCGCAGCCGTAGACGAGCTCGGCGAGGAGGGAGAGGGCGCGCAGTGTCTTTGCGCCGACCCCGGCGAGGCCGAGGAGGTCCTCGAAGCCCGCGGGCTGGGCGTCGTACGTCTTGAGGAAGATCGAGGCGAGCCGCTTGGGGTTCACGTCGGCAAGTTCCACCTCGTGGCGCCGGGGAAGGGGGAGGGTCCGCAGGCGGTCGATCTCGGCGAGGGTCGTCTCCGGCGCCTGGCGGGCGACCTCGGCCGATCCCTGCCTCGCCCCCTCGCTTCCGCGTGCGACGAGGTTCAGGGTTTCGCCGCGGGCGTCGCAGCACACGGCGGCGTGAGGCTCGCACACGAAGTCCTCGACCTTCTCTCCCAGCCAATGGTAGCGGCGAGCCATGCCGCTTGTCTCGTTCATCCCCTGCTGGACGACGGCCCAGCGCGCCTCGCGATCGAAGAGGAAGACGTGGTGGTAGATCTGGTAGCCGTCCTGGACCGCGGCGCTGTCGACCTTGGCCGAGGTTCGGCTCGCGTAGACGAGGGGATCGGGCTCGATCCCGGTCCTCTCTCCCCACGTTGCGATCTCGGCCGGGGTCTTGCGCGAGGTCGCACCCTTTCCCCCCGCGACGAAGAGCCCCAGCTCCTCCTCCCGCCCGGCGAGGCCCTCCTTGAGGGCGCCGCAGGCGGTCGTCGTCAGGCCACTTGAGTGCCAGTCGAAGCCCAGGACGCAGCCGAAAGCCTGGAACCAGTGGGGATCGGAGAGTCGGGCGAGGAGGCCGGCCGTCCCCTCGTCGAGGACGACCGCCTCGGCGACCGCGCCAGCGAGGCGCTTCATGCGCTGGAAGAGCCAGGCCGGCGCTCGGCCGTAGTGGAGGGGCATCTCCGCGATCCCGGTCCTCATGCCTCGAGGATACCCGCACGACCCGAAGCGGGAAACTTGCGGGGGTCTCTCGCCCCTCTTATAGTCGGGACAACAAGGACTAAAGGGGGACCGTGAATCCGGAGATCGCGCTCTTGCTTGACCTTCAGAAGCGGGACCAGGGGCTGGCCGAGCTCGAGGCGGAGATCCGGCACCTCGAGGGGCGCATCCAGCAGATTGAGCGGACCGTCACCCAGGAGCGGGCGGCGGTGGAGGCCACCCGCGAGCGCCTGTCCCAGACCGAGCGGGACAGCCGCCTGCGGAACCTCGATGTCGACAGCCTGGATGTCCAGGTCCGCGAGCACCAGAAGCGCCTCGACAAGGGCATCATCAGCTTCAAGGAGATGGAATTCCTCGGGGTCCAGATCGCGGGCGAGCGCGAGCGCATGAGCACCCTGGAGGACGAGGCGCTGGGTCTGATGGACGCGATCGAGGCGACGCGCGCGGAGCTTGTCCTCGCCACGGAGCGCCTCGTCGTGCGCGAGCGGGAGCTCGCACTCGCTTCGACCGAGGTCGCCGCGCAACTCGAGGCGACGCGCGTCACCCTGGCCTCCCGTACCGCCGAGCGGAGCGAGATGGCCGCGCGGCTCGCCTCCCACCTCCTGCGCCGCTACGAGTCCCTCCGCGCCCAGGTGACCGACCCGATCGTCACGGTGACGAACGGGTCCTGTTCCGGCTGCAAGCTCCGCCTCTCCGGGAACACGGCCGAGCGCACCCGAAGCGGAGCCGAGATCGTCACGTGCGAGAACTGCTCACGCATCCTCTTCGTGCGCTAGGGCTCTTTGTCGTGCTCACCCTCCTCGGCGAGGCGGCAGCACAGGCCGTGCCCCTCCCGATCGGCCGCCTCTCCGACTACGGGAACGTGCTCGACCGCTACGGGCGGGAACAGGTGAACGGCCTGGTCCAGGACGCGGAGAAGCGCCTCGGGGTCGCGGTGCACCTCCTTGCGAGCTGGGAAGATCCGTACAAGAACGCCGAGCGCTACGCGCGGGAGGTGCAGGCGGCGTGGGGTCTCGGTCAGGGGAAGACGCTCCTCGTGGTCTTCGCCAAGACCGAGGGGAACTGGTCTGTCGCCGTCCTCGCCGGAGGGGCTTTGACGAGCGCCCGGCCGCGCCTCGCCGGGTCCGTCGCCCGTGGCCTCTCGGATCTCGTCGCGCACGACCGGGTCAAGGAGGCGATGCTTCGCCTCTTCGATCTCCTGGAGGAGGGGATGGCGACGGCCGCTCCTTCGCGGCCCCGCGCCCCAGGGGCGACGGCAAGGACGATCGGGTTCGTCCTTCTCGGGGGGATCGGCCTCCTCTCTCTCCTCTTCCTCGCGAGCCGCTTCCTCTGTCCGCAGTGCGCGCGGCCGCTCCGCCGACGCGAGGGCCTTTCCAGTGTGCTATACTCCTGTCGCCACTGCGGTTACCGGCGGACGAAGAGAAGAGGGCTAGGGGGCCGCGGAGGGACCTTGTCCCTCTGAGGAAAGTCCGGACTCCACAGGGCAGGCCACTGGGGAGACCCAGCGGGGGCAACCTCAGGGACAGTGCCACAGAGAACAGACCGCCGATGGCCCCTCGTGGGCTCAGGCAAGGGTGAAACGGCGGTGTAAGAGACCACCAGCGGTCCGGGCGACCGGGCCGGCTCGGCAAACCCTGGCCGGAGCAAGGCCAAATAGGAAGGCGCTCGAGGACGGCCCGTCCGAGGCCTTCGGGTAGGCCGCGTAGATAGATGGCCCCCCATGACAGAATCCGGCTTACCGGCCCTCTTCTCTTCGCCCCACGGTGCGGGCGCCCCGTCCGGGCGCGTCTTTCTCTTGTTCGGGGTGAGGCGGCGGCGTATACTCGGCGCCGTTCCACCCGATGAGGAGGGATAGAGATGATGTTCTTTGGTCTTCCGTACTTCATGGGGCCGAGCATCCTGATCCTCCTGCCCGCGCTCGTCCTCGCGATCTACGCCCAGTACAAGGTGCGATCGACGTACGCCCGCTACGTTCGCGTCCCGACCGCTCGCCGCACGAGCGCCAAGGAGGCCGCGCAGCGGCTCCTGTCGAGCGCCGGCGTGTACGACGTCGAGATCGCGGAGACGAAAGGACCGCTGACAGACAACTACGACCCGAGGAAGAAGGTGCTCCGCCTCTCGGATCCAGAGTCGACCTCGGTTGCCGCGATTGGGGTCGCGGCGCACGAAGCGGGCCACGCGATCCAGCACGCCCAGGCCTACCGGCCCCTCGTCCTGCGCACGACGATCGTCCCGGTCGCCAACTTCGGGACGACGCTCGCCATGCCGCTCTTCCTGTTTGGCCTCTTGACGAGCTACCAGCCGCTGATGACGATCGGGATCCTCGCCTTCTCCGTCGCCGTCCTGTTCACGCTCGTCACCCTTCCAGTCGAGTTCGACGCCAGCCGACGGGCCATCGTCGCCCTGCGGTCGAGCGGGATCGTGTCCGAGGAGGAGCTCGGCGGAGCGAAGGAGGTCCTGTACGCTGCGGCCCTCACCTACGTCGCTGCGGCGGCGATGGCCGCGCTTCAGCTCCTGATGCTCATCTCCGCTTCCCGGCGACGGCAATGAAACTCGCCCCCTCGCTCCTCGCCGCCGACTTCGGGAGGCTGCGCGACGAGGCGAGGGAGGTCGAACCCCTGACGTCCTTCTTCCATCTCGACGTGATGGATGGGCACTTCGTCCCCAACCTGACCTTCGGCCCGCCGGTGGCGAACACCCTCCGGCCCGGCCTCTCCCGGCCCTTCGACATCCACCTGATGATCGACCGCCCGCGCACGTACGCGCCGCAGTTCCACGTCCAGCCCGGGGATCTCATCACCTTCCACGTCGAGGCGGCGGATCCGCCCGAAGAGACGATCGCGGCGATCCGCAGGATGGGGGTCGGCGTCGGGATCAGCCTCAAGCCGGGCACGGCGCTCGAGCGCCTCTATCCCTACCTCGACCGGGTCGACCTCGTCCTCGTGATGAGCGTCGAGCCAGGGTTCGGCGGCCAGGCCTTCCGCCCCGAGGCCGTGGAGCGGGTCCGGACGCTACGCCGGGAGATCGCCAATCGACCGGTCGAGGTCTCCATCGACGGGGGGATCGACGCCTCGAACGTCCGCTCCGTCGTCGAGGCTGGGGCGGAGATCGTCGTCGCCGGGTCGGCGATCTTCCGGGCAAAGGACCGCCTGGCCGCGATGCGCGCCCTGCTGGAGGCAGTGTGAACGACGAGGAATTCATGGAGATCGCCCTCGACCTCGCGCTCGGCGGCGAGGGCGGGGTGAACCCGAACCCCCTCGTGGGAGCGGTCGTCGTGAAGGACGGCGAGACCGTCGGGCAGGGGTACCACCGCGCCTGCGGCGGGCCGCACGCCGAGGCCTACGCCCTGGAGGAAGCGGGAGAGAGGGCGCGCGGGGCGACCCTCTACGTGACTCTCGAACCGTGCTGCCACCACGGGAAGACCCCGCCGTGCGTCGAGCGGATCACGACCGCCGGGATCGCCCGCGTCGTCATCCCCTGCATCGACCCCAACCCGCTCGTCAACGGAAGCGGGGTCCACCGCCTGCGCGAGGCCGGGATCGAGGTCGAGGTCGGGGTGCTCGAGGAAAGGGCGCGGCGCCTAAACGAGATCTTCTTGCACTTCATCACGACCGGCCGCCCGTTCGTAGAGCTCAAGCTCGCGATGAGCCTGGACGGCCGGATCGCCACCCGGACGGGAGACTCCCACTGGATCTCGGGCGAGCCCTCCCGCGTCCTCGGCCACCGCCTGCGGCGGCGCCTGGCCGCCGTCCTCGTGGGGGTCGGGACCGTGATCTCCGACGACCCGGCCTTGACGGTCCGCCATGTGCCGGGGAGGAACCCGCTCCGCGTCGTGCTGGACGGCGAGGGGAGGATGCCCCTGGACGCGCGGCTGCTCCGCGAGGAGGGACGGACGGTCGTCGCCACCTCACGGATGCCTGCCGAGCGCGAAGCGGGACTCACTCGCGCCGGAGCCGCGGTCTGGCGCCTCCCCGATGGGGGAGGCAGGGTCGACCTTGCAGCCCTCCTGGGGCGTCTCGGGCGCGAGGGGATCGATTCCGTGCTCGTCGAGGGCGGAGGGGAGACGGCGGCCGCCTTCCTCGAGGCAGGTCTCGTGGACAAGGTCTCCTTCTTCCTCGCCCCGCTCCTCCTCGGCGGCAAAGAGGCCGTCCCCGCGGTCGGGGGCCTGGGGAGCGAGAGGGTCGCGGACGGGATTCGGCTCGACGGGGTAGAGGTGACGCGAGTGGGAGAGGACGTGCTGTACACGGCGTACCCGAGAAGGAGGCCGCGTTGATCGAGCGCTACGAGCTAGAACCCATGAAGAGCCTGTGGAGCCTCCCCGCGCAGTACGAACGGTGGCTCGCGGTCGAGCTCGCCTTTCTCCAGGCCCTCGAAGAGGCCGGGGACGTCCCCGCCGGAACGCACGCGGCCGTGGAGCGGAAGGCGCGCGTGGACGTCGCGCAGATCGCCAAGATCGAGAAGGAGATCGGGCACGACCTCCTCGCATTCATCCGCTCCGTGGAGGAGCAGGCCGGAAGGGCCGGGCGCTTCTTCCACCGCGGCCTCACGTCCTCCGACGTCAAGGACACGGCCCTAGGGCTCGAGATCCGCGACGCGCTCCTCCTCATCGAGGGGGCGGTGCGCGACCTGCGGGACGTCCTCCTCACCCGCGCTCGCGAGCACCGGGATCTGGTCATGGTCGGAAGGACGCACGGGATGCACGCCGAGCCGACGACCTTCGGCCTGAAGCTCCTCCTCTTCCACCAGGAGCTCGGCCGCGACCTCGAGCGCCTCGAGCGGGCGCGGGAGACGATCTCCGTCGGGAAGTTCTCCGGGCCGGTCGGGACGTACTCCCAGGTCTCGCCAAAGGTCGAGCGGGCCGCCTGCCGTCTCCTCGGCGTCGTCCCGGCCACGGCGGAAAGCCAGATCCTGCAGCGGGATCGGCACGCTGAGGTGCTCTTCGCCCTTGCGGTCACCGGGGCGACCCTGGAGAAGCTCGCCCTGGAGGTCCGCCATCTCTCCCGGACCGAGGTCGGTGAGGTCGAGGAGCCCGCCCCGGAGGGATCCTCGTCCATGCCCCACAAGCGGAACCCGATCACCTCGGAGCGCGTCTGCGGCCTCGCCCGCCTCCTCCGCGCCTACCTCCAGGTCGGGCTGGAGAATGTCCCCCTGTGGCACGAGCGCGACATGTCCCACTCCTCCGCCGAGCGCATCCTCTTCCCTGAAGGCTTCGGGCTTCTTCACTACATGCTCGTCCGGTTGACGGAGGTCGTCTCCGGCCTCGGCATCCGGCCGGCGCGCATGGCGGAGAACCTCGCTCTGACCGGCGGGGCGATCCACTCGCAAGCCGCCCTCGTCCACCTCGTCGATCGTGGGATGCCGCGCGCGGCGGCGCACCAGGCCGTCGAACGCGCCGCTCGCAGAGCCGCCGAGGAGGGGATCTCGTTCCTCGAGGTCCTTCGCTCCGACCCCACCCTCGGGAAGCGTCTCGCGAAAGACCCGTTTGACGAGAAGGCCCTCTATGAGCGACTTCGTCGAACGAGCCGGCGCCTCATCGCCGAAGGGGGAAGGCGTGTGGAGAAAGGAAGGAAGAGACTGTAGGGAAGGGAGTGGGCGAAGCAGGGCTCGAACCTGCGGCCTTTCGGATGTGACCCGAATGCTCTCCCAACTGAGCTATTCGCCCGACAAGAGACGCCGACGATTCTAGCGGCCGGCCGCGGGTGGATCAAGCGTCGAAGACCGCCGTCTCCAGCATCCCGGCCAGGCTCTCTCCTTCGCGCTTACGCGTGATCTCGAGGAGCCCCAGCGCGGTGATGTCGATGAAGTCCGCGGAGACGCGGTCCTTCTTCAGCTCCTCGCGCAGCCTCTCGATCACCTGCTCCCTCGCTTGCTCGCTCCCCATATCGATCAGGTCGACGATGATGATCCCGCTAATCTGGCGCAGGCGGAGCTGGCGAGCGATCTCGCGTACCGCGGCCAGGTTCGTGTTCAGGATCGCGGCCTGCTGGTTCTTGTGCCGTACGTCCGCCCCAGTGTTCACGTCGATCGCCGTCAGGGCCTCCGTCTCGTCGATCACGAGGAACCCGCCGTCGGCGAGGTCCACGCGGCGGGAGAGGGTCTCCTGGATCTGCTCCTCGACGTGGTAGTGAGCAAACAGCGCGCCCTTCTCGGCGTGCACGCGGACGCGATCTCTGTACTCGACCATGTGCAGGTAGTCGAGGAAGTAGAGGATCTTCTCCAGGAAGAACTGCGAGTCGACCACGACCTCCTCCACGTCCGGCACGAGCCGGTCGCGGAGGACCGTCTGCACGAGACCCATCCCCTTGTACAGAAGCTGGGGCGCCGAGGCGCGACGCTCGGCCTTCTCGATCCCGTCCCACGTCTCGACGAGCAGGCGGTAGTCACGCTCGAGGTCCTCATCGCTCGCCCACTGGGCGGCGGTGCGGGCGATCAGCCCCTCCCCCTCCTTCTTCAGATCGCGCGCGACCCGGCGCACCCGCCGCTGCTCTCGCACGCCGTCGATCCGGCGCGAGACGCCGAGGCGGTCCTCAGTCGGAAGGTAGACCCAGAACCGGCCGGGGAGGCTCACTTTCGTCGTCCCCTGCGGGTTCTTCGTCCCGATCCCCGCACGGCGGACCTGGAGGACGAGGGTCTGTCCAGAGCGAAGGGCCTTCGTGATCGACGCACCTCCCTCCCACGACCTGAGTCCGTGGCTCCGCAGGATCGCGTCGTTCAGTTCCCCTTCTGACAGGAAGAGACTCTGCTTCTCACCGACATCGACGAACGCCGACCCCATCCCGGGGAGGACGTCCTCAACCCGCCCCTTGTAGATGTTCCCAACGATCTTCTCTTGCGACGGATGGCCGTAGTAGATCTCCATCAGTCGCCCGTCCTCGAGGATCGCAACGCGCGTCCTCTTCGCCTGCTTGTCCGGCGAGTCCACCGAGATCAGGATCTGCTTGGTCTTGATCTTGTCACCACCTTCTCTTCATCGAGTCCGGCCAGAACCTCAGCCAGAGGGCTTCCATCCCGAGGATCCCGGATCCCAGGGGCAATCTCCAGCAGGGGAACGAGAACGAACCGCCGCTCGCGCAAGCGCGGGTGAGGAACGACGAGGTCCGGCTCTTGGATCACCTCGCCCTTGTAGAGCAAGAGGTCGATGTCGAGGGTCCGCGGCCCGAGGGGAACGGTCGCCACCCGGCCGCACGCGGCCTCGATCTGCTTCGCGAGCGCGAACAGGGCGCGCGGGGGGAGGCGAGTCTCCCCGGCAACGACCGCATTCAGGAACCAGGGCTGACTCTCGAACCCCACCGGCTCCGTCTCGTAGACCGAGGAACGTCGCCGGATGGAGAACCCGCCTCTCTCCAGGGCGGCGACTCCACGGTCGAGGAAACCGACTCGGTCGCCAAGGTTCGACCCCAAGCCCAGGAAGACCCAGTCGTCAGTCACTCCCTCTCCCTCAGAACCACAACCGCAGGACGTGTCCCCCGTCCCAGGCCGGGGGCGCCCAGCTTCTCCACGCGCACCGTCACTGCCTCAGCGCGCCCGAACCGCTCGAGCAGGCGCGCCGCGATCGCGTCGGCCAGCGACTCGATGAGGGAATGGCTCCTCTGCCGACTGGTCGCGTGCACCTCTTCGACGATCTCGCGGTAGTCCACGCTCTCCTCAAGACGGTCGGTCGAGGCCGCCCGGCGGAAGTCCCCATCCAGTTGAACATCCACCCGAAAGCGGCTCCCCCTCCGGCGCTCCACCTCAGCGACGCCGTGGAAGCCCAGAAGCTCGATCCCCTCCAAGACGAGTCGCGTGCGGGGCGTCCTTCCCTTGGGTGCCGGTCGCACGATCATCGTTTCTCCCGTCCTCCGGCAAGGGCCGACAGGTCCCCGACACAGACGACGAGGCGCACGACCGAGGCGATGAGACGGAGCCGGTTCGCGCGGGTTGCCTCCCCAATCCCAGCCAGGGGAACGCGCTCCAGGTAGCTTTCGATCGGCACGCGCAGCGGGAGAAGGCGCTCGATCGCTCCCCCGTAGTTGCGTACCGCCAGAAGGTCTCGCACCGGCCCCTCGGCCTTCAGGTAGTCACGCCAGAGGGCTCGCTCTGCTTCCCCCTCGAAGGCCGCGGCGTCGAACGCTCCCTCGGGCGCTCCCGCCCCCGCCTTTCGCAGGCGAGCGAAGGCGGCCGCCAGGGCGTCGAACTCCAGGCGCCCCCGCCATCCGGCGATCGCCTCGGCGCGGCCCAGGGCGCGGAAAGGGTTCCCCGCTCCGGCGCCCATCGCCGCGGCGACGGCGTCCTCACGCAGCCCTCGCTCCTCGCACAGAAGGGCGCGAACGCGCCCGGAGAGGAGCGCCACCACGTCGACCCATCCCGCTCGGGCAGGGGCATAGAGCTCCGTCGCGCTCTCGAGGACCTCCATGAGGTCTACGTCGAGCCGCCGATCGACCGCGAGGCGGATGAGAGCGTCGGCCTGCGCCGAGAGGCTCTCCCTGCCGCCGTTCGCTTCGGCGCCGAGGGCCCCCCACGCGACGTCGTCCAGGCCGTGGGCAAGGCAGAGGACGGCCCCGACGTCGCTCTGAGGAAGAGGCTTGCCGCTGCCCCGCATCAGGGCAGCCTCACGTAGGGCCGCGACGACCTCCTCCGGCTCCCCGCCGAGCTTCGCGTAGGTCGCCCCGGCAAGGCCTGAGAGTCGCGGGAACCGCCGGACGAGGTCGGTCGCCCGATCCGCCAGGTAGAGGAAGGCCGCCCGGTCGACGAGAGCGGACTCGCCCCGTCGACTCCGCGCGACGATCTCTCCCGCAACGCGGCGGACGCGCGCCGTCTTCTCCCACAACGTTCCCGCGTGCGAGTCATCGAGGAGGTCGCGTAGGTCCCGGACTCGCTCCGCAAGCGGGAGCACGCGTCCCTTCTCGAACAGGGACTGCGCCTCCCGGAGGCGGAGGCGTGCCGCGCGCTCGAACCCGGCGCGAGCGGTTCCCCCCGCGTCGGGGGGGCCATCCCGGAACGCGAGGAACTGGACGATCCGCCCGTCAGGAAGCGCGAGAGGCAGGAACGTCCCTCCGTCGCGCAGGGCGGCGGAGACGACCTCCACCGGGAGGTGCGGGGCCGCCGCGGCGAGGAGGTCGCACAGGACCGGACAGGGGTGTTCCGCGCCGGCCGCGTGCGCCGCCAGGTCGCTATCCTCCGCCATCGCCCTTGCCCCGGTGTCGCGCTCTATGCCTTCGACCGCCTTCCGGACGGCAGCGAGGCGGGACTCGGCCCGCGCCGTCACCCCGGCCTGGGCGAGCGCGGCCTCGTAGTCGCCAGCCCACCTGAGGTGGATCGTCTCCCCTCCCGCGAGCCGGTGCGGGCGCACCTCCCGCGAGGAGGAGACCCCGCCGAACGCGACCGGCACGACCTCCTCACCGCACAGACAGACCAGCGACCGCACAGGGCGGACGAAGACCCCGCCGGACGCGTCCCAACGCATCCTGCGTTCAGCGGGGATCGAAGCGAGCGTCTCGCCAAGGGCGAGAGAGACGGTGTCGGGCGCTGCGCCCGTGCCAGCGAGGTCCCGAACCAGCGCCGCGACCCGCCGGGGCGTGGAGAGGGCCTCTACGTGCCCGTGGGGAATTCCTGCCCGATCGAGCGCCCTCTCGAGGCTGCTCGCCAGCGTCCATGCCAGCATCGGCGCCACGTCGTGCGGCATCTCCTCCACTCCGATCTCCACCAGCAGGTCCTTCATCCGCGCGCCTCGCGCGCAAGGTACGCCCGCGCGCAGGCCCGGGCGAGGTCGCGCCCGCACGCGACGGAGCGCTCCTCCTCCCGGATGAGCGCGCGACTCCGGAAGACACCAGCCAGGTGAGCGCAGGAAAGGGCTCCGGCGTAGGCCGGGGCGGAGAGGCCCGCCGCCAGGGCAGCGCGGGCCTCCTCCTCCACGAGCCCGAGGAGCCTCGCCAGGCGTGCCACGTCCGCCACGTCGTGGGCATAGCGAGCTTCTTCCCCGCTCGCGGAGGCGAAGAGGTCTCCGTGCGCCACCCCTCCGCCCCAGGTGAGGGCGTCGATCGATTCCCCGCCCTGCGCCGCAAGAGCGATTCCTTCTAGGTCGAAGTCAAAGAGCGCGGAGGCCGGCCCTGTGGCGACCCCGCCAACCTCCTGGAGGTAGGTGAAGCGGCCGACGGTCGAAGCGTCGACGTCGACTCGCCACCCCGCGCCGCGCGTGTCGAGGGCGCGCGAAGTCCAGTCCTCCGGGAGAAAGCGCACGTCGTGTCGATCGAGCTCAATCCCCGCGGTCCGGAGCATCGCGAGGAACCGCTCCAGTCCGTCGGGCGGAGCCGGCTTGAGGAGGACGCGGTACCGGTGGGCGATCTCCCCGGGCGCAAGGAGAGTCTCCAGACACGCGACGCGGCAGGGAACCGGGCCCAGCGCGGAGAAGAAGAGGCCCGGATCGATCGTCGCCGGGCCAGCCGCCCCCTGGGCTCGGGGTGGAAGAAGGACGCATCCGTACCCCTGCCAGGCGCTGTGCAGGCGAAGGACCATCTCCTGAACGTCCATTCGCCCTACCCCTTGACCGCCTCCTCCTTCGCCATTCCGGCGAGGATGGTGAACACCCGCCCGTCGCGGACGGCGAGCTCGGCCAGGCTCTTCCGGTCGAGTTTCACCCCGCGGCGCGCGAGCCCACCGATGAGCGCCGAGTAGGAGAGGCCGTTCTGCTTCGCGGCCGCGGCAATTCGCGTGATCCACAGCTCGCGGAACTCGCGGCGCCGGCGGCGGCGATCGTTGTAGCTATGCTGGAGGGCCTTCATGACCGCTTGGTTCGCGATCTTGTGGCAGGTCCCCCGCTTCCCCCTGAACCCCTTGGCAAGAGCCAGGATCCTCTTCCGCTGCTCCAGCCGTTTGTTCCCACCACGCGCTCGTGGCATCTTGGTCTCCTTACTTTCCGATCATCCGCTGGATCATCTTCTTCAGGCCGCCGGTCAGCTCCTTCGATTGCCGGGCCTGTCGCTTGGCCTTCTGCCGCTTCTTCACGTTCTTGTGGAAGTAGTTCGACATGTGGTGGAAGAGCTTTCCCCCCTTCGAACGCGTGAAGCGCTTGCTCGCGCCACTATGTGTCTTCTGCTTGGGCATCCCTTCACCTCCCTCCTACTCCCGCGGTTGCTGGGCAGGGACGAGGAGCATCTGCAGGATCTTCCCCCTCGCCTGCGGGGTCCCGTCGACCCGCGCGACGTCGTTCACGAGTTGGGCCACGCGCGTCAGGAGATCGTGGCCGCGCGAGGCGTGGACAATCTCCCTGCCGCGGAAGAAGATGCTGACCCGAACTGGGTCACCGCGGGACAGAAACTCGCGCACCCGCTTCATCTTGGTCTCGAAGTCGTGCTCGCCGATCTTGATCGTGAACTTCATCTCCTTCAGGCGCGGCCGGTGCTGCTGTTTCCTCTCCCGCTTCTCCTGGCGGTAGTGGTACTTCCCGTAGTCGACGATCTTGCAGACCCTGGGGGTCGCCTCGGTGGCGACCTCGACCAGGTCGAGCCCCTTCTCCCTCGCCAGGGCGAGAGCCGCTGGCGTCAGCATCACGCCGAGGTTCTTCCCGTTCTCGTCGATGACGAGGATCTCAGGCTCGCGGATCTTCTCGTTGCACCGCAGTTGTCTCTTTATCCTCGACCTCCTGTCCCTCTTGCCTGGGCGAGCTCGCCCTGCCGATACAGCCCTCGCTCCGCAATGTACTCCACGACCGGCCGCGGAACCCACGCGTCCACCGCCTCGCCGCGCCGGAGCCTCTCCCGCACCCACGTTGAAGAGAGGTCCACCTCCTCCATGCCGAGGAAGTGGAGCTCTGCCCGGTCGAAAGGCGGCCTTGCGAACGCCTCTCGGGGGATCCCGTCGCGGGGGGCGACGATGAACGGGACGCTTCCGAGGAGGGCCTTGGGTTCCTTCCAGGTCTCGATCTCGAGAAAGAGTTCCGCCCCCACGATGAAGGCGAGTCCCTCCGGATAGGCGATGCGCAGGGAGCGGATCGTGTCGATCGTGTAGGACGGTCCCTCTCGATCGATCTCGATTCGCGACACCCCCAACCCCGGGGTGTCCGCGATCGCCCGCCTCACCATCTCGTAGCGGTCCTCCTTGTGGATTCCGTCTTCCACTTCCTTGTGCGGAGGGATCCCGGCCGGTACGAACAAGACCAGAGAGAGGGCACCCTGCTCCAGCGCGACGCGGGCGACGAGGAGGTGCGCCTCGTGCAGCGGGTTGAACGTTCCTCCGAACAACCCCACCCTACCGCGCAAGCTCAACGGGCACATCCCCGATCCGGACTGGATCTTCTCCCGCGAATCCCTGGCGGTGCAACTCGCGCAAGACGCCGAGCTTCTCCAGCCGCTCGCGCAGGTATTCCCGCGCGTCACGGCTGTCGAGAACGAGCTTCTTCGCCAGTCGCTCCACCTCGCCTCCCCTCACCGCAAACCCGCGATCGTCTCTCTCCACCGTGAACCCCTCCTCGCTTCGGAGGGTGTACACCCGTCGCCGCGGTGCGTGGTCCGCGTGCGCGGTGCCTGGGGCGCTTTGCAGGAGCCGGTAGGCCGCAAAGACGAGGTCCCGCACCCCTGCTCCCGTGGCCGCCGAGATGGGCCACAGCGTCACGCCCTCCTGGGCGAACCGCTTCACGGCCGCCTGGACGTCCTTCTCCTCCAGAAGGTCGACCTTGTTCCCCGCGACCACCTGAGGACGCGCAGAGAGCTCCCTGCTGAAAGCCGCGAGCTCCGCGTTCGTCTGTCGGTAGTCCTCGAGGGGGTCACGCCCCTCCAGGCCCGCGAGGTCGACGAGGTGAACGAGGACGCGCGTTCGCTCGACGTGCCGCAGAAACCTGTCACCGAGACCCTTCCCGTCATGGGCGCCCTCGATCAGCCCGGGGATGTCGACGGCGACGAACTGGTGCGTTCCGTCGACGTCGACGACACCAAGGTTCGGGATGAGCGTCGTGAACGGGTAGTCGGCGATCTTGGCCTTCGCAGCTGAGATGCGAGAGATGAGGCTCGACTTGCCGACGTTGGGACAGCCGATGATCCCCACGTCGGCGAGGAGCCTTAGTTCGAGACGGAGGGTCCGCGTCTCGCCCTTGAGTCCGCGCTCGCAGATCCGCGGGGCCCGACGGGCCGACGTAGCGAAGGTCCGGTTGCCCCGTCCTCCCTCGCCCCCGGCCGCGACCATCACCTCTTCGCCGGGCGACGCCAGATCGCCCAGGACCTCCCCCGTGGCGTCATCCCGGACAGTGGTTCCCACCGGGACAAGGACGATTCGCTCCTCTCCCCGGGCCCCGGTGCGCGTGTTCCGCGCGCCGTCCACCCCGTCCCCGCCGCGAAAGGTCGGCTCGTTCCGATACCCGTAGAGCGTGGAAAGGCTTGCTGACGCACGCAGGAGGACCGTCCCTCCGTCCCCGCCGCTGCCCCCGTCCGGCCCGCCGCGCCAGTTGTGAGGGTTGGAGATGAAGCTGATCACGCCGTCACCTCCCCGCCCGCCGTGGACGCGGATCCTCGCTTCATCGACGAACATGGAGGAGGCGGGGAGGGGGAGCCATCGGGCGCGCTAGCCCTCCCGAGAGGACACAACGCTCACATGCTTCTTCTCGCGCCCGTCGAACCGAACGTACCCCGGCATGGCGGCGTAGATGGTGTGGTCGCGCCCGAGGCCGACGTTCTGCCCGACGGCGTACTTCGTCCCCCGTTGGCGGACGATGATCGTCCCGGTGTTCACCCACTCACCGCCGAAGCGCTTGACCCCCAGGCGCTGGCCTGGGCTGTCCTTCAGGTTCGCCGTCGAGCCCGTGCTCGTCTTGTGTGCCATCGAATCTCCTTGCCTAGACCTCGATCCCTACCGCTTCCTCGTGCACGACGAGGTCTCCCGGTTGCTCCCGGGAGAGGAGCTTGAGATCGATCACCAGCGTCTCCATGATCGCGTCGATCTCGCGGTAGAGGTAGGGATCGCTCCGATCCACAACCAGCCGCACCTCCTCGCCCTCGGAGAGGTCGGGAGAGAGGTGGAGGTAGTCCGTCATCGCCACCGCTGCCGCGCGGAGGGCATGCAAGGCACGGGCGCCGATGCCCGTCGCCTCTTCCATCCCCCTTGCGGTCAGGGTGACGATGCGATTCTCCTCATCGCGCTGGACGACAACCTCTCCCAAGCGGCCTCCTACACCTCGATCGCGGTGATGCGGGTCGTCATGTACCGCTGGCGGTGCCCGCGGAGTCGGCGGTACCCCTTCTTGCTCTTGTACTTGTAGACGAGGATCTTGTCCCCGAGGCCTTCCTCTTTCACCTCGCCCACCACCTTCGCGCCGTCCAGGTAGGGCGCCCCGACGCGGACGTTCCCGTCGTCGACAAGGAGCAGGACGCGGTCGAACTCGATCCTCCCGCCCAGCTCGGCTCCCTCGACCCGCTCGTGCTGGAGAAGGGTTCCCTCCTCCACCCGGTACTGTCGTCCGCAGGCTTCAATTACCGCATACATGTCGCTCGCACCTCAATCAGGTTGGATATTATCGGTCCCGGCACCGCGTTTCAATAGCCTATCCGATCGGCGTCCCCGGCGCGACCTCGTGGTCCGGGACGAGGAGCACGAGGTGCTCCCCCTTCGCGACGAGGAGCATGCACTCGGACGCAATACCCCGGATCCTCGCTGGCTCAAGGTTCGCCAGGACGGCCACCTGCCGCCCCAGGAGCCGGTCGGGGGAGTAGGGGCCGCGGAGGCCAGAGACCGTCGTCGCGCGCGCGTCGCCCAGGTCGATCGTGAGCTGGTAGAGCTTCTCCGCGCCCGGGACCTCGGCCACCCCGCGGATGGTGCCCACCTGCAGCTCGGCCCGGCCGAACTCTTCGAGACTGACTCGCTCCCGTCGTCGCCCGGTCACCTGCTTCGCCAACGCCTCCACGTCGACCCTCTCCAGGAGGACGCGCTCGCCCGACAGGCGCTTCCCGCCAGAAGACCGAGCGAGCTCCTCCCAGCGCGGGGAGGAGACCCCCATTGCGGCAAGGACGCGCGAGGAGAAGCCCGGAACGAACGGGAAGAGAAGGACGGCCATCCCTTTCACAAGATGGAACGCACTCCCCACGGCCGCAGCGTCCCCGCTCTCCCAAGGCTTCTTGCGCTGGAAGTACTCGTTGCCGGTCACTGCGAGGGCGCACACTGCGCGCAACGCCTGGCTGAGCGCGCCCGTCTCCACCGCCTGCTCGTACGCCGAGACGGTGCGCTCAAGCTGTAGGGTGATCTCCGGATCCACCGACTCGGCGGGCACCACGCGGTCGTAGCGGGTCTGGATGAACGAGAGGACGCGGTTCGCCAGATTGGCGACGTTGGAGATGAGGACCCCGTTCACCGCCTTGTCCAACTCCTGCCAGGAGAAGTTCACGTCGTGCGTCTCCGGGCGGTTGTAGAGGAGGTAGAACCGCCACAGCTCTGGGTCCATCAGCCGAAGGGCTTCGTCGCAGTACAGCCCCACCCCGCGGCTCTTGCTGAACTTCTCCCCTCCAATCCAGTTCAGATGCTCCGTGGCGGCGATCTGGTCGGGAAGGTGGTACCCCTGGCCGGAGGCGATCAGAAGGCCGGGGAAGATCAGGGTGTGGAAAGGGATGTTGTCCTTCCCGATCGTGTAGATCTGGTGGACGTCGTCCCCGAACCAGTAGGCCTTCCACTCCTCGCCGCCGCGGAAGCGCTCGATCGTCGCCGAGACGTAGCCGAGGACCGCCTCCCCCCAGACGTAGATCACCTTCCCCTCGGCGCCGGCAAACGGCGCCGGGATTCCCCAGGCGATGTCGCGCGTCATGGCCCGCGCGCGGAGGCCTTCGTCAAGCATCGACTGCGTGAACTGGTGGACGTTCCCCTGAAACCGCCGCGAGGCGACGTAGCCGACGAGGCGCGGGGAGAGGCGCGCGAGGTCGAGGTACCAGTGCCGCGTCGGGCGGAACTCGATCTCCTGCTTCCTGCAGTAGCTGCACGAAGGCGAGACGAGCTCCTTCGGTTCAAGGATCGCCCCGCATAGGTCGCACTGGTCTCCCAGGACGCTCGCTGCACCGCAGCGGGGACAGGTTCCGGTGATGAACCGGTCGGCAAGGAAGATCTGGCAGTTGGCGCAGTAGGGGCGCTCCTCCTCCTGGGAGCGGATGTAGCCGTTCTTTTCGATCTGCTCGTAGGTCTCCCGCACGAACGCCTTGTGCACCGGAGACTCGGTCGTCGTGTAGGTGTCGAACGAGATCCCGAACCCATCGATGACGGCGAGGATCTTCTCATGCGTCGCGGCGGCGAACTCCGCCGGGGTGATCCCCTTCTTCGACGCTTCGAACTCGATCCGCGTGCCGTGGGCGTCCGTCCCTGAGACGTAGCACACCTCGTGCCCGCGCATCCGGTAGTAGCGCGTGAAGACGTCGCCGGAAAGGAGCGATGAGACGAGGTTCCCGAGATGGGGGATCCCCGACGCATACGGCCACGCGCTACAAACAAGAACCCGTCGCTTCTCCATCGTTCCTGCGAATCCCTCCCGACCGACAGCCTGGGATTATACCCAGCTCCTGGAGTCGAGCCAATCGGCGCACGCCTCACGAATGAGGACCAGGCGCGGTTGAACGCGCGCGGTCGTATCGGCTACCCTAGTGCGGGGAGGGACACCATGAGCGAAGGGGGAGGGCCAAGACTCGTGAGAGCCCCGCGCGGGACGACGCTTCACTGCAAGGGGTGGCTCCAGGAAGCGGCGTGGCGGATGATCCAGCACAACCTCGACCCCGAGGTCGCCGGCGACCCTGCCCACCTGATCGTCTACGGGGGTACGGGCAAGGCGGCCCGCTCCTGGGAGGACTTCGATCTCATCCTCCGTTCGCTCGAGACCCTCGAGGACGATGAGACCCTTCTCGTCCAGTCCGGACGCGCCGCCGGCGTCTTCAGGACGCATCGCGACGCGCCCCGCGTCCTGATCGCGAACTCCCTCCTCGTCCCGGACTGGGCGACGTGGGACGAGTTCCGCCGCCTCGAGGCGATGGGCCTCACGATGTACGGCCAGATGACCGCCGGGTCGTGGATCTTCATCGGAGTGCAGGGGATCCTGCAGGGGACGTACGAGACGCTTGCCGAGTGCAGCCGGCAGCACTTCGGCGGCACCCTCGCTGGACGCCTCGTCGTCACGGCCGGTCTGGGAGAGATGGGCGGGGCGCAGCCGCTGGCGATCACGATGAACGAAGGGGTGGGGATCGTCGTCGAGGTGAACCCGGCGAAGATCGAGCGCCGCCTCGCCCTTCATCAACTCGATACCTCAACCGAATCCCTCGAGGAGGCCGTGAAGTGGGCTCTAGAAGCGAAGGAGCGACGCCAGGCCCTCTCGATTGGCGTCCTGGGGAACGCCGCCTCGGCCCTTCCTCTTCTCCTCGAGTGGGGCGTGGTGCCCGACATCGTCACCGACCAGACCTCAGCCCACGACGCCCTGGATGGCTACGTGCCCGCGGGGATGACGTACAGCGAGGCCCTTGACCTGCGCGAGCGCGACGCCCAGCGCTACACCGAGCTCTCGTACCGATCCATGGTCCGGCACGTCGTGGCGATGAACGCCTGTCTGGAGCGAGGGTCGATCGTCTTCGACTACGGGAACAACCTCCGTGGACAGGCGAGGACCGGGGGACTCGCCGACGCCTTCCGGTTCCCCGGCTTCGTCTCCGCCTACATCCGCCCGATGTTCTGCGAGGGGAAGGGGCCCTTCCGCTGGGTCGCCCTCTCGGGCGATCCCGACGACATCCTTCGGACCGACCGGGCGATCCTCGACCTCTTCCCTGGGGACGCGCCCCTCGCGCGCTGGATCCACCAGGCCGAGGAGAAGGTGGCCTTCCAGGGCCTCCCCTCGCGGATCTGCTGGCTGGGCTACGGGGAGCGGGCGAAGGCCGGGCTCGCCTTCAACGACCTCGTCCGGCGCGGAGAGGTCTCCGCCCCGATCGTCATTGGCCGCGACCACCTCGACGCCGGCTCGGTCGCCTCCCCGTACCGGGAGACGGAAGGGATGAAGGACGGGTCGGACGCAATCGCGGATTGGCCGGTCCTGAACGCGCTCCTGAACGCGGTGTCCGGGGCGACCTGGGTCTCCGTCCACCACGGCGGCGGAGTCGGGATCGGGAAGAGCCTCCACGCGGGGATGGTGATCGTCGCCGACGGGACGGACGAAGCGGATCGCCGCCTGGAGCGGGTCCTGACCTGCGATCCGGGGACCGGAGTCGTCCGCCACGCCGACGCCGGCTACGAGCGGGCGATCCAGGTCGCCCGTGAGCGCGGAGTTCACATCCCAAGGCTAGACGTCTCGCGACGTCCCGACCGCAGGGAAGAGAGACCGGCGTGACGGGCACCATCCAGGTCGCGGTCAAGCTCTTCGGCGGCCTGCGCGGCCTCGTGGATGCCTTCCCCCTGCCTGTCGTTCTCCCCGAAAGGGCGACGGTCGGGGATCTTCTCTCTGCCCTCTCCGCAACCCACCCGGAGGTCGGGAGGCGGCTCATCGCCGGCACAAGGGAGGGCTACGTGAACGTCCTCGTGGACGGGAGGAACGTCCACCTCCTCGTCGGCCTAGAGACGCCCCTCGCCGACGGGACGAACGTCGCCTTCGTCCCCCCGGTCGGCGGCGGGTAGGGACTCCTCTCTACTTCAGGAACTCGAACCGCCCCTCGCCGCAGCAGGGACAGCGCTCGCTCCGGACGACTTGCTCCACGGAGTAGCTCGCCTGCCATAAGTCGACGGTCAAGAGGCGGACCGGAAGGCAGTCCGCGTCGAGGAGAAGACGCATCGCCCAAGTCGCCTCGATCGAGGCGACCGCCCGAGGGAGGGCAGGCAGAATCCCCGAGGTCGCCGCGGTGAGGACCTCCTCCTGCGGAGGCGGATGCGGGAGGAGGCAGCGCAGACAAGGGCCGCGCCCCGGCAGGATAGGCATCGTCATCCCGCAGGTCCCGGCCACGGCCGCGAAGACCCAAGGAACGACCCGCTTGACACAGGCGTCGTTCAGGGCGTACCGCGACGGAAGGTTGTCGAGGCCATCGACGACGAGGTCCACTCCCTCGAGGAGGCGCTCCGCGTTCCCTCCGTCCAGGCGGGCAACGTGAGCCTCGAGTCGGATCTCCGAGTTCACCCGCGCCAGGGCGTCCGCCGTCGCGGTCGCCTTCGGGCGTCCCACGTCGTCCTCCACGGCGAGAGCCTGACGCTGCAGATTGTGCGGCTCGAGCCGATCCGAGTCGATGAGGACAAGCCGCCCGACACCTGACCTCGCCAGGACCTCCGCCACGTTCGTCCCCAAGGCGCCGCAGCCGACGACGAGGACGGAGGCGCGGGCGAGGCGCCGCTGCCCCTCCGCTCCCACCTCCGGGAGGGCGATCTGACGCAGGTAGCGGTCCTCCATCTCCGACTCCACCTCCTCCGCCTCGCCCGGGTCAGAACGTCGCCGAGACGAAGAGCTCCAGGATGCCGCCGACGTACGGCGCCCCGCTCTCCCTCCTCCCCGCGCGGAGCGAGCCCGAGAGGGACGCTTCCCACATCTCCGTCAGGCGAACGTCCGCCCCTGCCCTCAAGGTCAGGTCAAGGGTCGTGGCGTCTTCCGCCAGCCTGTACGATCCGTCGAGGTCGAGCCGGCCGGTGACCGTCTCCAGGAGCGCGGCGGAGAGTGAGTTCCGGAGCGTAGCCGTGAGGGTCGTCTCCCCTGACTTGGCCGCCGACCGGACGGTGAGAGACAGTTCGTTGCGCGGCCCTTGCTCCGGGGTCCAGAGGAGGCGTCCGGTCATAGCCTGCGTCCGGGAGACCCGCGCACGGTCTCCGACAGCGACCGTGTTGGTCGTGTCGGTGTAAGAGAGGCTCGGCTTGAGGTCTGGAAAGCCGGCGTAGTCGATCCCAAGCGACAGACGGTCGACGCGTCGGCCCTGCGTCTCCCCGACTCCCGACCGTTCGGCTCCGTAGGTCGCTCGCAGGGACAGGCCGCCGCCTGTCCCTCGCAGGGTCCCCTGCCCGCTTAGGGAGAGGACATCGTCCTCCAGCTCGGCCGAACCCTCCGCGGTCGGGGTGATCGCCAGGCCGAGAAGGTCGAATCGCTGCCCACGGAGGCCGACTTTCCCGGTGTGGGCCAACTGGAATGCTGGCTCCGTCAGAGGGCGGCTCGCCGCGAGGTCGTAGCTCGCCGTGATGTCCACCAGAGGAACGCCCCCTGTCCAGTCAGCAGAGAGGCTCGCCCGCTCACTCCCGCTCACCTGCTCGCCCTGACGCGTGACCGGCCGGGAGGCGCCGAACGCGATCGCGAGCCCCTGGGCGGGCTTCCACGTCCCGCTGAGGGAGACCTGGTTGTCCCTTCGGCTCGGCGCGTCCTCCCGCGCGGTGAAGGCGTCGCGCCAGTTGAGGGCGAGGTCGAGGGCATCGCCAAAGAGGCGATCCGAGAGGGAGAGAGCGTAGGAGAGCTTCCCGCTCTCGAAGCCCGGTCGGAACACATCGTCGTCCACCGCGCTCTGCTCGACGGCGAGAGTCGCCCGCGGACCGAACTCCCAGGAAAGAGAGACCGAGTTCTCAAGCGAGCCGGACGGGTCGGTCATTCGGTCGACCACGTGATAGGCGTGGGAAAGGTCGAAGTCGACGCCGGCGAAGAGCGTCCCCTCGGAGGCGAGATCCCACCCCAGAGAGTCCGTCCTCCCCAGACGCCCGATCGCCGTGAACTCCGGGGAGACGTTCTCGAAGGTCCCGGAGAGGGAGAACGAGTCCATCTCGCGCCGGAAGTGGAACCGCTCGATCATCCCCTGGTCGGTGTGCCCCTCGGCCGGAGTGTCTGCGAAGCGCGCTCGATCCCGCCCGTCGATCCCCGTCTCCTCGTCTGAAACCGTCCGGAGCCCCGCCGCCGTGAGCTCCGCGAGGAGGAGATGGTAGTCGCCGTCAGCGCGTGTCCCCGCCCACAGGGTCCCGCCTTCCGCGAAGGCCACGGCGGTCACCGCACGGCCCTGGAGGAGGGTTTCTCCGTCCGAGCGCTCCAGTCCCTCCTCGCTCCCCCACGCCAGCACGCCCCTCCGGGAGGAGACCGCGTACACCTTCCGGCCAAAGGCAAGCCATCCCGTTCCGCTCTCCCCGCGGAAGCTGCGCAGGCCGCGGTCGCAGGCCGCGTACAGCGTCCCCTGCTCCAGCAGGAGGTCATGGACGGCGGTGCCGCTCATCCCCGGCAGCTCGCGCACCTCTCCACTCGCGAGGTCAAAGGCGAACAGGCCCTCCTCCGTCCCGAGGTACAGGACCTCCTCGTCGCCAGCGAGGGCCGTGATCCCGCCCAGCTCTGCGAACGCCTCCTCCTCCGCGTAGGAAGTCCACTCGGCCGGGTCGTCGAGGCCACTGATCTCCACTGAGGCGAGCCCGCCCGCGGTCCCGAGCCATAGCCGTCCCTGGACCAAGGTCACGGCGAGGACGGTCGCGTTGGGGAGGCCGTCCGCCTCCGCGTAGCGGCACCAGTTGCCCACACGGTCAAGGGGAGCGTCCCCCTCGAGAGAGAGGACGGTAAGCCCTGACGCCGTCGCGAAGAGAACCCTCTCCCCGTCGGAGATGAGATCGTAGACTCGGCTCGCGGAGAGGCCGTCCCCCGCATCGTAGGTGCTCCAGATCCCGTCGCGTTCCACGCTCACCCCGTCGAGGTGAGCGACGAAGGTGTACCCCGGGAGGAGAAGGAGCCCAGTGACTTCGTTGGGAAGGTTCGTCCGCGCGTTGTCGTCGAGTGGGAAGCGATCGTCATTCACGCCCAGCGTGAGGTCGGCGGAGAATCCGTCGACGTTCATGGAACCGGTCACGCCGGCGACCGTGTGTCGGTTCGGCATCGTCCGCGCCCGGTTCGGGTCCACGAGAGGGCGCGGGCTGTCCGCCGCCTGGAGGAGGCTCGCCTTGAACGCGAGAGCCTCGGAGACCGGCCAGTCCAGGGAGAGTCCGTAGAAGTTCGTCGCGAACTCCGCCGCCGCGCCGAGCCCCCCCCGGAACCGCTCGTAGTCGATCCGGATCTCGTCCGTCTCCGTGACCGTCGTGAAGAGGATCAGGACCCCCAGCTCGTAGTCAATCGTGTAGTCGACGTCTCTTGTGAGGAGCGCCCCGTTCAGGTAGACCTTCTCGCTTCCCTGGACGAGGGATAGGCCAAGGGAGAACGCCCCGCCGGAGATCACGTAGTCGAAGGCAACCCGCACCCGGTTCTTCGCGCCGGCGAAGAACGATTCCGGGAAGAGGAGTTCGATCGCCCCTTCCTCAGGGTAGGGGACAGCGCGGTAGTCTGCCAGGTCAGGGTCCGTGATCGGGCGGAACGTCCCGCCGTCGAGGCTGACCTCGACCAGGACGGAGTCCTCCTTGACGCCCGTCCGCCGCAGGTCGTAGAAGCGACGCCGCCCTGCGGAGGCAAGGGAGTAGCTCTCCTCGTCCACACGCAAGGAGCCAAAGCCATCGAGCTTCGCGAGGAACGTCCGCTCGTACGCCGTCCCCTCATTGAACGGATAGGCCTTCCGCGCGGTGCCCGAGAGGCCGTTGTCCTCGTTGTACGCCTTGATCAGATCCTTCACACGTGTTCGCAGCAGGGAGGATGGTTCGACCTTAAGGAGGAGGAGGTCGCCCTCCTCGGCAGCCACGACGACAAACGCGCCGCTCGGAAGCTCCTCCGGGACGAAGGAATCGACCATGGAGACGAGATAACCAAGGTCGTAGGCTTCAAGCAGGAGGGCAAGCCCGTCCGAGGCCTCGAGGCCGAGTCGGACGAAGGAGAAGTCAGGCACGAAGGCCGCTCGGAGGAGGTAGTCGAAGAGCCCATCCAGGTGCTCCCGGTACGGAGCTTCCTCCAGGGGCGCGTCCGCGCGAAGGCGGGCGAAGAGGACCTCCTCGTGCGCCGTCGTCCCGGCGAAGGTCCTCGACTCGGAGGTCCCCTCGATCTGCGACAGGACGCCGGTCAGGGTCGCAGGGCCGAGCTTGTAGTCGAGGCGACCTCCCAAGAGCTTCTTGTTGTAGACGGCGAAGGCCTCTCCTCCGCTCAGGGAGAAATCGCCGAACACCCCGGTCAGGTCCCCCGCATCGAGGAGGACGGTCAACGACTGAAGGTTCATCGGCTCTTGGTCGTTGAAGTGTGCCTTGACCGTCAGGATGGAGAGCGCCTCCCCGGTCACTTCCACCGCGAGGGTCTGGTCGAGGACGAGCTGGTTCGCCGCCATCCCAGCGAGGGCGAGCCCGTAGGCGTCGCCGAAGCCATAGCGCAGGGTCCACGTCTTCCGGCCGCTCAACTCCATGTGGAAGTCCTCTTCGGCCTCCTGCGCGAACCCGACGAGGCTCGCCCCGAAAGCGAGCACGACCAAGGCCGCGGCCAGTCGCCGCCGTGCTTGCTTCCTCATCCTCCCCTCCTAGAAGCGGAACGCGAGGGAGACGCGGTGAGCGTCTCCCAAGTCCGGTCGCACGGCCATCGCCCAGTCCATCTGGAAGTTCTCGAAGCGGAGCGAGAGCCCGGCCGTCGCCCCGGTCCCGTCATACCCCACCCTGCCCGCGAGTCCGCCGATCCATGCCTCGACGCCCCCTGCGACGTCGGGGGCAGGCGAGAGGAGGCCCTCCACGTCGATCGCCGCGTTGCAGACGAGCCCCTCGTCCAAGCGGAGGGAGACCGCTATCCCGACCCGCGTCCTCCTCTCCCACGCCTCCGTGTATCCGGTGTCGAACGCGATGGGGCGAGAGAGCGCGTTCTCCAGGACCCCCCCGACGCGGACCGGGCCCGCCACCAGGAGGAAGGCCGGGTCCAGAGCGACCCCTCTCCCCGCAGAGGGCTCGGACACGCGATAGAGCTTGAGGCGCGCGCCGAGGCCGATCGGGCCCAGGGCAAGCCCGCCGGAGACGAGGCCCGCCTGGGTGACGTAGCGGAACGTCTCCTCTCCCGACTCGATCGGCCCGGAGTCAAGCTGCATCACCGCCACCCCAAACCAGGGGACCGTGACCGCGAGGCCTCCGTAGGTGATCTCCCCTGCCGGGCGGGTGAAGAACGACGAGACACCGATCGAGCGTGACCATCCGAGACCCGCCGGGTTGTAGAACGCGGCCCCCTCGTCGTCGGCGACGGCGACGAACGCGCCGCCCATCCCGAGCGGGCGCGCCCCAAAGCCCAAGTCGAACAGCGCTGCCACGTGGGAGGCCCCCCAGCCGAGAACACCGAAGCACAAGACAGCGAGGAGGAAAACGCCGGGAGACCGCAGGCGCCTCATCTCGCGATCACCAGCCGCTCCACGTCCGACCGTCGGCCGCCCGCCGCGAGGACGACGAGGTAGAGGCCATTCGCGAGGAGCTCCCCATCCAGATCGACGAGGTCCCAGGAGAACGTCGTCTCGTCCGGGTCGACCAGCACCTCGAAGACAAGCTCCCCAGCGACGGTGAACGCCCGCAGCCACGCCGCTCCCGTTCCAGATGGGATGCGGTAGCGGAAGACCGCCTGGTCCTGGACCGGGTTCCCCTCGATCGCGAGGGAGATCCCCTCCGCGGGCGGCGGGCCCTCCACTGCCGCCACGGCGTCGTTCGCCGCGAGCTTCCCGAATCCCCAGACGAAGTTGGGCACGGTCCCGGTCTCCCCGTCGCGGCGGGCGGTCTGCGCGAGGACCGCCTTGATCTCCTCCCCCGTGAGGCGGGGGTCGACGGAGAGCATCAGCGCGGCCGTCCCGGCGACGTGCGGCGCCGAGAAGCTCGTCCCCAGGAGAAGCTGGTGGGCTCCATCAGGAAGGACGCGGTAGCCGTCCGTCGGCGCGCTCGCCGAGAGGGCGCCCGCGATCCAAGCCCCCGGAGCCGTGATCTCCGGCTTCTGTCGGCCGTCGCGGGTCGGCCCGCGACTGGAGAAGGAGGAGATCGCCCCAAGGGGGTACTGCGCCGAGAGGTCCTGTGGGCCGACGGCCGAGTCCCAGCGCGCCTTGGTGTTGAACGATCCCACGGTGACGACCCGCGCCGCATTCCCCGGCTCGTCCACGGTGGAGGCGGTGTCTCCCCCCACAAAGGTCGTCCCGTCGAACGACGTGATCCAGCCGTCGAACCGGCCTGCGCCCCCGGCGTCGGTCACGGTGAACGACCAGCGGCCGGCGCCGAGAAGGCCACTCAGGTTGACGAGGATCGACCGGTCCCCGTTCGTTGGACTGGGGCCGGACGAGGCGTTGTCGACGTACACCATGCCGCTCGGCGTGACCGCCGATCCGATCAGTCCGGACGACACGACCAGAGACTCCCCGATCGGAGGGGCGACCGTCAAGGTGAAGCGCGACGCGCCGGGGTACCAGAGTTCAAGCTTCAGGGTGTCGGAGCGCGGGTCGACGGAGAAGGCGGCCGAGCCGCCGGGCCGAAGCGTCCGCGACACGTGGAGTGCCTTGTCCCCCTCGTTTCCCGCCGAGACGACCACCGCCCGGCCCGCCCCCTGCGCGAGCTCGTCCAACCCCTGCTCGAACAGGCTTGTCCCGTCGTGCGGACCGGAGTGGCCGCCCAAGCTCAAGTTGACGACCGCCGGCCGCCCGGCCCGCTCCGCCTCATCGAAGATGTAGCCGACCCCCGCCAGGATGTCCGACGTGAAGAACGAGGTCTTCACCGCAACGATCTCCGCGGCCGGGGCGACCCCCACGAGGACCCCGCCGGAGGAGGACCCGTCGCCGGCCGCAACGCTCATCACGAGCGTGCCATGACCGTCCGTGTCCCGCTCGCGGACCTGCCCCTCCCCCGGCACGGCGCCCGTCGCGAGGTCGGCCTCGATGTTGGCGCGACCGTAGCGCCTGCCGAAGAAGCCGTCGGTCTGGTCCCAGATCGCAAGGATGCGCGAGGACTCCTCGATCCCGTCGCCGTCCCCGTCGTAGCAGAAGTCGAGGTGCGTATAGTCGATCCCGGTATCGACGGCTCCGACGATGACCCCCTCTCCCAGGACGGCCGGGACTGCGGCGTGGAGGAGGTCGGCGCCGATCGCAGGGAGGCTCTGGTCGAGAGTTGGCCGCACCTGCCACGCCGGCTCGACGTAGACCACCTCCGGGGAGGCCGCGAGGAGGAGGAGCTCCGCGAGAGAGACGTCCAAAGCGACGATCGTCCCCGTGCTCATCGCAACCGGCAGGCCCAAGAAGGTCGTCCCGAGGACCGGGTAGCGCGCCTTGACCAAGCAGCGGATCCGCTCCACGCTGTCCGAGGGACGCAGGATGAGGAAGCCACCCGAGGAGCCGAACGGCCCGTCCGTCAGGCTCGCCCCCGGCCCGAGGAGCGGCCGGAGCTCAGGGTGAAGCCTCCCGGACTCAAGCGGCTCCGCAGAGGCGACAAGCGAGAGAAGGACGGTGACACAGAGAAGAAGCTGACCCTTCTGCAATCCGCGATCTCCCCCTCGGCCGGGCATTGTACTGGCGCGGATGCCCGAGGACAAAGCCCGACCCCACGACAGAGCGCGCGGGGTGCGCGCTTTACAAGCCAAGAGTCCGTGTGCTATCATCCCTTCCGCATTCGCGAACGGCAAAGGAGGCCAAGATGAAGAGAGGGTTCGTTCTTCTAGCAGGGGCAGTCCTTATCCCCACCGCCCTCGCCCTGTCTGGGGTTGCCGCAGGGGAGGCGCTCTCCATCTATCAGCAGGGGATCGCCGCCGTCCAGGAGGTGCGCACACTACCGGCCACGTTCGACCCCAGTGACCTTCGTCTGCTGGTCCCGCAGGGACTCCTGGTCGACTCGCTCTTTGTCGACCTCGCGGGAACCGTCCTTTCGCAGGCCTTCCACTTCACCCCGCCGGAGAGCGTGCTTTCCGCCTCCATCGGGAAGGAGATCGAAGTCCTGGCCCAAGGCGGGGACTACCCGCGCCTCTTGCGCGGGACGCTCCTCGCGGCGGGGGACCCCCTCGTGATCCAGGACGACCGAGGGCAGGTCCACGTCGTCCATAGTCCGCTCTCTGTAACCCTTCCCCCCGAGGACCGCCTCGCCCTGGAGGCGTACGTGTCGCTCCGCGTCGAGGGCGAGAACCTCGCCGGGAGCGAGGCCGTCTTGAGCTACTTGACGAGCGGTCTCACCTGGTCGGCAGACTACCTTGGCTTCCTGAGCGAGGACGAGACGACCCTCTCCCTGCGCGGGGCGGTCACGCTCGCGAACACGAGCGGTTGGGACTTCGCGCAAGCCTCCGTCCGCCTGGTCGCCGGGGAGATCAGCCAGGTCGCGCCGACGTTCAAGTCCGCCCGCTATGCCGCCGTCCCGATGGCCGAGGCGGCGTTCCAGGAGTCGGCCGCCTTCGAGTACCACGTCTACACCCTTGCCAGTCCCGTCGACCTCCCGGATCGGACCTCGTTCGCCATCCCCTACACCGCCTCCCCGGCCGTCGCGGCGAAGAAGACGTACGCCTACGACGGAGCCCAGACAGACGCCGTCCGGGTCGCCCTAGAGTTCGTGAACGACGTGGCGAGCGGCCTGGGGATCCCCCTTCCCGCGGGAACCGTCCGGCTCTTCCAGAGATCCGAGGCCGGCACGCTCCTCCTCGGCGAGGACGCGATCGGCCACACCCCGATCGACGAGAAGGTCTCGCTGACCGTGGGATCAGCGTTCGACCTCGTCGGGGAGCGGGTCCAGGTCGGAAGCGAGCGCATCGCGACCTCGACCTACCGCGAGTCGTACAGGGTCACCCTGCGGAACCACAAGGCCACGGGGGTGACGATCGCCGTCCTCGAGCACCCCGCGGGGTCCTCCTGGGAAGTGCTCACCTCGTCCATGGCGTACGAGAGGGTGGACGCGCGGACGATCCGCTTCCAGGTCGAGGTCCCGGCCAATGGGGAGGCCGTCGTTGACTATACCGTCGAGTACAGCTACTGACCGCCTGTCGAACGAGGAGATGCTCCAGCGCTACAAGCAAGCGGTGGAGAAGGCCGTCGGGCGCCTCCCCGTCAAGAACGGAGTGATCGACATCGACTCGATCTGGGTCGAGACGTCGATTCCCTATGACCTCCTGCACGAGATCCTCGCCCGGGACGACCTCACCCTCCCGGAGAGCGTGGAGCGGGTCAACCCAAAGTCGCTCGTAGGAGAGAAGAGTGCACCCCCCCGACGAAGGAAAGGCCCGCGAAAGGGTTCGGTTCGGAACTGACGGCTGGCGAGGCCAGATCGCGCGTGACTTCACGTTCGCGAACGTTGCTCGCGTCGCCCACGCCACGGCCGGCTTCCTCCTGTCAGACGCCCGGAAGAGCCTCCCTCTGTACCGCGACTGGGGCGCGCCGTACCGGCCGGCGGCGAACGGAATCGTCGTCGGGTACGACACACGCTTCCTGTCCCGGGAGTTCGCCTGGCACTTCGCGCGCGTGGTCCGCGACCGCGGCCTCCCGGTCGCCGTGGCATCGGACTTCGTCTCCACTCCCGCCCTCTCCCACGCCGTCGTCGACCGCCGCGCCGCGTGCGGGGTGATGTTCACCGCGAGCCACAACCCGCCCTCCGATAGCGGGATCAAGATCAAGTCCGAGTACGGGGGATCGGCCCCGCTGGACGTCACGGCGGTGATCGAGAGCCTCCTCCCGGAGGAGGCGCCGGAGCCCCGCTCCCCGGAGGGAGCGGTCTCCCCGGTCGACCTGCGCGCTCCGTATCTCGCTCGGGTCCGCCGCCTGATCGACCCTGGCCGCCTGACCGCCTTCCCGGTGCGGGTCGTCGCCGACGCGATGTACGGCTCGGCCCAGGGGTACGTCGCCGAACTCCTCGCGGGATACGGCGTCGACCACCTCCAGATCCGCTCTGTCCAGAACGTCCTGTTCGGGGGGAAGAAGCCCGAGCCCCTCGAGGAGAACCTCGTCCCTCTCCGCGCGGTCATCGCCTCCCTCCCCCGCCGGGGCGCCCCGGTGATCGGGGTCGCCACGGACGGCGATGGGGACCGGGTCGCGGCCATGGACGAACAGGGAGGCTACCTCGATCCCCACGTCACCTTCGCCCTCCTCCTGCGCTACCTGATCACGGAGCGTCGCTGGCGAGGCGCGGTCGTGAAGTCGGTGAACCAGACAGACATGGCGACGGCGATCGCCCGCGAGCACGGCCTCGAGGTGGTTGAGATCCCGGTCGGGTTCCGCTTCGCCGCCGAGCAGATCCTGAAGAAGGACGTGCTCATCGCCGCCGAAGAGAGCGGGAGCTACGCCGTGCGTGGCCACATCCCGGAGCGGGACGGCGTCCTCACCTCGCTCCTCCTCGTCGAGATGGCGGCCTGCGCGGGCAAACCCTTGAGCCACCTCGTTCAGAGCCTACAGGACGACTTCGGCCCGCACGCCTACCGAAGGCGGGACCTGGTCGTCGCTGCGCCGCTCGAGGTCGTCTCGCGCCTGCGGGACGCCCCGCCCGATCGCTTCGCCGGCTGGGACGTGAAGGGTGTCGAGACGCTCGACGGGATCAAGCTGCGCTTCGACGAGGGGTGGGTCCTCTTCCGCGCCTCGGGGACAGAGCCGATCCTTCGGACCTACTGCGAGATGAGGAGCGACGAGGCCGTCCTGCGCGTCCTCGACGAGGCAGAACGGATGGCGCGGGGTGAGCTGACGCTATGGTAGAGCGGACCGAGACGGAGAAGTACGACTTCCAGGCGATCGAAGCCCGCTGGCGCGACGTCTGGCGCGAGCGGGGGTTCTTCCGCGCCGACACCAAGGACGCAGGGAAGAAGTTCTACTACCTGAACATGTTCCCCTACCCCTCGGGGTACCTGCACGTCGGACACGGCCGCAATTACATCATCGGGGACGTCGTCACCCGCTTCTCCCTCCTGCGCGGGAGGAACACCTTGAACCCGATGGGCTGGGACGCCTTCGGCCTTCCCGCGGAGAACGCGGCGATCGACCGCGGGATCCATCCCGGGGAGTGGACGCTCCGCAACATCGCCTACGCCAAGGAGCAGTTCCGCGCCTGGGGGATCGAGTACGACTGGGATCGCGAGGTCACGACCTGCGATCCGTCGTACTACCGCTGGACGCAATGGCTCTTCCTCGAGCTCTACAAGAACGGCCTCGCCTACAAGAAGAAGGCCACCGTCAACTACTGCCCGAGCTGCAAGACCGTCCTCGCCAACGAACAGGTCGTGGGCGGCGGGTGTGACCGCTGCGGAACGGCGCCGCAGCCGAAGACCCTCGAACAGTGGTTCTTCAAGATCACCGCCTACGCCGACCGGCTCCTGGACGACCTCGTCCTCCTCAGCGGCTGGCCGGAGAACGTGAGGAAGATGCAGGAGAACTGGATCGGCCGGAGTGTCGGGGCAGAGGTCACCTTCCGCACCGAGACGAGCGACGACCTCGTCGTCTTCACCACCCGGCCGGACACCCTGTGGGGGGCGACGTTCATGGTTCTCGCCCCGGAGCACCCGCTCGTGGAACGGCTCACGTCGCCGGCGCAGAGGGCGGAGGTCGAGGCCTACCGGGTCGCCGCGGCGCGGGCGACGGAGATCGACCGCGCCTCGACCGAGCGCGAGAAGACCGGCGTCTTCACCGGCGCCTACGCCGTGAACCCGGTGAACAAGGAGCGGATCCCGATCTACCTCGCGGACTACGTCCTCATGACCTACGGCACCGGGGCGATCATGGCCGTCCCGGCGCACGACGAGCGCGACTTCGCCTTCGCCCTCAAGTTCGGGCTCCCCATCCTCCCGGTGATCGAGAGGCCGGACGGGGTTGCGAAGAGCGTCGTCCTCCCGGGATCGGTCCGAGACGGCTTCCAGGCCCTCCTCCAGAAGGAGGGGTTCTCGTTCACGAAGGAGCCAATGGACCATCGCGGCGACGCCCTCTTCGTCTCCCTCGACCGGAAGGACGTCGACCGCTACCTCGCCCTCGTTCGGGCGCACCTGAAAGCCCGGAGCTGGTGCGAGGTGGTCGGGGCGCGGTTCGCCTTCGCCTTCCCGGATGCCGTCCTCGACCTCTCCTCCGCCTCCGCGGAGCGCGAGATCCTCCGCCGCTGTCAGGCCCTCGACCCCAGCCTGCGCGACGTGCGCAGCGTGATGGAGCTCCTCTCCCGCCGCGAGGTCTGCCGCGACCTCCTCTTCCACAGCGACTGGGGCACGATGGTCGCCTCCGGCCCGCTCACCGGGACGCCGGGGGAGCGCGCCTTCGACGGCACGGCGGCCTGGCTCGAGAAGGAGGGGACCGGGAAGAAGGCGATCACCTTCCGCCTCCACGACTGGCTCATCTCCCGCCAGCGCTACTGGGGCGCGCCGATCCCGATCGTCTACTGCGAGCACTGTGGGACGGTCCCCGTGCCGGAGAAGGACCTCCCGGTCCTCCTCCCTGAGGTCTCGTTCATCGGGAAGATGGGCCTAGCCGACATCCCGGGGTACGCGGATACGACCTGCCCCTCGTGCGGCGGTGCCGCGAAGCGGGACACCGACACGATGGATACCTTCGTCGACTCCTCGTGGTACTACCTGCGCTACATCAACCCCAAGGACCCAAGGCACGCATTCGTCCGGGGCGACGTCGACCGCTGGCTCCCGGTCGACCAGTACGTGGGCGGGGTCGAGCACGCCATCCTCCACCTCCTCTACTCGCGCTTCATCACCAAAGCCCTGCACGACCTGGGGCACGTCGGGTTCCAGGAGCCGTTCGCCCGCCTGTTCACCCAGGGGATGATCTGCCACCCGGCGTACCGCTGCGCGAAGCACGGCTGGGTCAGCCCGGGCGAGGTGGCCGAGGGCGACACGTGCCCCAAGTGCGGGGCCTCTCTCGACGTCTCGAGCCTCAAGATGTCGAAGTCGAAGCTGAACACCGTCGACCCAAGCGAGATCATCGCCCGCTACGGCGCGGACGCCGAGCGGGTGTACACGCTTTTCATGGGGCCGCCGGACCGAGACATCGACTGGTCGGAGGAGGGCATCCGCGGGGCGTTCCGGTTCCTGAAACGCGTCTGGAGCCTCATCGTCGGTCACGTCGACCGCCTCGCTCCGATCGGCACGGCCGCGAGCGCCGAGGATCTCGACGAGGCGGGACGCGCCGTCTGGCACCGATACCACCAGACCGTGAAGCGAGTCACCGATGACCTCGGGGAGCGGTTCAGCTTCAACACCGCCGTCGCGGCGATCATGGAGCTCGTGAACGACCTCGTCCCCTACGCGGATCGCGACGACGCGCACCCAGCGCTCCTCCGCGTCGCGACGGACGGGCTCGTCCTGCTGCTTGCGCCGCTCGCCCCGTTCGTGGCCGAGGAACTGTGGCAAACGGTCGGGCACGCGGACACGGTCCTCGACCAGACCTGGCCGACGTTCGATCCGGCCGCGCTCGAGGAGGAGTCGATGGAGATCCCGGTCCAGGTGAACGGCAAGGTCCGCGCCCGCCTCGTCGTCCCGATCGACGTGGCGCGAGACGCGGAGCGCCTCTGCGCCGCCGCCCTCGCCTCCCCGGAGGTCACGGAGAAGCTGGCCGGCAAGGCTGTCGTGAAGGCAATCGGAGTCCCAGAGAAGATGGTCAGCCTCGTCGTGAGATAGGGTGGCGACACGCGTGGGCGTCTTCCTAGACCGGGATGGGGTGATCGTCGAGCAGGTCGACCACCTCCGCCGCGTGGAGGACCTTCGCCTCCTCCCTGGAAGCGCCGAGGCGATCGCCCGGCTGAACCGGGCAGGGATCCCGGTCGTCGTCGTGACGAACCAGGCCGCGATCGCCATGGACTACCTCACGGTCGACGGCCTTCTAGAGATCCACGACCGCCTGCGCGAGGAACTAGCCAAGCACGGAGCGCGGTGGGACGCCCTCTACTTCTGCCCCCATCACCCTGAGGCAAGCCTCCCGGAGCTCCGCGCGGACTGCCTGTGCCGCAAGCCGGGGACCGCGATGCTCGAGAAGGGGCGTGACGACCTCGGGATCGACCTTTCTCGCTCGTACGTCATCGGCGACATGACGGCGGATATCCTCGCCGGCCGGCGTGCCGGGTGCCGCACGATCCTCGTGGACACCGGTTTCGCGGGATCGGACGGCCGCCACGCGGCCGCCCCCGACCTTCGCGTCCCCGACCTCGCCGCGGCGGTCAACGCAATCCTCAAGGAGGTCGGGCGATGAAGGCGGTCATCCTCTGCGCTGGGGAAGGGGAGCGCCTCCGCCCCCTCACCCTGACCACGCCCAAGCCTCTTCTCGAAATCGGAGGGAGGCCGCTCCTCGAGCGGACGATCGCCTGGCTCCGCGGGTGCGGCGTCGTCGAGCTCTTCATCAACCTGCACCACCTGGGAAAAAAGATCCGCGGCCACGTCGGAGACGGGAGCCGCCTGGGAGTCCGCATCACCTACTCCGAGGAGAAGACCCTCCTCGGAACGGCAGGGGCCCTGCGCGCGTTCGCCCCTCACCTCGACGAGCCCTTCGTCGTCGTGTACGGGGACGTTGTCGCCGATCCCCTCGACCTCGCCAACCTCGCCCGAGCGCACGCCGCGAAGGGCGGAGTCGGAACCCTCGTCCTTCAGAGGACGGATCGGCCCGGGGACGCGGACGTGATCGAAGTCGACCGCGACGGCCGGGTTCTCGCCTTCCACAAGACCCCTGGGGACTTCCGCCACGGGGACCTCTCAAGCGCTGCCCTCTACGTGCTCGAGCCGGACGTACTACACGACGTCCCGCCGGTGGGTGCAGCTGACTTCGTCGCCGACGTCTTCCCGCGCACGCTCGCACGCGGCGCACGCCTGTACGGCTACGTCACGGACAAGGAACTCCTCGACATCGGGACACCGGGGCGCCTCGCCGAGGCGCGAAGGAGGTACGGATGATCATCAGCCGGACGCCCTTCCGCATCAGCTTCGCCGGAGGAGGGTCGGACCTTCCCTCCTACTACCGGCACGCGCGCGGGGCGGTCGTCTCGACCACGATCGACCAGTCGATGTACGTCACGGTGAACGAGCGCTTCGACGACTCGATCCGCGTCTCCTACACCAAGACCGAGATCGTCGATCGGGCGGACGACCTCCAGCACGAGATCGTCCGCGCCTGCCTACGCAAGCTCGGGATCGACCGTAAGGTGGAGATCACCACCATCGCCGACATCCCAGCCGGGACCGGTCTCGGCTCCTCCTCCACCCTCACCGTCGGCCTCCTGAACGCCCTCCACGCCTACACCCACCGCTTCGCCGGGGCGGAGCGCCTCGCGGTCGAGGCGTGCGAGATCGAGATCGAGGCCCTCGGGAAGCCGATCGGGAAGCAGGACCAGTACGCGGCCGCCTTCGGCGGCCTGAACTACATCGAGTTCCGCCCAGATGAGTCCGTCCTCGTGGAGCCGATCGTCTGCACCCCGGCGACGCGGCGGCACCTCGACGAGTCCCTCCTCCTCTTCTACACCGGGATTCGCCGCCAAGCGGACGACATCCTCTCCGAACAGAAGAAGAGGACGGAGGAGGGGAAGACGACCGAGCGCCTGGCGAAGCTCGTCGAGATGGCGGACGAGCTGCGAGCCGCTCTGTGGGAGAACCGCACCCGCGCGCTCGGGGAGGTCCTGCACCAGGGCTGGATGGTGAAGCGAGAGATCGCCTCCGGGATCACCGACCCCCAGATCGACGCCTGGTACGAGGAGGCCCGGGCTGCCGGGGCCGTCGGCGGGAAGCTCCTCGGGGCGGGCGGAGGGGGCTTCCTCCTCCTCTACTGCGAGCCCGAAGACCAGCGCCGCCTGCGCGCGCGGATGGCCGAGGTCGGCCTGCGGGAAGTCGAGTTCGCCCTCGAGGGCGAGGGAAGCCGGATCATCTTCGTGGAGGAGTGATGCGAGACTACGTCAAAGACTACATCGACCGGTTGGCGGACGGCCTGAGGGAGATCGACGTTCGCGCGATCGAGAGCGCGATAGCAGCTCTCGAGGAGGCGCGCCGCAAGGGCCGCCGGATCTACCTCATCGGGAACGGAGGCAGCGCGGCGACCGCTTCCCACTTCGCGAACGACCTGCAGAAGCTCGCCTCGAAGGGGAAAGCCAAGCCCTACCGCGCGATCGCGCTTTCGGACAACGTGCCGCTCCTCACCGCCTGGGGGAACGACGAGAGCTACGACGTCGTTTTCACCCGCCAGCTCGAAGCCCTCGCAGAGAAGGGCGACGTCCTCCTCGCGATCACCGGGAGCGGGAACTCGCCGAACATCGTCAGCGCCGTCCGCCGCGCGAAGGAGCTCGGCCTCGTCACGATCGCCCTCCTTGGCTTCACCGGCGGCAAGGTGAAGGAGCTTGCCGACCACGTCCTCCTCTTCCCCGAGGCGCACTACGGCCGGGTCGAGGACGCGCACATGGTCCTCGACCACCTGCTCACGAACCACCTCGCGACCCTCCCCGACTGAGCCTCTGGCTTGAAAGGAAGCGCCTGATCGGGTAAGAACGGACCACACACCGGGGCCTTAGCTCAGTTGGGAGAGCGCTTGCATGGCATGCAAGAGGCGACGGGTTCGAATCCCGTAGGCTCCACAACGTAGATGAGATATAGAGTGAGTGTAGGATACGCACTCTCATGGCTTATTCTACCACCCTTCAGCTGCTGACTCCGGGAGATTCGCCCAAGACTCCTCCATGGCGGGCTTCGGCTTGCGCCCTGTCCAATGCTTCTCGAAACTCGCAAACACTGACGCATCGAACATGCACGGAAGCACTCCCGCCTCTGTGCACAGTTCCTGAATCGTGTCCATGACACAGCAGTAGTATTCGCTCTTCCCAAGGGCGGCGGACGACAGAAGCGCGAGAGACTCTGAGTTTCCCAGCTTCCTCAACCATCTCAGAATGCGGCTGTCTATCGGGATCTCATGTTGCGTCAGACCAAGCCACTGAAGGAGATTCCGGGATTGTTTGGGGCCAAAGCCCTCCAGCAGTCCGTCAACCCCAGTTGCACACACTCGCTCAGCTTCTTTTGATCCGGGCGCGTTCCCCAGCGGGGACAGCAAGGCGTCAAGTTCGCTCCATCCGCCCGCCCTGAGCCGACGGAAGTTGTGGGCAATGTGCTTGGGAATGACAGTTGTGCGCCTGATACCGCCAAATGCTGATAGTTCCGAGTTCGCCAGCCTTGCGATGTCCCCACTCTTCTCGCACTCCGATAGCGACAACAGGGGGGAGTGCGATCGAATGAATCGTTGAACAGCAGAGTCTTCGCTGGACTTCTGTTGCGTTGTGAGGAGGCATCCGACGTGCCTCTCCCAGATGGTCGCGTGGGCAAGGTCAACGCCCCCTCGGTTGACGTTCCTTTCGCGACGCTCGATGACCATGGGGTGAGCGGCCATGCTGGCTACGACATCCCGGACGCGCGCCACGTCATGCTGCGAGAACGTGATCTTGATTCTCATTTGTCTGGTCGGACAATGATTATCGCGCAGTCGTGTGCTCCAGCACCTCGCCCTTGGTGAGCCCCACGACCTAGATCGATTCTGCGGAACATCCCGCCTTCCATAGCTGACCCGCCCCCCGGCAACCGTCCGCTCTCCAAGTCAGTATAGCCCTCTCTTGCCAGCGCAGGCCAAGGCCTCGAGAGCAGGCAGGGTAGAGTTCTAGTCCGAGGGAGCGACCGCAAACAGCCTCCGGATCTCCTCCGCCCGGGGCCAGGCGAGAGCTCCAAACTCGTCCCCCAACCGGCTGGACCTTGACGCGCAACATGGTTGCTGAGGGGTATGAGCACTATGAAGGTCAGGGACCTACGCAAAGCAAGACCCCTCTGACTTCGATCAGCAGCCTGTTGATGTGCGCGACCCGCTCCTCGCGCACGATCTTCCCTGTCTCGTCCTTGACGAACGCCCACGTGCACCGCTTGCGCGCGTCAAACGCGATACACTGCATCCTGTGCCTGTTTCAAACGGCGGTCGCCGCTCGCTCACCAGCAGCGTGCTCCACTTCCGGAAAGGAGGCGCGCTTTCATAGGATCGGGTCACGGTTCTCTACCCATGCGCGCCGAGCTCGATTTCGAGTCGTGCCACGTGAGGCGCACTGCCCTGGAAGTGCACGTGCTTTGCCATTAGTTCTCGTGCGAGGTCCAGATCGGCGCGCGCCGCGCTCTCTTCGCCCACGCGGGCGTAGCTCCTCGCCCGCGTCACAAGAGCCATCATGAGCGTCTCGGGCGGGTATCGCTTTGGAAGCTCGCTCTCTATGATCCATGTGAATTGCTCAATGGCCGGTAGGTGCTCCCCCGCCCTACTTAGTGCAACGCCGTACCGATGCCGGCCGATTATGTCGCTCGCGTCGTGATCCACCGAAGTCCGCAGCGCCCCCAACTGACCAGGGCGATCTCCCTTCTTCTCGAGGACGCTCGCCTTGATCGAGAAGCAATATGCTTTCAGCTTCTTGTTTGCAGCGGCCGAACAGGCGGAGCCAACGGCTGCTTCTGCAGCGCGGAGATCTCCGCGCTGCAGCTCGAACAGCGCGACTTGGCAGAGCACGTATGCGCTTGCGGGCGCGAGGTCTCGGCTCTGACTGAAGAGAGACTCGGCGAGGTCCCTGTTGCCTGCGAACGCTGAGGACTCGGCGCGCCTAGCGAGCCGCGCCGCCCTCTTCTCAACATCGCTTGTGATTCCGTACTTCTCAAACCGGTAACCAAGGTCGTCGCTGTAGGGGTGTTCGACGGAAGATAGGAACTCCTGGTATCGTCTGCTCGCGTCCTCCAGGAATGTCCCCCCGCGCGCGACTTCCCGGGAGGCGAAGTCGAGCGTGAGTGGGAGAGCTGTGTATACCACACGTCCACTCGGCTTCTGCACGACTTTGTTGACCAGAGTGACCGTCTCCAGATCCCCCAGTGCAGCGTCAACGCGCTCAATGGGCCATTCCGTTGCTATGGAGAGCAGCTCAATCGCGGGTGGAGCGTCGAAGACTGATAGAGCACCAAGCAACTCCCGAGAGTCCTTCGACAACCCCTTCCAGATGTTGCGGAAACTGAACTCCAAGACCGGCGAATCAGGCGAGCGAAGTTGGCCGAACGCGGACTCAACGTCCTGCTCAAGCTTGAACCGGCCCAGCAACCACAAGGCAGCCAAAGGCAATCCACCGGTGTTCTGGTGTATTCGCTCCAGTAAGCGAGAGTCTGTACCGATCTCCACGCCCAACTCGCGCGCTTTCACGCTGATGAACTCTCTGAGTTCATCCTGGCTGAGCTCCGGAACGTAGACAGGGCACTCCCACCCCCCCGTCTTGCGTCTGCTGGTGAGAAGTACCTTCGTGTCAGAGCCGGCCGGGATCCCCTGCACGAACTCGAGGACACGCGCATCCTCGACTGTCTCCATGTTGTCGAGAACCACGAGGAAACGGAACGATGAGAGAACCTCATAGGCAAGTGCGCGCTTCCGGTCTAGCCTCTCGGCCGACTCGCCGAACATAAGGAGGATCGTATCCAGGAGGTCCTCCAATGAGTGCAGCGTCGGGGTCACTCTGCGTATGCCGTGTGGAGTGAGCTGAGAGACCTTAGCGGTGACTTGCAGAATGCCCTCAAACCTCTTCTCGTGATAGCTCTCGTGCGTGTACCAGTTCACCAAGGCACTCTTCCCTACCCCTCCAGGGCCGTGAACGTTGACGATCCAGATTCTTGGATCTCGCTCGATGGCCGCCAGGAGGGTGGTGCGGAGGGCTGCCCTCCCTATGAACGACTCGTATCCCTTCGCGAGCAGCTTGTAGAACCCTGAGTCCACAGCGAATGGGCTGACCTCCTGAGTTGGGATTGGCGTGCCGAGCTTCTCCTCGAGCCGAGCTGCAACGTTCGGAATCTCCGCCTCCCCCACCGCCGTCGTTGACTCCCCTACGCGGTAGTATGCGATGCCTCTGACGATGCCCCACTTCTCCTTGGAACAGAAGTCCTTGGCAGGACGCGAGGGGCCCCTCAGCTTCGCCAGGTTGGACGGACCGCGGACGTGGATGAGTCCGAAGAATCGCCACTCTTCTCCAATGCGCAGTCCATGGGACGCGATGGTGATCTCCAAGTCCAGGCCCGACACCTTGCGCACCTTGTCCACCAGGAGTTTCGAGTCGTACGGCAGAGTTGAAGCGAAGCCGACTTGGCTCCAGTCGAGATTCCTCACGCCGAGGACCAGGTAGCCTCCCCCGGAGTTGTGCAGGGCCAGGACGTCCTTCGCGAACCCGGCAAGAGCCTGTTGATCATCGAGCGGAAGGAGCTCCTTGTAGTCAACCCACTCGCACTCGCAGCGCATATCCAGCAGCTGGAGCAACCAGTCGCGGCTAAGGTCGCCCTGAAGTGAACGAATCCTCAGTTCCGCGTACTGCATCTGGCCATCCTCGTGAGAGCACCGGATCAAGACCGCGGCACAGATGAGAGTATAGCTGAGCATCGCCCGGTGATAGCGGGAGCTGGGTTCTCACCAGCCTGGCACCTACTTGACCGGACTGTGGCGAACGACAGGCAGAGAAGATCTGCTCGCAGTGAGCGGTCCACTTCCCAGGCCAGTCTAGCCCTCCTGGCAACGAGAGTCGACGCCTCGGTTGTAGGCGAAAGATAGGTCTCAATGTGTCTTCGTGACTGGCAGGAGCGTACGGATCTCCTCCGCCGGAGGCCAGGGAGAAGCTCCACAAAGTCGTCCCCTGAGGGGTGGAGGAGTGCCAGTCGGTCTCAAGTCGCGCAAAGGGCTTCCACCACCTCGGGCTCCGGCCACCGCGCAGTTCGAAAGTCGTCCCGTAGACTCCAGCAGACGCGGAAAACACCCTTCCTGTCGTCGTTATCCAGCTCTGCCCCCCCAGCCGGAGGCATCGAAGTGGCAGGTTCACTCCTCCCGGTCCCAGCATTCGCCTTGGACCGTTCTAAGGGGGGCACGTCAGCTGGGTGGCCCAGCAGGTCGAGTACCACAACAGCCGGCGTAGGCATTCGGCGCTGGGGTACACGGCGCCGATCGACTACATCATCCAAGAGGAGATCCTGCCCGAATTGGCCCTTGGCTTAGCTCCCCAGAGCGCCTAAACTGGTGCAAGATTCCAACCGCATGTCCGCGAGGAGGTCACATGAAACGCATCTTGTTGCTGGCAGTTGTGGCCGCGCTCCTAGGATCACATGGCGCGAAGGCGAGCCCAGCCAACGGTTTTGGAATCACCATCGGCGCCGGCCTCGCCGGGAGCCTCTCGTACTTCGAGGTCGGCCTGATGCTTCCGAGGATCAACGATACGGTCTTCGTCGACATCAAGCTGCGCTGGATGAGTTCGATCACCTGGGTCACATTCGTCAACATGGAGACGTCTGAGACCGTGTCGTTCCATCCCGTCGTCGTTGGCGCTGTTGTCAGTGTTGGCACCGTTGGACCGCTCATGAATGATGAGTTCCGAGTGTATGGCGGAAGCGACATCTTATTGGGCTATTCGTTCACGCCGTACGACAGCCTCGCGTATGACGTCGGCAATCTGATCCCTCCGAACCTCACGTTTGGCGTCTGGGGCCACTTCGGATTCGACTACTTCACATCCGACACATCTTCCATCTACGTGCAGTCCGGCGGCGGATTCAAGAGCCTGTTTGTAGAGGATAGGAAGAACGCATACGCGGTGGCGAGCAGCTGGCTGGGCAGCGGCTTTAGCATCCAGATGGGGTCACGGTTTCACTGGTAGCTACGGATCGCTGCAGTACCCGTCGCCCAGGGTAGAGGCCCTCACATGCCCGTGACAGCTCGCTGCACGAAGGTGAGAACCCCCATGATGAGGAACAGGATGACGGCCGAGATCGTCCAGCCACGCCCGGCAAGCGTGGCCACACCGATCATTCCTCCGGCGCCTGCGAAGAAGAGCGTGACGTAGGGAATCACGATCCAGCGTGTCTCTCGGAACTCTATCCCAGGCCAATAGTCTAACAGGAATTCGACCACAAGCCACGCAAGCATCAATCCGATCTGGAGATAGTAAAGAGCTGAACGACCGAGACTTGGTCCTTTGAACAGCAGGTAGCCAAGCGGGAATGCTGCAAGCAGCACTCCCACGCCCACCCAGTGCTCAACCTCCGGCATCCGAAGCAGTCGAAGAACGAACACGAGAGTGCTCGCACCGTAGATCCAGTGAGCCACTACAGCGCCGACTAGATTCTCTCTCTCCATCATCCCTGCCCCCTCAATGTCCGCTGCAAGAAGGATTCTAGTCGATTCGCATCGCCAAGACCGGCCGCGGATCACCACGGTGACGTGATCCCCACAATCCGGTCCACGGATTGGGTGAGCCTCCAGCTTGGCTGACGTGTCGACGGATGCGGTGGTCGAGACTCACCGAGACGCAGATCCTGTGCGCTGTGAGGCAGTTGGAGTACAGAGACCGCCGCGGCGGCACCCTTCCCGGGTCAGCATCCTAAGACGCTTGGTCACCCGTCACCACCTGGCGATGGTCACGCGCGTTCTCTGATCGGTCCCCCAGGCTCCGCCAGGAACTGGAGGAGCGCCGGTCGATCTCAAGGCGCGCAAAGCGCCTCCAGGACCTCGGGCTCCGGCCAGTCCGCAGTTCGAAAGTCGTCCCGTAGACTCCAAAGCAAACGCTGGAACGGCGTTGCCGTCTCACTTCCTGGGCTTCGCCTCTCGCGAGCTGTTTGTCTCGCACTCCGGCGATCGCGTAGGGATCTTCACTCTGTGGTTCTCTGATCGGTCCCCCAGACTCCACAGCGCCGGAAGGTTCATTCCCATCCGGGTTCATTCGTTCTCGGAACGGTCCCCTAGACTCTGTCGCCCCCAACCCTCGGCCCTGCGGCCCGGGCAGACGCTTCACGGGTCTTGCTGGTGCCCCTATGATCTCCTCCAAGGAGGAGTGATGCGAAAGAGAGCCCTGACACTGGCCGGAGCGGTTCTGGCTCTAGCATGGGTTCTCAGCCTCGTGACAGCGCCGCAGTCAGGCGCCAAGGCGACCATAGCGGGCGTAGTCCGGGACACTTCCGGAAGGGGTATTCAGACCGTCATCTCCGTTGATGCCCTCGACCTTGGCGATCAGGGCTGGGTCAGGACGGACAAGACGGGACACTACTCCTTCCAGGTGAACCTGGCCGACCAGTACATCGTCACGGTCAACCCACTCCGAACAGACTGGCAGCAGGGGCATGCGTTTCCGTACAAGTACATGCCCGAGAAGAGACTCCTCATCAGGACGAGTTCAAGCCTGGCTGCGGACTTCGTCCTCCAGCCTGCGGGGACTCTGTGGCTTCGAGCATTCGCTCCCGATGGGCATGAGATGACACGCCAGGAGTTCCCCAGTGCATTCATCGGCGCCTTTCCTCCAGGCGAGCTCCCGATAGGACTGAGTCTGCAGGCAAAGTGCAATAGTCATCCGCTCTTCTGGGGCTGGATCGAAAACCCGCCATCAAACACGGCATGCATGCTTCTGCCCGCGCGTACCCCAGGTGCAATCTGGGCTATGTGGCACGTGCCAGGAGCAGGGACGACGTTCCTGCATGCCGACAACGGCGCCGCAGGCTACTCCCTCGCAGAGGGAGCCATCGAGAGCATGAATCTGGTGTACGAGTTCGCTGACACAGAACTGAGGGAGTTGAACGAGCGCAGCACAATGCTCCTCGCCCAGGTCTACAACATCGCAGACACCACTCGACAGAAGCTCGCGACCGCCAACTCCCTGATCGTCGCGGCGACTTCAGCACAGACCGCAGGCGACTGGGCATCTGCGGCCGCCAAGTCATATGCGGTTCTCGAGAACGTTATCCTCGCTAGGGAGGAGCTTGAGCTTGGGAAAGCGAGGCAAGACATCGCGGGGTCCCGTGTGCGACGCACCCGGCTGAAGCTGGTGGATCCCGCGGGCAATCCCCTCCCTGGTGCTTCGGTGGAGTTCGCGCAGGCATCCCAGGATTTCCTGCTCAGCATCGGGTGGCCTCTCGCAGCGCAGTACGGGACCTTCCTGGACGCGGGCTTCGAATACGCGTGTACTGAGACCTGGTGGGGCGAGGTGAGACGTGCGGATGGGACCTACATCTTCCCCGACGCAGAGATTGACGCGCTCGCAAGAGCCGGCCTGGGACTCGTGATGCACGCATCTGTCTGGCTAAGCCCCGCCTATCCGCAGGGTGTCCCGGGGATAGCCTCGACGATGAGTCCAGACGCGCTGGCAGAGAGCGTCGCAGAGTACAGCAGGACCGTCCTGCAGCACTACGCGGGGTGGATCCCCCTCTACTGCGCATTCAATGAGCCGGACCTGGAGCAGGTCGTCTCCCTAACCCTGCCTGAGATGGAAGAGATAGTCAACTCCTCAGCTCAAGGAGCGAAACAGGGAGACCCCGCGACACTGACGTACGTCAACATCTCCGCGCCGATCATGGGCCCCGGTTGCCTTGACAGCGTCACGTACAAGGCCGCACGGGACATGAACGGCAACACCCTGCCTGGCAAGGTCACCTATGCTCCACCGACCTCTTCGGGGATCGGGTTCCTCCAGGCACTGTACGCGAAGCCAACTGCAGTGGACGTCACGGGGCTCGAGTTCTACTACGGAGTCACGATGCCACCAATGGACATCGGGCTCTTTTCGCGGGTTCTCGACGCATACGGCGCTCTCGGCAAGCCGGTCTTCATATCGGAGCTGTCGTACGCCACGCTGGATGACTACCCTGGGCTCACCAAATTCTGGAGCAGCTACGGCGGTTGGCATGGCGGCTACACAGACCAGGCGCAAGCCGACTGGGCATCGGGAGCGGTCACAGTCGCGTTCAGCAAGCCGTACGTAATGGGTGTCCAGTGGGTAGCCGCGAATGACGGCCCGCCGCAGTACGACTTCGTGGGAGACGGGCTGTTCCACGACGGAGAGAGGACTCCTAGACCGGCCCTCTCAGCAGTGGCAGACCTGATAGGGTCATGGACGGCCCACGGGAGTGCCCGCACCGACTCACGAGGGCAGTTTGATCTGATGGGGACGCTCGGCACCTACAAGCTCACCATTCAGGCAGCAGATGGCCGTCGGTACACCGCCACCTTGCATCTCCCGACGAGCCTCAGTACCGCGGTCGTTGTTCGCTGCCAGCCGGGTGCGTAGGGGGGCGAGGGTTGCGGTGCGCTACCACTCAGCCACCGCGACTCGAGTTCTCTGATCGGTCCCCCAGGCTCCGCCAGGAGCTGGAGGAGTGTCGGTCAATCTCAAGGCGCGCAAAGGGCTTCCAGGACATCGGGCTCCGGCCAGTCCGCAGTTCGGAAGTCGTCGCGTAGACTCCACTGAATGGTAAAGCGCAATCTGCCCTCGGAGTGTGCTGGCGGAGTGCCTGTTCGCATGCGGGCATTGGCTAGCACGCGCGAAGGCGACCTAGACTAGACCAGAAGAGGCCTCGATCGGCCGCAGATCAAGATCAGCGCGGGTCCACGTCAGATCCCTACGGGGATCCCTCACTACGGCGGCGTGAGTTCGATGGTGAGCGTGTACGGACCCTCCGGGAGAGGACTTCTCCTCGGCATCCCCACGTCGATGAGGTACTCCCCACCGAACAGCGCGACGTACTCGATCTCGTTGACAACCCCCTCTTCGGTCCAAGCGAACTCGACCTGCGCGAGGGACCCGCCGGGGCGGCCTATCCGCCTGCACAGAGACAGATTGAACGCCGGTCTTGTGGGAACCTCCAGGCGGAGCCTGATCACCGTGCCTTGAGCTACCTCCACCTTGTACCAGTCCGTGAGGTCACGGCCGTGCTCCCCAAGCCGCTCTCCCAGGCTCCCCGTGTATACGCCGGCGCCGAGGAGAACTGCCTCAGAGGACTTCTCCCCCGTCTCCGGAAGCACCTGCGGTCCCTGCTCTTCCTCGGATGTCTCGTCGGGGAGACCACCGGGGTTCTGGAGCGTCGCGAAGAGGCATTGCATGCTGTCGTGCACGACGACCACCAGCCAGTCCCAGGTTGACGGACGCGGCAGTGCAAGGCCGGTCATCTCCAATCGATACGGGAGATCGCGGAGGTCCGCGTACTGACTCCCGCCTTCTGGGTCTGGCTGCCATTCACCACTGATGGGCTGGTCCGTCTCGTACAGACGACTGGCCTGAGTGTCGCCCTGCTTCCCATACGCGATGTTATAGAAGAGGAACGGACGGTCCACCGGGTCGCGCTCTGATACTCCCAGAGAGAGCCTTCCGTCGCGGATGACAACCTCCAGTCTTTCAGGAGCGTGCTCGGGAAGCGCTTGGGTCTGAATGCCCCTGTTGAAGAGGATGGCCTTCAGCCCATGCATGAGTTCATCCTCTCCCCGGTGCGCCTCTTGCCAGTAGTACCAGAAGCTGTCCTGCCAGAGGTCCGACTCGTCCACTAGGCAGTCCGGGTTGTGATCCCGGACGATAGCCCAGATGCTCGCCAGGTCGGGATCGGACAGGGCGTCATGCCAGAAGAGCGGAAGCTCAGCTGGCCAGCCCGCTGTCGCCGCCGCTTCCTGCTGATCGCTCGGCAGGTACTCCCAACCAGCTTCGTCGTACAAGTCCCACAACACGGCCGCGTTCTCAGCCTCGTTCTCCTGCCGGCAGCTGTCCGCCACGTCCTCGCGCCAAGCGGTGGACCCTGCCCTTGCATCCTGCAACTCAACGTCGTTCGGACAGTAGGAAGACTC
>Ga0315291_10000422_pt1 | contig 55722 bp, 46 predicted proteins | sample YL17G12_20_MG_FD_203070 | JGI IMG/M metagenome (GOLD analysis project Ga0315291, IMG submission 203070) | Sediment microbial communities from Yellowstone Lake, YNP, Wyoming, USA - YL17G12_20 | ecosystem: Environmental > Aquatic > Freshwater > Lake > Sediment | place: USA: Wyoming | collected... | reverse complement strand
TAACTTAAAAGTAAAGAGGAAAATATCTTTTTTTTAATCACTCTCTCACTAATCACTTAATCACTTACTATGGTGGGTGTAGCTCAGCCCGGTTAGAGCATCAGGTTGTGGCCCTGAGGGTCGCGGGTTCAAATCCCGTCATCCACCCCAGTAAATACAGTGATTAGTGATCAGTGATTGGTGATTAGCCAACAGCAGTAAGTTAGGAACCTTGGGCTTCTGAGACTATTAAAGGTTTTGAACTCACCCCTATACCCCCTCTCTTAATAAGAGAGGGGAACTAAGGGGGTGAGTTTAGCAGTAGCAGGTCAGGAACCATGTGCTCCTGATCTACAACTTCTTTAACTCCCTATTCATAAATTTTATATTTAATCTAAAGTTTTTGTCTTTTTTTCTTGACAAATCCTGTCTATCGCCCTATTATTCTAGATAGAGAATTAGGAACAGAACCTTTCAAAAATTTAGCAAGGAGTTAAAGATGAAACCAAAGATCTTTTGCTGGTTAATCATTTTATTGATGTTATTTCTCAACTTTGTCAATACCTGGGCACAGGTTGGTTCTATAGATATAATACCGCCAAATCCCACAAGTAAAGACAGTGTAACGGTTATTGTCGAAGTAGGTGTACCATCAGGTTGTAATCATGTTCTAAAAGGTCCCCAATGGTTATGGAATGATCTTTATGGGAATCCACACATTGTTCTTGAAATATCCTACTGGTTCGTTAGTCAACCCTGTACCCAATGGCCCCACATCGTGTCTGTAACATTTAATCTGGGCAAGCTGCAAGCTCACTCTTATTCACTGCATATCGCAACTATTTATCATCAACTGGTTACTGATACACCTCAGATTAGTTATTCTGACACCCTGTTACAATTCACTGTCTCTCCACCTACTTATATCAATGGAGAGACAGGTCCGGTGCCTGGGAAATTTGAGTTATTACAAAACTACCCTAATCCTTTCAATCAGTTTACCCAGATCGGATTTACTCTTGAAAACTCAGCTTTTGTTGATCTTTCCATTTATGACCTTCTGGGACGGAAGGTAAAAACCTTGGTCTCAGAAAATCTGCCCACGGGTTATAAATCTGTGTTATGGGATGGCACTGATGAATCGGGTAAAGAGGTGGCTTCGGGAATTTACTTGTACGAGCTAAAGGCTGGGGATTTCTCCAAGAGCAAAAAGTTAGTTTTGTTGAAATAAGTTAGTAGGTCAGGAACTCCGTGTCCCTGACACTATTCATTTGTCTTAACTGGAAAGTTCTTGACTATCTTACTCCCTTTCGTATAATATAACCATTTGCATAACTCGTCCCATAAGGGACCCGTGAATACAGTGATTAGTGAACAATGACTGGTGATGAGTCAATAAGAGTAGGTCAGGAGCCCCGTGCTTCTGATACTATTAAAGATTTTGAACTCACCCCTATACCCCCTCTCTTAAAAAGAGAGGGGGAATCAAGGGGGTGAGTTTAGCAGACACTTTTATTTGTCAGTGCTCAGACGAACCCGTCTCGATGCAGAGCATCTTACCTGCGAGGTTATTTCAAGCGCCTAAGGAACGAGTTGATCTTGCGTGCAACCTTGTCCACGACTGGGGGGTCGTAATTCGAAAGAACGATGATTACGTAGCCGGTTTCGGGGTCGGTTTCAACTATGGCATTGATTCCGGGAGCTCCACCAGCGATGGCGATGCTGTGTTGGTTTATTTCCTCCGAAGTCTTGGGCGCCGAAAGCTTGTTCGCCTTGAGTGTAACCACCAGTTTCAAAAGATCGTCAACCGTGGAATACCCACCTCCCGCAGAGCTTCCATGTGCCGGACGTGTGTAGATGTTATTGCGCCTGGGCTCGCCGGGATGACCGTTTTCATCCCAGTTGTTGGTATAACCACTCGCCACGTTCTCTGCTGGCACGTCAGCCTCGAGGTGGGTCGTGTTCTCCATTCCGGCAATCTCATAGATGTGATCGCGGACATAATCGAAATAGGTCTGCCCGCTCACTTTTTCTATGATTAACCCCAGGACTATGTACCCGCCATTTGAGTACTGGCGATTCGTGCCCGGCTCGAACAGGAGTGGCTCATCCCCAAAAAGCAGCAGATAGTCAGACAGGGTCCTGATCCTGTCTTTTGGAGTGGACTGATATCTCTCGCCGAAGAAATCTCCTATTCCGGAAGTCATATCCAGCAGATGGCGGATCGTTACCTTCTCAGCCGCTTCCTTATTGGGATAGTCTGGAAGATATTTACCGATTGGGTCTTCAAATTTGAGTTCGCCTTTTCCCTCGAGCTGCTCAATCGCGATGCGGGTCAGGAATTTGTTGATCGAGCCTAAGTTAAAGCGCGTATCCACACGGTTGGGGATGTCGTATTCTTTGCTCGCCAGTCCGTAAGCTTTCCGGAAGATTGGCATCTCCCCTTTCGCGAGCAGAACCACTCCGGAGAACTCATCCTTAATTGATACTTCATCCATAAAAGTCCCGATCTCTTTTAGCATCTCCGCTTCGGTTATCGGAGTCGTCGGAGCGTCAAGATCAGGTGGCTCATCCAGGCGCATAATCCTTATGCCGAGGAGCTTATAAGGCGCACTCTTTTCGAACTCGAAGACAAGCTCAAGCCACGACTCCTTTGCAGAGCGGGCAACAAGCTTAATCGCATCCGTACTCTTCTTGAGGATTTTTACCGGCTCTAATCTCTCCAGATCGCTTTTAAGCTGCCGGTATACAACCATGCGCTCTTCGATAGGACGCTCCTTAAGGGTGCTGGGAGCGAAGTTCTGCTCTAAATATGTTCGCATCTCATTCTCATTGCTGCTGTTGAATGCACTTAAATACGCTTCAGCCCGCTTGCCAGCGCTGGTTTCAGGAAAGCGAACCGCTGGTTCATCACCAGCATATGCCACACCAGCGAAAATCAAAATCGCTATCAGGGACATGGATGCTGTAAGGCTTTTTTTCATTGCTTTCTCCTCTCCTTAAAGGATTTCCGACAATATACTATGTTTTACACCACCAACACAACTGAGTTCCCACTTTTTTATTCGTGTTGGAAAACACTTTGAGAAGTAAGTAGTTGTAGGTCAGGAGCCTTGTGCTCCTGACATTATCAAAGATTTCGAACTCACCCCTATTCCCCCTCTCTTAGAAAGAGAGGGGGATCAAGAGGGTGAGTTTAGCAGCAGCAACTAAAATCATTTCATAAGAGACAGGCAACATATTTGTAACCTTGACCATATCTTATCCGTATAATCTGGTGAGTTAAACAAAATTAAGGAGGAATCTTATGGAAAAAGAAACTGGCTCTAAGAGGATTTCACCTCTTACCTGGGTTATAATTGGCATACTGGTATTAGGGGCTGGCACGCTTATATTCTGGCTTTTAATTGTGATGTTCTTCAAATAAAGTTTAAGGTTTGAGATAATACACTATCTCAGGACTTACTTTATAGGGGGAACGATAACTATGGACACTTCAGGTGTAAGTTATTCTCTACCTCTGTTTTAATTTTGTTTCAATTGAGATTAGGTTTTCTTTGGTTATTATAGGGGTAACCAAAATAAATAACTCTTGTCAGATCAACGTAATATAATTAATTGAAAAGGTTTGGGGAGGGACTCGAATAGGATTCGAATCCCATTACCCATCTTGAAATACTAATTAAGGGTAGATGCAAATCCTATTGGATTCTTTTACAGATTTAAGTATGTGGTTACCAAGATAAAAGATAACTGCGAATAACAAACGGAGGGAAAAATGCCAGCAGAAGACAGAAAAAGCGAAATCGGAAAAGTTGCAAAAGAATTTACCTTAAAAGACCAGAACGGAAAAGATTTCAAGTTATCCTCGTTCAGTGGAAAAAGAGTGCTCCTTTCTTTCCACCCTTTAGCCTGGACCGATGTATGTGCCAGACAGATGAAATCACTGGAAGATAACCGGGAAATCTTGGGTTCATTGAACACCATAGCCCTGGGAATGAGCGTTGATACGGTGCCATCCAAAAAAGCCTGGGCTAAAAGTCTGGGAATTGAAAATACCCCTCTGTTATCAGATTTCTGGCCCCACGGCGAGGTAGCAAAACTCTACGGGATTTTCCGGGAGAAAAATGGATTCTCCGAAAGGGTAAATATAATCATTGACGAAAACCAGAAAATCGTATTTTTCAGGGTTTATGAGATAAGCCAGCTCCCGGATATGAATGAGATCATAGATTTTCTGAAAAATCTTAAGTGATATTGGAGTGTAAAACTTTAGTTTTACCGGTAAACCTGAAGGTTTACACTCCTATGTTTGTTTTAAGTAGAGGCAGGGTATATGCCCTGCTTCAACAGAGAACTTTTAAACCTTTGAGCTTTTCAATTCCCTTCTAATTTTCAAGTATTGATGAAAACCATAAATTTCATCTTCTTTTTTACTATTGTCTTGGCAGTCTATGGACTGGTCAATTATTATATTTTCATCCGGGGATGGCAGTCAATACCCCAGGGTTCTCCCCTGAGAGTACATTATCTGATATTATTCCTGATTTTCGCTTCTTCTTTTATAGCTGGCAGGGTATTGGAAAGATTCTGGCTTGCCATACCCAGTAATGTGTTGATATGGATCGGCTCTTTCTGGCTGTCTGCTATGCTTTATTTTTTCCTGATTATTCTGTTATTAGATTTTTTAAGACTGATCAATCACTGGCTTCCGTTTTTCCCCTCTTTCATAACTGGAGATTATGTAAGAGCAAAACAGATGGTAACTCTTGTATCTATCGGGATTGTTGTAATCCTGATCTCTGCAGGATATATAAACTCGCTAAATCCCCGCATAAAAACACTTCATTTGACCATCCCTAAATCAGTTGATGGTGCAAATACAGTAAATCTTGTGATTGCCTCGGACATCCATCTTGGAACACTTATCAGCAACTCGAGATTTAACCAGATAGTTGACCGCATAAACCAGCTTAAGCCTGATATTGTTCTTTTGCCTGGAGATATAGTGGATGAGGACTTAACTCCGGTCATCAAATATAACCTGGGCCAGGCACTCAGGAACATAAAATCGACATTCGGAGTCATTGCCATCACCGGCAATCATGAATATATCGGAGGAGTTGAAAAAGCATGTAAATATCTGGAAGACCATAATGTAACGGTCTTGAGGGATAGTGCTATAAAAATCAACAACAGCTTTTATATCATAGGCAGAGAAGATAGAAGTATAAAAAGCTTTACAGGTAAAATAAGAAAACCACTGGAAGAATTACTGACCAAAGTCGATAAGAGTTATCCTCTCATTTTATTGGACCACCAGCCCTTTAATCTGGAGCAGGGAGTTGAAAACAATATAGACCTTCAGATTTCAGGCCATACCCATCACGGCCAGCTCTGGCCCTTTAACTATATCACCAATATGATTTATGAGGTAAGCTGGGGATACAAGAAGAAAGAGAATACGCAGGTGTATGTCTCTTCCGGGATTGGCACCTGGGGTCCCCCAGTACGTCTGGGGAACAGGCCGGAAATTGTGAATATAAAATTGAGTTTTAAGTAGAGCTTTCCCTCTCCTTCTCAAGGAGAGGGACTAAGGGTGAGGTTATATACCCGGAGTGCAAAAGCACGCAGTCTGTGTCTTGAGACTAGCTTTTGCCTGCATTAGCCTCAAAGTCAAATTCAACAGGCTAATGCACTCTCGCAGAATCTAAGCGAACTTGAAAGGTTCGCACTACGATTTTACCTTCTCCATCTCAAGGAGAGGAATTAAGGGTGAGGTTCTCCCCTTGAACCATTGAACTTTTGAGCCTTTGAACATTTTTTTATTGTATCACCCTCCTACCCCCAAAAAATCTTTTCGCATAATATTTTTCTTCTAAGGAAGATATGATCACTCCTTGAGAGGAAGAGGAATGGACAAACCGGTTATCTCCGATATAAATTCCCACATGAAAAGGGGTAAAACCATCCTCAGTGAAAAAGACTAAATCGCCAAAGGAAAGATTCTCCCTGTCAACTTTCTTCACTATTTTGTAAAGATTTTCAGTATTTGAGGGCAGAGAAATTCCTGAATATCTGCGATAAACCTCATGCACTAAGGCTGAGCAATCATATTTGGAATAAGGCTCCCCTAAATATGACTCAATAATCCGGGTCATCTTGACTTTATCGATTTTCGTCTCCTGAGGAGTATAAGTAGAAGGATGAGTGGTATATCTGGGATAAGATGCACAGCTAACCAGCAAAAAGAAAAAAGGGAAGAGATAACTAATTTTTTTGATTAAATTTATTTTCATCTACGACCTGTTAGAATTCTAAATCATATCACTGCGAGAGCTCGCGGGCGGGGTCAAGCCTCCCTCTGCATTTTTGTTTGTACGGGAATTGGATTCCACGCACATCATAGTTTCTATCTTATCGGATATAGAGCCCAACACTATAATATACTAATCCTCATTCAGATCCATTTCAAATAACATTTTCTCAAATTTTGATACAGATTTCCCGTCCCTATCGTATTTGGAAAGATATTTTATAAAATCACCATAGTATAATATTTTCCCTTTGAAATCTTTATAAATATCTCTTATCAGTTTATTCCAGTTTTCATCCCCGATTTCACTCCGCACTTTGTCCAGTATATAAGGACCTTTTCCATAAATGACCGCACCCTTTTCCTTTGTATTCAGGAAGTCGACCTTGATTATCGGCATATCCTTATCTGTGCCAGCAAATTCTTTATATGTATCCAGTCCCTGTTTTAATCCAGTGATAAAAGCATCCTCTCCTTTTGTTCGCTCAAGATAGATAAGCCTTAAATAATGGGGTAAGGATAGCTGGAAAAACCAGAACCCTTTTCCAAAAAGTTTAAAAAATACCCCGGCAGCAGTCCATTGAGCCGCGATGGATAAATGAAGATTATCGTAATAGCCTTGCTTGAATGCTTCGATGAACGTCGAGCCGATCATCAGAAGACCGGTTGCGATATTCGTTCCTTCCATTTCAGGGATCTCAACCAGGGTCAGGCGATTATGCGGGTATTCTCCGATATATTCATTATAGAACTTTAAAGTGGCACAGGCTTCGGAAATAATCTTTTCCCTTTCCACTTTATCGATTGTAGCAGAATAAAGATAGACCTTTTTTCCACCGCATTTTTTAAAAGTCTCATAATACACACCTGTTTTTGCGATGACCAGGGGCAGTTTGAATACCGGTATTTTGCTCTCATAGGTAAATTGGGAATGCCCAGGTGAGGTTTTCTTTTCAATCAAATCTCCCGCAGAAAAAACAATATAACCAGGCGGCACTTCCACCTTGAGCTTAAATTTGAAAATATCCTCCATGATGAAAGGATACCAGCGATTCCCCCGGTCAAAAATCATCAGACTGTCTTTCAATCCACCAGACGGAAAAGTATACTCAAAATCTATTTTTAAATCACGATTCAATCTCAATGCAGGCGGTAAGGTTAAACTTAAAGTATCTTTACCCGTGAATTTATAAGAAACATCAATCCAGTTACCTTTTATTTTAGATTTCACCAACTTTATTTCTGCATTTGAACTCAGTATCAAATCGATTGTATTAACAGTATCGGCCTGGTGAAGCGTTAATCCAGCCCTGACTAGTAACTGACTATCAGGTAAATTCAGGGTTACTGTCACATCACATGAAGCTATATCTATCTGGGGAGTTTGACAAAATGCAGACTGGACCGTCAATATAGTCAAAATATAAATCGCCATTTTTAAATTGTGATAACGCAAACCTACCTCCTGTTGTAATCGCCCACGGGCGGGGACAAGCCCCACCCCTTCATTACTTCTTTGCCAATCCGAAATAAAAAACTATCCCGGCTATGATTGCCAGAATTGATCCAAAGGAGAAAGCCACAGCTGCACCAAAACCCTGCCAGAGAAAACCCAGAATCAGGCTGGCTGGTAGAGCACATAAACCAATTGCCCCATGATAGAACCCATAAGCAGTTCCTCTTTTATCCTCATCCTTCACCATATCAGCTACAAAAGCCCGCAGGGCTCCATCTGAAATTCCATAATATATACCGTATAAAGCAAAAAGTACCCAGATATGCAAAGCCTGAGTGGCAAAAGCAAAACCTAAATAAGCTAACCCGTAGACTGTAAACCCAAGGAGAATAACTTTTTTTCTGCCAATCCTGTCTGATAAAATCCCGGCGGGAATAGAAGATAAAGTATACACCAAATTGAAAAAACCCCAGAGCAAAGGGATAAGAATTAAATTCACCCCTAAGCTTTTGGCTCTCAAGAATAGAAAGGCATCACTGGAATTACCCAGGGTAAAAATTGCCACTATCAGAATGAAAATTTTGAACTTATTATCAAATTTAATGCCCTTTTTCCTTTCTAAGATAACGACTTCCTTTTTTCTGCTCCTGGCCTCCTTCACCCAGAGAAACAAAACCAAAACCGAGAAAAAAGCTGGGATAGAGGCTAATAAAAAAAAATGCCTGTAGTTTTTATTTAAAAGGGGCAGTAAAAGGAAAGCTAAAAGAGGACCAATAATAGCCCCGGCAGAATCCATAGCCCGATGAAGCCCGAAAGAGGTTCCTCTTCTGTTTTCAGCTGAAGATTCAGCGATTAGAGCATCCCGGGGTGAGGTTCGCACCCCTTTTCCTACCCTGTCTCCAAACCTAATGAAAAGAACCTGCCAGCCAGAAGTAACTAAAGCCAAAAGTGGCTTGCTAATTGAGGAAAGTGAATATCCCAGGATAACTATCGGTTTTCTTTTTCCGATCTTATCTGAAAACCATCCGGAGAAAACTTTAAATAGACTGGCAGTGCTCTCTGCCACTCCTTCGATTAATCCCACAAAGACCTTGCTGGAATGGAGTACCTCAGTTAAGAAAACCGGGAGTAAAGGATAGACCATATCTGAGGAGACATCAGTGAGAAAACTTACCAAGCCTAAGAAGAAGATATTCTTCTTTATTCCGAAAAAAAGGCTCTCGTTCCTGCTTTTGTCTTCTTTATTTTCCTTATCCATAAAATTTATACTCAATACTAAAACAAATTTTAGAACAGTATATATTTATTCTTTTAAACCGTCAAGGATTTTGTAATTTGGAAATCTCTGAAAAGTATCATAACGGGTGATTTGGCAGCAACCTTGCCTAACTGGAGATCCGAATGGATTCTCTTGATTTTCAATGGGTTAGGGTAAACCATAATCCCTGAGAACTTATATACTCAAGTATTTTAGTCTATTGTTCGACTTTATAAAGAGAAACCAGATAAAATTCAGATTGACAAATCGAGAAATTTTAGTAAATTATAGCTGGTTGAGTTTGTTATTTGTTTCAAAACATCAATTAAATGATCGGAGGAGGAAGATGATTAAATCAAAGTTAATTTTAGCTTTGATGGTTTCGGTATTGATTTTATTTTTCGCAAAACCGCTTTTATCTGAGAACAGCTACAAGGTCCAGTATAAGGCTGAATTCTCAAAAGAAAACTTTTCATTTGATAAACTGAAGGGGTATGATAGAATAAGGTTTAAAGAAGGTACTTATCTGACTGATGTTGCCAAACCAATGCTGCCATCCAGAGAAATCCGGATAGCCATTCCAGCCGGAATGAAGATAACAAATGTTTATGCTGCAGATATTAAAAGCGAGGAGATATCTGGTGAATACAATATCTTCCCCGCTCAACCACCAGCAAGAACAAGCCTTTCAGAGGATGAAATTAAATTCGTAGAACCGGATGTAGAGACTTATAAATCAACCCAGCCCTATCCTTCAAAATTGGTGGAGTTCGTGCGACAGAGCGACTTGGCCGGTCAAAGTATAGCCTATATCAGGTTTTATCCTCTACAGTATGTCCCTGGAGAAAAAAGGTTAGAACTTTACACTTCAATCTCTATTGTTCTGGAAGGCACTCCTGGATACGAATGTGGTGATTACCTCTCACCTAATATCTCTGAGAAAGATAGGGAAGTCTATGAGGAGATGGTCAAAGAGATAGTGGTAAACCCTGAGGAGGTTCAGTTAAATACCGGGATGAAATTAGGCAAAATAACTGCCCTTCCCCCTGGCTCCTATAAACATGTTATCATCACCTCCTCATCCTATGTTTCAGCTTTTCAGCCTTTAGTTGAGTGGCATACCAAGAAAGGAGTAAAAGACACAATAGTTATATCCGGCGAAATATTCACAACTTACAGCGGAGAAACTAATCAGGAGAAGATACGCAACTTCATCATCGATGCCCATTCGACCTGGGGAGCAATTTATTACCTCTTGGGAGGCGAGAGTGCTAATAGTGTCCCCTTTGAATTTAGAACCTATTATGATGAAAGCGCACCCAGTGATCAATATTATTCTGATTATGACGATGATTGGATGCATGAGGTTTTCGTGGGCAGGTTTACCGGAGCAAGCATAGCTTCATTCACCTCAGCTGTAAACAAAGTCCTGAAATACGAAAAAGACCCTCCTCGAACTGATTACCCCTTAGACGTTCTGCTTATCGGGATGGATCTGGATGCAAGCACGCGAGAGGAGGAATTGAAGGAATCTATCGCTTCCTATATTCCTGCAAGGTTCAACATTACCAAAGTATATGATAGCTATTCTGGTAACCATAGAACCAACGTTATCACCGCACTTAATGCTGGTCAAAACCTGGTGAATCATGCAGACCATTCCAATTTCACAGTTATGGGCACAGGAGATTTTAACCACAATTTGTATATTAATAACACAGCTGTGGATGGACTGATCAACGACAATCAAATGTCCATCGTAGTCTCTACTGGCTGTGATCCAAATGGGATGGACTACAGCGATTGTATTGCTGAACATTTTGTCAAATACAACCCCAACCGAGCAGGAGTTGCTTTCAATGGTAACACCCGCAGTGGTTGGTATAGTCCAGGTGAACCGATCAGTCTTTCCAGCATACTGGATATGCAGTGGTGGGCTGGGCTTTTTACACGCAATAAATATAACCTCGGTCAAACTTTAGTAGATAGTAAGCATAATTATTATACCTATGGTGCCATAGAGAAACAATGTGAATGGGTCTTCAACCTCCAGGGAGAGCCAGAGATGCCAATCTGGACAGATGAGCCGGATAGTTTTGCAGTTACCTTCTCTTCCGTGCTTCCAGTTGGACCTTCCTCCTTTCTGGTCCATGTTGAGGATTCAACCACGCATACGCCTGTAAATCAGGCTTACGTCTGTTTATGGAAAGGAAATGAGGTTTATTTAACCGGATATACAAATTCCTTGGGTAATATAGTCTTCAGCCCCTCACCAACCAGCCAGGGAACAATGTATGCCACCGTTACCAAGCAAAATTATCTCCCTGCAGAAGGTCAGGCAACCGTTGCCAGTCCGGTCATTACCACTCAAGAGGCAACAGGTGTAGAAGAAAATGCTGCAACCATCCATGGCCATCTGGATAATGATGGTGGATATGAGGCAACCTGCTGGCTTTTCTGGGACACAGACGCTGGTGAACCATATACTAACAGTGACTCTTTAGGAGTATTTATCAACGGTTCAGAATTCAGCAAAGACCTCACCAGTCTGGCAGAAGGAACCCTTTATTATTATACTGCTAAAGGACTTAATATCGCAGGCTGGGGTAGTGGAGCAGAACTGACCTTCTTGACTAAACCTCTCCCACCAACTGATCTTTCTCCAGATTCAATCACTTCCGGTTCTATAAAGCTTCTCTGGAATAAACATACATCGGCTGATAAAACGATCATCGAAAGAAATGATACTCTGGTCTGGGTAAGAGGAGAAGGGACAGTAATCTATAACGATACCAGTTCAAATTGCAAAGACACAGGACTGGTTCCTTTGACTCAATACTATTACCAGGCCTGGTCATACAGCACAGAAGAAGGATTATCTCAATATAGCGATGATTTTGATACCGCCAATGCGACCACATCCTTTAAGCGTGGTGATGCTAATGCAGATAAAACCATTACTGTTGCAGATGTTATTTATCTAATCAATTATCTCTTCAAGGGAGGATCTGAGCCACAACCAGTGCAGGCAGGAGATGCTAATTGTGACGGTAAAGTTAATGTTAGCGATGTAATCTATTTAATCAATTATCTTTTCAAAGGTGGACCGCAACCACCAGTTTGCTGAAAAGAGCAATTTATAGCTTGAATTCTACAGGGGCACGTAATAACGTGCCCCTTTGTTTTAACATTCTTATCGTCCGGGTTGATCCAGATACTTTTTTAATCTTGCTCTTTAAAAAGAGTAGCAAAATAATAGGGGCAATTTGTGAATTGTCCCTATTATTCCTTTTGATTTTGAAAAATTAAGACTTCGACCTACTTCAGAAATGAAATCTTCCCCTTGGTATTATCAAATCCCGGATAAATCGACTGAGCGACTTTATCTTGAGCCTTCACTAACTGCAGGACGTTAGATGGAGGAAATGAAGTAGTATCCAGAGTTACGCTTCCCTCACCTGATCCCTTTTTCAAGGTAAAATAAAGCCGGACGATCTCATTATTCCCCTTGGACAGATAAATATCCGCAGCAGAAAGTGTGCTGATTAAAGCGATAAGCACTTTCTGAGTTTTCGCATCGATGTTAGGATTCTTTAAAGCAAATTTATCCACCGGGGTGTTGGTAAAACTAATAGAGTCCAGAGAAATGGGGCTTTTACCGGTACCGTATTTTAAGGGCACAACAATGGCTGTGATGTTCTCATCGTTCAACAGGCTCACTTTAGCCACAACCTTGTCACTCCCTGGTTTCTGGTCAACTACCACACTCACCATATCCAGTTTACCAAATGGGTCATTCGCTTTGTCCGACCAGACGATGGAGAAAGACGTGAGGAGTAGCAGAATCGCAAGATAAAGGATTAAATACGTTCTTTTCATCCCTTTCCTCCTTAGCATTAAGATTTGAGCTTAAGTTCAATTATCATTCCAGCCTTTAGAAGCTCGCAAAGGTTTATTTTAAGAAATCTGCGGGGCTTCCCTGCCCCTCAAAAGCTGGTCTTCCCCTTCTTAATCGTTCGCTTTTTTGCGAAGATTTTATTTTAATGAATTGACCTCTCTTGAGCACACCTCCTTGTTTCGAGTTACTTAATTTTTTTCCATTAACCTATTTGAGTTACCTTATATAATTTTCGTCAGAAATCTTATAATCTTTAGGCAGGTAATTCTTTGCAGCCTAAAGCTTTTCTTTATATTAACTTTTATAACACTTCCACCTGGAACATTTTAGCCCTCTAATGCACCCTGCAAACTCAGTCTCTTTTTTAATTCGTTTTATTCAAATCGCTTATCTTCTAAAAAGAGTATCAGGAATTATTCCTGGATATTCCGTCTCAATCCGGGCAAGAATCTCTTTATATTTTCTCTCATCCTTCAAATCCTGCTGATAAATTCTCACAAGATTGAGAAGGGAATTCAGTCCGGCCTCCGTCCCTGGATTTTTCTCTGCTATCTTCATTAAAATAGATACTGCTTTATCCCATTCTTTTTGTAAGGTATAGAGCTTGGCTTTCTGGCTCTCTATCAAAATTGCAAAAGGTTTATCCTTATATTTATTCAGGAGTTGATCATAATGTTTAATCCCTTTTTCAAAAGATTCTATGGCTAAAACTTTATTTTCTTTTAGGTAATAAGCCACTATATTTAAGGGAGATTCCAATCCCTCCGAAGTTAAAGGATAATTGACCATCAGCCAGTTATACTCATTTAAAGCCCTCTCCCACTCTGTGGTTTTCTCATAGATCTGGGCAATCAGGTATTGAGAGGTGGCAATCAGTCGATTCTCTTTAGGATAGAGTTTTTTTACCCTGGAAAGCTCCTGCTTAGCCCTGGAATAATCTTTCTTTTGTAAATATATCATCCCGATCTTCATCTGAGCTTCAGCCTTAGAGGAGGAATCAGGGGATGAATCGATCACCCGATAGAAAGTCAACAGGGAATTCTTTTCATCTTTCAGATAGTCATAATATATATTTCCAACCTGCAAAAGGACCGAGCCGGGGGTTTGTCCGGTTGAATCTTTTGCAGTTTCTAAAATCACAATCGACCCTTCCCAGAGGTTCTGAAATTGATATGCCCGGGCTAAACTTAAGGTAGCTGCAAAAGAGACTTGAGTATTAGGATAAGTGCGGATCAGGTTTTGAAAATATTTTTGGACATACTCAAATTCACTCTCCCTTCTGGCTTTTTCTTCTCTTGGAGAAAAAAGCTGGATCAGATGGTTGGGCACAGAAAAAATATCCGGGTCAGGCAGTCTTTTTTTCATTACCGCCGGGTAATTATCTAAAAGCTGATGATAAGTCTGAACGGCTTTTTCCTTTTCATTTCTTTTCTCGTAGATCTGGGCTAAGCCTAATAAAGCGTTTTTACCTTGATTTTTGCTTTCGGGATATTTTCTAAGAACATTTTCCAAAGATCTCTGAGCCGAGTCGAAATCTTTTTGCAGAATATAAAGCTCAGCTATGCGCAGTTCGGCCGATGCGGAAATATCGGAGATGTCCTTTTCTAAAGGTACCCCAGACTGAGTAGCAGCTAAATCCATTACCTCTTGATAGGATTGCATCACCTTTTTAAAATCAGCCGGAGCAGCGGCTTTTAAATTTATAGACAAAACCTTCCTCATTTTCTCTGACTCATAGAAATTCTTCTCAATCTTATAGCGCAGGGAAAGGTCCTTTTGATTTGAACAGGAAGATACAAAGAAAAGTCCACTGACAAAAAGAAAAATAGTTATCAAATAGAAAACCTTAAAGTTGGTTCGGGAATTGGATTTTTCCACTTTAAAGCGGAATCCTGATGACCCGAATCTATATTGTGCGGACCGCCAAAGGCGGATAATTCCCGCACGAACAAAAATATTATTTTTTCTTTTCAATCTTTTCTCTCCTTCAGCCCCTCTCCTTTATAAAGAGAAGGTAGAGTTGAGTCCTTTTTATCAATTTTCATCAGGCATAAAGCCTGATGATACTTTTTTTACTCCTGTATCAACCGTGAGATAATGCAGGGACAGAATCCACCTGAGGCGGATTCTGTCCCTGCATTTCTTATGTTTATAAATTCTCTCTCATTGCGCAGAAATCACCACACATACCGCACTTGCGGTAATCGGCCGGGATTTTTCCTCTTTTCTCCTTTGTTTTTTCAGGATCCAAACTTAAGGCTATCATCTTTTCCCATTCAAAGGATTTGCGAGCCTTTGAGATCTCCTCATCTATATTTCTGACGCCTTTTATCCCCTTGGCAATATCAGCTGCATGGGCAGCGATCCGGGAAGCGATAACACCTTCTCTTACATCTTCTAAGCTTGGTAGAGTCAGGTGTTCTGCTGGAGTTACATAACAGAGAAAGTCAGCACCATAAGCACCAGCAATGGCTCCGCCTATAGCAGAGACGATATGGTCATACCCGGGAGCGCAGTCTATCACCAGAGGTCCTAAGACATAAAAGGGAGCCTCCTCGCACAATTTTTTCTCCAGAAGAACATTCGCCTCTATTTCCTGAATAGGGATATGGCCTGGTCCTTCGACCATAGCGAAAACCCCCTTTTGTCTTGCTCTCTGAACCAGTTCTCCTAAGACTAAAAGCTCATCTATCTGCACCCGGTCAGTTGAATCTGCGATCGAACCTGGTCTCAAACCATCTCCTAAGCTTAAGGTGGCATTATACGATTTTGCCAGGTCCAAAAGCTCATCATAATATTCATACAGAGGGTTTTCCTTTTGATTTATTTTCATCCACCGAGCTAAAAAAGAGCCTCCACGGCTGACGATCCCGGTTAATCTTTTCTTTCTCTCAATGGTCTGTAGAGCCCTCTTAGTCAACCCGCAGTGCACAGTGATGAAATCAACCCCGGTCTCTAAATGATCCTCTATAACTGAAAAAATCTCCTCCTTTTTCATTTCCTCCGAATTTTTACCCTGTTTAGCTAAATTACATACAGCCTCATAGATCGGTACAGTCCCGATTGGAATTGTAGATTTCTTCAAAATCTCAATCCTCAAATCCCTGATATTCCCTCCGGTGGAGAGGTCCATAACTGTGTCTGCTCCGTATTTGATAGAAACCTCTAATTTCTTTAACTCTAAATCGAAATCCACAAAATCAGGTGAGGTGCCTAAATTAGCATTGATCTTAGTCCTTAACCCTTTTCCTATAACCACCGGTTTTACATTCTTATGCAGGCGATTTTTAAGGATAACAATTCTGCCAGATTTAATATTCTCAGTGAGGAAATCTAGGGAGACCTTCTCTTCCAGAGCAATATTTTCAAGCTCATCCTTGTTTAAGAATTCAAATTCAGACATTTATCATCCACCTTTCTTCCCTATGGGTCGTAGAGCTTTTCCCGACTTGTTACATTATAAATATCGGTCTAAATTGATACGTTAATACCTCTTATAACTTTTGTCAAGGATTAAATCTTAAAAGAAAGGTTCAATGGTTCAAGGTTTCCAAAAGATAAAAAAAGATAATAACGGATAATAAGACTTTCCTCTTAGATTTTCCTTTATTTTTTTATTTTTTTTCTTGACAACTGCACTAATGTGCAGTATATTAATTTAGGCAATAGACAAAAGTCTTGAAAAGACTATAGCCTTAACACTATAGACTGTTTTTAATGGAGGAGAGTAAATGAAAGAATTAACCCAAAGACAGAAAGAGGTGTTGGATTTTATCTCCGAGATGATGGAGAAAAAGGGATTCCCTCCTACCATAAGGGAGATAGGTCAAAAATTTAAGATCACCTCTACTAACGGGGTAAGGGCGATCTTATCCGCTTTGAGCAGTAAAGGTTATATTCGCCGGAAACCTTTAATTTCCAGAGGGATCGAACTTTTAAAGGCAGTCAGGCCTGATCTAGTCTATGTCCCTTTAGTGGGAAGGATATCTGCAGGATTGCCGGTTTTAGCAGTGGAGAATATCGAAAGTAACATAGGTATTGATAAGACCCTTTTCCCCGGAGAGGGGATTTTCTTCTTAAAAGTGGTTGGAGATAGTATGAGAGATGCCGGGATTTTAAATGGAGATTATGTCTTAGCCCAGCAGCAGAAAACTGCGGAGAAAGGAGAGATAGTAGTAGCTATGATCGGAAGTGAGGCAACGGTTAAAAGATTTTTTCCGGAAAAAAATAGAGTGAGATTGGAGCCGGCTAATCCGGAATATGGTCCCATAATCGTAGAGAAGAAAACCCCTGATTTTTTCATCGCTGGGAAGGTCATCGGACTTTTAAGAAAATACCGGTAGGTCGCAGGGGTAATTCATGAATTACCCCTACAAGTAACAAAGCTTGGACAGGAGTTGAACTCCTGTCCAAACAGGAGAACCTTTATCCAATATCCGATATCTGTCATTAGTAATATCTTTTGCGAATAATTATGTATCAGAATATAGAAGAGCCAGTTGAGGTCTTAGCTCTGTTCCAGCAAGGGAAAATTCTGCCCCTTAAGTTCAGATGGAAAGGAAGAACTTATAAGATTAAGCGTCTGGAAAATAAATGGAAAAGCGATGCCGGAGAAAAAAACTGCTGGCATTTTTCAGTCTGCGACTCCGCCTCTAATCTTTTTCAGTTAACCTATAATGAAGAGTATCGTACCTGGCAATTAAGTAAGCTCTGGATAGAGTAAAACTTAAAACTGGTTCGGATCACCAGGACTCCCTACGCGGAAAAATCCACTCTCTGAACCAACTTAGGTTAGAATAAGCTCTGGAGCGCAAAAGCACGTAATCTGTGTCTTGAGACTTGCTTTTGCTTGTTTTTACTCATTTTAGAAATATATTATTGAAGATGGGAAAATTTCATGTGACCGTCAGGTCCCCTAACCTGACGGAAGAAATTCTAATTTGCTAGGTCGGGGGACCTGGCAAACACGGAATTTTCTTCAGTTAACTTATAATGAAGAATATCATACATGGCAACTGACCAGTCTCTGGGTGGAATAAAATCCGGAGTGTAAAAGCACGTAATCTGTGTCTTGAGACTTGCTTTTGCCTATTTTATTCATTTGAGAAGTATATTACTGAAGATAAGATAATTTCAAATCGCAAATCATTTATAACACTGCAAAAATCTCTTTAACGATCGATCGTAAGTCTTTTCCACCTCTTTGGGGAAAAAACAGGCTGGAAGCTGTTTTGAGCTCCAATGGTATCTCAAACACTCACAGCATCTTCCCTTTCTCTCGCAGGGCTCATAAGTACAGGTACAATCAGTTAAATTATCTTTTAAATTGTCACATTGTTTCATATAAACTCCTCATTCGTTGCAGAGCTGGGAGCCCTGTCTACATTCCTGTATATTTGGTAATCCCTGACCTTGCCCACACCAAGGTGGGATTCTTAGACCCATCTTGAGGGCAAAATGGGTCTACCTGCTTCCTGAGCGACCCTGAAAGGGTCGCACTACGAATTACAATACATTCAGAAAACCTTCACCGGTATTTTAATCTCTTTCTCGGCTTGTTCAGCAATTTTATACAATACTTCTTTAGGAACTTTTTCAATTCCTTTATCCGGCACCGGGCGGTCGCAGGTATAGATTTGAACTTCTTTCGGCTTTATTACCTTTAATTTAGAGATCCAATTCTCCACCTCTTTATCCGTTGTATTATTCACTCTACCCTTAACGAAAATGGTCTGGATTATGACATCTTTTAATTTTTGTAAACCCTCCACCATCTTCACAAGACTCAAGCTTTTATGAGGATGATTTAAAGCCATCCAGGTTTTTTCTGTGCCGCAATCCAATTTCATTATCCTGAGGTCTAATTTCTCAAGAGCTTTTCTTATTTCGGGTTGATCCACAGTTGAAGAATTTGACAAAACGGCAACTTTGACTGAAGGAACATATTCATCCCTTACCTTCTTGACTATACCCACTATTTCTAAAAATTGGGGATGTAGTGTCGCTTCACCGTTTCCGGAGAAGGTGATATAGCTTATATTTTTATCCTTCTTCAGATAATCCTCCAGTGCAGTTTTTACCTCCTCAGGAGTAGGTTGATGGTCAACTTCCCGCGGGAGTACCAGAGTATGCACATCAGTGAATCCATAATGACAGTAGATGCAATCATAAGAACAATATTTCTTTTTAGTTGGCAGTAAATTTATCCCCAGGGAAAGCCCTAACCTTCTGGAATTCACCGGTCCATAGATTATCCCTTTCTTTAAAGGCAAAACATTCATATTTATCCTCTATCTTTCAAAACAGTTAATGCTTGTTAACCAAACTAAAAAAGTATAAAGATATACGGAATTAAAGTCAATACAAAAACTCAAGAGGGCAGGGGCAACCCATCCTTTAACAGATCCACAGGACCGGCTTGTACTTATAAAAAACCTTAAAATTTAGATTTGTTTTATCTAACTTTAAGACTTATATTATCATGAATTTTCAAATCGAGGTAGAGATATGAAGCTAATCAATTATAAGAAAGTTAAAGCGGAAAAAATTGATGATCCTCAGTCAAAGGATGTTAAGATAAGATGGGCGATCAATAAAGAAGATGGTGCCCCAAATTTTGCCCTGCGGGTTTTTGAGCTTAAGCCCGGTGGCTACACCCCTTATCATAGTCACAAATGGGAGCATGAGGTTTTCATCAAAAAGGGAAAGGGGAAACTCTTATGGGAAGGCAAAAGTTTTCCTTTTAAAGAAGGGGATGTCATTTACATACCCGGAAAGGAAAAACATCAATTTAAAAACACCTCCAGAAGTATTTTGGAATTCCTCTGTATGATTCCCATAAAGTGAGGGAAAAATGAGAAAAATTATCATATCCTTTTTACTGTTTTCCTTCTTCTGTTTTCCATTTACTACAAATTCACTGGGAGAGGAGGTCAACTTGGAAAATAAAGTAAAGCAAGTTCAGGATTATCTGAAGAAGAATAATTTACCCGCCTGGCTTTTATACGATTTTAAAGGGATTAATCCAATTGCAGTTGACTTTATAAACTTGAAAGGGTTAAAAACCAGGAGATGGTATTATCTTATCAGAGCTGAAGGAGAGCCAACCATTTTAGTGCACAAAATAGAAGAGCAGGGCTTTAAAAACATCCCTGGAAAACTCATCGCTTATGTAAGCTGGGAAGAGCAGAAAGAAAAGTTGAAAGAGCTTTTGAGTGGATTAAAAACAGTAGTTATGGAATACTCTTTTGAAAACAGCATTCCTTACATCTCCAGAGTTGATGCTGGAACTGTTGAGTTGATACGTAGTTTGGGAGTAGAAGTAGTCTCCTCTGCTGATCTGGTGCAATATTTTCAAGCTCGCTGGGATCAGGACCAGTATCTTTCACATAAAGAGGCAGTTCAAATCCTTATGAAGATAAAAGATGATGCCTATGAATTCATCGCCCGGAAGATAAAACAGAAACAGGAAGTTGATGAATTTCAAATAGTTCAATTTGTTCAGAAAAGGATGAATGAATCTGGAATGGTAGCTGAGGAGGCTTTAATCTGTGCAGTGAATGAAAACAGCGGGAATCCCCATTATACCCCCACTCAGGCTGAGAGCAAAAAAATAAAAGAAGGTGATTTTGTCCTCCTGGATATCTGGGGGAAAATGAAGAAAGAGAAATCGATCTATGCGGACATCACCTGGACCGGTTTTGTAGGTAAAGAGGTTCCGGAGAAATACATGGATATATTCAATATAGTGAAACAGGCAAGGGATGTAGCTCTTAATTTTCTCAAAGATAAATGGGTACAAGGAGAAGAGGTAAAGGGCTGGGAGGTGGATAAAGCCTGCAGAGATTTTATCGCTAAAACGGGCTTTGGTGAAAATTTTACCCACCGAACCGGACATAGCCTGGGAACAGAAGACCATGGAAATGGAGTTAATATCGACAACCTGGAGACCAAAGACGAAAGGAGTATCATTCCTGGAATTGGTTTTACAATTGAGCCAGGGATTTACCTTCCCTATGGGTCCAAATTCGGAAAAGATTTTGGAGTGAGAAGTGAGATTAATATCTATGTAAAAGATAAAGAAATTGAGGTAACCACTCTTCCCTTGCAGGAAGAGATAATCCCGATTTTAAAATTCAGATAAATAACCCGCCTTGAGGGTAAGGCGGGGTTACCAAGCGACAAATCAGTAAACCCACAACTTGCCCATATGGGTTGCCCCCAATGTGGGTTTAATATCTTTAGGAGGTGATAAAATGTTTAAAAGATTGCATCTTGTATTACTCCTTTCAGCTTTAATCTTTATACCTTCAATCTGCCTTAATGCCCAGGAGAAATCCAATCTGGAGGTAAATGAGATCTTATTAGGGACTGGACTGGAGAACAAAGAGGTAACTGGCGTGGATACGACTTTTTCCGCAGATGTTGGTAAAATCTATTGCTGGACTAAGATAACCGGTGCGACTCCGGAAACTCAAATTGTACATCACTGGTATTTCGAGGATAAGGAAGTTGCGAAAATCGATGTTACGGTTAAATATCCAAGTTATAGATGCTGGAGCATTAAAACTATCTATCCGGAGATGAAAGGTAACTGGAAAGTAGATATAGAAGATTCAGTAGGAAAACTTTTAAGCTCGATCAGTTTCACGGTTAAGTAAGATACATGGAAAATCTTTGTCTTGTAGTTTTATTGTAGGGGCAGACCTGTGTGTCTGCCCTGAATTAATCATACCGCCTTGAGGACAAGGAAGATTACCCGGTTGAGTCTTTTTTTGTTGGTAAACCCATGTTGCCTCCAACATCGGTGGTTTAAGAGTTGAAAGATAAATTCTTTGTAAGGGCGGGGTGACCCCGCTCCTACAAAAATTACCTATGTTAAAAGATTTTAACCAGATCGAAAGAAAATACGGAAAGCCAAAATCTTTAAGGATGTCTTTTCCTTTAAATTCAAAGGAATTTAAAAATCTTAAAGATAGCATGAAAGATGGCAGGGATTCAGATGTAACCTTATTTATTTTTAAAAATAGAAAAGTCGTCGTCATTGCCAAACCCTGGTATGGAGAAGGGCTCTATCGAACACCCAGTGGAGGATGGAAACCTGGTGAGAGCTTGGAGGAGGTAGCTTTAAGGGAAGGTTATGAAGAGACCGGGACAAAAATAAAATTACAGAGATATATCTTGAGAATCGAGGTTACCTTTTCACATCGCCATAAAGAGGTAATCTGGACCTCACATATCTTTACTGCCAAATACCTCTCAGGTAAACTCCAGCCAATCGACAAAAGGGAGATAAAAGAGGTTAAACTCTTAACTTTAGAAGAACTCTCTTCCTTAAAACCACTTTTGTTAAAAACTGGTTCTGGAGGGTTAGCTTACCGGGCAGCTTTAACTGAGAAAGCGATCGCGGAGATAATGAAGCTGTAGAGACAGGTTTGAAACCTACCCCTACCTTTGTTCCCGCTGGATATTATCATCTATCAGGCAAATAACAAAACTGGGACAGGGTAATTACCCCATCCCTGCCCTATTGTCTATCCCTGTCTACTATCTACTCTCTACTGTCTACTATTTAAACCTCTTCGGCGACCATTTCTCCCATTCAACCATAATCGGAGAAGCCACAAACCAGGATGAATAAGTCCCTACTATAATCCCTATAAACAACGTTAAGGCAAAGTCATGTATCACCTCGCCAGCTAAAAAATAAATAGATAGGATCGCTAAAAGGCTACCCCCACCGGTAATAACAGTTCGGGCTAAGACCTCATTGATACTGGCATTTACAGTCCCGGTAAAGTCTCCCCTCTTACGAAAGAGCTTGAGGTTCTCCCTGATCCGGTCATAGACCACCACTGTATCGGACAGGGAGTAACCGGCTAAGGTCAAAAGAGCAGTTACCATCAGTAGGGTTATCTCCTTATGCAGGATGAACATTATCCCCAGAACCACTAAGACGTCGTGAAAAGTGGCTATTGTTGCTGCTACCCCAAATCGGAAATCAAACCTTATCCAGATATAAACTAAGATGCCCAACATGGCAAGTAATACCGCTATACGAGCCTGTTTTTGAAGGATTTTTCCCACCGCTGGACCTACTTCATCCACAGAATCTTTACGAAAGGTATTATCTGGAAATTCTTTTTTCAGAATATCCAAAACCTCATCCGCGATCTTGCTTCCGGTCTCTGCCGTGCTCTTAAGACGAATCATAAAGAAATAGGGAACTCCCCTCTGAAGCTCGCTTATGGCAGCATCCCCATAACCATTTCTGCCCAGGGCATTCCTTATCTGTGATATGCTCATAGATTTTTCGAAACTTCCCTGAACCATAGTTCCCCCTGCGAAATCGATCCCTAAGTTAGCTCTGCCTAAGAATATGAAGATGAAAGCTATTATCCCTAAAATAACCAAGGCTCCGGAGAAGATAAAAGCATAATACCTCATACCGACGAAATTGATATTGGTCTTTTTAAGTATCTCTAACATAATTTACCCTCAAAAAAGATAGAAGTTAAATGCTTAAGCTCTGATAATTTTTTCGCAGGTTAAAGATCAGCCTGGTAACTACTACCGCAGTGAATAAACTGATTATCACCCCTAAGCTCAAAGTAACTGCGAATCCTTTGATGGGACCAGTTCCAAACTGGAAAAGGACTGCCGCAGTAATCAAGGTGGTAACGTGGGAATCGATAACGGTAAGGAGTGCTTTTTTGTATCCTGCATCAATTGATGACCTTATGGTTTTACCGGTTCTTAACTCTTCCCTGATTCTCTCGAAAATCAGCACGTTGGAATCAACTGACATACCCATTGTCAAGATAATCCCTGCAATTCCAGGTAAGGTTAAAGTTGCATGCAGTCCTGCCAGGGCCGCCAAGAGGTAGATCAAATTCAAGATCAAGGCGATATTTGCTATTATCCCGGATAATTTGTAATATATTGCCATCAATAATATCACTGCACCAATCCCCACCATTGCTGCTTTTATCCCCTTATTAATGGAATCCTGTCCTAAAGATGGTCCAACTACCCGGTTCTCGATTATTTTGACCGGAGCTGGCAGAGCACCTGCTCTTAAGACCACAGCTAAATCCCGGGCATTCTCAATCGTGCTTCCAGACCCCATCTCTATTACCCCATTCTCCCTGATCTTAGCGCGGATAATCGGGGTTGATTCCACTCTTCCATCCAGGGTAATGGCTAAAGGTTTATCAATATTTGCCCCGGTTATCTGAGCGAATTTTCTCCCTCCTTCTTTGGTGAAGGTAAAGTTAACCTGAGGTCTGCGAAACTGGTCAAAATTTTCTCGGGCATCAGTAAGATATTTGCCTGAGAGTTCCACCTTCTTCTTCAACAGGTAAAGCTTCTGATAATCCATTCCCCGGATAGGCTCAGCCGAAGTTGCCCAGGCTAAGGTGTCATCTTCAGGGATTACCTCCCAAACCTGAGGGTTACTGAGATATTGATCTACCCTGAGTTTTTCATCTATGGGAACCAGGAAAAAATCGCCTCCGGAAGATTCTAACAGGGAAGTAAAAGGTTTATCAGAAACCTCTTCCTCTTCGGTAGAAGTTGTATCAGCAGCTTCTTTCGAGAAAAGGTCTTTCACCATCTCTTTGGTCTTCTCTTTTTTTTCAGAAGGTTTTACTTCTTTCCCCTTTTGAGCTAATATCGCATCTATCTTGTCAAATATCGCTTTGGTATTTTCCGGAGTCTCTAAAAGCTTGAATTCTAATTGAGCGGTTTGACCGATGAGATTTTGAGCTCTTTCCACATCCTGAAGTCCGGGGAGCTCTACTATAATCCTGTCCTCCCCCTGTTTTTGAATAAGCGGCTCAGCCACTCCGAACTGATCAACTCGATTGCGGATAATCTCTAAAGCCCGTTCCACTGCATCTTTGCTTTCTTCTGGTTTAAGTTTAGTCTTATCCACCTGCAGAACTACGTGCATCCCTCCCTGTAAATCCAGACCTAATTTAATCCCTTTAATCTCTAAATTCTGAAGCTCCTGAGGGTCTTTCTCTTTTAAAACCAGCTTCTCCGTCTCGGTTAGCGACCAGAGCTTCAGGGATGGATAAAGATACCAGATAGAGGCTATGATTAGAAAAAGAGTAATCAGGGTTAACCAGAGTTGTGATTTTTTCATTTTAAAACGCTCCTTAATTTAAACCTTCATCTCTATAAGCCGTATCCCGCCAAAAGGCGGGCTTATTGCCTAAAAAAACAAATCATTCACAATCAGAATTAGAAAATATATTAAAAATTTTTAAAGTCAACACAAAAGATATATTTTTACGAACTTTAAAGCTGGTTTGTTAGGAAGTTTGTAAATTTAGCTTTGGAGATAGGGTTACCCCGTTCTTGTCTTAATCTATGCTTGACAATTCCATTCAGTTATAATATTATCTTTAAACTTTACTTTTTACTTTATGATCTTATGCCCATAGATAAAACTACAATCCTGAATTTTATGGCTGAAAAAGCCTATCGACCCCTGAAGATAAAGGAATTAGCCAGGGGGATGAAGATATCTGAGGATAATTATCGTTTCTTTCGACGAACTGTCCGTTCGATGATCCAGGAGGGGTTAATCGTCAAAATCCGGAAAAACCGTTTAGGTTTGCCTGAAAAGCTCAATTTAGTCGTAGGTAAGCTCATTACTAATAAGTCCGGCTTTGGCTTTGTTCAATCTGAGGATGGAACAGAAGAAATCTATGTTAGTCCAGATGATCTGGGAACTGCCCTGCATGGTGACAAGGTGGTGGTTAGAATTTATGGCAAAAGAACCGGGAAAAAAAGAGAAGGCACGGTTCTAAAAATCTTAGAAAGGGCTAATCAAATCCTGGTAGGAACATTTAAACATGGAAAGCATTTCGATTTCGTCCAGCCAGATGACAAAAGGTTTACCAGAGATATCTATATCTCAGACTCAGGTGAGGCTAAGGAAGGGCAGAAGGTAGTAGTCTCCTTAGAGGAATGGCAGGATAAATATCTGAACCCTGAAGGTAAAGTTGTGGAGGTGCTGGGTTATCCAGATGAGCCGGGCGTGGATATTTTAACCCTGATTAAAGAATATCATTTGCCTTTAGAATTTCCGGCGGTGGTGGATAGGGAGGCAGAAAGACTCTCGCAGAAAATCCCGGAATTAGAATATCGCACCAGGGTTGATTTCCGTGATAAAATCTGCTTCACTATAGATCCCTGGGATGCTAAAGACCACGATGATGCTGTGTCTTTGGAAAAACAAAAAAATGGTAACTACCTTTTAGGGGTTCATATAGCGGATGTCTCCTATTATGTTAAGGAAAATTCAAAATTAGATAAAGAAGCTCTCTCCAGAAGTAACAGCGTCTATTTGGTAGATAGAGTAATCCCGATGTTGCCAGAAAAACTATCTAACCAGATCTGCAGTTTAAGACCTGAAGAGGAGAAATTAACCTATTCCTGTATTATCGAGATAGAGCCGAAAGGTAAAGTAATCAAATACCAGATGGTTGAGAGCATCATTCAGAGCCGGGCGAAATTGAATTACGATGAAGTGCAATCCTTTTTTGATACCGGCAAGATTAATAAAAATCTTTCAGGCCTTGAAGAGATCTTAAAAGAGATGCTGAAATTAAGCCAGATTCTTCACCAGAAAAGGGTAGCCCGGGGAAGCTTAGACTTCGACTTACCAGAGGTTAAAGTCCTTATGGGCAAGGATGGAAGAGTTTTAGATATCTTCAAAGAAGAAAGGTTAGAAAGCCATAGATTGATTGAGGAATTCATGCTTTTGACTAATCAGTGTGTGGCAAAATTTACCAGCTCTTTAGAAGTTCCTTTTCTATATCGTGTGCATGAGCAACCGGACAAGGAGAAGATTGAAAGTTTTTCAGAATTTATCTCTACCTTGGGTTACCGCACATCTTTTCAAAAAAAAGATGAATTTATTACCCCTAAAAAAATCCAAAAATTCTTAAAATCGGTTGAGGGAACTCCCCAGGAAGAGCTGATGAACGAGTTACTTTTAAGGTCTTTGAAAAAAGCCTGCTATCAGCTTGAGAATATTGGTCATTTCGGCTTAGCCTTTTCTCATTACACTCATTTCACCTCTCCGATCCGCAGGTACCCGGATCTTATGATTCACCGTCTCTTAAAAGAGTTAAAGGAAAATGGTCGCTATTCAGCAGAGAGAAATTCTTATCTTCAAGAGAGATTGCCTTTTATCGGTAAGCTTACCTCTGAGAGGGAAAGGTTAGCAGATGAAGTAGAGCAGGAATCGGTCAAGCTTAAACAGATTGAATATTTAAAAGATAAATTGGGCGAGGTCTTCGGTGGAGTTATTTCTGGAATCCTGCCTTTTGGTTTCTTCGTCAGGTTGGATGAGTTTTTGGCAGAAGGGATGGTCCGCTTAAGCCTTCTGGAAGATGACTATTATAGATTTGAGGAAAAGAATAGAAGATTAGTGGGCAGGCATACCAAAAAAATATTAAAATTGGGCGACCGGATTAAAGTTCAGTTAATCAGAGTGAACAAAGAAGAAAGGGAGATAGATTTTAACCTGTTGACCGGGAAAAAAGATTTTAAGAAAAGTAGAAAAAGGAAGAAATTGAAATATTGAATCGAAATTAAATAAAGATTGCCAAAGAGTTTTATTTCTGTTATTTTTTAACCGATTTTAAAAGCTTATATGATAGATAAACGCAAAATTCTTAGCATAAGTAAATCTGAGGAGTTTCAGAAGGAGCTTAAAAAAATCCTGCCGGACTTTGAGCTCATTTCAGCTCAGGATAGCACCGAAGGTCTTAAAAAGCTCAAAGAGGAGCTTTCTGAAATTGCTATCCTGGATTCCCGCATAGAGGACTTTCCCTGCGATAGCTTGATAAAAAAGATATTAATCAAAAATCCAAAAACCAACATTCTGGTGGCTTTAGAAGGCCAGGATGAACAGGGGGACATCTTCATACGATGTGGGGCAGACGATCTTTTAAAATTACCCTTAATTAGCGAAGAAGTCAGTTTAAAGGTAAAAAAACTAATCAATGAAAAAGATTTCTTGGAATCCTGTGGCCTGGTTGGAAAATCAGAAGAGCTGAAGAAGATCGCAGAGGCAGTTCTGCAAGTTTCTCCTACCAATATCACGGTTTTGATAACCGGTGAAAGCGGCACTGGCAAAGAACTGGTTGCCCGGGCTATTCATAACAATAGTTTGAGAAAGGATAATCCCTTTATAGCTGCTAACTGCGGTGCTTTAGCCGAAGGGGTTTTAGAAAGCGAGCTTTTCGGACATGAAAGGGGAGCATTCACCGGCGCGGTAAGCCGAAGAGAAGGGCTTTTCGAAAGGGCAGATAAGGGAACTATCTTCTTAGATGAAATTGCGGAGATAAAACCAGCTACTCAGGTCAAGCTTCTAAGAGTCTTGGAGGAAAAAAGCTTGTTAAGGGTTGGAGGAATCAAGGATGTCAAGATCGATGTCCGGGTAATTGCGGCAACTAATAGGGACTTAGATAATGAGGTGCAGGAGGGGAATTTTCGCAAAGACCTTTACTTCAGGTTATGCGTGGTTAAAATTGACATACCTCCTTTAAGGGAAAGGACCAGGGATATACCTATACTGGTCTATGATTTCATCCAGAAGCTAAATCAGGAAAGTCACAAAAAAATCTCAGGTGTTACCGAAGAGGCAATGGAGCTTTTATTGAAATATCACTGGCCTGGAAACGTAAGGGAGTTAAAGAATTTTTTAGAAAGTATGCTCGTTTTTTCAGCAGACCGCTTTATAGAAGCCCGGGACGTTTTAAGATATATCGAGAAAAAAGTTCAGACCGAAAGATATCTGCCGGTTCTGACGGGCAAAACAGTGGCTATGGCTGAGCATGAGCTAATCTACCAGGCTCTCTTAGGCTTAAGAAAAGAGATCTCCGAGTTGAGAAAAGTATTTCTAGAAGAGAGAAGCTTAGAACTAATAGCCAAAGAAGATAAAAAAGGAAAAGAGCTTGAGATAAAGCCTCAACTCAGTATAGAGGAAATGGAAAAAGAGCTTATCGCTAAGACCTTGAAGGAAACTGGGGACAATCGGAAAAGATCTGCCAAAATTCTGGGTATTGGCGAGAGAACTTTATACCGGAAAATCAATCAATATGGACTGAGAGAGCCCTAAATTCTGAATGGTAAAGAGAACATCCGCCTTTAATCACACCTGCCAAGGATGATATTCTCATTGGCAAGGTGAGCTGGGCGTGGAAAAGTTTTGAGTAAAAGGAAAAAATATGCTTAAAATAATGAAAAGATTCTATAAAATTATAGCTACTACAATTATAGCCATTATTGTATTTGGCTGGCTATTTTCTCCAATACTCGAACAAGAGGAAAAATGGATAATTCTTTTGTGTTTGTTGGGTGGTGGTCTTTGGGGATTTATAATAGGTTATGTAATTGGATATGATAAACACCGGAATGAGCTTTTAAAAGAAAAATATAAATATGGGACTATTATGGGCTGGAAAGTTAAAGAGCCCACCCCCAATCAATGAACTGTATCATCTACATCCGCAAATCTATACAGGATGAGGGTAATAAAAATCTACAAAAAATAGTATTCTGTCTCTGATGCGAAAGTCTATAATTTTTCTTTTCATATTTCTTCTTATCATCTCCCAATTGGTCTTTTCTCAGACTATCTCCTCTCAGCTTTATGAAAATGAGGAAGACATAGAAGAAGGATTCTTATCTGGAGATTTGACTTATCAGGAATACTTAGAGCTTTTGGATCTTCTCAGAGAAGGTGTAGCTTTTAATTCTCCGCAAAAAGACCGCTTGCTATTTTTGCCCGATTTAAGTCAATCCGAAATAGACTTGTCTCAAGATACTTTAAACCCCATATTTCTTTCAGAAAAAACCTTCCACTTTTATCCGGCCGCTAAAAGCTTTTTTCTACCAGAGATGTTAAACCGGACTAAAGGTAGAGTCTCCATTCAATCCCGGCAGAGATTTGACCGTAACCAGTCTTACAATTTCGTCCTGGCCGAATTCAAATTAAAAAATAAGCTCCGGTTTAATATCCAGCTACAAAAGGAGGGTTCATCTGATCCCTTGATAAAAAAGAGGTGGTTAGAGCTTTCATCTTTCCCCTTTCTGAAAAGAGTGGTGTTAGGCAACTTTGATAAAAAAATAGGGTTGGGCTTGAATATCGGCTATCATCCACTTTTAAAAGGAGAAGAACTACATAAAGAAAACTATTTTCTGTATCCGCTCTATGGAAGATATAATGGTCTTCTAATAGAATCCAAGATGAATTTCTTTTCACCAGAACTTATCCTCTCAAAGATTAGAAAGAGTGATTATTCTGAAGAGCTCTGGGCATTAAATCTACAATTTTCTAACCGGGGGTTAAACTTCGGAATATTGCGCTCTGAAGGCAGTTTAAGAAATCTATCAAATCACTCCTCCTTTTATGACAGGAATTCAAGCTTTTATCTCAAAGTTAAAAAAGAAAAAATTGGTTTTGCCGGCGAATATTCTTTATTAAACAATGGCGGTAAGGGATGGGCATCCATATTGACTTTAAAGGATAAATCTTACCTTCTGGAATTATCCGGCTGGAGTTATACGGATAATTATTTACATCTTTTCGGAGCAGGTCTTTCCAATCCAGATTATACCTACATAACAATAGATGAGGTTGAGTATGAATACCCTTCCAGGGAGATAGGCGAGAAAGGGATTATGCTCAAATCAGATTATCTTCTCTACCATAATCTTTTATTAAATTTCAGTTATAGTCAATGGAGAGAAAACAATGACGCCCCTTTCAAGCTAAGACAGAAGATAGGACTCAAAATCACCTTGTCCGAGAAGATAAAAACCGGATTTGAGTATCTTTATTCTGATTATGATCTGGAAGATGAGGGACAGGCACAAAATCTCTTCACCTCCACTTTATTATTTGAACCACAAAAAGAAAGTTCTTTTCGACTGATAACCAGATACGGGAAAAGGAGACTTTCTTCTTCAACTAACCAAAAAAATTCTTTTGAGCTTCAGCTCCGCTCAGACCTGGGATGGTTTTCACCTTTTCTTCTCATCCTCTGGGTTAGATATAAAGATAGCGACCTGTCTCTGGCCAAAAATGGATACTGGGATTTACGAATTCAGGAAAGCTTCTCCCTTTTCCAGGGTTCTCTTTTCAAAGGCGAGTATTTTATTAAGTTTAACTCTGTGGAAAGAAATAAAGTGCAGGGTGCCAAATTCTGGCTGGAGGTAGGGTTTTGAGAAAACATAATTTTGGATTTATTATTGCAGTCTTACTGATTTTAACTCAGACATATTCAGTTCATGCTCAAACCTTTATGAGCAAAATAGTAATCAACGAAGTTTTGGCTAACGAGCCTTCTTCTCAAACAAAATTAGAATGGGTAGAGCTTTTCAATCTTGACAGTTCAGCAGTTGATTTGGGTGGCTGGACCTTCATAAGCAAACAGGATACAACTGTGTTTTCTTCAGGAACACTAATTCCGGGGAAAGATTATCTCATCTTAGCCCGGAAGTTGGTCTCGATCTTTCCAGATACGGAGAGTTTTGAATATCACTGGGGGAACGGTAGTGGAGTCTGGGGAGACTGTCCTGAAGAAGATTTCCCTGCAATTGAAGTCAAACTCTCATTAACCAATAGCGCGGGAACTGTTACTTTGATCGACCCGGGAAAAAATAGTTCAAGCTTTTCCTGGAATAAAGATCCCGGAGATGGTATTTCCTGGGAAAGGATTTTGCCCTCAGGTGAGGATAGTCTATCCAACTGGGGTTTCTGCATTTATTCCAGAGGAAACACACCCGGAAAAGTAAATTCCTTAACTCCAGTTCCAAACGATCTTTCAATTTCATCAGAAGACATCTCTATAGAACCGCAATCTCCTGAAGAAAACCAGACCTTTGAAGTAAAAGTTAAAGTAAAAAATTCTGGCAATTCAACCTCAGAGGAAAATCAGCTTTACTTTTTCTGCGACTATGATTTCGATGGAAGACTGGAAGAAGACGAAAGTTTAAGCTCGCCTCTTAATATACCTCCTTTAGTCTCTAATCAGGAGGCCACATTTGTAAAGGAACTCTCTTTGTCAAAAGGGATTTACAGATTATATGCTCAGACAGGAGAAGATGATAAAGATTATAATAATCAGGCATTTATTAATCTCCGCATAGGCTCAACTCTGCCGGATATTGTGATCAATGAATTCATCTGCTCGCCGAATGACAACCAGCCAGAATGGGTAGAGCTTTACAATCGAACCGATACTCTAATCAATCTCAAAAATTATCTTTTTGGTGACTCTGTAGCCCAGAGTCTTATAAACAATGAAGACCTGAATTTGAATCCTTACGATTATTTAATTTTAACTGAAAACTATTCACTCTTTCTATCCAGTTATCCAAAGGCAAATTGTAACATAATCGAGCCTGCAAGCTGGCATATTCTGAATAACAGTGGAGACAGGATAATCCTTAAAGATAGCCTGGGCTTTGTAATGGATGAAGTAAGTTATAATTCCGGAGCAGATATAAAGGGGGTATCTCAGGAACGGATTAGCCCGGAAAGAAAATCTTCAGATCCGGATAACTGGTGGAGATCAGTTGATCCTAAAGGCTCTACCCCTTGTAAGATAAACAGTATTCAAGATTCACCTTCTTCAGATGAGGTTAAAGTAGAGATAAAGCCTGATCCTTTCTCCCCGGATGGTGATGGATTTGAGGACCAGACCAGTATAAAATATACTATTCCTTTCAGGTCTGAGTTGACTCTAAAAATATATGATGTAAAAGGAAGGCTGGTCAAAACCTTGATGGACAAAGAGCCTCAAATCTCCGGAGAAATTTTCTGGGAAGGGGACGATGATCAGGGGAAAAAAGTAAGAGTAGGCATCTATATCTTGTATCTGGAAGTATCAGGTCCAAAAAATCTCTCAAAAAAATCAACTGTTGTTGTAGCCCGAAGATAGGTTTTTATGAAGGCTTTTACATTCATACTGGTTTTGAGCATCATACCTCTTAAGCTTACTTTTTCTGCCTTTGAAGAAAAGCCCAGTAGTGCCAGAAATTTGAGCCTGGGAGGAGCCACCACTTCCTTAAGCTTAGAAGCTTCCCATCTTTTTTCCAATCCTGCCTCACTTGGACTTTTAACTAAAAGAGAAATACAGTTAAGCTGGTCTCAATTGTTTGGTTTAGAGGCGCTTTCTTCCGGTGATTTTTATTTGTCTTTTCCTCTAAATAAAAGATTGACCTTAGGGGCAGGATATAATATCTTTGGGAAAAATGATTACTACCAGGAGAACCTATTAGTACTGGGAATAGGAATAAAAGTGTGTGAATCAATTTCTCTGGGAACAAATTTAAAATATTATCAACTCTCTTTTCCTTCTCCCTATGGAGATTTCAGGACCTTGGGAATTGATCTGGGCTTTCTCTCACGGATAAAAGAAAAAGCTCAAATCGGTTTAGCTTTAAAAAATATAAACCAGCCTGAATTGATAAAGAATTCAGAGAAAATCCCTTTCTCCTATTCAGTAGGGATTTCGCTCTATCCCTATAAACAGGTTCTTCTCTCAGCAGATCTATATAAAACTGAAGCTGAAGAAGAGGAGTTGAGATTCGGACAGGAGATAAAACTTTTTTCTACCCTGGCCTTAAGATTTGGGATGAAAAGTGCTCCAGCTTGCTATTCCTTAGGCACTGGAGTGGAATCAGAAAAATTGAGATTGGATTATGGATATTTAAGCCATCCGATCTTAGGTGGAAGTCACAAGGTTACTTTGTCATTTGACTTTTAGAAAATATATCTTACTAAATAAACATGAAGGAGTCTTCAAATGGTAATGAAAAGCATACTTCTTTTTCTTTCCCGTCAGGAAAAACTTAAAAATTTTGTTCTGGGATTTGAGTTTGCCCAAAGAGTTTCAAGAAGGTTTGTCTCCGGTGAGACTCAAGAAGAGGCAATTCAGGCAGTAAAAGATTTGAATCGGAAGGGGTTTATTGCAACATTAGACCGTTTAGGAGAAAACGTCACCAGCGAAGAAGAAGCTATCAAAGCCGCAGATGACTATATCTCCCTCTTAGATAAAATCCAGGAAAAAGGAATTAATTCCAACGTCTCCTGCAAGCTCACCCAGATGGGGCTGGATTTGGGCATTGATTTCTGCTTGAACAATGTCAGAAGAATCGTGGAGAAAGCGAAAAAATATAAGAATTTCGTCCGCATCGATATGGAAGATTCGCCTCGAACTGATAAGACTTTGCAGGTCTGCTATGCTTTGCATAAAGAATCTCCGGATGTAGGTGCGGTGATCCAGTCTTATCTTTACCGAAGTGAAGAAGACGTTAGAAAACTATTAGAACAGAAGATCAGGATAAGGTTGTGCAAGGGGGCATATAAAGAACCCAGAGCTGTAGCTTTTCAAAAGAAAAAAGATGTAGATTCTAACTTTATCAAATTGATGAAGATGATGCTTAAAAGCGGGATCTATCATGGTATCGCCACCCACGATGATAAGATGATTAAGGCAACTATCGAATTCGCTAAAAAAGAAAATGTGGGTAAAGATAATTTTGAATTTCAATTCCTCTACGGGATAAGAAGAGAATTACAGGAGGAATTAGTCAAACAGGGGTACAACGTAAGAATCTATACACCCTATGGCGATCAGTGGTATCCATATTTTATGCGCCGGATGGCAGAAAGACCGGCGAATTTGTTCTTTGTGGCTAAAAATTTCTTTAGAAGATAGTTTACTTGTTGTCGGGTCAGGGGACCCGACGACCACATCAAATTAATCTCGAGGACACTGGAGGTTATATGGAGACCTTCAACCATATCCGAGTAAATATGGAGGAAGAGGAAGAAAGATACTTAGCTCCTTATGCTATGAAAAGCAAGGAGACTTTGGGTAGGAAATATAAAGAAGAAGACCATCCCTACCGTTCTTTTTTCCAGAGGGATAGGGATCGGATAATTCATTCATCTGCTTTTCGCAGACTGGAATATAAAACCCAGGTCTTTGTCAACCATGAGGGAGACCACTACCGCACCCGTTTAACCCATACCATCGAAGTTGCCCAGATCTCCCGCGCTTTAGCCCGGGCTTTAAAGCTGAATGAAGATCTGACCGAAGCCATTGCCTTAGCTCATGACCTGGGTCATACTCCTTTTGGACATTCGGGTGAGGAAACTTTAAACGAGATAATGAAAGCACAGGGTGGCTTTGAGCATAACCGCCAATCCTTGAGAGTGGTCGATCTGTTAGAGGAAAGGTATCCTGAATTTCCTGGCTTGAATTTAACCTATGAGGTCAGAGAGGGTATCATAAAACATGAGACAATTTACGATAAGCCAGTTCCAGCAGAATTCAATCCCAAGTCCTGTCCTGCCTTAGAATGCCAGGTAGTAAATTTGGCTGACGAGATCGCTTATACCTCCCATGATATAGATGATGGGTTGCGTTCAATGGTTTTAACTGAAGAGGAGCTTAAAGAAGTTGAACTCTGGAGGGTAACTGCTGAACAGATAGAAAAAAAATATAAAAACTTGACTCCTTATCAAAAAATCAGCCAGGCAGTGAGGATGATTATTAATCAGGAGGTAACGGATGCAATTCAGGAAACCACCGCTAGATTAAATAAATCTCAAGTCAAAAGCGTAGATGAAGTCCGCTCTTACGGGGAAAACCTCTTATCCTTTAGCCCTGAACTGAAAAAACTTAATTCCCAGTTGAAGATGTTTTTATTTAATAGAATGTATCGCCATTATCGGATGATAAGAATGGCAGATAAGGCCAAAAGGATAATCACCCAGCTATTTCAGGTATATCAGAACAACCCTGATCAGCTGCCTCCTCACACCTTAGAAAAATTCAAAGAGTTTGATAAGATGCAGGTGATCTGTGACTATATCGCCGGGATGACTGATAGATTTGCACTTCAGGAATATAAGAAGCTTTTCGACCCTTTTGAAAAGGTCTAATCCTTTAGGTAAGAGATTGCACCAAGTATGAAGCTGTTTGCATAAAAAATTTCCCCAGTTTTACTTGTATCCGCAAAATTACTAAGATTTCTCAAGTCTTGCAAAATGCAATACTTTTTAATCCTTTTTTCTTTTTTATATCCCACTAAAAATCAGAGGATTAGACCAATCTCAATCTGATGTGATTACAGTTTTACCATTTTATCCTGAGCCTAAATCACAGTCTCTATCAGGCATAGGTTTTGCTCAAAAGTTATTTTAGAAAATGGCAAGGGAGGATATATGGAGTGCTACTTCTATGGAACTATTAGAGTAGGGGAGGAGAAGGAAAGGTTCAACGGGGTAGTATCCTTCGCCATACCTGACATAGGGATAATCTTCCGGGCGCAGTACAAAGGCTCTCCTCCTGAATGTGAATATGCCAGCCTTTTAGCCTTGTTGGAGTTTATAGAACAGAACCCGAATCTGTTCAAGAGCAAAAGGATTGAAATTTACGGTGACAGTTTTATGGTAGTTCATCAGGTCAATATGCAGATGCATTGTGCCAAAGAGTTAGAGCCTTACCGCAATATGGCCCTGGGCTATAAAAAGAAAATCCCTTATGTATTGAACTGGATTCCAAAACATGATAATCCGGCATTGATTTAATATTAGATAGGGGTTAGGGTGGGGAATCTGAAATAGAGGATTTTAAAATCCTCTCCTTTTTTTATAGGGGTAGACCTGTGTGTCTACCCTAATAAATTTGGGGCGAACACATAGGTTCGCCCCTACCTTCAATTCATCATTCGCCATCCAATATTAGTCGTCGTCGTTTACGGACAATCCTTGCACGGCTTAGGTCCTCCTTTAAACAGATAATTTATCAGATAGACCACATCTGAAACTGTTTCCTTCCCATCACAGTTAACATCACCTGCAACGACAGGTTTAGGTGCAATGCCACCCTTGAATAAGAAGTTTATCTCATAAACCACGTCTGATACTGTCAACTGCCCATCTCCATTACAATCCCCGCACAGATAGACATAAAAACTCCAGCTCTCATTCGACCATCTTACCGCTCCCCATTTATCATAGGCTTTTACTTTCCAACACCAGAGCTTAAGGTCAAGGCTATCAGTAAAAGTAGTATCCTGCAGGCTGTCATAGACTATAGTTGAGTCAGGGTTAAAGACGGTAGAGCGGCTTAGATAGAGATCATATTTAACCGTATCATGTTGGTCAGGATCGATGGAGTGTTGCCAGTTAAAATGTATGATGTTTTTGAGAGAGTCTTCTGCTGTGGGGGTTAATAAGAGGAAAGCACTAAGTGGGTGAGGAGTTAAATTTATTAAAATGGAGACATTGTCACTCTCAGCATTTGCCACAGCCAAGTCCAGATCAGTATCCCCATCTAAATCCGAACAAAAAACACAACCAGGACCATCTCCTACACCATAATCCACCTTAGCCTGAAAGGTCCCATCCCCATTGTTCTTTAACACAGAGACATTGTCGCTATAATCATTTGCCACTGCCAGGTCTAAATCTGTATCCCCATCTAAATCCGCACAAAAAACAGATCGAGACATATATCCTACACCATAATCCACCTTAGTCTGAAAGGTCCCATCCCCATTGTTCTTTAACACAGAGACATTGTCGCTATAAGCATTTGCCACTGCCAGGTCTAAATCTGTATCCCCATCTAAATCCGCACAAAAAACAGATCGAGGCAAATCTCCTACACCATAATCCACCTTAGTCTGAAAGGTCCCATCCCCGTTGTTCTTTAACACAGAGACATTGTTGCTATAAGAATTTGCCACTGCCAGGTCTAAATCTGTATCCCCATCTAAATCCGCACAAAAAACAGAATGAGGCTGCGCTCCCGCTCCATAGTTGACCGCCGTCTGAAAAGTCCCATCCCCGTTGTTCTTTAACACAGAGACATTGTTGCTAAGATAATTTGCCACTGCCAGGTCTAAATCTGTATCCCCATCTAAATCCGCACAAAAAACAGAAATAGGATACAATCCTGCACCATAATCCACCTTAGCCTGAAAAGTCCCATCTCCGTTGTTCTTTAAAATGGAAATGCTGCCGCTATAAGTATTCGCCACTGCTAGGTCTAAATCTCCATCTCCATCTAAATCCGCACAAAAAATATAATAAGGAGCATCTCCAGCCCCATAATCCACCTTAGTCTGAAAAGTCCCATCCCCGTTGTTCTTTAACACAGAGACATTGTCGATCATAGCATTTGCCACTGCCAGGTCTAAATCTATATCCCCATCTAAATCCGCACAAAAAACAGAAATAGGGCAATCTCCTATAGAATAGTTGACTGCTGGCGCAAAAGGTATAGAATCAGGGTTGGTTTGAAAGATTTGGGAATTAGGCGAGTTTAAAGGAGTGAGTACTAGAATTAAAAAGGTAAAGATAAAAAGAAAAGGTAGTGTTCCACCCCTCCCCTTCATGTTTTTGTGAAACAAAGACTTGGACGACGAAACTTTACTTTTGGGAGTCATCCTGACCTCCTATGGTTATAAGGTTACTGGTTTAGACACTACATTTGCGGGGCAGGGAGCCCCGCCTACGAATATTTATTCCATTCATTTCTCGTAGGACGGGCACCCGTGCCCGTCATCAATTATTTTTATTTTGTCAAGCAGTCCTGTAGTTCGGCTTTGCTCACCACCCTGAACTTATTGAAGTGCGGACACGCTTGACCTACAGGTATCCTCACCTCCCCTTATTAAATATTAGTGGTTTAGACACTTCTCCCCTCTTTAAATCAGTGTCCGGTTAGCTATTGCTCTGAAAATAAGGCTTCAAATACAAGAAGAATATAGTCTTTTCCAAGGTTATGTCAAGAATAAACCTTAGTTTTTCTAAATTTTAGAATGTATCGTATGGTCCTATAGTTTCTCTATCCGGACAGGGACAAGCCCTGTCCCTACGAAAAAAAACTTACCTCTAATCCCTCCTACTATTAATTCAACATCCGACACCCGTCATTCGTCATTATCATTGACAGAGTCAATCGATTTTGCTAACTTTTCTTATGGAGCCAGGATAGGAAAGAAATGAAATACTCAGAATTCATAGCCCAGATAGAAAAAGGAAAAATCTCTCCTCTTTATCATTTTACCGGAGAAGAGGAATTTCTCAAACGGGAAGCTGTTGAGAAACTGATAGGGCTTTTGATCGAACCAACTTTGAAGAGCTTCAACTTAGATTTCGTCCAAGCACGGGAGTCCAAAGCTGAGGAGATAATAAATCTGTGCGCCACACTCCCTTTTGGCTCCAAAAAAAGGATGGTTGTTATCTATGACATTCAGAAGCTTCATCCCAGGCACAAGGATGAGCTTTCTAAGTACTTACCCCATATCCCGGAATCAAGTTGTTTAGTTGTAATTTCAAACAAAGTTGACAGGAGATTAAAATTCTATCAAGATATAAAACAAACTGCAACTGAAATCGATTTCTCCTCTCTTAAAGAGGATGAGGTTTCAGATTGGATTGGAGAAAGAGTTGAAAAATATCGAAAAAAGATGGAACCTAAAGGGGTTGCGTTATTGCTGGAAGCAGTAGGTAATAATCTTTTTGAGCTTTCCAATGAGCTGGAGAAGCTATCCATCTATGTCCAGGATAAAGAGCTGATCGATTTAAAGGATATTGAAAATGTGGTTGGTTACACTAAAACCGAGAATGTCTTTCAGTTGAATCAAGCAATCGGTGAAAAAAAACTTAACCGGGCATTAAAGATTTTGAAGGACCTCACCCTTTCCAAGGGAAAAGAAACCAGCATTATCTTCATGCTCGGAGACCATTTTCTCAAGCTTTATAAGATTAAAGCTTCCGCCGAGAAGAATATGTACAATCTGGCTCATCTTTTAAGAATTTATCATGGTTCGGTGCAGGAATATCAGAATCAGGCAAAAAATTTCAGCTTGGAGCAGTTGGAAAAAGGGCTCTCCCTTATTTACCAGGCAGACTTAGATTTGAAATCAGGGAAAATGCCCCAGAAATTTTTAGTGGAGCTTTTAATCTATGAGCTGTGCCGTTTGTGAATCTGGGAAAAACCTGTTTCTAAAAAGTTTAGCCCGGTGAAAAACCGGGAATATTTTTTATCTTAAATTGTAATGTAATTGATGGAAGTTCTGATGGCGGAAAAAAGGTTTAGCGCTAAAACTGAGGAGCCGGAGGAAAAACTAATAGCTAAAGCCAAAATAGGGGATGTTTATTCTTTTGAAAGACTGGTGGAAAAATATCAGAAGAAAATCTATTACCTGGCACTGCGTATGACCAGATCGCATGAGGCCGCAGATGACCTGGCCCAGGAAGCTTTTATCAAAGCGTTCTATGCTCTGAAATCCTTTAAAGAAGGTTACAGTTTCTCAGCCTGGGTATATAAGATCTGTATGAACTTGACCATAAATTATCTTAAAAGACAGAAATTCACCATAACGGAAAGCCAGCTTCCAGAAAACTATTTTGAATCTTTGAACCACAAGGATAAAGATGATTTTTCAGACCAGTTAGTCAAAGAGGAGCTGAGGAAAAAAATTGAGCAGGAAATAGATAATCTGCCCCCGGATTTCAAGGCAGTTTTTATATTGAAAACCTATGAGGATTTAAGTTACGAACAGATAGCTCAGGCTTTGAAGATCTCTAAAGGAACCGTGATGTCCCGGTTATTCCGGGCAAGGGAGAGATTGCAGAAAAGTTTGAAAGGCTATCTATGAAAGAAGGTGGGAAAATTGAAGTGTGAGGATTTTGACAGATTACTCCATCTTTATTTCGATGGAGAGCTAAGAGAAAAAGAAGCCAGAGAGATTGAAGAACATCTTTTAAGCTGTGAGAGATGTGCTGTAAAACTAAAGGAGCTTGAAAAACTTGAAGCTACCGCTAAAAGGATAAAGATCACAGAACCTTCTGGTGCCTACTGGAAAACCTTCACCGAAGAGGTTAGAAATAAGATTATCCTGAGAAGAAAAAAATCATTCTGGGCAAAATTAAAATCCGGCTGGGAGTCATTTTTCTTTTATTCGCCGGTCAGATTAAGAATAGCTGCCGGCCTCACCTCAGTCCTTTTAGTCTTTATCATCGGCAAGCTCTACTGGGATTACAAAGGGAAAGAATTGGAAGAAATAAAGTCTCTGAGAATGGAGAAATCTTTAAGCTCTCAAGCTCCGAAAAAAGTTGAATACACAGCTCCAGCAGTTAAGGAGTCTATTCAGGTCGGAAATCAAATAAAGGAATCAACCATTGTCGAACAGAAATTGCCATTACCACAAGTAAAAGACCAAGATAAAACAAAAAAAGAAGCTGGACGGGGTAAAATAATAGTGCCTGAGTCAACTATAACTGTTACTGCTGAAAGACCAAAGGTCGAGAAAGGGGTGATTGAAAATTTAAGTATTGTAACTCAAGCAGAATTAGCTATAAAACCTCCGAGTGTGCCAGAAACAACTATCCAGGTTCAGAAATCACCTGAAGAAAAGGATGTTCTTAAAATAACATCAGAACGAGCTCTTACAACAGCTAAAATGGATAAAAATTTATCTACTTCTGAGGATAGAATATATTATATGCCTGTTAAGTCCTGGGTTAGAGCTTTGAATGAAAACGATACTACTATAGATACTGATAGTTTAAAAAAAGTAATAACATCCTGGAAAGAATTTTTTGAAAAAAAACCCGTATCCGAATGGGTCCCTGAAGGTTTATCACAAATTGAAATTGCTTATCAGCTTCTTTTCCTCAAGACCAAAGACCAGGTTCTACTGCAAGAAGGGATTGAGCTTCTGAAAAAATATAATGAGTCTGCAACTGACCAGAAGATTAGGGAGGAGCTGGGTAAGAAAATTGAAGAGCTGGAGAATTTGAAGAAAAAATAAATTTTTTCGGGAATATTTTCCTTCCTTGATTTGTATAGAGGGTAGAAAAACTTTTTCAAGGAGGGAATTATGAAAAAAGTAAGTCTTATAATCAGCTTCTTCCTGCTCTTCACTTCAAATATCTGGGCGGATGGATTCATCATCCCGGTGCCTCGTTATCCAGAAGAGCCGCCTCCCCCTTATCTTTCGATTAAATATCATAACGTAGAAATCAAAATCGACAATCAGGTAGCCCAGACTACTGTCGATCAGGTTTTCAAAAACAATTACCCTCACGATTTAGAGGGAACCTATATCTTCCCCCTGCCCGAAGATGCCAGCATCTCCAAATTCTCTATGTTTATTAAAGGAGAAGAGGTAAAGGGCGAGATCCTGGATAGAGAAAAAGCCAAAAGAATCTATGAGGAGATAGTCAGGAGAAGAAAAGACCCGGCTCTTTTGGAATACTATAATCAGGGGATGTTCCGTGCCAGGGTCTATCCAATCCCGGCCAATGGAGAGACCCGAATAAAATTAGGCTACTCTCAGATCTTGAAATTGGAAAATGGGCTTTGTGAATACAAATATTCCCTTTCAACTGAGAAATTCTCCCAGAACCCTTTGGAAAGTGTGAAAATCGATCTGGTTATAAACTCGGATATCCCTATTAAAAATGTCTATTCCCCCACTCAGGAAATAAAAGTCGAAAGAGAAAATGACCACCAAGTCAAAATCTCTTACTTTGAGGAGAATACCAAACCGAACAAAGATTTTGTTCTGTATTACACCTTGTCTGAAGAAGAAATAGGTTTCAACCTTTTAAGCTATCAGGATGAAAAAGAGGGGAATTTCTTTATGGCTCTTTTCTCCCCTCAAATCCAGAGAGTTGAAAAACCGATCCGAAAAAAAATCATTTTCCTCCTGGATACTTCTGGCAGTATGCAGGGTGAAAAAATAAAACAGGCGAAAAACGCTTTGATTTTCTGCTTGAACAGCTTAAATCCCGGAGACAGCTTCAACCTTATCGATTTTGATGATCGAATCAAAACCTTCAAGGAAAGACTTGTTACTGCTACTAAAGAAAACATTAACTCTGGTGTTAAATTTATCCAGGGCTGTGAGGCAGAGGGTGGCACAGATATTAATTCTGCCCTTTTGGAAGGCTTGGGAGAACTCAACCCTGAACATAAAACCTCTTATATAATATTTCTGACTGACGGCCTGCCTACAGTCGGAGTCACAGACATTAAAAGGATTTTAGAGAATGTGAAATCCAAGAACAATTCAGGCAGGATTTTCGTCTTCGGCGTGGGATTTGATGTAAACACCCATTTCTTAGACCGCCTGGCTAAAGACAATCACGCTACTTCCGATTATGTAACTCCGAATGAGGATATTGAAGTGAAAGTCTCAAACTTTTACAAGAAAATCTCCAATCCCATATTGTCCGACTTAAACTTAAAATTCTCAAGGGTTAACACCTTTGACCTCTATCCTGGAGAACTGCCTGACCTTTTCAGTGGCTCTCAGATAATTGTTTTAGGGAAATACGAAAATGAAGGTATATCTTTTGCCACTTTATCCGGATACACAAACGCAGGAAAAGAAGTCTACTCTTATAAAGTTAAATTTTCTCCTGCTGAACAGAATAATTTCATCCCCCGGCTCTGGGCAACGAGAAGGATAGGATATTTAACGGACCAGATAAGGCTATATGGGAAAAACGAAGAATTAGTTGATGAGATCGTCCATCTTTCAAAAAGATATGGTATCATCACCGAATATACCTCTTTTCTTATAGATGCAGACTACCGTTTAGCCGATCGAGACCTTAGAATACAGGCTGAAGAAGCCTTAATGGCACCCCTTAAAAAGGAAACCGGGGCTGGAGCAGTCTATCAGTCTAAGAATCTACTTACTTTACGAAGTGCTACTGTTGCTACACAAGGATATCTTGACTCTTCAGGAAAACAGAAAAAAGTCTCTGAAATAATTCAGGTAGGGAACAAAACTTTCTTCAAAAAAGGTGAGCTCTGGGTGGATAGTGAGTATGATACTAAACTTAAAACTATAAAGATCCAAAGGTTTAGCCCGGCCTATTTTGAATTAGCCAAAATATTCCCGGAGTTTGAGAAATACCTTTCCCTGGGTGACAAGGTTATCTTTGTGTTCAAGGATAAAGTGATTGAAATAGCAGACCAGGGAGAGGAAAAAATTGAGAACCTGAAGGAATTAAAGTAACTAAACTCTTCAGAGTTCCAGATTATCCAAAACTGGGGCAGGGCAATTGCCCTGCCCCAGCGATATGGGTATAGGATATTTGGAGATCTGAAGACCTCCGCTACTTCAAGTGGCAGTCGGGTTCCCTGACCCGAGGCAAACCTCACCCAAACCCGTTTCTTACAAAGGAGAACGAACAAACCCTTCCTCTGTTTTCTATTCGATATTCTACATCAGGTTTTCGGTATCAGCTTCTCAATTTTTACTTTTTTAACCCTTGAACCTTTAAACCATTGAACTCTTGAATCTCTATTTTTTAAATATCTATTGACAAAGCTTAAAATTTGATTTTTATTTTCAGCTAAGGACATTAAACTCGTTTTTCAGGTGGAAAGATGAAATGGAAAAGACTACTCCTGATTTTTGCATTCCTCTTCTTAACCTGCATAAAAACCGAGGAGAAAGGCTCTTCTATGGAAAATAAGTCCGACTTAGATCCACAAGGGATGATCGAGAAAAGGGAGTGGATGGTTAAATCCCAGATCGAGAGCCGAGGTGTCAAGGACTCGCTGGTCTTGAAAGTAATGAGGAAAGTCCCCAGACATCTGTTTGTGCCTAAAACTTTTCAGGAAGAATCTTATGCGGATGAGCCTTTACCCATTGGAGAGAATCAGACCATTTCCCAGCCTTATATAGTTGCACTGATGACAGAGCTTTTAGGTTTGAAGGGTGGTGAAAAGGTCTTAGAGATAGGAACCGGCTCAGGTTATCAGGCTGCTATCTTAGCTGAAATAGCCAAAGAGGTTTATAGCATCGAGATTATCTGCAACTTAGCTGAAAGGGCAGAAAGCACCCTGAAAGAGCTAGAATATAAGAACATTACCGTGAAATGTGCAGATGGTTATCAGGGCTGGAAAGAGCATTCCCCTTTCGATGGGATAATCGTGACTGCTGCACCTGACCATATCCCCCAACCCTTAGTTGACCAGCTTAAAATCGGAGGAAGATTAGTTATTCCGGTTGGAGAGCTTTTTCAAGAATTAATCCTGGTTACCAAAACAGAAAAGGGTATAAAGAAAGAAGAGGTTATCCCGGTTCGTTTTGTGCCGATGACGGGTGAAGCTGAAAAGAAATGAAACCAAAAGAGAATAAACTCGTATAAAAAAGGAAAAAGAGGTGGATATGGATAAAAAGCTTTATCGTTCTACAAAAAACTCAATGATCGCCGGGGTCTGTGGTGGTGTGGGCGAGTACTTTAACATCGATCCAACCATCGTTCGACTCTTAGCTGTGCTTTTGATCTTCGCCGAAGGTATCGGAATTCTGCTTTATATCATCGCCTGGATAATTGTGCCCCGGGCAGAGTTAATTGAAGGTGAGGTTCAAGTGGAGAAAGAAACTAACTCAAAAAAATATTTACCCGGCTTGATCATAATCGGAGTAGGGGTTATATTTTTACTCAATAATTTCATCCCCTGGTTCCACTTTCATTTCATCTGGCCTATAATTCTTATACTCTTAGGAGTTTTCCTTTTAGTAAAAACTTAAATCCGAGAAACAGAGACTAAGAGCCGCCTTAGGAGGAGATATATGAAAATATCCAGGATAAGAAATGGGGTTATTTTATTATCCGTAGGTCTGGTTTTACTCCTGAATAATTTAGAGTATGTTGACTGGTCAGTCTGGCTCTCCATCTTATCTTTATGGCCAGTTTTACTTATTGCCATCGGAATTGAAAAAATCTTTGCTAAGACCAATTTGAGCTTTTTAACCATCCTTTCCCCGATTTTATTATTTTTAACTATTCTGGGCCCGGCTTATTTTTATTTTAACCAGAAGGAGGAACCCAATTATCAGGGAAAAACTTTTCACTGGGAAAAAGAGATGAACCTTACTTTTAAAAAAGGCTACGCCTCCTTAGATTTTAAAGCTGGAAAATTAATGACCAGTGCCACCCAAGACGATTTGGTGTTTGCCGATTTAGATTACTGGAGAAAGGAACCGTTTTGTCTTTACAACTATTCTGAAGCAGACAGCATCATTCGACTGGATATAAAAGACGTAGATCACTTCTGGAGAGGGTGGTTTAAAACCGGATTTAAAAGCAGGCATACCTGGAATATCCTGTTTTTGGAAAAAATCCCCTGGGAATTGGAGATTGAGAATGCAGCCATGAGTGGAGAACTGGATTTTTCTAAGCTTATTCTGGATAAATTAACTATTGACTCAGATGCCAGCAAATTGAAAATCAAATTTGGAGATAGGTCATTAAGTCTAAAGGCAAGAATAGACTCAGATGCCTCAAAAGTGGAACTTTTAATACCAAAGGGGGTTGGCTTACAGATTGAAAATCGAGCTTCATTAAGCTCCACCGATTTTGAGAATATCTCCATTAATCATGAAGGGGAAAGATACTGGACCTCCAATTATTCCTCTGCCCCATCTAAAATCGAGATATCTCTCCGGGGCAGCATCTCCAAACTCGAGATAAGTGGCTATTAAGTCTTTGCTCAATGCTAAGAATGCTTAAAGAGCTCTGTGACAAAATCAATTTTGCTGGGCTGGGAGCCCCGCCTGCGAGTGTCGAGATTGCTAATCTCCATTTCCCTCGTAGGGCGGGTACCCTTACCCGCCTGAGTTTCTTAGCATGGCGGCACTCTCTTAAAATACTCCATTATTTTTTCATTCTCATTATTCTATCTATTATTTTATTCTCTCTAAATTGCTCCGGACAGAAACCAGACGCTTTTAAAAGGATACTTCAGCAAAAAAAACTCTTGGTGGGAACAGACGCCACCTATCCTCCCTTTGAATCCAAGGATGCAGACACTGGCAAGCTAGTGGGTTTCGACATAGACTTAATGGAGGCCATCTGTGACAAATTAGGGATTAAGTGCGAATATATAGTAGTCCCATTTGACGGGATTGTCTCCGGTTTAAACAATAATAAATATGATGCCATAATTTCTTCCTTTACCATCACCCCACAACGTGAGACCGTGGTCGATTTTTCCAAACCCTATTATCAGGCAAGCCAGTCGATTGCAGTGAAGCTTAACCAGGAGAAGATAAATTCTCTAATTGACCTTAAAGGTAAAAGAGTTGGCGTTCAGTTAGGCACTACCGGTGAACTCTTAGCTAAAAGAATAGAAGGTGCTGAAATAATCTCTTTCGATAACATCGGAGCTGCATTTATAGATTTAGAAAACCGGAAATTAGATGCCATAGTCAACGATAAACCCACCTCACAGCGGATAATCGCCCTGCGTGGAAATGCTAAGTTAGTTGGACCTGACCTCTCCTCAGAAAATTATGGAATCGCGGTGAGAAAAGGGGAAAAGAGATTATTAGATGCAATCAATAGTGCTCTTACTGCTTTAGAGCTTTCCGGCAAAATTGATGATCTGAATAAAAAGTGGTTCTCAATCCAGACCAGGATTCAATAGCCAAAATCTGGAGCGCATCAGCTTGTCGAAGTTAACCTTGAGGCCGGTGCTTTTTCTAAATAATAAAGAGAAATCAGCAAGAGCAAGCTCTTGCACTCCAGATAAAACTACAACATTCTCCTTGACTTCTCTTCCCGATTACTTAAATTTTCGATGAGATTTGAATCTTTTTTTATTTATGCCCTTAAACGAAATTTTCAACTGGATTTCACATCAACTTCAGATTCTTAAAAACATCTTTATTTTCTTAGCTCCTGCTATTCCGATGACTATCAAGTTGACTCTGATAGCTTTTGCTTTGGCTTTACTCTTAGGTCTTTTCGTAGGCATTGCCCGTCTTTCACATAGAGGTTTAATTAAAACTCTATCCAAAATCTATGTAGATGTTTTAAGGGGAATCCCGCTTTTGGTGCAAATCTTTTTTATCTATTTCGGCCTGGGCAAAATTTTAAATTTAGACCGGTTCTTAGCCGGGGTCATCGCCATTGGAGTTTGCTATTCAGCCTATTTGGCGGAGATAATAAGAGCAGGAATTCAGGCAATTCATAAAGGTCAATATCAAGCCGCCTTATCTTTAGGGATGACCCGTTATAAGACCATGAGATATGTTATTTTGCCTCAATCTTTCAGGATAATAATCCCTCCTGTCGCCAATGAATTCATCGCATCATTAAAAGATAGTTCTTTGGTTTCAATAATAGGTTTAAGGGAGCTAACCCGTGCAGGTAGGGAATACTACTCTCAGTATTTTGTAGATTTCCAGACCTGGTTAGTGGTTGGTATAATTTATTTAGCGATGACCTTGAGTCTATCCAGATTGGTTTCTTATCTGGAGAAGAAATTTAAAGTGCATGGTTACGGGATTTCGCATTGATTTAGGGAATTGGAGTATAAACCTTTAGGTTTATTTAAGATAAATTCAAATTTTTCAATTTACCTATGGTAAAACTAAAGTTTTACACTCCAGAATCAAATGATTATCCAGACTAAAGAAATCAGCAAAAAATTCGGTGAATTTATCGCTTTAGATAAAATCACCTTTGAAGTTGAAAAAGGTGAGGTGGTGGTGCTAATTGGACCATCTGGTTCTGGCAAAAGTACCTTGCTTCGCTGTTTGAATGGTCTGGAGAAAATTGACTCTGGAGAGATTGTAATTGATGGGATAAAATTAGACAAAGATAAAAAGAACATCCATAAGGTCAAAGAGGAAATCGGGATGGTCTTTCAGGAATTTAACCTTTTTCCTCACCTTACAGTTTCAGGAAACCTCTGTTTAGCCCAGGAGATCGTAAGAAAGAGAAATAAATCTGACTCCGAAAAAATTTCTTTGGAGCTTTTAGATAAAGTTGGTTTGATGAATAAAAAAGACTCTTTTCCTAATCAGCTTTCCGGTGGACAACAGCAGAGAGTAGCCATTGCACGGGCATTGGCAATGAATCCCAAAATTATGCTTTTTGACGAGCCGACCTCAGCTCTTGACCCGGAGATGATTGGCGAAGTCTTAGAAGTTATGAAAAACCTGGCAAGAGAAGGGATGACTATGTTAGTAGTTACCCATGAGATCGGTTTTGCCAGAGAGGTAGCTAACCGGATAATTTTTATGGACCAGGGGAGAATCATAGAAGAAGGAAAAACCGAGAATATCTTAAATTCCCCTCAGAATCCCCGCACTATTGCATTTTTGAGCAAGGTATTGAAATAGTCTCTTTAAATAAAAAGCCCTCAATAAAAATTGAGGGCTTTTTCATCAGCCGTAATAACCTCAGCAATGAGGCACAGGTCCACCTTTAAATAGATAATTGATCAGGTAAACAATATCAGTTACTGAGACCGTACTGTCACAGTTAGCATCGGCCTGCTGCATATCTACGGGTGGGGGACCGCCCTTGAAAAGATAATTGATCAGATAAATCACATCAGAGACAGTAAGCTTTCCATCCGCATTGACGTCTCCGCGGTTCGGGAGGGGAGGGTAAATAGGTAAATAGAAAAAGGACCAAAAACTTTGATTGCACCAGGTGTATTTACCCCATTTATCCACTGCTTTCACTTTCCAGAAATAGAAGATGCTGTCCGTTTGTAGGGTTAGATATTCAGAAGTGGAAGTGGTTTTAAAGGAATCTTGCAGAACGAAGTTGCTGTCAGTAGAATAGTAGACCGAGTACCTGACAGTATCATATAGATCAGGATCAGTAGCCTTTTCCCAGCCAACCAAGAGATACGGGGGAATGGTGGTTGTTGCTGTATCCCCATTCCCAGGAAAGGATAGATTAAAAGGTTCAGGTGCCTGATTCACTACCAGAATCGGTTGGGAATCTAAAGTTTCTCCATCACCCTGAGCAGTAAGAGTCATAAAATAAGTCCCAACCGGGGTATTTGAATTAGTGACAACAGTTAAGATTGAGCTATCTGGAGGTATAATCGGGTTCAGGCTAAAGTTGTAATTAGCCTCCGGTGGCAAGCTTGAAAGAGATAAGGTAACCGGAGAGTTGTAACCAACAGAGTTTATCTTCACTATGTAGTCAGCCGACCCCCCACCTACATCTATGACATTCTGCTGGGGATAAAAAGACATGGAGAAAAGCAGGATAGTAAAGGTCGAATAACTTATATCCCAGGGTTTCCCATCAGTAACCTCAGAGATTTTAATTAAACACTCGGTTGAATAGACCGAAGGAACGTTCCAGAGATAGGAGCCATCGTTTGGGGTACTATCAACTATGCTGGTCCAATTCGCTCCATTATTAGTGGAATATTCGATTTTCACATTCTCCACTTCACTCAGGCTGGATGCCCAGAGGATCTCCCGGGTCTCTCCACCAAACCAGATCTCTCCTCCGTCCGGTGATAAAACCAAAAAGTAGGGGCCCGCGGAACCTCTTTTAAAAGCCGGGTCAAATCCAAACCCAGTGGATGCATTAGTAAATTCCAGGCTTATAGTTGGTGGCCAAAATACAGTATCAATAGCCACCCCCTGAGCTGAGTCCCAGCCAGGTCCAGTGGAGAAATAAAGTGTTGCAATTTTCCCATCCCCAGGGGAAAGATCTCCTGTAAACCAGACAGCATAAAGGATTAAGGAGTAATTAGAAGTGTCAACCTCCAATCCATACAAATAAGTATTAACTGTTCTACTCCCCGCAAAGCTAAATGAATCACAGACTATATCCATGGGCGGAGCCCCATAGCTTAAAGGGATAGCATAGGCTCCCAGTGCCTCATCGTTGAAGGCAGAGATTTCTAATTCAAAATGGCTATTGGGTAGCACAGTCGCAATCTCCTCTACTCTGCAGGTATCTTTCTCACCCTCATCCTGAGAAAATGCTAGTCCGGTGAGCAGAAGCGCAGTCAGGCACATTAATAAAGCTATTCTTAGCTCTTTTGACATATTCACCTCCTTTCTAAAAAGGGTTAAAAGAGCTAACCTCTTTTGAGTCTTAAGATTATCCACTTAGTCCGTATTAAATTCTTAAGAACTAAATTATCTTTTTTATTAAATGAATTAATAGTGAGGGAATAAATAACATCCTAAAACAGAAAATAAGCTCAAGAAAATAACTCAAGCCTAAACATTGTCTAAAAGATTAACGGGAAAAACTTTTTATTCCCTTAACCTATTTTAGGTATATACTTTTTCCTCCCTTTGTCAAGTCTTTTTTTGCTGATGCTTAATATTTTAATTTTCTTATCTTGTAACACCTGAACTTCCCATGAGTCCCACTCCTCTCGAGATGTTATCATCCTGGAGTTCGTAGGTGCTTATTGCCATACTCCACCTTAATTTCAGCATGAACCGGGATATACTAAAAGTCTGTTCTACCGGTTGTCTCAAAAACCAAAAAGCCCCTGCAGGGGCTTTTTTTGGGGTAAAACGGCTTATGATTAATTATTTTATTCCTCAGGTGGAAATTCCTCATCAAGCAGGGGTGAAAGTTCCTCCATTGGTGGCGTCGGCTCAAACTCCTCAAACAAGGGGAAAAGCTCTTCCTCTAATAAAACCAGCTCAGGCTCTAAGGGTGGTTCTTCAGGAGCAATTGAAAGCTCTACTTCCTCCTCTTGAGGTAAGGGAGGGAGTGGTGCTTGTTCGGAAAGCGGTCCAATCCTGTGTTTCTGCAATCTTGGAGGTTTTCCATCTTTAAGCCTTATCCTTTTTTCAATTATCCTTTTTCCAAAAGCCCGATGTAATCTTCTTTCCTTGAAAGTTTGCAACTGCTCTTTGGTCAGAACTTCTCTTAAAGCCATTTTCCTTTCGAACTTCGCCTTCTGCAGTTTAGTTCTCAAAGCTCCGATCTCATCCAGTTTCTTATTAATCTTTGCCTTATCCAGATTATCCTGCTGCATCAGCTCTCTTAATTCCAGATGAGCGATTTTCAAATCAGAGCTGAGCCGGATTTCATCTTTCCTTCCCTCCAGAGCCGTACTCCTTATTTTTTCTTTCTGTTCCGGTGAAAGATTCAAACCAGGTTTAGAGGGTTTTTCCCTTTCCGTCATTTGCGAGAAAGCTGAATTATAACAAAGGAAAAGGGGTAGCATAACCACAATTAAAAGTAGGATCAGTTTCTTTTGGGTTATCATCTTTATCACCTCCTTTCCTACGGATCCGTTATAGGATAGTTTTTACTCCCTAAATTGTCTTTTTTCTCTATATTGACGAATTATATCCATCATCCTTTTTTCAAATCTTTCTTCAAAAAGCAAAAGTTTTGCCTGTTGTTCTATGGTCAATATCTCCTTGGCTTTTTCTCTGAATCTCGACTGAACTTCATCCAAGAATATTCTTTCTTTTTCTAACTGAAATAAAATGTCCTTTATCTTAACTCCTTTAGCTTTTTCCTCCATCAAAGCCATTTCCAGCATCCTGAAAAGGTTTTCTCTCCTTTCCCTGAACACCTTTTGAGCTTTCTGCAGTTCTCTCCAGATTGGTAAAAATTTATCCGATTGCTCCTGAGACAAATCCAGAGCCTCTAACATCTTCCACATTTTCATCGTCTCAATCTCTTCTTTTACTCTTTCCCTTTTACCTTTTTCCGGGAAAGGATGTCCTGGTGGTTCCTGGGCGAAGAGGGTTTTTCCAAATAGAAGAAAACTAAAAGTTAAGAAAAGCACAACTAATGATTTGATCTCTCTCATAAAATCTCCCTTTTAAATTTTTCCTTTTCTAAGGTTTTCTTCAAATTTTCTAACTGTTTCAAATCTAACTCCTCTAGGCTCTTTTCTTTTCCACCCTTTTCCCAGTAGTATTCCTCTAATTCCTCTTCTGCCAGAACTAACTTTTTCCTATCAGCTTCAGTGATAAGAGACCTGAGTGAGCTTTCATCTTCTTCAGCATAGAAAAGCTCTTCTATCTTCTCATCTTCTGCTGGCAATAAGTAGGAATAGGTCTCCGTTCCAGATTTGAACATAACCTTTCTATCTTCTTTGAACAGAAAGATTCCTAAAAGAAAAAATATGACCAATGTCACAACCCCTCCAGCAAATTTCCACTTTGGAATAATTACAACCCCGGTTTCTTCTTTCTTTTCGATTCTCGATCTAACCACAGGTACGAAATTAGTCCAGTAAATTTCCCCTGGTTCAATGGGACTTTCCTTTTTGAGCAGTTCAAAGGTTGAAACAATCTCCTCAAGCTCTTTCTGACATCTGAGGCAAGTATCCAGATGGTTCTGAACTAACTTTTTCTCCTCTGGAGAAAGATTATTTTCAAAATAACCGATCAGCTTAAATTTTATATCTTTACATCTCATTTTTATTCTACCATTCCTCAAAATGAGCTAAAGATTTTTTGAGCTTTTTTAGAGCCTGAAAATAATTGGCTTTAATAGCACCTTCGCTTTTACCCATAACTTCAGCTATCTCTGAATATTGTAATTCCTGATAATGTCTTAAAACGAAGACTGCCTTTTGCTTTTTGGGCAGACTTAAAACCGCCTGGTCAATAGCTTCACTTATCTGCTTTTTTTCAAAATCCTTAAGTGGAGAGTCAGAGGACAAAACCGGTTGCGTCAAATCCGGCAAGGAGATAAAGGATCTGAACTTGTCTCTCTGAGTAAAATTCAAACTGAGGTTCACCGCTATCCGGTGAAGCCAGGTGGAGAATCTGGACTCCCCTCTAAAATCTTTTAAGGAATGATAAACCTTTACAAAAACCTCCTGGGCTAAATCCATGGCATCCTCCTTATTGCGCACCATTCTGAAAACCAGATTGAAAATCCCTTTCTTGTATAGACTGACCAGCTCATTAAAAGCTTTCTCCTCACCGGATTTAAACCTCGAGATCAACTCCTGAGTTTTTTCCTCATCCATCTTTTAGCTTTCTATATATTTTGACACCAGATTAACCTTAAAAGTTTAATTAAATAATAAAGGGCAAACCGAGTTTGCCCTGTCTATTCCAAATACTGACCACTGAAAACCGTCTTTATTAGTCCCTTTTACTCCTGACCAACACTTTAGAGTAAAAGGGGAGATTGTCCAGAACCTTGCCTGTTCCCCGGGCAACACACGTTAAAGGATCGTCTGCTACAATCACTGCCAGATTAGTCTCGTGTCTCAGCCTTTTATCCAGCCCTTTAAGTAAAGCCCCTCCTCCGGTAACGATTATTCCACGGTCCAGAATATCTGCGGCTAATTCCGGTGGAGTCTGCTCCAAGGCTTGCCTTACCGCCTCAACTATAGACTCTACCGGCTCACTTAATGCCTCCCTTATCTGAACTGAGCTGATCTTAATGGTCTTGGGTATTCCAGCAATCAAGTCTCTCCCTTTTATCTCCATCACCTCTTCATTCTCTAAGGGAAAAGCTGAGCCGATTTTAATCTTTATCTCCTCTGCAGTTCTCTCCCCGATTAAAAGGTTATAATTCTTCTTAAGATAAAGGACTATAGCTTCATCCATCTCATCACCGCCTATACGGATGGAGATATTGTTGACTATCCCGTTTAAAGCGATAACCGCAATCTCTGATGTCCCTCCCCCTACATCGATGACCATACTTCCAGTAGGCTGATCCACTGGCAACCCTACCCCTATGGCAGCAGCCATCGGCTCCTGAATCAAAAAGACCTCTCTGGCACCTGCATTTTCTGCTGAATCCCGGACTGCCCTTTTCTCCACTTCTGTTATCCCTGAGGGGACCGAGATAACTATTCTCGGCTTCATTAGATAGCGGTGCCTGACCACTCTTTTGATGAAATCTGAAAGGAGCTTCTCTGTGGTCTCAAAGTCAGCGATTACTCCATCCTTTAAAGGCCTTATAGCGACTATCTCACCAGGTGTTCGACCTATCATCTCCTTGGCAGCAGTTCCCACTGCTAAGACTTTCTTGGTTGATACTTCCAATGCCACCACTGAAGGTTCATTTAATACTATCCCTTCACCCCGAACAAAGACTAAAGTATTAGCTGTGCCTAAATCTATCCCTATATCATTCGATATAAAATCAAAAAAACCCATTCTTCCTCCTAAAAACAAATTGTCAAATTTATTCCTCTTTACGAGGAGCTAAGCCCGGCGCCCTATCCTACGGATCTGTAGGACGGGCGGGCAAGCTCGTAGCCGCCGTATCCGCCTGAGACGGATTATCGGCTTTCTCTTCTTCTGAAGAAGGTGAGATAGGTTTTACCATCTCATCTCCCAAATATATATATCGACTGATTAAAGGAACCCAATCGCTCCATTTTTTGCCTATCCGGCTCTGACGATCCCGCATAATGATCTCGGTGAATGCTCCAGCCTTGGCATCCATCTCGTCTGCATAGTATAAGATAATAGCTTCCAGGGTTTGAGGTACAACCGGTGAGGCAAACTCTAACTGACCCTGATGTGACAGTATCAGATGCCTGAGTTGTAAAGCCAATTCCTGAGGGAAATTTTCAACTTTTCTTATTTTCTGCCTGACAATCTCATCCCCGGATACTATATGTCCCAAAAGCCTGCCTTCATCTGTGAAATCTATAAAACCAGTAATGGAATAAGTATAAATCTTACCTATATCATGAAGCAATGCGCCAGTAATAAGTAAATCCCTGTCAACCAACTCATACAAATCAGCTGCCTTTTCGCAGAACTCCACCACTTTTAATGTATGCTCTAAAAGCCCGCCTAAATAGGAATGATGCCAGAGCTTTGCACCGGGCGCATACTTTAGTTTGTCGATTAACTTATTATCCTCTAAGATTAAATCCATTAACCTTTTTAGATGAGGGTTAGTTATACTTTCTGATTTTCCCTTGAACTTCTCAAAGAGTACCTCTAGGGCTACCTGTGACCTGGGTAAAAAATCTAAAGGATCGCTCTCACCCTCC
>Ga0315291_10000421_pt1 | contig 55764 bp, 51 predicted proteins | sample YL17G12_20_MG_FD_203070 | JGI IMG/M metagenome (GOLD analysis project Ga0315291, IMG submission 203070) | Sediment microbial communities from Yellowstone Lake, YNP, Wyoming, USA - YL17G12_20 | ecosystem: Environmental > Aquatic > Freshwater > Lake > Sediment | place: USA: Wyoming | collected... | reverse complement strand
ACTGAAAGAAACTGAAATTATTCGTTCAGTATGTCAAAAAGGCGAAATGAAAAAAGTAAAACTTACCTATGTGGATATATATCTTGAGAATGCAACTGGTGAAATCTTCCTCTTTGATTTAAAAACAGCTAAACCGAATGTCGGCGGCTTCAAAGAGTTTAAAAGAACTATGTTAGAATGGATTGCAGTTGTTTTAGCTAAAAATCCCAACGCTACTGTTCATTCAATCATTGCAATCCCCTACAATCCGTATGCTCCCCAGCCGTATAACCGATGGACAATGCGCGGAATGATAGATTTAAACCACGAATTAAAAGTCGCCGAAGAATTTTGGGATTTCCTCGGCGGAGATGGCACTTATCAGGACTTATTAGACTGCTTCGAAAACGTTGGTATTGAAATGCGTCCCGAAATAGACGATTATTTTAAACGATTTAGCAATTTATAGCATTTCAAAACTCACAACATTCAATTTATTTAACATTTAAACTAATTCTTAAAATTTCTTTGCGTCTCTGCGTTAACATATTGATTTATTACAAAAGAATTTTTTACAAAAGAATTTTTCTCCCCCTTGTAATTCTTTTAAATATTTTGTAAACTAATAAAAACTTTGCGTCTTGGTGTCTTTGTGTTAAATAATTAAAAAAGGGCAGGGCTCCTCCAGAATAAAAACCTTTATGCCTTTGCGTTTAAATATTTAAATATTACAATAGAACATTGTAATCTATGCACCTCAACCCTGAACAACAAAAAGCCGTTGAACATTTCACCGGACCATTGATGGTTATCGCCGGTGCAGGCTCTGGAAAAACCCGCGTCATCACCGAGCGGATTATTTACCTTATTAATCATCATACTGTTGACCCGAAAAACATCCTTGCCCTCACCTTTACAAACAAAGCCGCCGATGAAATGCGCTCACGCATTGAAGCATCTTTAGCCGCCGCCGCAGATGATATGCAAATCTCCACCTTCCATTCCTTCTGCACGTCGCTCCTGCTGGAATATGGCTCACCTATTGGAATTCCGAGAGATTTTAAAACGATAAACGGTACTTACGCTCAAATTATTTTGACCGCAAGCTTCAGAAAATTAATGCCAAAATACTTTATTGAACAATACAAACCCAAAGACACCGTTTATGAGATAAATCAATTCATCTCGCGAGCCAAAGACGAGCTGATAATCTCTGATGACCTGAAGCAATTCGTCAACAGCAAAAGACTCCAATTCGAGAAATGCAAAAACTTACTGAAACCTGATGACCGTGAGGCGCAGGAGCTTGAGATTCAACGCCTTGAAGCCTTAACCGCACTCTATTCCGAATATCAAATTGAGCTGTCTGCACAAGGTGCTCTTGATTACGGAGACCAGATTATGCTCTCTGCAAAACTCCTTAAAGAGCGACCGAATATTCTCCATACTATCCAAAACCGTTTTACCCACATCCTCGTTGATGAATTTCAGGACACAAACATCGCACAAATTGAAATCCTTCATCTCATCGCGAGAAACCACCGCAACATCTGCGTCGTCGGGGATGACGACCAGGCTATCTACCGCTTCCGCGGCGCCTCCTACGCCAGCTTTAAAAAATTCCAGGAACTCTTCCCGGACAGAATAGAAATCCTGTTAAATACCAACTACCGCTCCACTCAAAATATACTGAACCTCGCTTCAACCTCCATCAGAAACAACGCAGGCTCCCGACTCTATCCGGATAAAATTCTCGTAACACAAAATGAACCGGGTTTCCCGGTTCAGTGCTTCATCAACCCGAGTAACGAACACGAGGCTCATTTCATCGCAAATCTCCTTGAAGAAAGAATTAATCACAACAAGCAAAACGATATAACGGAAACAATTGCAGTTCTCTACAGAAACCACATCCACGCAAAACCCCTCCTTAAAGCGTGCAAACAACGCACTATTCCCTACACAATTATCAACCCAGCACCCCTCTTTGACCAGCCGGAAGTAAAACTAATAATCTCCTTTATGCGTCTTCTGAACAACTCGGATGACCTTACCTACCTCTTCTCCATACTTGAATACCCAGACTGGAAAATCACCGGCAAAGACTGGACAATCCTGCGTGATGCATATCAGGACCAGACCCTATCACCATTAGAATTTCTGTTAAATAACAGCTACAGTCACTATGTCTCCCAGACTGCTTTACATAAGCTGAATAATTTAAAACTCATTCTATCAGCGCTCAGTGTTTCTGCAGAAACTGAATCTATCGTTGAGCTGGTTCAACATATCATCACCAAAACCAGATTACTGCTAAATCTATTGCTTGAATCATCTGAAACCGCTGACAAAAAAATAAATAACGTCAGAGCATTGTATGATTTTATCTGCGAAAACACTGAAAACGATGAAAACCAAAAGCTCCATACATTCATAGAGTTTCTTGACGATTACCTTTTAGCCGGCGGCGATCCCGGTGTCCCAGATGAAACAGCACCAGAACCACATACAATAAACTTCCTGACCGTTCACTCAGCCAAAGGGCTGGAATTTGATGTCGTCTACCTTATTGCACTATCAAGCCGGAAATTCCCCACACCAGAGTGGGAAGAAATCGCCCGATTTCCCCAGGAATTAATGAAAGAAGAAATCCCTCTGGGCGACGTCCACGAGCAGGAAGAACGGCGTCTCTTCTACGTCGCCCTCACCAGAGCAAAAAAGGAATTATACCTTTCAGGAATCCGCAAGAAGAGAACACAACTATCAAAATTCATCAACGAAATAGCTAACCAATGCACCGCATCCGGTATTCTAAAAATGATTGAATGCCCCCCGATTGAGCAAGAAATCTCTATACAACAATTAACTCCTCTATCGGAAAAACCGACACTCATCATAAAAAAAGAAATCCTCAACATCCTAAACAGTGCGGAATCCAGCCCGGATAAATCTGTAATAGACGCAGAACAGATAAAAAAAGACATTCAAACCCTCATCTCCGGTTATTGCACACTCGCACATATTGATATGACCAATGATCAAACAAAAAATGCCCTTACATCATCTATTGAAACATTAAAAGCCCCCGCAGAAATTGCACCGAAAGAAGAACCAGAACCTGAAATCATATCCAAACCCCTCAAACTCAGCTTCTCTCAAATTGAAACATACCAGCGCTGCCCGTTGCAGTACAAATTCCGCTATATATATAGAATAACGGCGCCAAAAGCCCCATCTGCGTCATTCGGGCAAACAATTCATTCCGCCCTCCAGAAATTCTACACAAAAATCAAAAACGGTGAGCCGGTGTCCCTTCAAACTCTTCTTGACCTCTATGAACAACACTGGGACACGAAGGTCTTTAAAGACAAAATGATTGAGCTGTCATACAAACAAAAAGGAATCAACCAACTCACCCAATTCTATGAAACAAACAAGGATAATCTCCGCCCGCCGCTCCATTTAGAAAAAATCTTCCAGATACCGGTAAATGAAACTATCTCTTTAAATGGCAAAATAGATCGAATAGACCCCCTTAACTCGGGCTCCATTGAAATCATTGACTACAAAACCGGAAAAAAAGGCAATTCCAAAGAAGACAAAGAAGAGCGAGACCTGCAGATGTCCATCTACGCATTAGCAGTTGAAAAATTATTCGGGGTACTCCCTGAAAAACTTACCTTCTATTACCTTGAATCCAGTGAACTGCTCTCACTCACAAAAAATCCAAACGACATCAAAGAAACCATAACCAAAATAGAAGCCATTGCCAGCCACATCGCCTCCTGCGAATTCCCAACCAAAGAAGAATACCACTGCTCCTGGTGCGATTACCAATGGCTCTGCCCGGCGAAACAAATCCCAACATAATCATAAACGAGTTAATTTTTATGACAAGATCCTTGACAAAAATTTTTTATTATACCTGTATATACTTATTCTATAATATGTTACAAACATATAATTGATGACAAATTATTTGACAATAGGTAGTGGATAACACCCCCCAATCTTTGTCTTCAGGACATCCCCTTCGTTTATTGATAACGATACTTACCTTGTATCACCCTCCATACTCCGCCCGCCCCTTCCCCTCCAGAGACTCGTATATCCGCACATAACTCTCATACCGGCTCCTCGCTATTTTCCCCGCCTGGTATGCGTCCTTCACAGCACACCCCGGCTCAGATATATGAAAACACGGTTGAAACTTACACCGAAAAGAATATCGCCGAAACTCCCGAAACAAATTCCCCAAATCCCGCTTATCAATCCCCCATAATCCAAAATCCCGAAATCCCGGCGTATCAGCAATCAGTCCAGAAAATCCGTACGGCACCGCCAATACAAATGACGTCACATGTTTGCCTTTTCCGCACCATGCACTGATCTCCTTCACTTGCTGGTTCAATCCGGGAATGAGAAAATTCAGCAATGATGATTTCCCGACGCCTGATTGCCCGATTAACACCGAAAACTTCCCCCGTAACACTCTCCTAAACGTATCAATTCCCTCCCCCGTCTTTGCACTCATCATTAAAACCGTATATCGCAACTTCCGATATATTTCAGCAACCGCAGGTGCTATACCCTCGCTGTCTAAATCAATCTTATTAATACATACAATCCCCCGTACTCTCTCCCGCTCACCAGTAAGCAACATTCGGTCTATTGCACCCGTTTTCAACGGTGGCTCCTGCACCGATACCACCGCCACAACCTGATCAACATTCGCCGCAATAACCCGCTCCCGTATCGCACCCTCTTTTGTCGGACGGGATAGCTTATTCCGCCGCAATAGTACCTCTTCAATCACACCGGTAACCCCACTCACAACCTGAAACCGCACCCAATCCCCGACAGCAACAGGATTATGCGCCTCCGTCTTTACCTGCCGAAACCTCCCTCGTAATGTACACTGATACATCCCATCCCGATACTTCACCGGATAAGAACTTCCATACCCCGCCAGCACCCGCCCCGTATGCATCAATTCATTTGTATCATCAGTTTTTTTTCCTTTTATACTCATATTGCCTTTACTGTTATTAATCCCTATACTTTTTTTGTGCCTTTGCGTCTATTCATTTATTATCTTTTGGGCAGGGAATTCTACCCCTATGATATTAAACGTTTTCTTTACATCTCTTTTGTTCTTTCCTATATGGGACGGCTCACGCCGGGCGTTAAAATAACGTATTTAGTTCTCTCCGTTCCCTGTGTTTCTCTGCTCTTAATTATCTTAAACACCGAGACCTTTGAAAAAATCCATTAAATCGCAAACTGTCCGCCTTTTTTTAAAGGGGCGGAGCGGCTACCAAAAAATGAGCTTAAAATTGTTATATAATCGGTAGCCACAGGCTTTAGCCTTCGTTAAATCAAAGATCTCACACCATATATCTGTTATAATCAACTCAATTTTTCCTTGACTTTCAAGTGAAAAATACTAAATTGCATTTACACACGATATTTTTCATCCTGCGTCGTAAACCAGGCCTGATAGTGTGGGATTTTTAAAGTGGAGATGAAGTGGGTGTAAACTTTAAAAAAATATATATCCATTATAGTGAAATTTAAAAAAATCCTTTGTGTCTTTGTGTTTAAACTATAAAGCTTAAAAATGACATTCCCGAACCAGCTAACTCTCCTGCGAATAGTGCTTACCCCCATCGCAGCTTTCTTCCTTCTGACAAAGGGAATGTATGCCCTTCAAATAGCCACAGCCATCTTTTTCATTGCTTCCCTGACCGATTGGTATGATGGCCACATCGCCCGAAAATACGGCTACGTCTCCACCTGGGGGAAATTTCTCGACCCCCTCGCTGATAAAATCCTGATTTCCACAATGCTCTTCGGCTTCGTTATCCTGAAATATATTAAATTCTTCTGGGTGATTATCATCGTCCTCCGCGATCTCTTTATTACCGCTCTCCGCGGTTATATGATTGCACGCGGTAAATCATTAACTGCCTCCCGGTTAGCACAATGGAAAACCTTCTGTCAGATGGGCCTTATCTATGCTCTCCTTATATTTCTTAATATTGAATATTTTCTTGGTACCAACGCCTCCATAAACTCGTTCATCTCACTGCCAGCACTAAAATTCGTTATAGATATATATGTTATTTTCGTTGCTTTGTTCACCTTTATCACCGGCATAATATACCTTTTCAAAAACCGCACCTCTATCTATGAAATATACTCCCGATTGTGCCAGTATGTTATACCCGTCCGCCTTGTGTCAAATGGCAAATCAAATACTCCGATATACTCGCAGACCCCTCCAAATATTTCATCATCTGCACAAAACACGATAGATACCCATCAGCAAAAATAATCCGCTCCCTGAGCAAAAACTCTGAAACCGTATGACTCCCGAACACCAAGAAAAAACCTTTCTCCCATCGCTCAGCATCCAATTAATCGGTACCGGGTTTTTCACCGGCTATTTCCCTATTGCACCCGGTACCGCCGGCAGTCTCCTCTGCATCGCAATACTCTGGCTTTTGCCTCCGGTGAATTGGCTCTGGCTTTCTGCCGCCGCACTTGCTCTCTTTCTCATCGGCGTCTCCGTTTCTGGCATCCTTGCACGCTCCTGGGGACCAGACCCAGGCAAAGTCAATATTGACGAAGTCACCGGAATGATAGTATCGCTCATCGCTGTTCCAAAAATATGGCTAATCTGGCTCGCCGCATTCCTCCTCTTCCGCTTCTTCGACATCATTAAACCCCCGCCTGCAAAACGATTAGAATTCCTCCCCGGCGGCTGGGGCATTATGTTAGATGACATCGCCGCCGCTATGTATGCAAATGTATGCTGTCAGCTCCTTAGATTATTTATATAAACCGCAGAGCACCCAGAAATCGCTCTGGAGTGCGGCAGTTCTACCGCAACTTTTTTGTACATTTTATGTCTTGTATGTTTTTTATTTTTGATTCAAAACACCCACCCCGAGTACCCGGGACTGAAAACTGATTTTTTCAAAGGTCTTGAGTTTATAATAACGAGCCTCTGTAAAATTGGAGGAGAATGCTTCATCTGAGACAAATTTGTTTATTATCTAAAATTCACCAATAAGGTTTTTTATAGAACCAAAATGGGAGATGAACCATTTTTACGATTCCGAATAAAAATCATAAAAGTTTTGTAAAGCATTTTTGAAGAAATATTTGAAATAAAAACTTTTCACCACACCTCTAAATCATTTCCGTATACCACTTTTCCTTTGTAATATTTTCCGATTTCGGTGAGGATATCCTTCGGTGTTGCACCCCAGGTGAGCTGGTGATAGAGGATAAGCAGTTTCGGCTGGATTTTGTTTGCGATGTCGGCTAATTGGGTTGTTGAAGTGTGGGACTTGGAGTGATACAACTGCCATTCCGGGGATAATTTTTTATATCCTGCTTCGGAATAGACTTCGTGAATCAAGACATCACAACTGTCGGCGTTATTAATAAGGTCGCCATCCGGAGCGGTATCGCCGGAGATAAGAATAACCCGGTCGGGTGTTTCTATCCGATACCCATAAGCAAACTGCCAGTTGCCGTGGTTTGCAAAGAAGGCTGTAACGGTTATGTTTGAATCGCTGTACACAGTCCCGGGGAATACCACAGTAACGTTTGCTTTGTATCCTTCTTTATTTGCGTGTTCGAGTCCGTACGTACGGATATCAATATCTTCGTGATAGGCTTCTGTCAGGTTATCGGTCATTTCGATGATGCCTGGTGGACCATATACTTCCATTGGGACACTTCTGCCAAGCACCCAGGGAGTAAATAAAAGGTCTGGATAGCCCAGTGTGTGGTCGGTATGAAGGTGGGTGATAAAGAGATATTGTAAGTTTTCCGGCCGAAGTGCTTTTATCCCTTTTTGTGCGGCTGCTGATGCTCTCCGGACAACGCCGGGACCGCAGTCGAAGATATATGGTGTATCACCGACAATAATTGCCACCGATGGACCCGAGCGGTCTGGTTCGGCATTTGGTGTGCCGGTTCCCAACAGAACGATATATGATTTTTTTGCGGCAGTCTCGGATTTCTGAGCAATTGTTGTAGTTTTTATTGAAGTGACATTTTTTTGCTTGGATGTTTGTGCCTCTGAAAGAAATAAAATCGCACAAATACTGATGATGGTACAGCAAAGAACCGCTGCTATCCAGACTTTTTTTGAGAACATATCATTCGTTAAATCAGTTATATAATTCAAAAGACTCTAAATTATAAAAGAAAACCGCAGAGTTAAACAGAGAAGTCTCGGAGTCCGCAGAGATATTTTTATGTATACGAGTTAATAACAATTATCATTCCTCTGCACCTGCCCGCCGTCTTTTTGGAGGGCCTGCCCGCCGTCTTTTTGGAGGGCCTGCCCGCCGTCTTTTTGGAGGGTCTGCCCGCCGTCTTTTTGGAGGGTCTCTGCGGTTATGAAACATAAAAGTTGTACGGATTAAATAAATCCCAGCCGTTTTTTAGCTTCGGGGCTGATGCGATCTGGTGTCCAGGGAGGTTCCCAGACAATTGTTACATTTGCCTCTTTAACGCCCTCGATAGCTTCAATCCGCTGTTTCGCATCGGCGGCAATATAAAATCCCATCCCGCATCCGGGGGTCGTTAAGGTCATTTGTACATCAATAAAATCGTCTTTTATCTGAATGTCATATACTAATCCTAAATCAACAATGCTTACCATCGGGATTTCAGGATCTCTGCATTGGTCAAGAACTTGTAAAACTTGCTCCTTTGTAACCATTCTACTGCTCCGTTATTAAAATTCGTACGAATTATTGGTTTCCGGTCATTAAATTCAAGTGGAGTTATATTATACGTTCTTTTTATAATAATAAAGTACATTATTCAAATCGAAAAAGCAATCATTTTTGGTGAAAATTAAGAGAACAGATTCTAATTCCATCACCCCAGATAAAGTTATATTATGCCACTCCATTGTGCGAAATGTTTTTTTTGAAGTAAAAGTACTTTTTAAAGCTCCTCTTGCTCCCCTTTTGACAAGAGCCATCACTTCGTGATAATAAAAGGGATTAGGGGGATTTATCTATTGTTCTATCAATTTCTTATAACGAAGTAATTCATTTAATTCAAGCAAGAAAAACTGATGAGGTTTAGAAAAGTAATATTAATACTTGCGATTATGAAAGTTTTTAGATAAATTTTATCATTATGTGAAAAATGTGGATATAATGAAGAAGGAATGGATTTATTGTAAACAAGACGCATCAGCCACTGTTGAGACATTAGCATCAGAACTAAATATACCCCGGGTTATCGCTCAGATCCTGGTGAATCGAGAAATTACAACGAGTGTTGACGCGAAGCGTTTTTTCCGACCGCATTTCAGCGACCTCTACGATCCATTTTTGATGAAAAATATGGAGGTTGCTGTAAACCGCATCCAAATGGCTCTCCGGCTTAAAGAAAAAATCCTCATTTACGGCGATTATGACGTTGATGGGATTACTGCATGCTCGCTTTTATATCTCTATTTTAAGGAATTGACCGACCAGGTTTACTTTTTTATTCCCGAGCGGTTGAAAGAAGGATATGGGTTTTCTCTGCGCGGCGTCGAAGAGGCACGGCGATTAGGGGTAACTCTCATTATTACAGTGGATTGCGGCATCACCTCGATAGAAGAGATAAACTCTGCTCAGGGAAGCGGTATAGATGTTATCGTTACTGACCATCATCAACCGGGGCAGAAGCTTCCACCGGCATATACTATCCTCAATCCAATACAGGGGGACTGCTCATATCCGTTTAAGGGGTTGTCAGGTGTCGGTGTTGCGTTTAAATTGGTTCATGCACTTGACCAGATTATCGGGCGGGGCATTTCACATTTGATACAGTATACTGATTTAGTTGCCATCGGCAGTTCGGCAGATGTGGTTCCGCTGGTGGATGAGAACAGAATTCTGGTGCATATTGGGCTGGAGCGGATTAATAATCGGCATAATATGGGGATTAATGCCCTTCTGAGTGTTGCCTCATTAAATAGTACATTTATCGGAACGGGGCAGATACTTTTTGGAATTGCTCCGCGGATTAATGCTGTCGGGAGGTTAGGGAGTGCCGAGCGTGCAGTGAAACTGTTTACGACGAGCACACCTCAACAGGCGCTTGAGATTGCGCGAGTGCTTGAAGAGGAAAACCGTCAGCGGAAGAACATTGAAGAAAAAACATTTAATGAAGCCGTTGATGCCGCAGAACTTGAATTTAATCCTGCTTCACCCGAGCCGTTAGTGCTCAGTCAGGAAGGGTGGCATCCCGGCGTTATTGGCATTGTTGCTTCCCGGTTAGTGGATAAATATTTCCGTCCGGCTGTTATGATTGCTATTGATGAAGGAATGGGGAAAGGCTCTATCAGAAGTGTGCCGGAGTTTGACGTTTATACTGCTTTGAAAAACTGCAGTGAGTATTTGAAAGAGTTTGGGGGGCATCGGCTGGCGGCAGGATTAGCCATCGAAGCCAGCAAAATCCCGGCATTTAAGGAGGCATTTAAAAAGAGTGTTCGTGAGACAATTACCTTGGATGCATTAAAACCAAAACTGTTCATCGATGCCCGGATTGCCATAGAACAGATTGACGGGCAGTTATATACACTGTTACGCCATTTTTCACCGTATGGGCCACAGAATACCAGGCCGGTGTTTTTAATAGAACATGCCGAGGTCGTTGGCACCCCGGTGATTGTTGGAAAGAATCATTTAAAGTTCACGGTTCGTCAAAATGGCATGGCTATGTCGGTTATCGGATTTAATATGGGGGAATTTCTTTCCTCTATAGATAAGCGCGGTTCATACGTGGATATTGCCTGCGTTATTGATGAAAATGTTTACCACGGGGTAAGTACCATCCAGTTACAGGTGATTGACCTGCGGATCAGCAATAACTAACCTATTGAAATATTTTCCCGAAGGGATGGATTCCCAGAAAAAATATAAAGATACGCAAACTATCCGCCTCTTTTTAAAGGGGCGGAAACGAGCATAAAGTTAAAAATAATTGACAGCTTACATTAAATCAACCATTCATACTCACAGTATTGTAGCATCATTGACCTTTTCCAAAAGGAAAGCATTATCGTGAAGATTCAAATAACCAGCAGTCACTGTACAAAACCGGAAACATATTATGCGAATCTTGCCCGCCGTATCAACAGCGACCTTGAGAAAGCTGTTTCGATTGACTTTCCGGAGAGTTTATATGAACCGATGAGCTATGTGCTTTCTGCCTATGGGAAACGGTTTCGACCGATTTTGCTGATTATGGCCTGCGAATCGGTCGGTGGTACTCAGCGAAGTGCCTATAATGCGGCGCTCGCAATTGAGATTCTCCATAATTTTACACTCGTTCATGATGATATAATGGATAATGACGACCTCCGGCGGGGCAAGGAAACGGTGCATAAAAAGTGGAACAGCAATATTGCAATTCTGGCAGGCGATGGTCTCATTGCTCTGGCGTACCGGTATTTGTTAAAAACCCATTCCCGGCAATTGAAGCAAATTATCAAAATTTTCTCAGAAGCAATTATTAAAATCTGCGAAGGACAGTCAGTTGATAAAGATATGGAATCCGTTCCCTCGGTCAGTATGGATGAATATCTGGATATGATAGAGCGGAAAACCGGCATTTTAGTCTCTATCTCAGCGGAAATAGGAGGGATTATCGGGAGCGGTGCATCGTCTGCAGTAGAAGCTCTCAGGAAATATGGCCTTGAGCTTGGAATCGCATTTCAGATTCAGGATGACCTGTTTGATATTATATCTGAAGAAGCAATATTAGGAAAAGATATCGGCAGTGATTTGTGCAACGGAAAGAAAACATATCCAATCATATTGTTTATGCAGCGAGCGACTGCCCGGGATAAAAAGCGGCTCCTGACGGCATTTTCTGCCTGCCGGGGCGACGCCGCCATTGTTCACACAGTGTGTGATATGATGAATGCGTACGGCATCATCAGCGACGTCAAACATGATGTTGACCGCCGGGTACAAACAGCAAACAGTTTTCTCTTCAATCATCCGGACGGTATCTCGCTGAACGGCCTGTTATACCTTTCCGAAATGATTCGAACCAGAACCCATTAAGCCCTTCTTTATTCCGCAGGTTTTTTTCGGAAAGATTCTTGTTTATAACTTGTTTTATTTACCCGTCGTACATTTACGTCTATTTCTATATTTATTTGTTATACTGTATTTCAAATACGCGTATATTCAAATCATCTTGGTACTGACGTGAATATAATCTTCCGTTTTTAATAAAATTGTAAGCTAAAAAATAAGGACTCTCAAAGGTATATAAATATTCCCCTTTATCATTAAAAATATCCACTGTAGAAGTTATTTTATATCTTGAACCATTATTCACAGAGCATTCACCAACAACTACCCATATATATCCTTTGTTATCAGTAAATATCATACTAACTACCTGCGGATATTTTTGTTCTTCTATAGCTTTTAAAAATGTAGAATTGTTTCGTACATTATTTTTATAATCTTCTATTAATTTCTTTGAATATGGAATTCTTTTATATTCTCTTCCAAATGAATATAAAAGTTTACCATCAGCAGAATAGGTATTTATTTTATAATCATTTCTGCCATTTAAAAAATAAATGCGGTTATATGAATCAACTGCTAATGCATAATCAGGTATAAACATAAGGTGATCATCTGATTGTAAAGTTACAATTCTTTTTATTTTGGTAAAATCTTTTGAATATATCTCAAGATGGTACCCTGCTTCTTCTGGAGGATAAGCGAACTGAGGCGGATTGCCAATTTTCGGTGGTATATGTATATAATTAACTGTTAATAAATTATCTCCGAGTGGTTTAAATAATCTGAAGTTACCAAATTTTGCTACAGCAAAATCAACATATCTCCCGTTAAGGTCAAGCGTTTTTATTCCTTTCAAATGTTCATAGATATAAATCCTTTTCCCAATTATACATATAGTTTCTGGATTTATGAGTTCACCAGGTCCCTGTCCTTTTCCCCCCATTGTCCGTAAATATTTTCCATTTTTATCAAAAACAGTAATAGTGCAATTAAAATAATCAGCTATATATAAATTCATATCATTATCAGCATCTATACCCCATGTATCTCTAATATAATACTGGTACTTTCCGCTTTCGTCATCAAGTGGAATACGGTATAATTCTTTTAAATTTATAAAATTCTTTAATTGGGGTAATTTACTGAATAAATATGGAGCTTCTGTTTTCACATTTTGTGCCAATAATAAATTGCTGTACACAAAATATATTAAAAAAAGAAAGATACCTGTTTTTTTCATATACAATATCCTCCTGAATATAAACAAAATAAATATTGAGGGCTTAGTAATACGGAATCATAATACAACAATTTCTCATTATCTTTTGTTACCGTTGAATATGATATTCTTGTCCTTCTTCGTACTCCATAACATCGCAATTCTTTACGATCTTTTTACAGCAATATTCCCCATCATGGAAGTTGCATAGTTTTAATTGTTGATCTGTAATACAAGCCGTCAAAATATCTGGTATAATAACATCACACTTAGCGTCATCAGGCTTTTGTGTTTCACTATCGTAGAAACATTCATTAAAAGGTCCGCAATTAATTTCATCGCATTTCTTAACACTAAAAACATTTGTGTTAATTGCCAGCAGGAACACGAATGCAATCAGTATCCCCGCGAACGACAGCGTTCTCTTACTCATAACCCCTTCTTTCTGTGTTAAATGTTAATATGTTTTCGTGAATAAATCAAGAACAAACCGTAAAATAAGCCCTCATTTTTTATTGTTTGTTGGTTTCGTGATAGTTTTTATTGTCTTGATTATTGTATCAATTGCTTCTTTTTCAATTATGTCGTAGATTGTAAAGGCGCAGAGTACAATATTATCTCCGTTTAAAATAACAATCATCGGTGTTTCAATATTTGATTTCCTTATTGCGATAGTATCAACGGTGCAATACACAACAGAATTTATTTTCTCCCCCAATACCGGATAGTCAATAATATAATAGAATCTTGTTTTTGTTGAGTCATTAATAATTGATTTTAATATTCCGTTCATCCGTGAGCGGGCATAGACGGATTCATTTTCATCGGATATGGCTGCGAGTTTCATCTCGTGCCCAGTCTCTGTCTGGGCACGTTTACTTTTCAAAACTGGAATGACCGCCGAAAACGCCGGCAATTTCGTACCGATGAGGTGCGTATTGCGGGTGAGCAGTCTGTTGATGCCCTCAAGTGCTTCTATTCTTTTTTCTTTCTTTTCTATTGTATTTGCCTGGTCTTTTTCGTAATCAGAATGAATAGTTTTTATATTGTTTACATTCAAAGAATAGAATAACAGAATTATGAATATACCCCAGAGTCCAATACCGGTAATCCGCCGTGAAAGTATAATTTCAAGTGATGCAAACGGATTATTCATCCCAATATCCTTAATGATTTTAAACGCATTTATATTTAAAAATTCAACTCGTTTTTTTTCTTTACCAAATCGCTCTGTAATAAACTTTCAATACCGCCCTTTACGATGTAAGCATTTGTGTGGCCTTTAAATACCAATTTATACGCTAACCGTCTTGCTGTCCCGCAGACTTCCGTATCGCAGTATACAATGAGTTTCCGGTCTTTGTCTATTCCGCTAAAGGCGGAATAATACGTATCAAATTCATCCAGCGGAAGCGGGAGCGCATTTTTAACCCGCAGACGATTGTACTTTTCAATGTTTCTCCCATCTAACAGAATCGCTTTTTCCTCTTTTATCATTTTTGTCGCCTGAGACCAGTCAATCTCCTGTATCTTCCGGGCATTTAAAGCGTATGTTAGATTTTGATTACTGTAGGGAATATTTATGAGTAATGACACAAAAAGTGCCGTTAGAACGACAACCTTTACTTGTTCAAAATACGAAAATGTTGAAGGTTCTCTGATGAATAAAAGAACAATCACTGTAAGAATTCCACCGTCAAATAATACCGAAAACCAGGAAATATCATCAGTTATCTTCAAAAATCCCAGGCATCCGCACTCAAACGTCCTGCCTTTCAGGAGATTGACTGCAATTGCGGTTATAAATACTGCTATTAAAAATGTTAAAATAGACAGCGACGCTCGTTTGAAACTGTTCACTAATAATGCAAGCCCGCAGACAAGCTCTGCAGAGGGAATGGTTACGGTAGCTATATTGATAAATTGTTTTGGAAGCATATCAAACATCACGATTGCATCGCGGAAGGACTGCAAATCCAACAGCTTCACAGCACCGCTGAAGAGGAAAAACAAACCGACGAGAATGCGAATAATACCGAAAAACATACGCAGTACCGGTTTGATAAAACAACAAATTAATGTTATATTTGAATGCGCCTTGCGTTTGAATGTCTCTGTCAGTACAGATAACCGGAAGAACTATTAAACCGTCCGAATCGTAATCATCGTATCACAGGAATAGGCGCATCTATAATTATTTGGTGTAATATAAAAATGGGGGGGGCACAAAGTCAAGAAAAAAAGTTTATACTGCTTAATTTTCCTGTGGATAACTTGTGGATAAGTATTCTTCTAAATACGGATCTGCCTCCGTTATAATACAATATTCTCTTTGAAAAGACACTTATTTATATAATATGAAATTTTTGATTTAACGCAGGCTATTCGCCCATACTAAATGGGCGAAATTATACAATAATTTTAAGCTCATTTTTTGGTAGCCGCTCCGCCCCTTTAAAAAGAGGCGGATAGTTTGCGTTTTAGTGGATTTTTTCAAAGGTCTCAATATATTTGTTGTATATCAACATTAATTTGATATGAGATAAATATATCAAATTCAAATTACATTCTCCACAATTATTAACGATACATTAACAGTATACAAATAAAAAAGGGCGGTCATTATCCGCCCTGAATAATCATTAAATATGCTTAATAATTCACATTTATTTGTTATACTGTATTTGAAAGACGTGGATATTTAAATCGTCGTCAGTTGGATTTGCATAAAGCCTATTGTTTTTAATTAATGTATTAGCAGAACCAAAATATTTGCTTTTAAATGTATACAAATATTCGCCTTTTGTATTGAATACATCTATAATTGATTCTAACCGGTAGCGACCTATTACATGAGCTGAGGTTTCTCCAACAACAACAAAAATGTATCCATTATCAAAAAGCAAATAATTAATAACTTCCGGATACTTTAAAAGCTCGATTTGTTTTCTAAAAAAATCATTTAATACTTCTATCGTTGTTTTAGAAAAAGGAATTCTTTCATATTCCCTTCCAAATGATAGAATTAATTTTCCATTATCTGCAAAAACATCTATTTTATATGTATTTAAAATATCACCTGCAAAATAAATAGTTCCCTTGTCATCCAATGTCCATGACCTTTGAGGGTCAAATCTAGGAAGTGCATCGGAACCTACCTTATATTCCGTTTTAACAGTATAAATTGTATTGGATTTGTCAAAATCAATTGATATTTTATTTATAGGATAAGTTATTTTAGTAATATTTTTTTCTTCTATTGCAACCTTATCAACAGTATATATTAAATCATTAAATATTTTAAACTTCTTCATATTATTATGATCGTTTTTAACTCTATAAGAATCAATATATTTCCCTTTTAAATCAAATATTTTCATATCATTAAATTGTTCATATATAAAAATATTATCATTCCATATGCTGAGCCATAACGGATTTATCAATTCACTTGGACCCTGTCCCTTTCCGCCTGAAGTTCGTAAATATTCACCTTTTTTGTCAAATACGGTGATTGTACAAAGTCTGAAATCCAAAACATACAGATTCGAGTCTTTATCTACATCCATACTATAGACCGATGATATTACATATCTGTTTTTTCCACTTTCGTCTGCCGTCGGTATAGAATATAATTCTTTTAGACGCACAAATTCATTGGTATATTTCGGATTCTTACTTATAATAGTTGGAATATTACTTGGTCTTTCCTGAGAATAAGAATAATCATATAAGAAAGTAAGTAATAGCAATAAACATTTTATTATTCGCATAATTCCTCCTTTTAATATTAAAATAAAGGGAAAGGGCAGAATAACTAATTATTTTATAACATTCAATTGATATTTACTTAGAACCTTCATCATCGCCAATTGTTGTTTCGTTTCCTTCTGGTTCATAATTTATAACATGACAATTTTCATCTTCTCTACAACAATTATAAGTCCACTCTTTACTACAAGTGAGGTCTTCTATATTACGATAACATCTCCTAACATTCCACTTTATTATTTCGCATGTAGCGTCTATATCTTGCGATTCATCCGCATAACAAAAATAAAAATATTCAAAACCTGTACCAGGACAATGTGGGTCATCGCAAGATTTATAACTCAATACATTCGTATTGAGAGCCAACAGAAATACAAATGATACAAGTATTCCAGCATAGGTTAATGTCTTTTTCATTGTAATCTCCATTTCTTAAAATTTAATTAATTTTTTGCCCAAAATCAAGTTAATTATTAAACGAAAGCCCTCTCCCTATCTATTTTGAATATTTGTATTCTTATTTAATACTATAATTTATTTTAAATACTCGAATATATAAATCATCTTCTGTTGGTGTAGAATATAACCTCCCATTCTTAATAAAACTAACTAAACTAATATAAGGAAATTTAAAAGTATAAAGATATTCACCAATATCGCTGTAAATATCAATTGTAGTCTCAGTTTTGTTTTTTTCAATTGTATCTATACTACATTCTCCTACAACGACCCAAATATAATTATTTATATCATCTACCATAATTGTTCTTATAATTGGAGGATATTTACTATGTTTTATTTTAGGTATTGGATAATTAGCTTTTCTCGCCGGCTCATAATAAGTTTTGTCAAATATATTCATTACTGTTTTTGAACAAGGTATCCTTTTATAAACTCTGCCAAATGTATTTGTAATATTTCCATCAGTAGAAAATATATTGATTTTATATTCGTTAAAATTTTTTGTGTAATATATATTCCCATTATTATTTACTGCAAAATCATAAAAATAACTCATGCTGCTCAATGTGCGAATTCCATTTTCTATTAGTGCTAGAAATATACATTCAAATAATTCCTTACTTTCAGTAAAATTATAATTATATTTCTTTAGTATATAGTGTTGTTTTTCCGGAGTATCTACTCCTTTAAATTGAATTGTATAAAAATATCCGTTAATATATTTAAATATCATATAGTTACCAGGAGTAAAACGATAATAGTCAATATATTTACCTTTTAAATCCCATACTTTCATTCCTTTAAAATCCTCATAAATATATATTTTATCTTTATCTATTGTTATAGATTTAACATTTTCTAAATCAGTAGGCCCTTGACCTTTTTTCCCAATTGTATTTATATATTTTCCATTATTATTAAATATTATAATTTCGTATTTTGTTTGATTTACAACATATAAATTATTATTACTATCACTATCCATCGAAATAATTTTCCCAATATAATAATCATTATAAATATTTAAATTGATTTTATACAATTCTTTTAATAAAACAAAATTATGATCCTTATATTTGGGGAAATCATATATAATTTCTTTTCTATTTTGTGAATATGCAAATGAAGATAAAAATACGTATAATATTAAGAAGATTAATTTAGAATATTTCATTTAAAATGTTCCTTTGGTTATCTATTTGTTTAATTATTAGTTATTTGTCATAATAAGTAAAATAAACAATCATACAAAAGAGGGCTTATTTCAGGATTAATAATGAATTATTAGTAATAAGCATCGCCTTTACATTTTATTCCTGTTGGTGGATCTTCAAAATCTAAATCGCCAAATATAAACAATCCTTCTTCATCCCCACCTATTAAAGAACAGTGATCTTTATCCTGTCTACAGCTACCATACATATACATTGTGTTACATTGTTCAGCTTCCGGCATTTCAAAACACACTCTAATATGTTCCGGATCTTTATCACCAACAGTGCATAATCCACCTGATGTCCACTCTTCATCATAACAACCGTAGCATTCTTCAGTGCTAAATTTAAAGCTAAACACATTAGTGTTAATTGCCAGCAGGAACACGAATGCAACCAGTATCCCCGCGAACGAAAGCTTTCTCTTGCTCATATTGCCTTCTTTCTGTGTTAAATTATAACACGTTTTAGTGAATTAGTCAAGAACAAACCGTAAAATAAGCCCTCATTTTTTGTTGTCTTCTCTTGATGTAATTGATTTTATTGTTTTGATGATGGTGTCAATCATTTCTTTTCAAATTATACTATCAACGCAGAGCTTCTTATGCTATTTCCGTCCAAAGTTAAACTTGGGACAAAAAAATTGCTTTAGAGGGATACCATATACGTTCTTATTTCCATCGCCTCTAAAAAATATCTTGACATTGGTGACAATAATATTTAAATTTTTTTAAGAAATATGGAGTAACATATATTTATTTATATAACCCGTTGTGCTAGGAAATGGTGCTTTACAACAGAAGCTGAGATTCATACGACAACTGAAACTGATTTTATTCCATAGTATGTGCCGAAACTCCTTCAGAACGAACGATGTTAATGCGGGTCCGGTTATTTCAACTAGCGCTTCGGGTATTTATATTTTTGAAATCTTTGATTTAATGCAGGCTATTCGCCCATACTAAATGGGCGAAATTATATAACAATTTTAGGCTCATTTTTTGGTAGCCGCTCCGCCCCCTTTAAAAAGAGGCGGATAGTTTGCGTCTTGGTGGATTTTTTCAAAGGGCTCTTTTTATATAGAGAGAGTCCGCTGAAAAATCAATTATTGGAGAATAATTGTTTTATCGTTGTAATTCAAGTGGGGTTTGAGAAATGCTTTTTCTGAAGAATGCGAATGTAACAGAGTTTATTTCACGGTTAGCCAAAAGTAATACAGTATATCTCCCGTTTTCCCAGGAAAAGGGATATTTTTTAAAGCCTCTCACTGCAGAGTATTCACAATCTGACGGATTTTTGTTTAATTCTGTCCGCACTGCTTTGCCGCTCTTAAAATCTCTCCTTTTCCCTTTACGATGCATTGCCGTGAGGTATTCCGCTCAATTTAAAGAATCAAAGAGCGATGGAAAACAGCAGATAATTTTTGGAATAAAAGCCTGTGATCTGTTAGGGAAAAAGGTGCTCGATACGGTCTTTTTAAAGGGGGATTATGTAGATGGATTATATAAAGAGCAGTGCGAGAACACGATAATAATATCCGGTGATTGTACAGAAGCTCTGCCGAACTGTTTTTGCACGATGGTTGGGATTCAGCCGCATCCGACCGCGCTGTTCGATTTGAATATGTCGCCGGTTGCTGATGGGTATATCTTTGAGAGCGGTTCTCCGAAAGGCGAACAACTGATAAAGGATAACAAGGATTTATTTTCGGAAGTAATTCAAATGCACTTGAAGGAGCGGAATGCGCGACGGAGCAAAGTAGCGGCTATCGTTGAAACGCAAAATCAGCAGTATAAGAATGTTGAATCCCGGCAGAATATCATCGAGCGTAATCTCACAGCCCCCGTGTGGCAAACAGCATCGCAAACCTGTGTGGAATGCAATGGATGCAATTATGTATGCCCGACCTGCTACTGCTTTCTATTGTATGACCAGAAAGAAGCGGATGGATTTGATCGGGTAAAAGCGTGGGATTCATGCTTTTATGCGGGATATGCTCGGATGGCAGGCGGACTAACACCGCGTCTGCATCTGGTTGACCGCTTCAAAAATCACTATTATCATAAATTTGATTCGTACGTAACGAATTATGGGTTTGAAGCATGTTCTGGCTGCGGCCGGTGCATTGAAACCTGTATGGGAAAGATTGATAAACGGCAGGTACTCAAGGAAGTTGAAAAATATGTGAAATTGCTGTAATCGGTTTTATAATACATAAACTATAGAATATAATGACGACCGGCCCATCGCCATTACGAGATTCCCGTTTATCTCCCCGGATGGGCGGGCAGAAGATGACAAAAAGAGAATTAATTTAAAAGTTCACCTTTATTCCTTTTCAGAAGGAAATTTAAATCGGTAAGCAATGAGTTATTAATGGTTGCTGTTAATTCCAATGGTAGAGAGTATGGAGAATATATTTAAACCGGTATTAGTGCCATTGACGGATGTCATAACTGAGACGCCGACGATAAAGACGTTTGTGATGCGTCCGGATCCTCCGATACCATTCCGGGCAGGGCAGTTTATGCAGTTGACAGTACCCGGTGTCGGCGAGGCGCCGTTTACACCATCGTCGTCGCCATATACACCGGAGCAAATGGAAATCACTATTCTCAAAACAGGATTGGTAACAGATGCCCTGCATCAATTAAAGCCGGGAGATATTGTTGGATTGCGGGGACCGTTCGGGAAAGGGTATCCGTTAGAGAAATTTTATGACAAAGAAGTGCTGGTTATTGGCGGCGGCGTTGGATTGGCACCACTTCGGTCGCTCCTGTTAGCGCTGTTTCACGAGATTAATAAGGTAAAGCGAGTTTCCATTAAATATGGAGCAAAGCGTCCGGAGGAGCTGGTTTATCGGCGGTTTTTTGAAAAATGGTCTCAGATTAATAAAGTTGATTTAACCATTACTATTGATACACCGGCACCCGGATGGTCGGGCAACGTTGGTTTGGTAACGGAGCTGTTGAAAAATTTGGATATCAATCTTAATAATTGTTATGCGGTCAGCTGCGGTCCTGAAATAATGCTGAAGTTTGTTACCCTGACATTGTTAAGTGTAAAATTTCAACCGTCCCAGATATATCTCTCAATGAACCGGAATATGAGCTGTGGAATGGGAATCTGCGGGCGGTGCAATGTTGGTCCGTATTACCTCTGCAAAGACGGTCCTGATATGAATTATGAGAAGATTAAGGATATTCCGGGTGTGTTAGGGTAATTATTAGAGTAAGATTATAAATACAATTTATTAAACTTCGTATTTCTAACTCTGCTTATAAAAGGAATAATGTAAACCACAGAAAACACAAAGAATTTAAAAAATATAAATAGTTTACAGTTTTAATATGTTTTTTCTGTTTTTTCTGCAATTAATAAAAGCAAAAAACGCAAAAGTTTTGTAACTTAATAAACTCAATCTGGTTATTCTATGAAAGAAGGTCGAAATACGGTTTGTTTTTTCTGCTCGCTTGGCTGTGGGTTGACGATTGCCAGCGGAGAGGAGCACGTCCATTATCAATCGGCTGCAGCCAATGAGTTAGATTACCAGACGGATAATCTAATAAATAAGGGATCGCTGTGCGGGAAGTGCAATTATATTTTCGAATTACTATCTCATCCCAAGCGGATTACTGGTCCCCAGATTAAAATTGATGAAAAACTTCGCAATGAAAGGTGGGACACGGCATTAGCGTATAGTGCAGAGCGCATTTTCAAAGCGGTCTCTACATACGGGCCCGGGTGTATCGGGATTATGCTCAGTCCGCATCTGACCGTTGAAGAAGCTGAGCAGACGGTGGCGCTTGCAAAGCTTATCGGGACGCCACATATTGATTGTTGTTCGTTAGAAGATAAACCGATTCTGGCGAAAATCCAAAACTCCACATCGTTCGAAGAGCGTCTGCCTGACGTCCGGAATATGGAAAAAATGCAGACCGTTTTTGTTATCGGTGACCTCTTTGGATTAAGTCCGGTTTTGTCGAGACATATACTGCGGGCGAAGTATGAAAAGCGTGCGCATAAACTGATTGTTGCAGAGTCATATCCTTCACATACCGGCTGGTTTGCTGATACGTATCTACAGCCGAATCCGGGGACTGAAGCGATACTTTTGACCGGCATATTAAAGCTCCTTGTGAAACAAGCCGGTGGATTATGGAAATCTTCTCCTGAAGGGATGGGTTCCCCTATTGAGCCAGTGTTGGATTCAATAGAGCTTGACACAATTTGTGCGGTTACCGGTGTTTCCGTGGATAACCTGCAGTATGCGGTGAATTTATTGCGGCAGGGGAATCCGTCATTGGTTGCGTTAGCTTCCGGATTTGGTGTGTATGATCGCGCAGATTTAGTAACCAGTCTCTGTCAGGCAGTTGCTTCAGCGTCTGACAGTTATTTTCTTCCGGTATTTACCGGGGCAAATTCACGCGGTGTTTTTGAGACGCTCCGATTATCCCGGTCCTCCGCAGGAATGACCGCTTCCCAGTTGATAGAAGCAATGGAAAATGGGGAAATAAAAGTCTTGTTGAATTTCGGGGTGGATATTATAAGAACATTTCCGGGAAAGCGCGCACAGAAAGCATTGAAGCAGTTAGAATTTTTATTAAGCACGTCACTGTTTCCGAATGATACAACGGCTGTTTCTAATATTGTTTTTCCTGCGGCGGCGTGGGCGGAAAGCAGTGGTACAACCGTCAATATGTTTGGGATGCGCTTGCCGTTCGAGCCAGTTATGCCGCCTCCAGGATATGTAAAGACAACAAAGGAAATACTGAATACTTTCCTTGAAGTGTTAAAAAATAAGGGATTCCAGGAAAAACCGATGAGTTCCGGTGCACATACTCCGAATAAAAAGGACATCGCATCGGATATTGCTGAGGTGAAGGGTTTCCTGACACACTATGCTCCGGTTACCGATGGACAGAAGGTACTTATTCCCAGTTTTGAATTTGTTCATTCAGGGGACGGTTCAATAACCCAGTATTTGCATTGGTCGCGGAGTAACAGCCCTGAACCGATTGCAATAGTTGCTGATGAGGACGATGGTATTTCGTCAGTCAAAGACAGATCTGCCTCCGACGGAAAAGCAAAGATGATTCGCATCCGTTCCGGGGAACAGGAAATAATTGTGCCTGTTTCCGTTCGGCGCAGGGCGAAAAAAGGCGTTGTTTCAGCGCCGGTGCATTTCCCGCAGATACGAAGCCTGTTTGCATGGAAAATGCTTCCTGAGTATGGATATTTAAACATTAAACCAGCGAAAGTAACCATTGAATACGTATGAGCGTGGTATGGAAAAAAAGATAAACAATCGGATTCTATTAGACCTTGACCTGTGCATTGGATGTCGGAGCTGTGCGGCGGCCTGTGCACTGTATTATCATGAACAGGCAAACGTAATGCTTGGCGAAATTGGGGAAATCGCTGTTGTTCCCCTGCACTGCCGTCATTGTGAGATGCCAGCCTGTGTAGAAGCCTGTCCGACGAACGCATTGCAGAAGGACGAACACGGATTTGTCCATCGGTCTAATCTGTTGTGTATCGGCTGTCATTCCTGTGTATTTGCCTGTCCGTTCGGTGTGATTGATATGAAGCTGATGAAGCATGTTACGGCAAAGTGTGATTTATGTATAGACCGAGTGCTGCAGGATAAAATTCCGCGTTGTGTTGCGACATGCCCTGCCGGAGCGCTCAGTTTTAAAGAAATTACCGAACCAGATGTCGAAGCAGACTGGGTCGGCGGTAGAATTTCTTCACGCGCTATTATTAGAAGAATGTAAATAATGTAACAAGGAGAGAACGATTCTATGCAATGTCCACGGTGCAAAACAGAAAACCCGAAAGAAAATAAATACTGCAGTGAATGCGGGTATGATTTGCGGTTATCGAGCATTCAATCAATTTTTGCCCACGCCTGGGAATTGGAGTTTAAGGGATTACATACCGAAGCGCTTGCAGAGTTTGAGAAGATATTGGAGATACAGCCCGATGCCGGTGTCCATATTCACGTCGGGAATGAATATTACAAATTAGCACACTTGAAAGAAGCACTTTATCACCTTGAAAAGGGGCGTGAATTGGCTCCCAAGCGGCCGGATGTCCATTATGCGTTAGGATTGGTTTATTATCGGTTAGGAAATTTGAATAAAGCAATTGGAGCATTTAAAAAAGCATTAGAAGTAAATCCGAACTATCATACGAGTCTTTACTGGATTGGAATCATATCATATCATTTAGGAAGACTTGATGATGCCTGTCAGGCGTTCAACAAACTGATTGAATTCCATCCGGATTTTGCAATTGCATATTATCATCTGGGAATTTCCAGCTCGGCGAAGGGATTAGTGAATGAGACAATAGATGCCTTTTCAAATTTAGTGAAAGCGAATCCAGACGATGCAAAAGCGTTTTATCATTTAGGGATGGCGTATTTTAAGAAAGGCGATATAGACGCATCCATTAAAGCATTTCATCGGGCAATAGAGTTAGACCCGAATGATGTCCGTTCAAAGGAAAATCTTAAGACACTGGAAAATATGCGTGTGCTGTTTACATAAATCAGCCAGAGGCTGACCTGCCTCTGGCAGGCAGGATATATCTCCAGCAGGGAGTTAATTCTTTATGGAAAATATTGGGTATTATACTGGTGCGTTTTTGTTATTTCCAGGGATGTTATTTACAGCAATTGGGGGATTATTATTGCAATGGGTTGACCGGAAGGTTTCTGCGCGGATTCAATGGCGGGTTGGACCGCCGTTTCTCCAGCCGTTTTATGATATTATAAAATTATTCGGCAAGGAATTGATGATTCCCCGGCTGAGCAGTCATACCGGATTTTTGCTGGCACCGCTCATTGGGTTTGTCGGTTTATCATTGGTTTCAACGATTTTGTGGTTGGTTAATTTTAATCCGGAGCAGGCATTTGTCGGTGATGTTATTGTTGTGTTTTATCTGATGGTGCTTCCATCGCTGGCAATCGTGTGGGGCGGAGCGTCATCCGGGAATCCTATTTCTGCTATTGGTGCCAGCAGAGAGATGAAACTAATTTTAGGATATGAGTTGCCGTTAACGATAGCAATCGTTGTCGTGTTGTATAAACTTCACACAATCTCTTTCGGTGCTATCATTCTTATCCAGCAAGACCAGGGACTCGTCATTGGCAATGTTTCGGTGATACTTTCATTTATCATTGCTTTGATTTGCTCCACGGCAAAGATTGGTTTACCGCCGTTTGATATTGCTGAAGCCGATACCGAGTTAATGGAGGGTGCGGTGCTTGAATATTCAGGTGCGGCGCTGGCATTTGTTAAGCTCGTTCAGTCAATGGCATTATTTACCGTATCAGTGTTTTTAGCAACCGTCTTTTTAGGCGGATTATCATTCAGTGGGTGGCACATTATCTGGTCGCTGTTAAAAATTGTGGGTATTGTAGTCGTGTTTGTACTCATAAAGAACACAAATCCCCGTGTGCGGATAGACACGGCGATGAAATTCTTCTGGGGACCAATGACACTGTTAGCAATTGTGGCGATGTTATTGGCGTATTGGGGATATTGATTTTGAAAACAAATCCGCCTCTGGCGGAAAAGAAGATAAAACCTTTGATTTAATCTGTTTTTAAAATCAATATTTGGAGAGACATAGTATACTCCGTCTCTCCCGAAATAAAAATGATAATTTTTGAACGGTTTCAGGAAATTTTTTAAAGAGGCAGATAGAAGCCGATGAGTATCTTAAGCAAGGCATTGAAGAAATCTCTATGGGTGTACCATGTGGGGACAAGCGGATGCAATAATTGCGATATTGAGATATTGAACTGTTTGACACCGCGGTTTGATGTTGAGCGGTTCGGGATAAAATTAGTTGGCAGTCCGAGACATGCGGACGTATTGCTGGTGAGCGGGCCGGTGGCGACACACTGCAAAGAGCGGTTAGAACAGATTTATCAGGAGGTTGCGAAACCGTGTTTAGTAGCCTGCATCGGTGTATGTGCCTGTTCAATGGGTATTTTTAAAGATGCATACAGCGTTTCCGGTCCACCGGATAAAGTCATTCGTGCAATTGACCCGAATGCAAAAATCGTATATATTTTCGGCTGTCCTCCCCGTCCTGAGGCGATAATTATGGGCGTTGTGAAATCAATGTCAGTCATAAATGGGTCTGCCTCTGGCGGAACGGGAGCGCACAATGAACAGTAAAGAGATGATGTTTTTCTTGTCTGAAAAATTTCCTGGAAAAGTGCAGTTTGAGTCTGCATCTGAAAAACGGTTGTACATTCGTATCCAGCCAGAGAACCTTCGGGAAATATTTGGATATATTGTCAAAGAGAAAAATGGACGGCTTTCAACGGCAACCGGATTGGAAGTCAGAGACGGTATTGAAGTGCTGTACCATATTTCATTTAATGGTTCACCGTTGGTTACGACACTCAAGGTGATGACTCCGAAACATATCCCGGAATTAGACAGCGTACAGGATATTTTGAAGGGCGCCTATTGGATTGAGCGGGAGATCCACGATTTTTTAGGGGTTGTATTCAAAGGGCACCCAAAATTAAAACGACTTTTAAAAGCACGGACAATTCCGGAAGACATATATCCCCTGAGAAAGGACTTTAATCAAGAAGAATTTTTAGCAAATAAAGGGTAAGAATGAGCACGATAATTCCGATAGGACCGTTTCACCCTTTACAGGATGAGCCGGCCAATTTTCTCTTAACGGTTGAAGGCGAGACGGTCGTTGATATTGAAGCCAATATGGGGTATATCCATAAAGGTCATGAGCTCCTGGGACAGAGCAAGACGTATGACCAGGTTGTTATTCAAACAGAGCGGATTTGCGGGATTTGCTCGGTAACCCATACCGTCTGTTTCTGCCATGCGGTTGAAAATTTATTAGGTATTCAGATTCCAAAACGTGCGGCATATATTCGAACATTGCTTGGAGAATTGGAACGGCTTCACAGCCATCTGCTCTGGGTCGGGTTAGCCGGGCACTTTTTAGGATATAACACGGTGTTTATGTGGGCGTGGAAGTACCGTGAGCCGGTTCTTGACGTTTTTGAGGCGCTCACGGGCAACCGCCAGAACGCCAGTATAATGAAGGTTGGCGGTGTTCGGCGGGACATTGATGAAAAGCATTTCCCGAAAGTAATGGAGGTTATTAATACGGTTCGTGGGCAGACAGAGATGCTGCTTGGGGCAGTGGTTGATGACCCGGTGCTTCATTCGCGAACAAAAAATGTCGGCGTTTTGAATTATGAACAGGCAAAGAACTGGTGTGTTGTGGGACCTACGGCGCGGGCGTCAGGAGTGGATACTGATGTCAGACGGGATGAGCCATATGCCGCTTATGATGAGTTAGACTGGAAGGTTATTGTATTAAAGGACGGCGATGTCTTTGCAAAAGCGGCGGTGCGGTTGTTGGAACTTTTAGAATCAATCAAGATAATTGAGCAGTGTATCAAGCAATTTCCCAAGGGACCTATATTGGCTGATGTGCGGAGCATTCCGGTCGGAGAGGGAATTGGTCGGTATGAAGCACCGCGCGGTGAGGATATTCATTATGTCCGATCAAATGGCACAAATATGCCTGAACGATGGAAGGTTCGTGCACCGAGTTATGTCAATATCCCGTCATTCCACGCTTCCTGTATCGGGCAGACAATCAGTGACGTTACCATAACATTGGCTTCGTGCGATCCGTGCTATAGCTGTACCGAGCGTATGGCGGTTGCCGTTGATGCCCGTTCTAAGAAAGTGCTGTATACCGGCGATGACCTTGTCCGGATGGGTCAGGAAAAAACCCGAAGAATAGCCAAAGAGTTAGGGCGTCCGGCGGATTTGCATTTAACGTTGGAGTAATTAATACAATAAAGAAAGTTGACTTTTGTATTTTTTTTTAACGAGAGATACATAGAAACAAATAAATTATTTAAACGCAAAGGACGCTATAGTTTAAAATGTGAAAATGTTTTGTAGGGGCAATTCATGAATTGCCCTATTGTACCAATAAAAATTTTTAAATTATAGAGCATTGTCATTCGGTTTATAAGATAAGAAAAGAACAAAAAAGTATATTCAGGTAAGCGTATATGAATGAGCTGTTATATCCGATAGTAATCACCAGTTTGTGTGGTGCGGTATTGATACTTCTGCCGAAACGAATTCCCTTTGTAACGAATTTTTTGTTCATTACGGGTTCTTTACTTGCTTTTATGAGCGCATTATTGTTGATAGGTAAAACGGGGATGTCTGCGAGCTGGGAATGGTTTGCCGTTGATGACGTATCATTTACTGTGGATTTATTATTAACACCGTTCGGATTGCTTGGACTGCTGTTTATTACGTTTTTCGGAGTTCTTATCAGCATTTTTTCAGCAGGGTATTATGCTAATCGGGAGATTTCCCGGTATTATTATCCCTATATACTGTGGACTGTTGCGGGAGCTGCAGGGATAGTGCTGACGGATAATTTATTTATCCTTTTGCTCTGCTGGGAAATCACGACAGTGCTTTTGTATTTTCTGGTGAATATGGGCACCGGATACGCAAATGCATCTGCGGGAAAGAGCTTTGTCATTCTTGGGCTTTCTGATGTGCTCCTTCTGTTAGGTATTGTAATCGTATGGGTACACTATGGCACGCTCCACATCAGCAATTTATCTATTCCTGTTACGGATAATTTTACGACGGTTTTATTTCTGTTATTTTTAATTGCGGCGTTAGCAAAAGCCGGGGCAATCCCGTTACATTCCTGGGTACCGGCGATTGCTGAAAATGCTCCGACTCCGGTTATGGCTTTTCTACCGGCATCTTTAGACAAAGTGCTCGGTATTTATTTTCTGGGTGTAATAAATCTTTCTCTTTTTAAGGCTTCTTATGGATTATCATTATTGATGTTAATAATAGGCGGAGTTACTATTATCTTTAGTGTTATGATGGCACTTGTTCAGCATGATTTGAAAAAGCTTCTATCATTTCATGCGGTCAGTCAGGTTGGTTATATGGTACTGGGAATCGGAACGGGAACGATGGCGGGTGTTGTCGGGGGATTGTTTCATATGGTGAATAATACTATCTATAAGAGTTGTTTGTTTTATGGTGCGGGAACGGTTGAAAATCGAGTTGGTACGACTTCTTTAGAAAAATTGAGTGGTCTTGCACGCGCGCTCCCGGTTACATTTATATCAATGGCAATTGCCTCATTAGCGATTTCCGGGATTCCACCGTTAAACGGATTCTTCTCTAAATGGTTAATTTATCAAAGTCTGGTTGATATTAATCAACCGATATTTCTGATTGCGGCAATGTTTGGAAGTGCATTGACGCTTGCTTCATTTGTCAAAGTTATCCATTCAGTTTTCTTTGGGAAACCGTCGTTTGACGTAAAATCCGTGAAAAAAGAGGGATTTTCAATGTCACTCCCGATGGTTGTATTAGCATTGCTCTGTATAGTTTTTGGCGTTTTTGCGTATCTGCCGATAAACTATCTTTTACTGCCTGCAATAGTAAAAGATTTTCCGCAGGGGACGGTTCCGTCTGCGAGTAATGCTCTCTGGAATCCCACTGTTGCGACATTGCTTTTGGTAATCGGGCTTGTTATCGGGGTACTATTACTGTTTTTGGGAAAGCTGAAAGCCAGAAGAGAAGTTGACGTATTTGTCGGTGCGAGTGAATTTTCAGACAGATTACAGCCGGTGCATGGAACTGATTTTTATACGACGATTACATCATTGGGCGGACTGCGAGGCGTCTTTAAAGATGGTGAAAAAGGAACCTTTGATATTTACAATTTAGGCGGACGCATCGGCAATGTTATTGTTCAGGGACTCCGAGCAACACATACGGGAGTCATTTCAACATATCTTTCCTGGTCTATTATTGGATTAGGAATTCTTTTGTTCTTTTTAGTACGGTTAGTGTCCTGATATTTGTCAAAAGAGGTTGCTATGTTAATTTTTTACATACTATTGACTGTAATGATTCTGGGTTCAATTATTGCGATTGAAACGCGTTCACTGCTGTCTTCAGTCATTGCGGCGGGAATCGTCGGGTATATATTGAGTATTATGTTTTTATTATTGGGAGCACCGGATTTAGCGATTACCCAGGTGGTCGTTGAGATTCTGGCGCTGATTGTTTTGATTCGTGCGACGGTTGTCGTTGATGATACGACGATTGAAAAGCATCGGGATACATTTGCCATTGTATCAAGTCTGGTCTTTTTGGGATTGTTTATGGTATTTGCTTCGTATGCGTTTTTAGAATTGCCGCCGTTTGGACAGCCGTTAATGCGGACTGCACAGCATTATTTAGATAAAGGGCTTGCAGAGACCGGAGCAAGCAATATGGTAGCGGCGGTAATCCTTGATTACCGGGGATATGATACGTTAGGCGAGGCGACCGTTATTTTTGTATCAATTTTAGGTTCAATGGTGCTCATGCGAAGAATCGGGCGCATTCGACGCAGCGAAATAGACGTTCATTCCAGTGAAAAATAAAGGGGAGTGTTCAATGATAGGAATGACATTAATTGTAAAGAAAGTAACCCAGTTTATCATCGGGTTGATATTTGTTTTCGGGATTAATATTGTGCTCTTTGGACATTTGACGCCGGGGGGAGGGTTCGCCGGCGGTGTCATTTTGGCATGCGGATTCATCTTAATAATGTTAGCGTTCGGGAAAGATATAGCTCTTGGGAAAGTGAGAAAACCCATTGCTCATATTATGGACAGCAGCGGGGCATTAATGTTTCTGGCACTGGCGATGTTAGGATATATTGGGGGAACCTTTTTCTTTAACTTCCTTCCACAGGGGAAGCAGTTTTATCTGCGGAGTGCCGGTTTTATTCCGTTAGCAAATATTGCCATCGGCATAAAAGTTTCATCGTCACTGTTTGTTGCATTTGTTGTCCTTGTTCTTTTTGGGAAACAGGTGAGCAAAACAATGGATGATTCAGACGAAGAATAATCCCGTCCGCCACAATAACGGCGGACTCGGGACAAGGAGAGGTTTCAATGACTATATATTTAATGTGCTTTTTGTTGCTTGTAATGGGTCTGTATTGTCTGGTTGCGAAAAAGCATCTTATTAAGAAGATTATCGGACTCGTGATACTGGATTATGCGATAAACCTGTTTATTGTTTTGATTGGATACCGGCCTTCGGGGACACGGCCGGGTGGATTACCGCCTATTTTGTTTCCGGATATGAATCCGGCACAATTTTCCCGCGAAGCGGTTGACCCACTTCCGCAGGCTTTAGTGCTGACCTCTATTGTCATTGGACTGGGTGTGCTTTTTATGTTAGTCAGTCTTGCAATCCGTATTTATGAAAAATATAAAACATTAGATACATCAGAAATCAGCAAATTAAAAGGATAGCGGCATTCATTTTAGTGATGAAAATTACAGAAGACATAAGGCATAACATATTAAAAAATATGTTAACTGTTCTCATACTCTGTGTGCTCTGTGGTTTAAAAATATAAATAAAATGGAGAGCACAGAAAACGCACCATCCACTATAAAAGAGGAAGTTAACAGAAACAGTTTTTATTTCTTATATATTTTTATACGTTCTGTGGTTAATAAAAATTAAAAATCCGAGAGTTCAGGAATAACATATTCTCTATTATGGGGTTAACCGGTAATGATGGAGCAATTGTATCCGCTTTTTGTCGCTATTCCATTAGGTGTAGCATTCATCGTACTTTTGTTTCCGAAATCGCTTACAAGGGTAGTTGAAGGTATTGTCGTTACTTCAGCCATTGTTTTAGTTATAATGGCTTTTGCACTGATTAATCATAAACCGTTTATGTACCAAGTTGGAACATGGCGAATTCCATTAGGCATTATATTGGTTTCTGATACTTTAAGCACACTTCTTCTGTTGATTATATTAGTTGTCGGATTATTGTCTATTGTGTTTTCACTCAAGTATATGGATATGTATACCGGTAAAATCCGATTTTATTCGCTCTTTATGTTAATGATTACGGGGATGAACGGTGTCGTCATAACGGGTGATATGTTTAATTTATTTGTATTTATTGAGATTGCGACGATTGCATCGTATGCATTAGTTGGTTTTGGGTGCGAGGCGGATGAATTAGAGGCATCCTTTAAATATATGATATTGGGCAATGTGTCCTCTACTTTTATCCTTTTAGCTGTTGCGGTGTTGTATGCAGATTTTGGAACGCTCAATATGGCTGATACGGCGCGTTTGATATTGTCTCAGGGGATGGATAAAGCAGTTTTGTTTGCAGAGGCGCTGTTTATTATGGGATTCGGTTTGAAGGCGGCGATGGTGCCGTTTCATGCGTGGTTGCCCGATGCCCACCCGTCTGCTCCGGCGCCGATTTCTGCAATGCTTTCCGGGGTGCTGATAAAAGCCTGCGGCATATATGCATTAATCCGTGTGTCATACACTGTTATCGGAATGACTTCTCTCATTCATATTATATTTATGACCCTCGGTATATTGTCAATGGTAATCGGTGTCCTGCTTGCGGTTGGCCAGTGGGATTTCAAGCGGCTATTAGCATATCACAGCATCAGCCAAATGGGGTATGTAATGCTGGGAATCGGGTTGGGAACGCCGTTAGGAATCCTTGGCGGATTGTTCCATTTGATGAACCATGCGTTATTTAAATCGCTTCTGTTTTTATGCTCCGGCGCAATTGAATACAGCACCGGAACACGAAATTTGAAAGAGATGGGTGGACTGCGGAAACGGATGCCGTTTACGGCAGGATCTTGTTCAATTGCATCTTTGTCTATCTCCGGTGTCCCGCCGTTTAATGGTTTCTGGAGCAAGCTGATTATCATTATTGCACTGGTTCAGGCAGGGTATTATACCCTTGCGGCGATTACCGTTGCAGTCAGTTTTCTCACATTGGTTTCGTTTATTAAGGTTCAGCGATATTCATTGTTTGGAGAACTCCCTGAAAAATTGAAGCATATAAAGGAAGTCCCTGCAACGATGTGTGCTGCGCTTGTTATTTTTGCTCTCTTATGTATCGGTACTGGTATTCTCTATCCGTTGTATGGAAAGACCCTTATTGTGATTGCCCGTGATACGCTGATGAATCAGCAGAAATACATTCAAATGGTTTTGCAAATGGTTCCATAATATACTCAAAACATACGTTGTTATAAAAATCATTCGGAGATTTCAATGGAATCAAAAGGAAGTTCGGCTCAAGAAAAATTTAAGGTTTTTATTTTTGAATTTATTTTACTATTTCTTATTTGGCTTGCACTGACGTGGACACTTGACCTGCTGACGGTTTCTGCTGGTCTTGTTGCGGCATTTGGGGTGTGGTATTTTTTTTCGGATTTATTCCCCAAAGAACTGTTAATGTTTTTTAACCCGCGTCGTGTATTCTGGCTTCTGGTATATATTCCATATTTTCTGTATCAGGTAATACTGTCAAACTTTGATGTACTGTATCGGGTGCTTCATCCGGATATGCCGATTCGTCCGGGCATTGTAAAAGTGAGAACAACATTAACGAGTGATTTGGCGAAGACGTCTTTAGCAAATTCAATAACAATGACGCCTGGTACTATGAGTGTTGATATTATCGGGGAATATTTATATATACACTGGATTAATGTAAAGTCTGAGGATATTGAAGGTGCAACAGAACAGATTGTTGGTACATTTGAGAAATTCTTGAGGAGGATATTTGAATGATTGGGTGTATTATTGCGTTAATTATATGCTGTGTGATGTGCGTGTATCGGATTGCGCGAGGCCCAACGCCGTCTGACCGTATTGTTGCGGTTGATATTTTAGGTATTGCTGTTGTTGGATTTTGTGCGATTTTATCTGCCATCAGTAAACATGATTTATATATGAATATTGCGTTGTCATGGGCGCTTTTAAGCTTTATCGGGACAATGGCGTTAGCAAAATATCTTGAAGGGAGAACGTACGATGAGTGAAACGACTGGTTTTGGGTTAATCATTCTCGGGCTGTTTTTTAACCTTTCCGGATGTTTTGGGTTGATACGCCTCCCTGATGTATATAATCGTCTCCAGAGCGCAACGAAATGTGTTACCCTGGGAACCTGCTTGATTTTATCAGGAACAATATGTTACAATGGCATCAATGCGGTGAGTATGAAAGCTCTCCTGTGCGCCGTGTTTATCTTTATTACCTCACCGACAGCGGCGCATGCAATTGCGCGTGCTTCTCATAGAGCCGGTTTTAAATTGTGGGAAAAAAGCGTCTGTGATAAATATCTTGAGGATAATGAGGGCTCGATTGAAGAAAAAAAGGCAACTGCTTAAGGTGTTTTTAGAGGTATTTTGATATGAAAAAACCAAAATTGAGAGAATTAAAAGAAGCAGTTTCTGCACTCGTACGTGGTCCATATACTGCGGATTTTCCGTATGGACCTCCGATTATTGCGGATGAATTTCGCGGTAAGCCGACCTATCAAAAAGACGACTGTATCGGGTGTGGGGCGTGCAGTGAAGTGTGTCCGGCAAATGCGATAGAGATTACAACAGAACACAGAAATGGGAACGTATATCGTATTTTAACGGTGCATTTAGATAATTGCGTTTATTGTGGAGTATGCGTTGAAAAATGCACAACCAAAAAAGGAATCATCCAGAACCGTGATTTTGACCTTTCGACGTTCAATCGGGAGGATTTAGTCGAAAAAGTAGAAAAAGAGATGGTCGTATGCGAAGTATGCGGATTCCCGTTCGCTACGAAAGATCATTTGAATTGGATATATCATCGATTAGGTTCACTTGCCGCCGGAAATTGGACGATACTGCTTGCTGGAAGTGAAGAATTTAGACCGCTCGAACATGCGGCCCCGCGGGATACACGAAAAATCGGACGATATGACAATGCCAGGATATTATGTCCGGGCTGCCGCCGAAACGTTATCCTCGCAGAAGAATGGGGAGCGTTTGAATAATATGAATATTTTTCATATAGTTATGAAGCCTGCCCGCCGTCTTTTTGGAGGGTCTCTGCGGTTAAATAATAAATAAAAAATACAAAAGTTTTATAAACAAATTAGTTTTGCTGGTTTATTTCACGTATTAATAAGGTGAATCTAAAAGATTTTGCTGTCGGGCGGGTATTGATAATCGGGGTCGGCAATCGTGAGAGAGGTGATGATGGAGTCGGTCCCCTTGTTATAGATGCTTTATCGGCTGAAGGATTCACGAATGTATTGGATGTTGGAACGGTTCCAGAAAATTATACCGGAACAGTTATTCGTTATAAGCCGGATACCGTACTCATTATTGACGCACTATCGTTTGGGGGTGAACCGGGAAACTGGAAACTAATTACCCCTGAAGAATGCACTGAATTCGGATTTTCTACCCATACCGCTTCGCTCAGCTTGTTTGCATCCTATATAAAGCAGTGGATTCCTGTTACCATATACGTACTCGGAGTTCAGCCAAAACTTGTTGACTTCCAGGCAGATGTAAGTCCGGACATAAAGAAATCAGTATCATTGTTAATGAATGCATTAAAAGAAATTAAAAGAAAATAAGCAGGTATTTTCATTCCCTCATTAAGATTTTGATATAATGTGAATTAATTATCACTATATATGTATTAATTGTGTGTTATGAGTTTGGTTGAATAGAGAAAACTTTATAGTATTAGATTTGAATTCTATTATTTATTTTGGAGGTAACTATGAAGCCGTTGGAGGTGTTGATTGAAGGTCATACATTCTTTAAAGGACTGGCTGTAGAAAAAGTTTCAAAAATTGCTCAATTTGCTTCAGAAAGAGTATTTGAGCAGGATGAAGTAATTTTTAGACAGGGAGAGGAGATTCACCAGTTGTATCTTATAATGAATGGCAGAGTAGCATTGGAGGCATATTCGCATCACAATAAAATGATTACGATTCAGACAATCAGTGGACATGAAGTACTCGGTTGGTCCTGGTATTTTCCACCGTATCATTCTCATTTTAATGCACGGGCAGTAGAGAAAACCAACGCAATTTCGATAGATGCAAAACAGTTGCGGGTACTCATTGAAAAGGATAAAGAATTTGGCTATGAAATAGAAAAACGGATACTCCCGATTGTTGTCCACCGGCTTGAAGCAACAATGCTGCAGCTACTGGACGTTGTGTTTTAATTGCATAAACAAGGAGGGGCGAATGGCGGATTCGCCCCTACGAATAATTCTGTAAATGTAGGGCAGGTCAAAGATCCACCTTTTTATTTATACCTTAATTATTGGCGAGTCATTTACCCACCCTACAATCCATTCAATATAATATTCTCTTTGAAAAGAAAATTATTGATATATATATTTGTTGCATATCAAAAGAAATTTGATATTATTTGTCTGTTTATAGTCGTATTTTTTAAAATAGTGCGTGAAATTAAAAAAGGCACACTGAATAACAGTGTGCCTTTTATGTTAAAGGGATTGTTTTAATAGATTATCGCCTGCCGCCCGCAAGGCTTTGGACATCCATTGCCCACATACCTCGTCCATATGTAGCAAGGACGATGATGTTATCTCGGGGATGGATAATTAAATCATTCACATATACTGAAGGGAGACTACCTCCGAGCACGTCCCAAGTTTGCCCTCCAGTTGTTGTAACAAATACACTGTTGTCTGTGCCGACATATAAAATATTTCTGTTTCTATAGTCTTCTCTCACAACATTAATTGGTCCAAGCGGGATTCCTTGTGCAATGCTTACCCAGGTTTCACCGTAATCGGTTGATTTCCAGAGATAGGGTGTAAAATCATCATCCTGTTTACCGGTCTGGGACATATACACCGTTGCTTCATCATACTGGGAAGCGACCAATCTTGAAACCCACTTTTGATAGGGGAGTCCTTTCATAATTTCTTTCCAGGTTTTACCACCGTCCTTTGTAACCTGAACTTTACCATCATCCGTTCCGATGTAAATAAGCCCGAACTTAAACGGTGATTCGGAGATTGTGAAGATCGTATGGTATGGAATATCGCCCATTTCGGAGGCGGTATTATACGTAAGATCGGGGCTGATACGCTCCCATGTGTCACCCTGGTGCATAGAATAGAATAAATACTGCATACCATGATAAATCATATTCGGATCGTGAGGAGAAATAATAAACGGTGCAACCCATTGTCCCCTCAGCGGAGGTTCTCCCTGAGAAATTCTCGGCATAATACTTTTACTTTCCCCTTCACCGCCTACTCCCTTGCTGTAGTCAGTTCTTGAGATGGAGCCATAAAACCCGGCGGAATAGAGAATGTTCGGATTTGTCGGGTCAATAGCATGGCTTGACCCTTCACCGCCGGATGCTCCCTGGAATTGAACAGCCTGAAATCGTGTTTCTTGAGGTTGCTGGGGTGTTGTTTGAATAACTCCTGCGCCACCGGCTCGACCGCCTGGAGATGCCCGTTGCTGCTGCGGGCGGGTAAACGTAACAACGCCTCTGTAGCTGCCATGATCCTGCACTGAGCCATATACTTTGAACGGTGTATCCATATCATAAGCAACATTATAAAACTGGCAGGCGTTGAGTTTATCTGAGAATCCTCTAAACGTTTTTCCGCCATCGTACGTTATGCCCAAACCCTGGTCGTTACCATTAATGATGTAATTTGAGTTATCAGGATCTATCCACATTGAGTGATGGTCGCCGCCGGGTGTCCGAAATGATTGCCAGGTTTTCCCCCCATCTTCAGAAACACGTGCACTGACCCCCATAACATAGACCTTATTATCGTTGTTCGGGTCAACACGAATCTGGCTGAAAACCCAGCCATACGTTGCGGAAAGACTTACGAGATCCTGTGCGTTATTCATCTGTGTCCACAATTCACCTTTATTATCAGAGCGATAGACGGTAGCTCCTTTGATTCTACCTGGAGTTTGTCTTCCATAAGCATCAGTGCCGCCCGTACCAGGAGAGATCTCATAATTATCAATATAAGCATATAAAACGTTCGGTTTTGTCAAACAGATATCAATGCCGATTCTACCGCGGAATTCAGGAGCAGGTAATCCTACAATAATTTGTTTCCAGGTATTTCCGCCGTCAGTCGTTTTATAAACACTGCTTTCTTTAAATCCTGGCTCAATTCGTGGGTCGTTCCATTTTCTTCGGATTCTTTGCCACGTTGTCGCATATAAAACGGCTGGATCCGTTGGGTCCATTACAAGGTCATTTGCACCCGTCTGGTCATTAATATAGAGTATCTTTTTCCACGTTTTACCACCGTCTGTGGTTTTGAAAATTCCACGGTCCTCATTGAACGTCCATTCGTGCCCGCCTGCGGCAACCCAGACGATGTCCGGGTTTTTCGGATGAATGACAATTCTTGCAATTGTTTGTGTACCAGCTAATCCCATATACTGCCATGTTTTTCCAGCATCCGACGATTTGTATACGCCTGCACCGGCATGTGAGCTCCGGAATATATTTGGTTCACCGGTTCCCACCCATACGATATTCTGATTTGACGGTGCAAGAGTAACATCTCCAATTGAAGCAGTCGGCTCCTGCTCGAATATCGGCGTCCAATTTAAGCCTTCATTCTCGGTTTTCCATACTCCCCCGGAAGATACTGCAATATAAATGGTGAAATTCTTGCCATGAGGAGTAACAACCGCAATATCCGTTACTCGTCCGCTCACATTTGTCGGACCAATAAAAGACCACCTCATATCCTTATACGGAGAGCGGTCCCTCATTGCAATCTGTTCATCGTACCATTTGAGCCGCTGGTCCGGCGATGGTGCATTTTGAATGATTTTCTGCGATGCTGTGGACGATTGGACATTGTATTGAATGGTTACTTGAGCATACAATAACGCTGAAAAACAGACAAGAGCCAGAACAATCAGCGCGTGTATGCACCAGTGTCTCTTTAATAAACTCATAACAAAACCTCCTTTGCTGAATTTATTATGTCATTGTGTAATTGAAATTGTGGTCCTTGTATATACCAAGCAAGTGAATGAAAAGCATATCGGAATAAGAAACTTCATTTTATTGTTAATTAAATTACTTTATTATAAGATATTATTTCTGAAATTGCAAGAGAAAAAGAGCTTAAAATTGTTATATAATCGGCAACCGATAAATCAAAGCTCTCAATGATTTTATTTTGATTTAGCACCAGCAATAAGTATATTTTCATTGATGACGGCACAGACAAGATGCTCAACGGACTTCAGAAGATGAAAGCGGTCAACATGTTTTTTTGCCACCTTCACAGATGGAAGCATCATCGGCGTCCGACAATTTCAGAGTCAGCTGATTCAGGATAACAGCAAGGAAAAACACGACAGCAGAATCCCCACGAGGGCAAACAGGAGAAGATGTACTGTTTTACCTTGGTGTTTACACAATTTATGTTATTTTTGGTTATGAGAGATTGCTTCGTCCCGTTCACCTATTCAGGCGGACTCGGGACGACGTGGCAATCTATTAATGCTAAAAAATTATAAATATGTAAACACGTAGACAAAATAATACAACTTATAAAATGAGACTTTTGAAAAAATCCACTAAAACGCAAACTATCCGCCTCTTTTTAAAGGGGCGGAGCGGTTACCAAAAAATGAGCTTAAAAATATTATATAATTGGTAGCCGCAGGCTTTTCCGCCGAAGGCGGATCTGTTTTCAGAAGCCTGCGTTAAATCAAAGATATCAAATATTATAAAAATTGAATTATTCCGAGGTTGATTAATATTTAAGCAAGAGGGTCATTCATTAAAATATTGAAAGGGAAATAGCAATGTTAAATAAGTTATTATTAAATAGAATTATTATAAATATATTTACATATATTTACATATTATTTATAATGGGATTTGTTTTATATGCTCAAGAAAAACAATCTTCATATAAATGTGTAAAATTTATTGGATATGATGACGTATTTAATAAAGAATATCTATATAAACCAAGTTTAATCAGGAAAAATCCAATATCAAATGAAGTAATAATAATGGATAGCGGCAATAGATGTCTTTATTTTTTTACAGAAGAGGGTAAGTATATTCGAAAAATAGGTGGAAAAGGCCAAGGTCCCAGAGAATTTTTAGGCTTGCATTATCTTGATATTAATAATAATGGGGATATATATACTTATGATATTAACAATCAACGTTTAACAATATTTTCAAAAGATGGTTTTTATTTAAGTTCTTTTAAATATATAGGCAGTGAAGAGACACATTTTACGGTAAGTCAGGAAGAAATATTATTTAATACTAATAGAGCGGTTTTTCCTAGAAATTACAGCGGTGTTGTAAAAATAGATGCGTGTATTTTTGTATATGATAAAAATGGTGAACTAATACGCGATATAGGTAAACCAAAAGATTACGGGGGAATGGGTTCAAATAATTTTTATGGAGTTGGCATTCCATTCAAAGATAAGGAACAAAACTATTATATATTTTTATATAGAGTTGGAATAGCAAGGAAATTCAACAATTTAGGAAAACTTATTAAAGAATCGGAGTTAGAGACAATTGAAACAATAAGAATGATAAGAAAACATAAGGATTATAATATAAGTGCCTGGATGTTTTTTGATGACGTTTTTTTTGACGGCACTTATTTTTATCTTTTAACTGATAATGGAGTATATGATAATAATACTAAGACTGCATATTTATATAGAATTGATAAGGAATTCAACATAGTTAATAAAGAGGTATTAAATAGTTATGTAGAGCTGGGAGCAACTCCTATGGTAGGAAGAAGACCTAGTTTTGTTATTTTGAATAGCGGCAACATATTAATGACTATATATACTCCTCCTCAAGTTGTAAAGTTTATAAAATAAGATAATAATGAGGGTATCTTTTATAAAATTTAAAAAAGAAAGAGAGACCCAGATTCATAAACAGCCGCCGACAAGCGAGTTCTACCCGGGGAGCTTGATACCCCGATTAATTCGGGATTTCGTATTTTTAAGCAACCTTTAAATAAAGGAAATAATCAATGAAAAAATTATCGTTGTTACTATTTATATTTCTTCTTATGACAACCATTCCTGTATATGCTCAAGAAGAAGTATCCATAGTTGTTGATAGTTGTAAAATTAAAGGAACTTTGGAAGTTCCAAAATCTAATAATCCAATTGAAGTCGCATTAATAATAGCTGGTTCCGGGCCAACTGATAGAGATGGTAATTCAAAATTATTACCCGGTAAAAATAATTCACTCAAATTATTAGCAGACTGTTTATTTAAAAATGGAATAGCATCTCTTCGATACGATAAAAGAGGCATCGGTGAAAGTGATAAAGTTAAAGAAGAAGAAATGACTTTTGATCAACTTGTAACTGATGCCGTAGAATGGGTTCATTTTCTACAAAAAGACAAACGGTTTTCAAAAATATTTATAATTGGACACAGTGAGGGTTCGTTAATAGGAATGATGGCGGCGGAACGAACTAATACAGATAAATTTGTCTCTTTGTGTGGTACCGGTCAACCAGCCTATTCCATTATTGAAGAACAATTGATTGGAAATAACTTACCACAAGAATTATTAAAAGAATGTCGAGTCATAATGGATAGCTTAAAACATGGGCAGACAGTTAAAAATGTTAATTTAGCTTTAGTTGCGCTTTTTAGGCAGAGCGTTCAACCGTATTTAATATCGTGGTTCAAATATGATCCGTGCGTTGAAATCTCTAAATTAAAAATTCCAATTTTGGTTGTCGGCGGAACAACGGACATACAAGTTGGCATAAAAGATGCGGAATTACTTTCAAGAGCAAATAAGGAATCAATAGTAGTAACGATTGCAAATATGAACCATATATTGAAGGAAGTTCTCAGTAAAGACATAAATGAACAAATACAAAGTTACGGGAATCCTGAGCTTAAATTATCGAATGAACTGGAAAGAAACATCCTGAAATTTTTTAAAGAATAGTCAGAAAAATTGCCTAACCAGTGCCGCACGTTGACCGCACTTTTTCCTGTGGTTTTTTCTTGATTTTTTGATGTTTATATTATAGAATATTATATCAAATTAATGTTGATATGCCACAAATATATTATATGAATAAGGTTCTTCTCAAAGATAATATGGTATAAAGGGAATTGTATTCGTCCTGTTTAGCATTACAATAATCCACTCTATTATCGTGGTGTTTCCAAACAGTTCCAGAACCGAATTATATGTCTGTGTGTGTTTCATCCGTATCCTTGTCTGTTTGAGCAGATTCTAAAAAATAATACCTGAAGCTGAGTATAAATATCACCACTGAAATTGCGAAAACCGGGAAAGAGATTTCTACTCCTTTTATTGGGTCTGTCTGAATCTCCGGATTCGTGTTTAAAGCGTAGAGCGATAATCCGTTGTTGGCGCAATGTATGATAACAGCCGGTACAATGCTGTTGCTCCGCCAGGAAATAATTCCAAGGATTACTGCTAACAGAAGAATCGGAATGATGCTGAACGGGTGCAGACCGGTAAATATCACTGCCGTCACGACAATCGCCCAGAAAGCTGGCACTTTATGTTCGAACGTCCGCTGAATAAATCCCCGAAATAACATTTCCTCAGCGAGGCCAGCAACAATTATTACTGCAGCAATGATAATGATACCATTGTAAAGGTTTGTTATTCTCAGTGATTCAAACAATCCCTGCTCAAATAACTGTTTCTGTTCAATAAATTTTTCCGGCAGTGGGACTAATTGAAGCAGGTTTTCAATATAATTGATTATTAAGATAAGTGCTACTCCTGAAATCACGGCAAACCGCATTTCCCGGCCTTTAACGGAGTGTAATCGAAATATCTCCGGTATTGAATATCCCTTTGTGGTAGTGAAGATAAGTGCCGGCACAACAAGGAGGGCTTCGGTAAGCAGAAATTCTGTTTCAATGGAATATTTCAGCGAAAGTATAATAAAGCTAACCGCCGCCAGTATCATTATACCGATGGTTGCAAGCAAAACGAGCGATAATTCCTTCAGCGTTGGAACGTTCGGTATATATTGTGTTGAAACAGGTATGTCGGTTTCAGGAAATTCCTGTTCAGGAAATTCCTGTCGTTGATTCGTGTTTTGGGATTCCATAGTATTCCAAGATAGTTTTTTTAGAAATATTCGATTGAGCGTTGCATTGCCACATTAATCAAAACTCTCTTTATAAGACAGCTGACAGACTACGGAAAACTCTATTTCAACAGTCTCATATAATCCGCAAAAGTGTGATTGCCGTCAAATAATTTCCTGAAATATCGTAGTTATTACTCACATTTTCCCCGAATCCGCCGATATTTAAGTAAGTATTCTTATTGAGATGGATTCGGGATTATGTGTGAACATACTGATTTAGTATATGTTGGGGAGCAGGAAGTGATAGATGCTCCTTCACTATCATTATATAATTGCATCCAATGCCGTACGACCATTGCGCTTCGATCCCACGTTGCTCATCAGCCATACGGTACCGGAAAAACAATAAGTGTTTCAAGCCGATATTATCCAGCCCCAGCCTGCCACTATTCAAAATAGAATCTAACAGTTTCTCCTTGTTTCTGACGGTCTGTGAGAAAATATAGTACCGTTGATTTGATTATTTTTCTTCGAGCGGGAGTTGTTTTCGTTGTACTCTATATTTAAATAAGATGAGAGAGCATACCGCCCCGATAACGTCTGCACTGAAGTCAAAAAAACTTGAAACCCTTCCCGGAACATAGATTTGGTAAAGCTCATCAACCGCACCGATGAATGCTATTATTCCGAATGTTAATATAAATGTGCGTCTTATGTCGGTAATGTGAGCACCAAAAAAGAATGCTCTATTTAATAAATACGCTAAAATGAAAAATTCTGCAAAATGAACTGCTTTATCAGTTTGGAATGGAAAGTGTATTATGTTGTTTGGGAAAAAGAATGTCGGAATCAAAAATATAATTAATAACCATACTCCTGCGGGAAGGTAATACTGAGTAATCGCTTTCATAATCTGCCTATTCTGAAATCATTGCTTTTTGTTATAGTATCGTCAGGGCTTGAGATAATAAAAGGGGCAATCCCTCTCTGTCTATGATTTTATTGCGACGGATTTTTTAAACAACTTCAAATTTATAGGTTTAAATGTACGTATAAATAGACCATAATGTCAAGTAAAGAAGATTTTCAAGCGGTACAATTTTTAGGACATCTCCTCGTTCCCAGTGTCCTCTCTGGGAACGAGATATTACGTGCCCAGACAGAGACTGGGCACGAGGGATTTTTAAGCGGTACAATTTTTAGGGCATTGAGATTGTTTTTTATCGTAAAATGAAAATTGTTTTTCCGTCTGAATTTATAAGGATACTGCCATTAATATCCGTGCGGAATATACGAATGCCGGCCGCAGTAAGCCGAGAGATTGTTTCAGGAGAAGGGTTACCGTACGTATTGTAACTGCCAACCGAGATAACCGCATATTCTGGGGAGACCAATTTCAAAAACTCTTCTCCGGTTGAATTTTTTGAGCCGTGATGTGCTACTTTCAATATCGTGCTGGTAAGGAATGTTCCGTATTTTTTAACAAGTTCTTGCTCGGTTGTGAAATTGACGTCTCCCGTGAAAAGAATCTTCGTTAAACCATAAACTGCCAATATCACAAGAGAATTTTCATTTTCCTTCAGTGAATCGGCGTTTTCTGCGGCGCCTGTTGACGGGGATAACACATACATTCGCCAGAACTGTGAATTTCCGATGGTGTCTCCGGTCCGTTTTACGGTTCGGTTAATGCCTCTTTTTCCTGCGGCAGTATATAATTCAGCAAGGTCGGTTCGTGCCGGTGATGGAATGCCTTCATAGAGGGTATCAACGTTTACTGTTTGAATAACGGAGTTGATACCGCCGTAGTGGTCGCGGTTCGGGTGAGAAATGATAACACCATTGAGACGGCGGATTCCAGCCCAGCGGAGATACGGGATAACATGTTTTATTCCAGCATCACCGCCATCCCCAAAGTCGCCGCCGTCTATGAGATACCGTGCGCCGTCCGGGAATGAAATCACCGCAGAGTCTCCCTGACCAACGTCAAGAAATGCTATTCGCAATTCAGGGTTTTCACGCTTATAGCAGTACGCCCCGGCAAGAAATACTATGCTCACTGCAATAAGTATTTTCACCTTGTGCTTGAGCGTAGTTGAGTATACTGCGGCTGTAATAATGATAAAAAGTAATAAAACAACAAGCCATTTCATTTCCGAATGCCCGATGGTGAGTACGAAACCGGGAATTTTGGCACAGTACCGATTCATCCAGAACATTCCGAGCACCAGTGCATCAAGCGTTTTCGCTATGGGCATACCTAAAATGGGGATTACTGTCCCTATGAGAAGCTCAAAAAATCCCAATCCTACAACAATGGATGATGCCGGCACAAAGAGAATATTTAACAACAGACCACCCGGGGAAATCCGATGGAAATAATATACTAAAATGAGCATCGTTCCCAGTGACGCACCGGCTGACCCAAATAAAAGCGAACCAATTGTTCTCAGCCACCATTTCAGCGAAAAATGCCGTGTCCCTCCTTTGAAGGTGAGCAGGAGCGGTTGAACATATTTATTGAAAAAATATATACCAAGAACCGCACCGAACGATAGCTGAAACCCAACGTCAAACAGGTCTTTTGGATTAATAATCAGCAGAAATAATCCGGTAATGCCAATGAGATTTAAGGCATCCCGTCTGAGTTGAAACATAATTCCGCTGTAATAAAAAATCAAAAAAATTCCGGCACGCATCACCGGCGGCTCAGCGCCGGTCATCAAGGTATACAGGATGACCCCAGCTATAACAAGAGGCGGCGCCAATCGTTTCGGAATAAATAACAATGAAAGCACAAATTCTGCGATAATGACAATAAAAACGACGTGCAATCCGGAAACGGCAAGGATGTGGAGCGTGCCGGTATCTTTAAAATCGCTCAGAATCTCATATTCTAAACTGCTTCGCTGGTTTAAGACAATCGCCCGCATAAATTCAAGCACCTGCCCGGAATGAAACCGCTCAAACGATTGCGAGGCAGTTCCAGTTAGCGGAACAACAACATCCCTCATCAGCCAGTTTCCATTTCTTGCATATTTAAATGAAACTTCTGAGCCGGCAGGTACTTTTAACTGTGCATAAATCCCGTTTCGCTCAAGAGAAGCCCGGTAATCCATTTCACCGGGATTTCTGCGGCTGTCAGGAAAAGCGAGGATGCCAGAGGCACTTATTTCGTCACCGTAGGTGTAAGAGGAATCAGCACGGGGAAGAGTAACAACAAGTTTTCCTTCAACAGGGCTGTACTGAACTCCCTGTGCAAAAATGCGTAATGGTTGTATTGTCAAGCGGGTTGTATTATTGATATATTCATCCCGGTCGGTTATCCAGCCATCAACTAATACAAGTGTGTCGTATATATTCAAGCTGGTTATGTGCGAGGAGGATTGGAATGGATTAAATGTAATCGTATATCGTACAAATCCTAATAGCATAACAAGGAATACTAATAAGAAATTTGTTAGAAAGTGTACCCGATTAAATATAAAAGAGGCGATTGCCAGTAAAAGAACAACTGAAAAAATGCTGGTGATGACCCATACAGATAAAGGGAAAAGTGAGGCGATGATAATCCCGAGCGAAAAACACAAGCAGGTGCGGAATCCGGGTCTGTTGGCAAGCATTGTCTGCGAATTAGAACGATAGTTTCACGATGATGAATTATCTTTGAAAAAATCAGTTTTCAGTCCCGAGTCCTCGGGATTTATGTGGCACCCTCAAACTTGTTTGTGGGTGTTTTCCCCTGCGTCCCAAGTCCTCCAGTCGTGCCTGAGGCAGATCCGCTTCTGGCGGAAGGCGGACTTGGGACGCAAGTAGCAATAAAAGCTCTACTTTTGGTTGCGTCAGGACTTCAGTCCTTGACGCATAGATAATACTTATATTCGGGAAAATACATCCTTTTTTGGCTTGATCGTAACTGATTAAGATGTTTGTTCTTAATATAGGCATCAATTCAATAAGCGTCAAGGACTGAAGTCCTGACGCTACGGAAAAAACAACATTGATTGTAGGGCATATAAACGATCCGCCTTTGGCGTATCAATTGCAGTAATTTATTGGTGGCATTGCCACCCTACAAACTGTCTTTAGTCCAGTTTAAGACAAAAGTAAACGAATTACATTAAAAAGAACCTATACATCCGCAATACTGTAATGCGTGGGGATTGCGGATACCCCAAACCGTGTCAGTTGCAGCAAATAACTATGCAGTTTTTTGAATCAATTTTTTGTCAAGCTCAAGTTCATAGGATAGGATTGTATTTATATTCATCTTTTTCGAAGCGTTAAGAATTTCTATGCCGACTATTTTATTTTCGGATGTAGTGTCTAAATTAACTCCTTCAGAAATCTCAGTAACTCCATCCGGTTTTTGATTGCCAAATTTTATATAAACGGCATCAACTTCATTATCATAATAAACTCTCATTTTTAAATCCTTTCTTTATAGGATAATTTGTTATCACCGTTGCCAAATCCTTTTTAACGGAGACGATGATTTTCAAAGAATAGTTAAATCCAGCAACATCTTTTATTATATCCTGTTTGCCATTGCGCAAATTTTCACCGGCTATAATATTCTTTATCAAAGATAAAGGTATCTTATAGAGTCTTGCTCTTCTTTTCGCATGCCGTGAAAAAATTATTTCCACCAAAAACACCTTTTTGAATTATGACTGTTTTGCATTATTACACTGAATATGGTTTATATTCAAAACTTTCAGACACCAAACTTGCTATATGATACCTTAATAACTGTAATTTAATATACCACTGTCTATACAGCAAGTCAAGGGCAATTATTTTCCATTTCTTCCCAAACGCTTATAGAACGTATAGGGAAACGTACCCATAGAAGCTTTAAACTGCATAATCGTCCGAATGGACTCCTATGTAGGACTCCTTTGGAGAAGGCTTACAAGAAATTATCGGCGGGTGAAAAACAACATTGATTGTAGGGCGAATCAACGATCCGCCTTTGGCGTATCAATCGCTGTAATTTATTGGCGGGTCATTGACCCACCCTACAAACTGAAAATAGCTAAATTAGTATTGTGTCTACGAATTTTGTGTAATACATATCTTGAGTTTTTGAACAACCACAATTGATGGCATCACTCGGTATAACTAACGACAGGCTAACGAAAAGGTCACCGGGAGCCGGATTTATCGGCGATCCGGTGTACCGCTTGGTTCGGACCAGCCTCCTTTAGCTAAGTCTTGGCGTACCGGAATTCCCATTCAGCCCAGTATCGTTCCTTCGTAAAGAACTCCTCATCCAAGAGCAAATCGGCGGATACATCAAAGACCCTGGATTGGCAGGACAGATCGAACCAAAGACCCCAATAGTTGTAATAGGCGGCAGGGACGACTGGAACGATGGTCTCGTCGACGTCAAGCAGGACACGAAATCTAATCAGTCTATCCTCTAAAGTGTCCTCAAGGACGGGGACATGAATCTCGTAAGGCCCTTCCCCAGAGCGTAGGACTGTCTTAGAGTAATGTTTCGCTACGGCTTCAAGTATACCCTTGAGGTTGTCAAATATGCCATCCTCACATATATTGTATATTATGAGGATTGAGTCGCGAAATACTATTCGAAGCTCTCTGATTATAACGCCGTGTTCTTTGTTTTTCTCCTTCAGTTTCCGATAGGCTGAAATCAAAGGTCGTATAATCAGAGAATTTGCTCCATGCTTCAATACATCAAATGCCACACCACTTATGAGCCAACTGGCAGCGTCAGCCATAGATATGTTTGAAATAAGTTCTATGACTAGCTCGTAAAATCCGCCACCACAAGCATCACTTCGCCTCCCATGCACGGCCGCTACATAGTTGTCCTCCAACTCTTTCCGAAACTCCTCTATGTCCTTCAGGTCAATCATTGAAGCCGGCCCATCGGGGAGTGCCCAGTATGTTACCTTGACTGAAGTGCTCGTGTCCACGCCATCCTCCATTTATTGGTCGAACTTTTGTTTATATGGTTTCCAGATAAACCCGCTTTGGAGTTTCGCTTCCAAATAACACTCCACACGCAATTCCGCTTAAGCCCTTTTTCTTCAATGGGTTAGAGTCATACTTGCGATATCTCGGTGTATTATATGGTTTTCCGCATAATACGCATCGCATCATTCCTAACAAGTTTTTCTCCGCAGGAGTCCAGCGGATAGCGGCTAAAGAAATGAGCTTCCGGAGATTTTGGTTAGTATACAATTTATCTTACTTCTTGTCAAGTGTTTTTTAAAGTTGCCTATCTCCTGTTGTTATTTATTCGAAAATGCTTTTAAAAACTCATCCCTCGGAATACCTGCTTGTGTGATAACTGCCCGCAGGGTGCCGCTCTTGATTACGTTTTGATTCGGCAAAACTAACGGCGTTACTGTGTCGTCAGTGTTTTTTCGTTCCATAATAATATGATTCGCTTCCCTTACCACAACAAACCCGAGCCTGCCGAATGCTTTGAGAACATCATTTTTAGGTGCATCAACCGGAAATTTCATACTGTGATTTTTGCCTCGGCAATATATGCTTCTAATGTAGGACTATCCGCTTCGATATGCTCAAGAAACGTTTCTTTCCCATAATGCTGGATAAAAAACCGGATCGCACTTTCGGTATCGTTGAGCGCCTCGGCATACGTATCTCCTTGTCCCACAATTGCGCCGCGGGTAAATCCCAAGGGATATCCGACATATCCATCCTTATGGCGCTCGATAACAATCTTTATATTGTGCATTTTATTCTCCTGGGGATTATTGGGGCAACAACACTCATTTTGCTGTTTTATATTTTTACCCTATGATAATTTCAGTCAAGTTGTTCACTCCAATACGATAAAATAATTCTCCGTCATTTTCTGTAAGAGTCGCTGTGTCAGTGCCGTAACAATATTGCCGGTTCCGGTTTTCGGCAATATATATGCTTCCATAGTTATTTTAATATAGAGTTTATTTTACTTCTTGTCAATTATTTTTTTATAGTACACTTGGGAGTCCCGAATCCGCCGTTATTGTGGCGGACGGGACGAAGCAATCTCACTCCTTGAAATCTCTGGTTTAATCGTTTAAAATAGTTCTTTTTCAAATTTTATATCTTTTCCGCCCCGAGTATCACCGAGTACTCCCGAGTACTCGGGATTTCTCGGGACTCGGGGATCTGTTTTCAGACGTATATTAATGAGTGATATAGTAAGTTGATGGTAAGCGAACGGGATGTACAATGACAAAAAACCTATTTTTTCAAAGGTCTCTATTAATAAGTTTCTTTTCAAAGAGCATATGGTATAATTTACCTGAATTCGAAAGAAAAATTGATTTTTTCAACATTACTATTATAATAATTCAAAGAGTTTTTTTATTTTTTCCCGGTTTGTTTTATCCTGAAGTGCAGTGCAGAAAGTATCAAGCTCCTCTATTGTTTTTATGGTCATTGCTGTGGTGATTCCCTCACCTTCAAAATGCTCAGGCGGTGAAAATGTTCCTGCGGGTATATTGGTGAGTGATGCGGCAACATAGGAAAATTTCTTATACTGCTCTGTTAATCGGGGATACCGTTGTGCCGTCAGCCATTCTACTATTTGAGCCTGTTTTTGAGAAAGAGTTGTTTTCGTGTTGTTGAAAATAGCAGAAGCGGTCGGATGTTCAAATACTGCGGTTACCGTTACTGCAGAGCGTTTTATAATTTCAAATACCAGTTCAATGAATTGTTTAAATTTCCCGCCGTGAATCTGGAGAGATACAATATAGTTGAAGAGTGCTGTCCGGTCAGAAGAGGAAAACCGGGTAAGCAAATATCCCGATTGGGCTGGAATATTCCACTGGAGGATATATAATTTTACAGGGTCTTCTAATGAATAAAGCTGGTGAAATATTTCCACAGTGAATTGGTGAGCAGGCAATCCGAGTGCAATTAAATAGTCAGTAATGGTTTTGTTGCTGTTTTGAGGGGAAGCCGCTCCGAATAGTCTCAAAGCATTGGTAATTACTCCTGCACATTCAATACTGTTGAGCCGCCGCGATGATACGTTATCCGAAAACGCATAGTCAAAGATATCATTATCGGTTTTAAAGGCATCCGGTATAATTCGTACCGGTATGGTTTCCCATCCCAACTGCTTGCAGGCATAAAATCGTTTTGCCCCGCAAATAATTCTATGAGAACCGCTGGTATCCGGAGTAACAATAACCGGGTTAATGATGCCAACACATTGTATGGAAGTGATGAGTTTTTCTCCGTTTGGCGGAAATGAAAATACTGAAGTTATTTCAGGGATAATTACCTTTGAAATAGGGACTTGTTCGTATATTGGTTTCAGTTTTGATTGCATATCCGTTGCCATTTAAATAACCTTTTGAAGTTAGAATGCGTCTTTAATATGATTGATTTCAGACGGTTGATTTTTATTCTCCGGCTGGAGGATAACACTGATAATGTCAAACCGGCAGTATGCATCAGTTTGCTGTGTTTTCATCAGATACATCTGAGCTATTTTGCCGATTTGTTCTTGTTTCGCACGATTAACACGAATTTCCGGTGGAAATTCGGACAGACGGGTATTTGTTTTTACTTCAATAAAAACAATGTATTCTCCATCACGGGCTATAATATCTATTTCACCTTTAAGGGCTCGGTAATTCTCTTCCAGGATTTTCATTCCCTGTTTTTTTATGTATGAGCGGGCGATTTTTTCACCCTGACTGCCAACAATTTTTTTGGGTAGTTTCAGCATAGTACTATTACCTCTTTATGCGAAATGGAGGGGCATATTTTGTTGGTTCAGGTTTGTGGTAGAGCCATACAGCTCTCCGGGATAACCCGGACCAGACAGTTTCGTTTAAGTTTCTCACTTGAACACAATAGTATAACAATTTGTTTGATTTATCCCGCAAAGCGGTGTGGCTTATGCCATAAAATCGAACGAAACGAGTTAGTTCAATTTACAAAATTGAACCAATAACGGGAAGACGGTAACTTATTGCTTCCACAATTCCATCTGCGGCCCGATAATGCGTTTGCAGAAGGTAACTCTGTGGAGCGGTGATAAACCGAATACGAACAGTGAATCCCGATGAGATTTTGAGCCGTACCCCTTATTCTGTTTAAATCCATAGTGCGGGTATAAGGAATCATATTCTGTCATAATTCTATCACGGGTAACTTTTGCAATAATAGAGGCGGCGGCAATCGAATATACCCGTGCATCACCTTTGATTATCGGGGTACACGGGCAGTTCAAAATAGGAATTTGTTTGCCATCTATAAGGACATAGTCAGGAGCACATGATAAATTATTAAGTGCAATTTGCATCGCTTTCAATGTTGCTTGAAGAATGTTAATCCGGTCTATTTCCGTATGCTCCACGATGCCGATGCCGACGGTACGTGCAGATTCTGTGATGTGCACAAATAATGTTTCCCGTGTTTTCGGCGAGAGCTTCTTGGAGTCGTCTACACCGTCAATTTTGGTATGGTCAGGGTCGAATATTACCGCCGCGGCAACCACCGGACCGGCAAGCGAACCGCGTCCCGCTTCGTCTACGCCGGCTACCAGACGAAAATTCCGCTCCCACAATGCTTGCTCAAATGCTTCCATAGTATAAAATCGCAATAGAAGGATTAACACCTATATATTAATTTCGCACAACGTATTAATAATAATTTGTCTGAAACGATGTATGTCTATTCTTCTTGATGGTCTTTTTGATTCTCAATATGACCTAAAATATCTTGGAATGCATACGGGAGAAAATCAATCAAATCACCTGCCATAAGGCTGATTTCACCGAACTCTTCTTTTGCTAAATCACCGGAGTATCCGTGAATATAAGCGCCGCTGACAGCCGCCTCCGTGAGGTTCATTCCCTGCCCGATTAACGCAGTGATAATTCCGGTCAAAACATCACCGGCGCCGGCAGTTGCCATTCCCGAATTGCCTGTCGGATTGATGAATACCTCCCCGGATTTTCCACATACCAACGTCGGATTCCCTTTTAAGAGAATCGTTGTGCGGTATTTTTGGGCAAAATTCCGCACTGATTCGATGCGGTCGGCGGTAAAATACTCCCGTTCTTTCTCTGTTAAAAAGCGGGAAAACTCTCCGTCATGGGGAGTAATCACGGTGTTATAATTCAGTTTTTTCAGAATGTTCGGTTTTTGAGCAAGAGCAAACAGCCCGTCTGCGTCAATGACAATAGGCAGGTCGGTATGTTCGATGAGCGAATGGACAAGCTTGATGGTTTGTTTGTTTCGTCCTAATCCGGGACCGATTGCCAGTACATCTGCCCAGTCCAATGCATTAAGGATGGGTTTTTCAGCATCCAATCCAAGGGAGCCATCTTCAGTTTCCGGCAGTGGAAGCGTCATTGTCTCTGTTAATTTTACTTCTACTATTGGATTTAAGCTGCGCGAGATGCCGAGAAGTATCATTCCCGCACCTGACCGAAATGCCGCAGTGGCAGTCATTGACGGGGCTCCTGTTAATCCCGGTGACCCGCCGATGATGAGCACCCTGCCGCAGTTGGTTTTATTACAGAACGGCAGTCTCTCCGGTAAAAACCCGCATATATCAGCTTGTTCAATAAGGAATGTTTTTACTTTTTCGGGAGTGATAGCAGTTTCGGGGAAACCAATGTCCGCTATCTGGACCTGGCCGGCGTTCAGTTTCCCCGGATGGAGGAGCAATCCCCGTTTAAGGAGCCCCATCGTAATGGTTACATTGGCGCTGACGCAGTCGCCGGAATAATTTCCTGTATCAGCATTAACTCCGGAGGGCAGGTCTACGGCAACGACAGTTCCGCTCATCTCGTTGATTTTTTTAATGATGTCTCGGTTGAGGCCGGTAACCTCTCCGCGGATACCGGTACCAAGGAGGGCGTCAACGATAATGTCCGCACTCTCTGAAATCTGTTTTAGCTGAGCAGGCGATGTAATATATGTTATCGGAACGTTTATATTTTTGGCGATGGAATAATTCTGTGCGGTCAGTCCCTGGAGTTCATCAGGATGAGCACATATATACACGGATACGCCGACACCGCGGCGGTGCAGTTCACGCGCTACCACCAGCCCGTCGCCGCCGTTATTCCCTTTTCCGCAGAAAATCGCGGCGGTGCTGATACAGGTATCCTCAATCAGTGATAAGCATTTATCTGCTACAACCAGCCCCGCCCGTTCCATCAGGGTGGAGGCAGGAATCCCGATTTTTTCAATCGCCCGTGAATCAATGCGGCGCATTTCTTCAGCAGTTACAACCCATTTCATTGCATCACCTCACGTTAAGTATTCCTGGGTGATTTCAATGTAGCATATACCATAAAAAATGTCAAGGTGAAATATTTAAATAACCCCGTTTTGCGAAATTATGAAATCCTTGATTTAATATGTTTTTTGAAATTGGCATTCGTAGAGACGTAGAATACTACCGCTTCCCGAACCGGATACTATACATAACCATAACTATTTTTAAAGAACAATATGTCCAATTTCAACGTAAACATTTCATTAGGTAAAATTGATTCGTACCTGTCTTTCCCTTGAATACTCGGGGGAACAACAGGGATTGAATAATTGGGAATAATATCAAATTAATGTTGATATGCAACAAATATATTATATGAATAAGTTTCTTTTCAAAAAGAATATGATATTATTTATTGAGCGATGCATACTACTATGGGTATAAATAAGCATTTTTAGAAACAAGGAGTTTAGATTATCCGAGTTATCTGTGTTAATCGGTGGTTAATTCAAAATATGAACAAGTGTTTTTAAAGCAGGAGGTCGGGATGAATATACGGATTGAAAAGTTACGCCGAACGAGCTGAAACCAAAGCCGGAAAAAGGAATCCCGTTAGGATTCGGGAAATATTTTACGGATTATATGTTTATAATGGACTATGAAGAAGGGAAGAGTTGGTTTAATCCGCGGATAAAGAAATTTGAGGATTTGCCGTTGTCGCCGGCGGCGAAAGTTCTGCATTACGGTCAGGAGATTTT
>Ga0315291_10000420_pt1 | contig 55790 bp, 35 predicted proteins | sample YL17G12_20_MG_FD_203070 | JGI IMG/M metagenome (GOLD analysis project Ga0315291, IMG submission 203070) | Sediment microbial communities from Yellowstone Lake, YNP, Wyoming, USA - YL17G12_20 | ecosystem: Environmental > Aquatic > Freshwater > Lake > Sediment | place: USA: Wyoming | collected... | reverse complement strand
ATCGATAGTCATAGCTATATAAATGAAATCGACAAGCGTGGTCGGATGAAAAGCAGTTACTACTGGTGGAAACCTATGATCTCATGCCTTAACCGAAGCCCCATGTAGATCACCGTGGTCTTGTTGTCTGGCCCAAGAATCTCATCGCTAAAATTTAACATCCCTTCGTCGAGAAGAAGCTCCACTCCAAAGAATGTCAAAGGTTCGGTGCCGTTGTATTCCACGGAAATCTTAATGGCCAAACTGTCCTGCTCGAGAGGATTTGGGTTTGAGAACTCTATATCCTTGATGAGTAGGTCCGGGCCAAAGGGCCCAAGCCGCTTCATGTAGATATTGATTCCACCAGCGGGGTCTTCCCAGGAAAGGCGGTCGCTGGAATAGGCGACATAGCTGCCCAAAGAAGCCCGAGTGATAACAAAACTGGAAAACGGCGGACCAAGTTCGGTGTAGCCATAATCGGTCAGGTTGACGCCTTGAACGATATCGAGGGACGGCGGGCTGATTCCATTTGAAAAGCCGTCGACAATATAGTACGGATAATTCGAGTCGGTATGGTCATCAATAACCCCGTATCCGAAAAGATGGGTCGAGCCACGAGGATCCGATTTGACGGATAGCGGCGTTCGCGGATCAAAGTGGGGTTGCACATTCCCCCAGAAGACAGGATAGTACGGCCCGGAAGAGGTTCCGTTATAATCAATCCAGAAATAGTGAATGTCTGAGTTTTCATTTTGGATGACGGAAGCGCCTTGATAATCATCACTTGCAATAATCGTAAACGCTGCTGGTCTGTTGTTCCACCACCCAAGTTGTGTTCTCGCCCTTTCAGTGCCGTTTTCATCAAGCCGACAATATGTGAGGCCGCCGCTCTCGTTTCGCCAGACCAGATGGACTTGATCCCATTTGTCCACGGCCACCCCGACCTCTGTCTGGTTCTTCGCCAGTAGCCGCGAAAAGAGCTTCGCCCCGGTGGAGTTTGTCTTGACATACCAGACATCGGGCTCGCCATTCCACTCCAAGTTCCCGGCGTAAGCGAAATGTATGTTCCCCGCCGAGTCAAAGGCGTAGAGCGGGTTCCCGTAATAGAGCCTGTCCACTGCGAAAATGGGAAGCCAGCAATCCCGCCTCGATTTGAGGTCCGGCGAGAAGCGGAGCATCCCCAGGCTCTCGTCGTGGCCCGTCTGACCGCTGGGATGGTTCTCGGTCTCGTTCCAGAAAAGGACGAGCTCGCCATCGTTGAAATCGAGCCGGGGAGCAAGAGGCCGGCTGGAAAGGTATATCGGCGGCTGCGCATCGATGTGATCGACAAGCACGGTGTCGTTGACGAGAACCTCGCCCGAGGGCGCAAATGACTTGTACCGTATGCCGGTCCTGTCGGTCCCGTCCTGCCAGGCCAGGTGGATGTTCCCGGGGCCGTCGACATAGATCGACGGGTCCCAGGAGGAGTTCGTCGAGTTGGTGAGCTGGATTGGCCCGGACCAGGACGAGCGCGCCGACGGCGCCGCCGCTTCCGGCCCGGCCGTTGCCTGCGGCGCAGGTGGTGCAATGAAGAAGAGAACTATCAGAAGCGGTAGCAGCCAGTTTCGGGGCACGCATCAATAGTTGGATTGCCGATATATAGATTTTGTCGGTCAGCAATCGAAAACCGGCCCTGTCTCATACCGATTCCGTTGTACTTGGGGAAAAGGCCCGAAACCCAGGGCTAGAAAAACAACCGGACGATATAGCTCCAGGCAAAAGCGCCGAGGAAAGCCCCCAACAGGCACACGCCCACGGACACCCTCAAAATCGCGACCGTCGAGTTGATGGCCGTCGTAAGCCGCGCCGTGTTCCCGTGGCCGAACACGCGTAGTTGGACCTTGGCGGAACCGACGCCGACATCCACATCCTCCAAGTCGGCCAGCGCCCTTTGCAGCGTCTCTTTGGCCTTCAGCGCCAGTGAGTTCTGCGCGTATTTGGCCCCGACGGGATTGTAGCCGCCCATCGTGGCGTGGACGACATGGTTGTCGGTCGTGAAGACCTCCGCCTCGTCGACCATTCCCTTGATACCGTCGAGCACCAGCTCCCTCAGGCCCTTGACCATGTTGTTGCCGTCGAACAGGATGAAGGCCGCTTTCTTTCCTTCGGCCTCGAGCACCGCCACCTGGATGCCCTGCTCGCCCAATCCGTCCCTCTCCTTGAGGAAGCCGCCGGTCGAGGCGAATCCGGCGCGCAATGTCCCGGCCGGCTTCGGCGTTGAACCTGCTGCCTCCTCGGCGATCCTCAAAAGTTCCTCGGCCTCAGGGCTCCCGGAATGGACCGCCCCGCCGCCGCGCTCGAGGCAGTTGTGAGCGTCGATGAACAGCGGGTGCGCAAAGCCGTGCTTCCGAAACGAGTGCTGGACCAGGTGCCCGACGGCATGATCGACATCGTCCGTCGGGTCCGGCGCCGAGGTGTGCATCGCCAGCACGGATTTTCCCAGCGGCTGGACGCAGAGCGCCACCTTCTCCCCCTTCACCCGGCGGAAGGCCCCGGCCTCTTTCGAATAGGCGATTTCGCCGATAGCGGTCTTTGCGGCTGCGGCCAGTTTCGCCACTTCGCCGTCAGAGGCCGGGTTCTGGTCGTGAGTGGCCGGGCCGTGGAAGACCATCAGGTTATCGGCCGAAAGCTCCTTTTTCAGCTTGGCCGGAAGGTCGCTCCCGCCCAGCGTCCCGAACGGGCCCGGATGGACCGTCGGCACAAGCCATAGGCCTTTCAGTTTGCCGCCGGAGCGAAATCCCACCACTCCGATTTCGGCCTTGAAAGGGACCGAAAATGTATGAAAGAATTTCTCCATGCCCTCTTTCCCGGATTCGCCGCCCTCCGTCCAGTGGGCCAGCATGTTCTTGACGAGCTCCATGCCGCTGGCGCCGAAGTTGCGCCTAAGCGGCGATTCGGCCATCTTCTTGAACGCGTGGGCGGACAGCAGGAATATACCAAAGAAACCGGTGGCCAGAAGGAGTTCGCGAAGGCCGAATGGCGGCAGCAGGAGGGCCGCCGCCCATACCCCAAGGCCCGGCATTATGAGGGAGGCCGGGAGGCTCCGGGCATGGCTCGTGCTTGACGTGGTGAGCAACACGAGTTGCCACAGCCACAGTACCAGCGCCCACGAGAAAAGCAGGATGTCCGACAGGCGTCCGCCAAAATAGGGCCCGATGAGCAGGCGCCATACCAGGACCATCGGGAACATTATCAGAAGCGATATGAGAGCCAGAAGCGTGCTCCGGCGCAGGTAGAGGGTACCGCCCAGGCCGCGGGCCATGGGCACCGCGAACAGCGCGGCGTCCGCTGCCGGTATGAAGAACAGTCCGGCCGACAATGCCAGCCAGCGCTGCCAATCGAAAACGGAGGTGACCAGCGCGCCCAGAATTAGCGACAGTACGAACAGCACCGGGAACGTCTTCCACGGTTTCGGAGAAGTAAAGACATAATCAACCACGCGGGTGGCCTGCACCACGCCCTGCTCCGTCGTCGGTGCGGCCGCCTGCCCCGCCCCTGCCCGCTGCCCGCCGTACGCTGTACGCTCGTCCGCGTCAGCGCCCAGCCGGCCTCACCCCTTCCTCACGGCGCTGACTATCTTGGCGAGCAGTTCGCCCCGGCCCTTGCTGAACTCGGCCACCGTGCCCGTGACGACGATATCTGCCCCGGCGCGCACGACCTCGCGCGCTGCCTCCGGCGAAGTTATCCCGCCGCCCACGATGACCGGGATGCCCACGCTCTTCTTGACTGCCCAGATGGTCCCGGCCGGAAGGGGCTCCGGCGCCCCCGAGCCCGATTCGAGGTACACGCAGGCCATGCCGAAGAGCTCTGCCGTCAACGAGTACTCGACGGCGCGCTGCAGGTCCGTCCGGCCCACGAGCTCGGCGTGGCCGACCTCGCCGACGCGCATGCCGGGCTCGAAGACTATGTAGCCCATGGGAATGGCCTCGAGCTTGAATTTCCGCACGAATGGGGCGCCCCGCCTCTGTTCCTCGATGAGGAAGCGCCTGTCCCGGGAGTTAAGGAGGCTCATGAAGAAGAGCGCGTGGGCGTGCTTCGAAAGGCAGGCCGCTCCCGCCGGGAAGAGTATCGTCGGCAGGGGGCATCTCTTCCTTATCTGGACCACCGTGGCGTCCGTTATCCTCGGGTCGACGCCGGTGGAGCCGCCGACCATTATTCCGTCGCTTCCGGCCTTGAAGAACGAGGCGGCCATGTCCCCGGCTTCCTCCGGGCCCTGCTTGTCCGGGTCGATAAGACCCAGGTGGGCCGACCGCCGCTTCAGCGTCGCGGTTATCGTCTTCCAGACTTCTCCCCGCTTCATCATCGCACCGTCAGCGCTCCCAGCAGGAAGGCCACGAGGGCCAGCAGCATGGCGAGCTTGGCCGCCCTAGAGGCCCTGCCGGGATTTTGAAATACAACCCAGACAGAATATATAAACATTGCATCGGCCGCAAGCACGGCCGGAAGGTACCATTCCGCCCGGAAGACTGCCAGCGGGAACACGGGCAGGGGCGACAGCGCCACCGCCAGCGCTATCCAGATGCCGGCTATACGTCCGGCCGGTATCGGGCCCACCAGGCGCGGGAGGGTCCGCCGGTCGCGGTCGCCCTCGACATCCTCGATGCCCTTGATGATCTCCCGCCCAACCGACGAGAGGAATGCCAGGAGCGCCAAAACGAGCACGGGTGCGGGAAACAGCGGCGGACCGGAGGCGGGGACCGCAGCCGCGCCGCCAAACAAAAAGAGCGACGCGGTGAGCCAGCTAACAGTGATGTTCCCGGAAAAGCCCCGCGCCTTCAACCTCATCTCGTATGCCGCAAGCAGCAGGCTGTTGAGCGCGGCGATGCCCAGGGTCAGCCCGTTCAGCCGCGGGAAGCCGATGAAAAGGGCCAAAAGCATCCCTGCCGCAAACAGCATGACCGAGAACTTGCGGGCCGATTCCGGCCGGACCCTCCTGGACGGTATCGGCCGCTTCGGGTGGTTGACCCGGTCGGTGAACCTGTCGTAGTAATCGTTGAGGGCGTTGCCGGCGCCCGTATAGAGGAATGCGACCAGCATCGCCACTCCCACGCTCCACAGGTTTTCCGATCGAAGCAGGGGCAGCCCGGCGGCCACCAGCGCCCCGACTGCGACGGCCACCCCTCCCATCACGGAGTTGAGCGGCCTCAGAAGTTCGAAACGAGGTTCCATTCCCTGGGGCATGGGGCTCCCCTTCTTTAAATTTTAACACGGCGGCCGAGGCCAAAACATTAAATAAGTCCATAATCATATCTGTCGGACAAGCGGAGGACAAAAGAGGCCTACTCGACCTCCGTAAGCATCCCGAAGGGCGAACAATGCCAAACCGCACCGAAAAGATCACAATAAGGCTGCCGTCGAGGTTCGTCGAGGCTCTCGACCTGCTGGTGGGCGTCGACGACTTCCCCTCCAGGTCGGAGGCCATACGCGCGGCCGTGCGGGACCTGGTCTACACCCGCTCGGGCCTGGTCATCGGGAAGGCCAAGAAGCTTGGCCAGCTCCAGCGGGATGTCGCCCGGCTCAAAAATATCGAGATCAAGTACCTCAACAAATGACCCGATTCCCGATCGCTCCTTTCCCCTTTTTTTTTGTATTGGCCGAGTGTGAACACTCTTCGTTCAAGGACCAGGGAGGTACGGGTTGTGGCCGATATAACGGAGAACGAGCTGCCGGGGATAGGCAAGAAATTCACGCTGGAGACCGTGGATGGCGGAACGGTCACGGTCATCGTCCACCTGACGGGCAGGCGGGACGTCTACCACTCGGTCGACGAAGAGGCCAAACCGACATTTTTCGCCCTCACTGACGAGGAGGCGCGGCGGCTGAGCGCGGTGCTGGGCGACACCTTCTACAAGCCCACCCCGATGGACATGCTGCGCTCGGCGCTGCCGGCCGGCGGCGGCATAGAGCTGGTGCAGATAAACGAGGGCTCCCCGGCGGCCGGCCACACCCTCGGGGAGCTCGATATCCGGCGAAAGACCGGGGCGACGGTGCTGGGCATAAAGCGCGGTGAGGACACCATCCCCAACCCGCCGGCATCGGCGAAACTGCTCAAGGACGACTTCCTGATAGTGATGGGCGGGGCCGAGGAGCTCCGCAAGCTCGGAAGGCTGGTAAAGAAGGGCTGAGGAGAGCGGAAAATTGGCCTCCTTCTTCCTCGAGATCGGCATAATAATCTTCCTGGCCTTCATCGGGGCCTACCTCGCCGGGCGGGCCCGGCTGTCGGCGATAGTGGGCTACATCGTCGTCGGAATACTCATAGGCCCGTACATGACCTTCCACGTGTTCGGGCTGGACTACCACGGATTGATAACCAACACCGATTTCGTGAAGCAGATATCCCGGCTGGGCCTGATGTTCCTTCTGTTCTTCACCGGACTGGGGTTCTCGGCCACGGCCCTCAAGTCCACCTGGAAGCCGGCGATAATCCTTGCGGTATCCGATGTGATGATAAACCTGTACGTCGGGTTCATAATCGGCTCGCTCTTCGGCTGGCCGCTCCCGGACACGCTGTTTCTGGCGGCCATCATCGGCATGAGCTCGGTGGCCGTGGCGGCGAAATCGGCCGAGGAGGGCAAGCAGCTCTACCGGAAGGAGTACAACTACCTTTTCAGCACCATGATAGTCGAGGACTTCATCTCCATAGTTCTGCTCACCTTTGCCAGCGCCTTCGTGCTCGGCAACATACTTCGGCCGGAGCAGGTCCTCAACATGGGCGTCGGCGTGGTCATCATCTACGCGTTCTTCTTCGTGCTGGCGCTCTACATAGCGCCCAAGGCGTTCCACTACTTCGAGAGGATACAGGGCAACGAGCTCTTCGTGCTCTTTGCGCTCAGCGTCGTGTTCCTGTCCTCGGCCTTTGCGGACTTTTTGGGCATCCCGCCCGCCATCGGCGCGTTCCTCGTCGGAATGGCCTTTGCCGAGACGAGCCTCAAGGACAAGCTCGAAAAGCAGATGTTGTCGATGAAGGACGCCTTCGTGGCCATTTTCTTCGTGACATTCGGGATGCTCGTCAACCCGGGCATGTTCTGGGACATCATCCCGATGGTGGCTCTCGCGGTGCCCCTGGTCATAATGAACGAGGTCTTCATCCTCGGGGCGCTCGCCTACCTGGTAGGGTTCACGCGCCGGGCCGCCATCTCCATCGGCGCCGGCTTCCTCGGGCGCGGCGAGGACGCGGTGCTCTTCGCCTCGGTCGGCGCCGGGCTGCAGCACCCGGACACGGGCAAGCCCTTACTCGGCCGCGCCAGCGAGATAGGCCCTTTCACCGGGATATTCTGCTTTGCAATGAGCATCATCACGCCGCTCATGATGAGGGTATCCGGCAAAGTGGCGGACGCAACCGGCAGGGTGCTGCCCGATTCCGTGAAGTTCGGGGGGAACCTGGTCTCCCGCGTCCTCAAGGGGACAATAATGGCCTCGGGATTTGCGCCCAACGGCTCGGAGAAGCGCCTGCTTGTCACACTGCTCGCTTTTGGGGCCTCCATCTGCGTCACGCTGGTGACCCCCGGCCAGGTCCACGTTCTGGCGGCCGCGTTCAGCCTGGCCCTGCTGCTGCTGATATGGTGGGGCGTCTCGGCCTACATGGCCCCGCGGGCGGAGGCCATCGACCTCCAGGACCTGGACGTCCTCCGGCCGGACCAGGCGGCGGTGCGGAATTTCGTGACGGGCGTGCTCATGCTGCTCCTCTCCATGATGTTCGTGACGGCGACCGTGTGGAGGTACAGCTGGCAGCTGGTGCTCATAATCAACGTCGTGCTGGTTGCCTGGATATTCATCTCCATGAGGCACGTCTTCCTGACGCTCAAGGTTCGGGCGCCGCCCATGAGCAAGGAGCACATCTTGCCGACGGGAAGGCCGCAGCCGGTGCGCGAGCCCCTCGACTTCGAGCCGCGCAAGCAGCGAATCCGGGTGCAGCAGCCGATGAAGAGGCAGCCCGACCCCAGGAGCTTTCGGCCCGTTCCCAAGGACCTGCTCCTGCCCGGGACCAGGCCGAGGCGCTAGTACTCGTCGTGGGTCTCGTCCATGTCGGCGACGGGCTCGATGAAGCAGTCCACGACGGTGGGAATCTCCTGCTTGATGCGCTTTTCGACGTTCTGCATCAGGTCGTCGAGCTTTTCCAACCGTATCTCGCGGGCCGATTCCACCAGGAGGTGGACTATCATGCGGTTCGACCCCATGAACATCGTCTTGACGCTGAGGACGCCCTTGATGCCGGGCTCCTGAAGGGCTATTTCGGCTATCCGCTTCTCGGTCACCTCGTCGGCGGCGGCGCCTATGAGCTTCTGCCGGTTCTCCATGGCCAGAAATATCGCCAGCACTCCCAGCACGAGGCCGATGATTATGGAGGCGTAGCCGTCGAGGACGTGGAGGTTGGTCTGCCGCACCACGGCGATGAAGCCCAGCGCTATGCTCACGCCGAACAGCGCCACGGTATCCTCCACGAATATCAGCTTGAGGGTCGGGTCGTTCACGGCCCGGAACGCCTTGAACGGGTTCTTGGTGCATACGCCGCCCATCTGGTTGGCGCACCGGGTCAAGGCCTGGATGGCGAAAGAGACGGCCACGGCCTCGAGCCCGATGGAGATGGCGAGGGCTATGAGGGCGACGTTGATGTTCACCACGGTCGTTTCGTGGGTTATCTGGTCGAAGCCGCGGTAGATCGAGCTTACGGAAACGACGCCCAGCATGAACATGGCGGCCACGAAGGACCAGAAGTAGACCTCCTTGCCGTAGCCGAACGGGTGGGTCCGGTCCGCCGGGCGCGAGGCCAGGTAGATGCCCAGGATGAGAAAGACGCTGTTCATCGAGTCGGCCAGGCTGTGGAGCGTCTCGGAGAACATTGCGGCCGAGCCGGTGATGTAGGCGGAGGCGGCCTTTACCATGAAGATGCCGATGTTGGCGGCAAGCGCGATGCGGACGGGCCGGCTGCCGAACTGTGTCTGGGTGGCCACGCTTCGGTATCCTCCGGGAAGATAATAGGTGGGCGGAATAATCAAACTTTGCCGGAGCACGGGCCTTCCCGATACGCATCCGGTTCACGCAGAAGACCGGCCACCATACAAATTCAAATACCCCGGTGATATTTAGTGCCAATATCGGGCCCATAGCTTAGACTGGCTGGAGCCCCGGATGAGCTTTTGTGCATTTGTTCCATCGGTTAATCGGTCCCGCTCGTCCTTGCCTAGGCGAATGCTCTCCAATATGTCCCATTCGCCTGCGGGCCCGGCTGATAACCGTGCGAACCCGTAATATCTGATGAGAGAAATATATTAAAATACCCGGCCCTATTCAGCGCACCACAGGGCCCATAGCTTAGACTGGCTGGAGCGCCCGGCTGATAACCGGGCGGTCGAGAGTTCAAATCTCTCTGGGCCCATGCATCCCCGCAGGGGATGCCTGCGCCGCAGCGCACGGAGATTTCAGGTTTTGATGAAACTTTAAACCGCAAGCCTCGGACAGAAAGGTTTAAAGTTTCGTTCGAATCTCTCTGGGCCCATGCATCCCCGCAGGGGATGCCTGCGCCGCAGCGCACAGAGATTTCAGTTTTTGATGGAACTTTTTAACCGGAAGCCTCGCATGGAGTGGTTAAAAAGTTTCGTTCGAATCTCTCTGGGCCCACGCGCCTGGGTCCTCAAAAGCTAGACCTTCTCCCTGAATATCCCGAAGATGACAAACATCGGCGCCGAGACCAATGTTATAAGACCCGACGATACAGCCACCGTCGCCGAGAATGTCAAGGCGATCCCCGCCGTGAGCGCCCCGTTCTTTATCCCGATGCACAGGGCCAACGCCTTTGCATTTCCGACGGAGAGAAGGCCGCGCTCTGCCAAACGGCCGAGAGCCCGGCGCAATCCGAAGAAGAAGACGTATTCCTGTAGCAGGGCCAGGCCCAGAAGAAGTGAAACGGACAGAAGGTTTATGCCCCCGAGACTTGATGCGATGACGCCCCACATGAAAAAGAAGAATATGACCGACGTGACGAGGCGTTCGCCGGGAATCGGATTGTCCCGAAGCGATGGTTTGGCCTTCCTCAGGACGACCGCGATGAGCACCGGCAGCCCGACCAGCGCGCCGGCGGTGAGGGCGATCGTCCCTACGGGGACATCGACGGTCCTCCCCACGAGCGCCACCAGTACCAGCGGGATCAGCAGCGGCGAAAGCAGGGTCGACACCACCGATATCATGGCCGCCAGCACCCGGTTGCCGCCTATCATGTCCGTGAAGAATGGCGCCAGCACGATGGTCGGGGAAAGCGCCGCGAGCGTCACGCCGAATAAAAGATAAGGTGAAAGCCCTGCGGCCAATCCCGCGCCCCACATCACCAGCGGGACGATGATGTAGAGGAACAGGAGCCCGACGGCGAGCAGGTCCAGCCGTTTCAGGCCGTCGCGCATCTCCTCGCGCTTTATCCGGACGAGCGAGAAGACCATGAGGGGAACGAGCAGCCAGACGATGTACTGGCGCGTCGGGGGGCCGAATGTCGGCACCAGCAGCCCGAAGAGCACGCCGAGACAGGTGCCTGTCGGGAAGGCCCAGAGCTCCAGGTTGCGCCTCGTCGACTCCTCCACGGCCGGTGAAAAGCTACGCCGTAGAAATAGATTATTGCAGCTTTACCTGCTTTTCGCAGATGTCCCAGAGCCGTTTTGCCTTCTCCGCATCGTTGGATTCGGGCGAGCTTTCCGCGACCTTTTGGTCCGACAGGTATTTCCCAGTCACGTTCTCCAGCTCGGGCGCCGTGGCCGCGTATATCGATGTCAGGGCGCCCTTGGCCGGCTTTGCGGCCATCATGTTCATCATCATCCTCGAGAACGCGCCTGCGTTCCTCGATAGGTTGGTCGCGACCCAACCCGGTGCCAGTGAATTGGCGGTGACGCCCTTCCCTTCAAGTCTCCGCGCCAGCTCGTTCGTGAAGAGTATGATTGCCACCTTGGACTGGGTGTACGCGGCCGAGCCGTCGAACTTTCCCTGTTTCTGCTCGGGGTCGTCGAGAACGAGCCGCCCCCGCGGGTGGAGCCCCGAGGAGACGTTCACGACGCGCGCCGGCGCGCTCTTCACGACGGTGTCGAGCAGAAGATTCGTAAGAAGGAACGGGGCCAGCAGGTTCACGGCCCAGGTGAGCTCGAATCCATCCTTGGATTCCTTGCGCACCCGTTCCCAAGTGCCGGCGTTGTTGATGAGCACGTGAAGCCGGTCGTGCTTTGCCTGGAAAGCCTTCGCGAATGCCCGGATGGAATCAAACGACGAAAGGTCGCAGGGGAAGGGCTCGATGTTCTGGTTCCCGCCCGAGAGCCGGACGAGGTCCTGCCTCGTCGTCTCGCCGCGCCAGTCGTCGCGCGTGGTGAATACCACGGTGGCGCCCAGCTTCGCAAGCCCCAGCGCGGTCTTGGTCCCGATACCGGAGGTCGCCCCGGTGATGAGCACTACCTTGCCTTTCATGTCCATGTCGTCTCCCCGCCCTCTTCACGGTCCATTCAGTATAATAAACAAATTGCAAATTATGCAAACATCGGTCAAAAACCTAGCTCTCCCGCTTCGCCATGAACCTCATGAGCGCCTTGAACTTTCGGGCCTGCTCCGGGCTGCCGAAGCCCTTCATCTCGTCGACCATCGCGACGGCCTGTTTGCATAGCAGGGCTGCCTCGTCCACGGCCCAGCCGCTGACCTTGCGCTTCCCGTCGACCATTTCCCAGTCGACGACCTCGTACTTCCGGTACAGGTCCGACACCCAGGCGATTTCCTTGCCGGTGGTCCGCTCGCGCGGTTTGGCGAAGATGGCGGAAAGCTTTTGCTTTTCCGGCCGGGTTGCGCAGTCCAGAACCTTCGCGAAGAGCGCGCTGGGCTTTCCCTCGCGGATGTCGTTGCCCAGCTCGGGCTTTCCGTTCTTCCCCACCCGGCCCTTGCCGCTGGTAAGATCGATGACGTCGTCGAGCATCTGGAAGGCCACGCCGACGTTCCCTCCGAGCTTCCAGAGCGTCTCCAACGAGGAGCGGTCCATATCGGCCAGCAGGGCCGAGCCCACCACGCCGAAGATGAGGTAGTAGCCGGTCTTGAGCGTCGCCAGCTCGAAATATTTGTCGACCGAGAAATCGGAGTCGGCCCGAAGGTTCACGTCGAGCGCCTGTCCCTCGCCCGTCTTCACAAGAGTGGTCGCCAGGATGTCGCAGAGGGCCGCCTTCTTATCGGTCGGCAGGTGCGACGAGGTCACGGCCTCGAACGACTTGGCCATGATGTAGTCGCCGATATTGATGCCGTTGGCGATTCCGACGTCTCCCAGGCGAAGGCCCCGGGCGATGGCTCTTTGGTAGTCGCCCCTCCTTTTCTCGTGGTCGATGCCCGATTTGACCCACACGGCCGGAAGGTCCCGGCGCGAGGTGTCGCCGTCCATCACGTCGTCGTGGCAGATGAGGTAGTTGTGCGCTAGCTCCGTGGCGGCCGCGAACGGCAGGGCGTCCTCCAGCGGGACTCCGAGGCACTCCGCCGCAAGCAGGCAAAACATCGGGCGGGAGCGTTTCGGGCCCTTCTTCGTGGCCGGGTCTATGCAGTCGTCGCCGATGTGGTACCAGGCCGGACCGTTCAGCCAGCGGGCGTGGGTGCCTTTCCGCGGCAGCACGCGCTCTATCTCGGCCCGGACCAGGGGCCACTTCTCCGCGGTGTACCTCAGCACCCAGTCGCTTTCGAACTCCATGCCCTTCCCCTCAACAAATTGCGGTTGCGGGGATTCGAACCCCGGCTAGAAGCTCGTCCCGGCGCGTCATTTGCGCCTTGGGAAGCTCCAGTCCTAACCACTAGACCACAACCGCGCTGTCGGTGAACAGGGTTCAGGGTTCAGGGTTCTGGGTTCAGGGTGTGGGGTGCAGGTTTCTGGGTGCATCGTGCGGTGAAGGCCGCTGGCTCAGATGGTCTCGAGCTTGAACAGGACGTTGTAGCCCTTCAGGACGGAGTGGATCTTGTCGCCGAACCAGATGGCGTCCTTGACGGTGGCCTTCTTGTCCCACTCGTAGATGAAATCGTACGTGCCCTGCGTCGGCCGAAAGCCTATCATGCAAAGGCGGTCCACTATCTCCGAGGGCTTGGCCCCCTCGCTGTTGAATGTCACGGTCAAGTAGGTCTTCATCCCCATCCCCGACCATAAAAGCACTTGTGCCTTTTAAAAGATTTGGTGCTGTCGATATGCCAACGATAGAATTAATACTGCAGATGCCGTTCCGACAGTAAACAATTCCCGGGGGCCCCGGCGTGAGCGACGATTCCGGTCAGGGAGGAAAGCGGAAGAAAGAGGAGACGCTCATCGAGGATTACCTCAACGAGCGCGAGGAGCTCGCCTCGGGGCCGCGGTTCCATGTCCCGCCCTTCACCATCAAGCAGATAGAGGGCACGAGGACGATCTATTACGCACCATTGGGCGAGGACCCGGAGGCCCAGCTGGAGAAGATGCGGGGCCAGCCAAAGCCGGAGGCGCAAGAGGTGCCGGAGCCGGCGAGGCCGGATCTGCCGCCGCCTCAGAAAGCGCCCGAGCCCGCGCCGCGCCGTTCGGAGCCCGCCATGTCAAGGTTGATGGACCCGAGGGTCCCGAAAGCCTTTGCGGCCCTGCAGGCAAGGGCGCTGCAGCAGGCCGTCAACGGCCCCGCCCCCGAGGAAGGGACGGCACCGGAAGAACCGCCGGAAGAGAACGAGCCGGCGCCCAGGGAGCCTGTTGCCGAGGTTGCCCCAACGCCGGATGCACACAGGGCGCCGCCCGTTTCTCCGACACAGCCACCCGCGGCCAATGTCGTCGAGGCGACGGGGCCCCGTGCACAGTCGGCGGTCGAGACGGCCAGGCGCGAAAAGGAGGCCGCAGCAGAACAGCCGGAGGGCGCTCCGGCCCAGCCCTACGAGCCGCCCAGGCCCGTGTCATTCCGCCGTCCTTTCGTCAAGCCCGACACGTTCGGCAGCAGGAGGACCGGCCTCCCGCCGTTGCCGCGAAAGGTCTCCGCCAAGGAGCTCATCGCAAAGCTGCGCGTCGTGCGGGAGGGGGTCGAAACGCGCGAGCAGATCGTCCAGCGCATCTCCGAGGGACAGAGGCAGCCGGCCGCCGCCGACACGGAAACCCCCTCCGGGGAGCCGGAAGGACCAGCTGCGGAGCCCGCCCCGGAGCCCACGCCGGCCGTGGCAACGGAGGAAGCAGTGGAAACGGATATGGGCGAGCCGCCGGCCCTGGCGCCCGCGCCGTCCGTGGCGGAGCCCGATCTCGAGCAAAGGAGCGAGGGCGGAAAGCTCTGCCCGTCCTGCGCAACGCCGATTTCCGACCGGAACCGTTTGCTCATCTGCACCGACTGCGGCCGCAAGAACTGCGACACCTGCGGCCGTTATGAAAAAAGCCACCTCAAGTCCGACGTCTACTACGAGTACCAGTTCGACTGGCCGCTGTGCCTCACCTGCTATGAGAAGGCGTACACCATCCAACGGATGCTGGGCCGCGCCTCGGTGTGCTACGGCAACGGCAACTATTCGTACGCCACCTGGTACGCCAACAATGCGCTCTCTCAGGACCCGGAGTCCAGGTACGCCCCGAAGATAAAGGACATAATAGAGAAGATAAGCAAGGCCAACAAGGCCGCCGGCGAGCGCGACCGGGAATGGCGCTTCGCCCGCAAGCAGTTCTCGCGCCAGCCGGCCGAGGACCCGCGGTGGCGGCAATAACGCTCTGCTATCGGTTAAAGGGACGTGTTGATGCGATTGGTTAGGGGGACGTATTGTTCCAATTGGTTAGAGGGACGTATTGGCGCAATTGGTTAGGGGGATGTACTGGGACGATTTTTGGCGGTCCAGAAATCCGCCACGTCTTTTGAGGGGTCGGAGGATTCGCGGAGGTCCGGGAGGTATTCCTTGAACTGGAGGGCGCGGCGGTCGAAGATGACGGCGACGCCGCGGTCGCGCTCGCTGCGGATGAGCCGGCCGATGGCCTGCTGGAGGCGCCGGGCGGTGGGCGCGCGCACCGTGTAGTCCCAGCCCTTGCCGAAGCGGATGTCGTAGTAGTACTGGAGCGCCTTCTGCTTGGCCGTGGGCTTCGGGTACGGGATCCCGACTATCACGACCACCTCGAGCTCCCGGTCGGGGAAGTCGATGCCCTCGCTCACCCGCCCGCCTATTACGGAGAACAGGACGGCGCCGTCCTCTCCCTTGCGGCCCTCCTCTTTGAAGCTGTCGACCGTCTCCAAAAGGTCCTGCTGGCTGGAGCCCCGCTCCTCGATGAATATCTTCCGGCCGATGGACCGGTCCAGGCCCATCTGCACCGAGCGCTCCAGCAGGTCGTGGCTCGGGAAGAAAACCGCCGTGTTCCGGCTGGTGGCGCGGCAGACCGCGGCAGCCTTCTCGACTATCCCCGAGAACATCTCCCCGTCCATGAGCCTGTCCTCGTACTTCATCGACACCGACGGGTCGTAGAGCACCAGGCGGTTCTCGGGCGGGAATATTCCGGGGAAGGCGCGCATGGCGGTCCGCTCGCCCAGGCCCAGGGAGTCGCGATACTCCTCAAGAGGCGAGAGCGTTCCCGACATGTGCAATCCGGAGTGGCAGCGGCCCAGAGGCTCTGCGGCCAGTCCCGGGTCCATGCAATAGGCCTCGAGGCGCGGGCTGTCCCCGTCCTTGATGAGCTTGACGTAAGCGTCGCTCTCCAGGCCCATCCAGAGCGCCAGGAATGAACCGACCGAGTGCAGGTAGGACCTCGGGATGCGGCCGCCCTTGCGCCTGTTCTCCCGGATGACCTCGCCGTGGGCGGCCAGGTTCGCCACGGCCGTGTCGAGCTTGTTCGAGGTCCAGCGGAACGAGTACATCAGCTCCTCCTCGACGGCGCCCGGCGGCACGATGCCGTCCTCGTCGATGAGGTACTCGTCCCGGAGCTGCCCGATCAGCTCCTCCATGCGCGAGCAGAACTGCGGCACCTGCACGTCGTCGAGGACGTAAAGGCCTCCCAGCTCGGTGGCCTCCTGGGAGGCCAGCCGAAGCGAATGGAGGCCCAGCGAGACCGACTTGAGCGAGCGGGAGAACTCGGGCAGGTTGTGCGCCTCGTCCACGACCACCACAAGGTCCTCGAGGGGACAGTTCATCCAGTCGAGCAACCGGGCGCGGATGAAGGGGCTCAGAAAGTAAACGTAGGGCGCCACGACGACATTGGCCGACCGCAGCACGAGCTTGGCCGCCTCGTAGGGGCACAATCCCAGCTCCCGGCAGTGCCGGGTCATCTCCTCGACCGTCGGCAGGGTCCGCTCGCACCAGGCCTGGAGCTCGCCGATGCCGGCCGCCTGCAGTTTCTCGAAGAACGGGCAGCCCGGCGGCTCGTGCCGGCGGACGGCCTCCTTTCGATCATTGCAGAGCAGCGAGAGCTCCTCGGGCGAGGCCGAGCGCCACTCGCGCTCGCGTTCCAGGAGCAGGCAGGTGCTGTGGCGGCCCTGGATGCCGGTGCCGAGCACCTTGAAGCGGCCCGAAATGGCCCGCAGCTCCCGGAAGACCTGCACCTGCTGGGAGTTGGTGCGCGTGAGGTAGAGCACCCTCTTCCCGAGCTTTGCCGCCCCGTGGAGCGCCGGCGCCAGGGCGCAAACCGTCTTTCCGGTCCCCGAGCCTGCCTCCGCCAGAGCGCTGGTCCCGGACGCCACCGCCCCGGAAAACAGGCCCATGAGCTCGGCCTGGACTGGCCGGGGCTCGTAGGGGAATATCCCGAGGTGGGGAATCATCCGGTGGCGTATCGACCGTAGGAAGTATATCCTTTCGGGGGGGTCAGTGAAAGCAGGGAAGGATGTCCAGCCTTCCGGCTGCGAACCTGTACGGGTGAAAACGGCAGCGTAACTTGCGTCCGGGGCTAGCTTTCCTTCTCGGGGACTTCCTCGGGCACCTCGTCGGGCGCGCGTGTCCAGACGTCCTCCGGTATCTCCTGGTACACGGAGGCTTCGGCCGGCAGCGCCGACTCGTCCTTCTCCTTCTCGGCTTCCACGAGCGAGGCTATCCGGTCCATGCGGAAGAGCCAGTAGTGGATCCGCCACTCGCGCCCGTCGTACAGCGTGGTCTCCTCCCTCTCGGTCGTGAGGAGGCCGGCGTCCTCGAGCATGTAGAAGGCGTCACGGTCCTCCGGCTCGAGCACGTTGTCGATTATGCGGTCGCTGTACCCGAAGAAGTTCATGATGTGCTTAGCCATGTCCCGGGCGGCCGTCTCCTCCATGCCCTTGCGGTCGATGCTGTTCTTGATTGCTTTGGTGAGGCCCTCGACCGAGAGCAGATGGCCCGAGCATTCCAGATTTTCTGGGCCGTTCATTAGCTCCTTTCCCCCATTTTTTCCTGGTAAAAATGTATATGCACGGGGGTATGATATAAACATTTTGGTCTTTACACGTTCTTAGAATCCGCCTTGCAGCCGCTCCGAGAGCCGGGGTGGCAGGCCGCATGCTGTCACGGCTGACACCACCCCACTTTTGTCGTAATCGGCCCGGTGGAAGCCCACGTGAAGATCGCTTGTCTCCAGTGTCGCGAACGCCGCACGCGGGTCGCGGTCCCGGGGCTGCCCGACCGACCCGGGATTGATGACGAGCAGCCTTCCGAAACGGCCCTGCCACGGGATATGAGTGTGGCCCATGACGAGCACATCCACGTCAAGTCCGCCGAACGGCCAGGTATCCGGCGTCAACGGGAAAACATACTCGTTGTCGTCCCTGGGGCTCCCGTGGACCATCAGGAAGAGCCGCCCGCCCACCTCCAGCCTGTCCCGCGCCGGGAGGCGCCGGAGCGTTTCGAGCGATGCCGGCGCAAGATGCCTTTTCGTCCAGCGGGCCGTCAGGCTGGCCAGGTCGTTGAGGTTCGAGTAGTCTCCACTTACAACGGCCCGGTCGTGGTTGCCGGCGATGGAATGGATCTTGGCCTCTCCGGCCAGCTCGACCACCTCGTTGGGGAACGTGTAGTATCCGACCATGTCCCCGGCGCAAATAACACGCGACACCCGTAGCCGTTTCATCTCGCCAAGTACGGCCTGCAGGGCCGGGAGGTTTGAGTGGATGTCGGAAACGATGCCGACGAGCACGGAGAATTGAACGGTACGCTAGCTTAAAGTCTCTTTGATGAGCCGGCTGGCGACCTCGGCGCTCGAGAGGAGCTGCTCGATGCCTTCGCGGCCCTCCTTCAGAACTACCAGTATCGCCTTGGTCCCGGCATCGACCGCGATCAGGACGCAATCGTGGCCCTCCACGACTATCCGGTCCGGGCCGGTCTTGTTGAACTCGGAGAGGGCGGCGCTGGCGGCACCGCTCATGGTCGCCCCCATGGCCGCGAAGGTCTCGGCATGGGCCTCCTCGGAGGCGCTGGCCGTGATGACTATGCCCCCGCGGCTTACCAAGACGGCGCCGATGACGTTGGGGAGCTGGCGCAGCTCCCGCACTATCCGCTCGAGTTGCTCGGCCTTGGCAACCATTATTTCCTACAACAGACTTCATCGTTTATAACATTATTGGTCTTTTTATTGTCGAGAACCGAGACTGCTCTCGATTTTCGGGGTGTTTTGAGATGGCGCAACTCAGCCCTTGCGCCCTGCGCCTTCCAAAAAATTGGTGCCGAGGGAGGGAGTCGAACCCCCAGGAAACGGATCTGCAGTCCGTCACATTAGCCGCTCTGTCACCTCGGCTTCGCGGTCCCCCCATTGGGGGCGGCTCATTTGAATATTTCGCGTGAAAGGGGTACGGGGCTCGGGCCTCGGGTCTCGGGGCACTGGGCAAGGAGCCCGGGATGCCGGAGACTGCAGTCCGTCGTCCGTCCCCTTGCCCCTTGCCCCTTTTCCCCCGGCCAATCGCTTTATATCCCGGTGCGAATATTCCATTTTCCCTGTAAGGTGGGCGTTGGGAGGGGGACGGATGAACCTCGGAAGGCGCATCGTCATCGCCATAGGCGGAAATGCCATACTCGCCGACGGCCAGAAGGGCACGAACGAGGAGCAGAGGGCGAACCTGGAGGTAGCCTGCGCCTCCATCGCGGCGCTCATCCGCCCCGGCGTCAACGTGGTCATCACGCACGGCAACGGGCCCCAGGTCGGCAACATCCTCGTCCAGAACGACGCGGCCAAGAACGAGGTCCCGCCCCAGCCGCTCGACGTGTGCGGGGCGCAGTCCCAGGGCAGCCTGGGCTACCTGATCCAGCAGACGCTCGTCAAGGTCCTCAACCGTCGGAAAATGGCCCGCGATGTCGTGGCCATCGTCACGCAGACCGTGGTCTCGCCCGACGACCCGGCGTTCCAGTCTCCGACCAAGCCCGTCGGCCCGTATTACAGGGAAGCGGAGGCGCAGGCCCTTGCACGGGACAAGGGCTGGAAGCTGAAGGAGGTCGGCAAGCGTCGCTGGAGACGGGTGGTGGCCTCGCCGGAGCCCCTGGAGATAGTCGAGAAGGACATGATACGCAAGCTGATGCGCCAGGGCACCGTGGTCATCGCCGCCGGCGGAGGTGGCATCCCGGTCATAAAACGCGGCGGCGAGCTCTCCGGGGTCGAGGCGGTCATCGACAAGGACCTGGCCTCGGCGACACTGGCGCGGGACGTCGGAGCCGACACGCTTGTCATTCTCACGGACATCGAGAGGGTCGCCGTCGATTTCCGCACACCGGAGCAGAGGTTCATCGACCGGATGACGGTCCCGGAGGCGAAGAAATACCTCGAGGACGGGCAGTTCCCGGCCGGCAGCATGGGCCCAAAGATAGAGGCAGCCATCCGGTTCCTCTCGCCGCGGAGCGAGACCTCTCTGGACACTTTCATGGAGATCGGGACAAGGCCATCGCGCTCCCAGCTCAAGGTCATCATCACCTCTCTCCAGGGCGCCCCCGAGGCCGCACGGGGGAAGACCGGCACCTTCATCACTCCCGACTGAACCGCGGCGCCCTTGCGTCGTTGCGTATTCCCTCCTCGCCTTGAAAGGCGGGACTTCCACGCTCTGCTATGTTGACGAACCCCGGACTCAGGTCCGGGGTATCCAGCTTCCATCGACCCGTCCACCCTTGCACCCTTACGTCCCATGCGTCCCTTGTTCCCCTTTTCCGATAGTATAAATATCCCCTGTTCTCCATATGGGTACGAAGGAACGGGAATGCCCAGGGACGAGGAAAGCGCGGAACTCGCAGCGGTGCCCGGCGAGGGCGGTGAGGAGTTCCGGGTCCGCCTGCCCCGGAGAAACGAGGGCGAGCTCTTCGGCATAGCCGACATGCTGCTGGGCGCGTCGCGCATCAAGGTCATGTGCGCCGACGGAAAAACACGCATGGCCCGCATTCCCGGGAAGATGAAGAAACGGATGTGGATAAGGGAAGGGGACCTGGTCATCATCCGGCCCTGGAAGTTCCAGGACGAAAAATCGGACGTGGTGTGGCGCTACACCAAGACCCAGGCAAGCTACCTGAGCCGGCGCAAGCTGCTCCCCAAGGAAATCGACATATTCTGAGAGGGTGCCTCCGGGACGGCCTATGCAATCCAGAATCCTAGAGTTTCTCGAGACGCGGGTCGACGCCCTCAAGCACCGGGACAAGGACCAGGACGAGATGCGCCGCACCGGCTCCGAGATATTCGACGAGCGGACGCTGATGCTGCTCTACAAGCTGCTCAGCGACGGCCTCTTCGACACGCTCGAGTTCCCCATCTCCACCGGCAAGGAGGCCAACGTCTTCCGCGGCACCAAGGGCGACCGCTTCGTCGCCGTCAAGATATACCGGGTGGCGACCGCCACGTTCAAGACCTTCGGCAAGTACATCATCGGCGACCCGCGCTTTAGGAGCATCGGGAAGGACCACCGCGGCCTGATCAGCCTCTGGGCCCAGAAGGAGTACAAGAACCTGGCCCGGTTGAGAGAGGCGGGCATCCGCGTTCCCGAGCCCCTGGCCTGCCGCGAGCACGTGCTGGTCATGGAGTACATCGGCCAGCCGGACGCGGCCGCCCCGATGCTCCGGGACGCGGGATTGGGCCCGGAAGCGCTCGAGCGCGTCCAGCACGAGGTGCTTGCCTTCTTCGACAAAAGCTACAACCGGGCCGGGCTGGTCCACGGCGACCTGAGCGAGTACAACATTCTCATCGACGGGAAAAAGACCGTCTTCATCGACCTGGCGCAGGCGGTCGTGCTGGAGCATCCGATGGCGCAGGAACTCTTCGTGAGGGATCTTAAGAACATGGCAGCCTACTTCAGGAGGAAGGGCCATCCGTTCGACTGGGAGCTGCTCCACAACCAGATACTTTCAAGGTCGCGCCGGCTGGCAGCCGGAAGGGAGAAATCGGGAAAGCGGTCAGGCGGCAACAAGGGACGCAGGGACGAGGAGGAGTGAGCATGGAGCATTTTCTCAAGATACCCAGGGACAGGATAGGCGCGATGATAGGCCCGGCGGGGAAGGTCAAGCGCGAGATAGAGAAGAAGACCGGGATAGACCTCGACGTCGATTCCGAGAGCGGCGAGGTAACGATCCATTACGACAACGCCAGGGACCCGGCGATGGTGCTCAAGATCAACGACTTCGTCAGGGCCATCGGGCGGGGATTCTCCCCGGAGCGGGCCTACCGGCTCCTGAAGGACGACCAGTACTTCGCCGTCTTGGACATCCAGGACTACGTCGGCAAGAAGCTGGACCACGTGCGGCGCATGCGGGCGCGGGTCATCGGCACCGGCGGAAAGACCCGGCGCGTCATCGAGGAGCTGAGCGAGGCGGAGCTGAGCATCTACGGCGACACGGTGGCCATCATCGGCGACGCCGAGGCCCTCGACATCGCCAAGACGGCCATCGACATGATACTCAACGGCTCGGAGCACTCCGCCGTGTACTCCTACCTGGAGCACACCCGGCGCGAGCGCCGGCTCTCCGAGCTCAAGCCGCCGGAGGACAAGGAAAAGCCCAAGGAAGAGGAATAGGTCAAAGGAAGAGGGCACAAGGGGACAAGGGTGAAAGGGTGGAAGGGGACGGATACGGACCCGGGCAACCCTTTCTACCCTTCTTACCCTTCCACCCTTGTTCCCTTACGAGAAACTAGGCGGGATGATCACGACAAAATATCTCGCCTTCTTCTTCCCCGGGTTACGCAGGGTGTGCGGCACCTCTGAGGTATGCCACAGGCAGTCGCCTTTCTTGAGCAGGTACCTTTTGCCCCCGATGTCGACCTCGAGCGTCCCCTCTAGTATGTATCTTATTTCCTCGCCCTGGTGGGCATAGGCCTGGCCCCAGTCGCTGCCGGGCTCGACGGTGACCATTATCCCCTCCATGTTCTCAGATCTGGCCAGGACCTCGATCGTCTTTCCATCGCGGTCGGGTGCCTTTGCCATCGGGGCCTTCCCGGACGAGCCCTTTTCTGCCATCCTTCCGTGCTCCCGGCGGAGGACATGGGCCCCGCGGAATAAAAATATTCCCAATCGTACCGATAAGTATATCAACGGTCCATCAGCTTAAACTCCATCGTGAGGGGTATCGTTGCACAGGGCGCTGACCTGGTTGCTGCTGTCATGCTTCTTCGCGCAAGCCGTAGCGGTCGGCGCGCTCCTTCCGGACAGGCAGGCCGGCCAAAACGACGGCACAGCGGACGCTGCTTTCGAATGGCCCGCCTGGTCCCGCGACGCCGACGGCAACCGTCTGGACGACGAGCTTGATTTCTGGATGGCCGCGCCTTCCCGCGAGAGCTTCCCGGTGGTGGTCTGCTACGACCGCATGCCCGGCAACGCCCAGGAGCGCACGCTTGAATCGCTGGGGGCCACCGTGGGGTCCAGGTCGGGATACCTGCCCTTCCTGACGGCGACGTTGCCGCGGGCGTCCGTCAGGCCGGCACTTCTCCTGCCCGGGGTCGCCCGCATCGAGGCCGCCGTCCCGCTAAAGCCCGCGCTGGACACCTCGCTGCCGTCGATTGGCGTGGACCAGGCGTGGCAGAAGTCCGGCCTTCGCGGCACCGGCGTCACCATTTGCATAATCGATTCGGGCATCGACGCCAACCACACCGCGCTCGACGACCTGGACGACGTCAACACCACGAGCGACCCCAAGGTGGTCGCATTCTACGATGCATCCGACTCGCCCGATGTCACGGACGGCTCCACGAGGCCATTCGACCTCGACGGACACGGGACTCATGTCGCCGCCATAGCGGCGGGGACCGGGCACGGAACCCCGGACTTCAGGTACATCGGCGTGGCCCCGGGCGCCCGGCTGGTCGGCGTGAAGATCCTGCAAAACGGCAGCACCAGCATGTCCACCGACGACGCCCTTCGGGGCATCGAGTGGGCCATCGCCAACAAGGACAAGTACGGCATCCGGGTGCTGAGCATGTCATTCGGGGCGCAGTTTCTGGCGCCGGGCATCACCAATGATGGCTCCTCCTCGATGAGCCAGCTTTGCAACCGGGCCGTGTCCGAGGGGTTGGTCTGCGCGGTCGCCGCCGGCAACAACGGACCCCTGAAGCGCTCCATCACACCCCCCGGGGACGCCATCGACGTGATCACGGTGGGCAATGTCCGCGACGACCACAGCCTCAACCCCTCCTCGTCGCGGGGCCCGGTGGGCCGGTTGACGAGCAGCTACATCAAGCCGGATGTCTGCGGACCGGGAACCGATGTCTACTCCGCCGAGGCGAGCTCGGGCGACAAGTTCGTATCGAAAACAGGCACCAGCATGGCCTGCCCCCACGTCGCCGGGCTGGCCGCGCTGATGCTCCAGGCATCGGCGGGCCTCCGGCCCCAGGACATCAAGGACATCCTGCACAGCACCGCCGACCCCGAGAAGAGCTTCCCCTGGCAGTCGACGCCCAACAACGACTACGGCTGGGGCACCGTCAACGCCGTGCACGCGGTGGAGAACTGCACCAGCGGGACGCTCCCGCCGGTGGTCATCATCAATCCCTTGGACAGGGCCAACGGCACGGTCCTGGTGACGGGCACGGCGAGCTCGGCGCGCGAGACGGTGCAGTCCGTCGATGTGCGGATAGACTCCGGCGCCTACGGGACCGCCACGGGCACCACCGCCTGGAGCTTTCGGTGGAACACCACGGGCTACGCCAACGGACCCCACACCGTCACCGCCCGCGCCTTCGACGGGAAAGTCTACTCCTACGAGTTCCGGCTGGTCGTTTCGGTGGACAACCTGTACGTGGTCATAGCGCCGCCAACCGCCACGGAGGTCAGCGGCGAGTGGACCGTAACGGGAAAGGCAGACGGGCTGGATGTCAGCAGCGTGGAGGTCAGGGTGGACGGCCGCCCCTGGGAGGCGGCCCGCGACATAGGCGGCTCGGGCTTCCGCAGCTGGCAGTACACCGTCAATACCACGAAGCTCGCCAACGGCCGGCACCGGCTGGAGGCGCGGGCCTACGACGGGTCCAAGTACTCGCCGCTTGCGGACCTGGAGTTCGTTGTGAAGAACCCCGTGAAGAACCCGGGGCCGGCGGGCAAGTTCATCCCGGGTTTCGGCGCGATGGTGGCCGGGATGGCCGTCGGTTTGACATTCGCCGCGGTGTTCAGGCGACGTCGCTAGCACCGCAGGGTTGATATCACAATTTGAGGGACATTCCAATAGTCTTTTATTTATATAGTACTCTGGCAGTATCAAGCATCGAGCCCGGGACAGCAAATCGAGGTCACATGCCGATTCGCAGGATGGTCGCTCTGGCGATGGTGCTGCTCCTATCAGCCCCGCTACCGCTTGCCATTCTGCCCGCGGCCGGAGCCCCGCCGCCCTTCGGCATAGGCGACTGGTTCGTGACCGGCACCGAGGTCCTCATCGACCGGGGCGTCATACTGGACGGCAATCTCACCGTGGCGGCCGGCGGCTCGCTCACGCTGGTCAATTCCACGCTGCAGCTTCTTCCGGGCCCGCACGAGGTCCGGGTGCGCGCCGGCGGGGAGCTCAAGATACTTGCCGGGTCCTCGGTCGGCTCGTTCGACAGCACCGAGCGGGACCAATACCGCGCCGGGTTCTGGGTCGAATCGGGCGCCCGGGCCGAGTTTTGCAACTCCAGCTTCAATTCCATCGGCATCATCTACCGCTGGGTGGGCTCCACCAAGATGGGCGGGGTGTGCATCTACACGGACGACGCGGTGGTGGACAACTGCACCTTCGCGGGCAACTACATCGGCCTCACGCTGTTTGGCTCCATCGAGGTGACCGGCTGCCGCTTCAGCGAGAACGGCTGGGCGGGGGCCATCTCGTACGGCGCCTCGTCGGGGTGGTCCCGGTGCACCTTCGAGCACGACTTCTTTGGAGCCATCGCCTACCTCGGCAGCGCCGATTTCACGGACTGCGGCTTCAACGACAACGCCATCGGGGCCGCCGCCGACAGCACCACCGCCCGGTTCACGAATTGCGACTTCCTGCGAAACGTGCGCACCGGGCTCTACGTCTCCCCCGAGCAGGGGCTCAACCCGGTCCCGACCGCATCGAACGTCCATGTGCAGGATTGCCTCTTCGAGGGCAACCGCTGGGGACTGGGCGGCGTTTTCTATTATACCGACGAGGGAGGTAACATCTGGCCGCTGGAGCACGAGCTTTTCATGACCAATTCCGATTTCCTAAACAACACGGAATCGGGCCTCATGTGGGACCGCTATATACCAGACGGGATCGCCCGGATGAGCCGCTCTTCCTGGAACATTACGGGCCGCTCGGAGGTCATCTCCAATGTCGCCCACTTCAAGGGCGACATCACCGTCGACGGGGTGCTGGAGGTCCGGTCCTCCATCCTGCGCATCGAGTGCGACGGGGCGGGCTGGCAGGACATCGAGGTCCGGCCGGGCGGCCGACTGGACATCGGGGACAATTCGACGCTCTCGTCGGCCACGAGGAACGCATTCGCCTTCCGGTGCTGGCCCGGCTCCGACCTCCGATTGGACCGCTCGCTTCTCCGGGGGTGCGGGTGGGACCCGGCGACGCCTTCCCGGGCCGGCCCGTTCATCGAGACCGGCAACTGCAGCATCACCCGCTCGACAATAATGTACTGCCCGACCGCCCTCGTGTTCGTGGGGGCACGGGGCCCGCTCCTGGAGAATTGCGCGCTATCGGGCAATGTCACCTCGATGCTGCTTCTGGGCTCCGAGGTGAGGATGCTAAACTGCACGCTGGATGCTCCGGGGGCGACCCTGTGCCGCCTGGACAATGCCTCGTTGCTCGACTGCGTGAACTCGACGGTCCGGCTGGACGGCATCGACCTCGCCGACGGTGAGAGCCGGGTCAACGTGTCCTGGTACCTGGACGTGCGGGCGGCGTGGTCGGACGGGCGGCCGGCTGGAGGCGCCGGGCTTGTCATCAAGGATATTTCGGGCGCGGAGGTCGTCAACGCGACCGCCGACGGCGAGGGGAACTTTGCCGGCCTGGTCCTCAAGCAATCCTCCATCACGCTCGAATCCGTCGAGACCTTCACCCCCCACCACCTCAGCTGCCGGGAGGGCCCGGTGAGCAACGAGACCGAAATCACCATGGACGCCAGCCGGGAGGTGGAGCTCGTGCTCACCGACTCCGAGCCACCGTCGCTTTCGGTGACCTCGCCCGTACCGGACGAGCATGTCAGGTCGCGCCAGGTAAGGCTCTCCGGGAGGGCGCAGGACAATTTGGCCCTCTCCTCCGTAATGGTCGTCGTGGACGGGTTCCGCCGCTACCTTGTGTACCAGGACGCGGGAGGCGAGCAGTGGCAGGTGGACTGGGACTTCACGGTGGAGCTTTCCGAGGGGCAGCACGACCTCGAGGCCGTGGCGCTGGATTCGAGCGGCAACCGGGCCCAGAGGTCCTTTTCGTTCGACGTCGACGTCTCCCCGCCGAACGTGCTCATCACGTCGCCCCCCAACGGCCATCTCACGAATGACCCCGAGCTCGAGGTCACCGGCATGATGGAGGCCGGCGCCGACGTCGACGTGAACGGCGTGCCGGCCAGGACCATGGGCTCCAGCTTCATCGCCATCACGCGATTGGCCGAGGGGGACAACCTGGTCACCGCGACGGCGACGGACGCCGCCGGCAACCTGAACTCGAGCTCGATTCTCGTGCGGCTGGACACCGTGCCGCCGGCCCTCGACGTGGCGTTCTCACCGGACCCGGCGGCCGTCCGCGACCCGCAGGTGGGGATCCGGGGGACAATGGAGTTCGGTGCCTCCGTCACGGTCAACGGCCGCCGGGTCATCCTCCCCGGCATCGCGGACAACTTCTCCACCCTTTACTTCCTTTCGCCCGGGAACAACACCATCTCGGTGGAGGCCACCGACGCCGCCGGCAACGTCAATACCGTCCAGCGGTCGTTTATTCTGGACCTTGACCCGCCGGCGTTTTGGGTGCTCTACCCGCCGGAAGGCCTGATTCCGAACGAGGCGCAGCTGGGGATCGTGCTTGAGGCGGAGGCGGGCACGAACCTCACCGTCGGGAATGCGACCTACGCGGTGCCCGGCCGGACGGGGGAGATTGTCAACTTCAGCGTCAACTACTCGCTGCAGGAGGGGACCAACACCATCCTCCTTTCGTGCCGCGACGCCGCCGGGAACACGTTCAGCCAGGGCCGCCAGGTGACGCTGGACACCACAGCGCCGGCGCTGGAGCTGCAGTCTCCCGCCGACAGGTCCAGCACCCCCGGGGAATCGGTCTACGTCGTCGGCCGGACCGACCCCGACGCCACCGTGACCGTCAATGGCGAGAGGTTCGAGGTCGGCACGGGCGGGTCGTTCAGCGGCGAGCTCCGGCTGGGCGCCGGGCGAAACCGCCTAGTCGTGCGCGCCCAGGACGCCCTGGGCAACCTCCGGGAAACGACGGTCAACGTGACGCGCGTGCCCGCGAAGGGCGACACCACGGTAGTCGGCAACCCGGGCCCGGACTGGCCGTTCTTCGGCTTCCTGGCCGCCGCCGCCATTGGCGCCTCGGGCGAGGGCTGGTGGCTCTGGCGCCGCCAGTCCCGACGGACCCTGGACCGTCCCGACGGCCCCTTGCACCCTTCCACCCCTCCACCCTTGCCCCCTTCACAAACCGGAAGAATGGGGGCGTCCTGATGCGCCCGGCGTCCTGCGCCCTCCTGGCGCTCCTGCTGGCCGTGCCGTCCCTGCCCGCCCCGGAAGGCTCGGGCACCGTGCCGCCCTTCGGCGCCGGCGATTGGACCGTCACCGGTAACGAGACATTCGCCGACCGGTCCATCATCCTGGCAGGCAGCCTCGTCATAATGCCGGGCGGGTCGCTCACCATCTCCAATGCCACATTGACTGTCTTTTCGTCGTTTCCGGTGGAGCACGAACTGCGCGTCCGGGACGGCGGGACGCTCCGCGTGATTGACGGCTCCATGGTAAACGCCTTCGACACGGTGAACACGTTCCGGTTCACGCTGGAGAAAGGCTCGACCGCCGTGTTCGCCAATTCCACGTTCATCTCCTGCGGGATATGGTACGACGAGGTCAATTTGCAGATAACCGGCGGCATCACCAGCTACACGGACCTTCTGACGGTCGACAACTGCACGTTCTCCGGCGCCCACATCGCGCTGACGGCCTACGCGCCGGCGCGGTTTTCCGGCGCCAAGTTCACGACCAACTACATTGGCGTCCTCGGCATCTCGACGGGGCTGCTCTTCACCGACTGTTCCTTCCTCGCCAATATTCTCATAGGCGCCTGGGTGTACGATTGCGACCCGCAATACAACGGCCGAGCGAGTTTCTCGAATTGCACATTCATCAATAACTCCCTGGGGATCTCCTCCGACGAGTCCGTCTGCGACATACACGGCTGCTACTTCGCCAGGAACACCGGGGACGCCCTCTGGGCATCGTCGCTTATGGGCCAGTTCATCGGGCCGTCTACGTTCCGGGTGGAGGACTGCCTCTTCGAGGACAACGCCGTCGGCATAGGGCATTTCGGGGAGGTTGCAGACAATAAACTGAGCGTTGTCAACTGCGATTTCCAAAACAACTCACTGGCCCTGGACTGGGAGAACTCCGGGTTCACCGGTAACCCGGCCCCCGGGGCCACGACCTGGAACGCCACCCGCCCCTGCCTGGCCCAAAACAACCGGTTCCTCTTCAACGGCAACATCAACATCGAAAGCGGCGGCGCGCTGGACTTTGCGGGCTCGAACCTTACGTTCGACTGCGATATGAACGGCGAGAGCGGGCTGTATGTCGAAGAGGGCGGGCAGGTGGAGTTCTCCAACGGGAGCCTGCTCCGGATGAACTGGAGGTCGTACCCCTACGCGCTCGTGTGCTCGCCCGGCTCGTCGTTCTCGATGGACGGCTCCGTCCTCCGCGACTGCGGCTGGAACCTCTCGTCGCCCGAGGCCTCCGGGCCGCTCTTCGAGGGCTGCGAGGTCCGCATCCGCTCGTCCGTCATCGACTACAACCCGGTGGCCCTGCAGTTCAACGGCACCGCCGGGGCGGAAGTGAGCGATTGCACGCTCCGAGGGCTCGACACGGCCGTCGAATTGGACGGCTCGTCGGCCACCTTCCGGAACTCGTCGATTGACTTCGTATCGGGCCCTTCGGCGAGCCTGACCGGCGCCTCCGAATTGGAGTGCATAAACTCCACCATCGACCGGGATACCGTGCGCTTCGACGACAACGAAAGCCGCCTCAACCTGAGCTGGTACCTGGACGTCCGGGCCCGGTGGGCCGACGGCTCGCCCGCCGAGGGCGCCCTGGTCTCCGTTTTGGACCTTTCGGGCGCCGAGGTCGTCTCCGACAGGCTGGGCGCCGATGGCCGGCTCCGGGGACTGGTGCTGCGCGAGGCGTCATTGGGCCGGCTCCAGTCGGTGAACTTCACTCCGCACGCCGTGAACATCTCCCGCGGAGCGGTGTTCAACTCCACATTGCAGAGGATGGACCGCAGCCGGGCCGTGGATATAGTGCTCGAGGACCGCGACGCCCCCTCAATAGTCATCACCTACCCGCGGCCGAACGATTTCCTCAGTTCCGGGACCGTGTACGTGAACGGCACCGCCCGGGACAACCTCGCCGTCGAGAAGGTGGAGCTCGTGACCGACGGATTCCGCCGGTACACGGCCTATTCCTGGGACGGCACCGACCTGCCGGTCCTCGATTGGAACCTGACGCTGGCGTTCCTCGAGGGGCCCCACACCATCGAGGCGCGCTCGTACGACCGGGCCGGGAACTTCGCCTCCGCCTCCGTTTCCTTCACGGTGGACTGGTCGGCGCCCCGCGTCCGGATAGCCAGCCCTGCCGACGGCTACCTCACCAATCTCTCGGTGCTCCCGGTTTCGGGGTTCATGGAGCCGGGCTCGCGCGTTCTTTTGGGCGGTTCGGAGGTGAAGACGGAGCGCGACCTCTTCGGCGGAACCGTCCTCCTGGGCGAGGGTGAAAACCTCGTCACGGCCACGGCGTTCGACCGGGCGGGGAACGCCAATTCCAGCTCCATCCGGGTCCGGCTGGACACACGTCCGCCGGCGCTGGACGTCATCTGGCCGCCCGAGGGCCTGCGCACCAACATCCCGATGGTGGCCGTCAACGGAACGATGGAGCCCGGATGCCAGGTGACCGTCAACGGCCGGCCGCTCGTCCTTTCGGGGGAGCCGGGCACCTTCCGGACGGCCGTGGCCCTCCGCGGCGACTCCAGCCTCATCGTGGTGGATGCCACCGACCCGGCCGGAAACCACAACCTGACGCTCCGCACGGTCGTGCTGGACACCCGCCCGCCGGCTCTTGAGATAGTGTCCCCGCCCGAGGGCCTGGTCACGAACCGCCCGGAGACCATCCTGTCCGGCGTGACCGAGGGAGGGGCCATCCTCTCCGTGAACGGGGATCTCTCGCTGGTGCCCGGGGAGCCCGACCGGCCGGCGGAGTTTTCCATCCCGCTCCAGCTCCCGGAGGGCCCCAACTCGATATTCATCAGCGCCATGGACGCCGCCGGCAATCTCAACTTCTCTACCAGGCACGTCGTCGTGGACACGCAGCCGCCGGCGCTTTCGATATCGGCGCCGGCATCGGGTCTTCGGACCACGCGGTCCACGGTCTTCATCATAGGCGAGACCGAGCCCGGCGCCGTGCTCACCATCAATTCGAGGGCGGTCCCCGTGGGCCAGACGGGCTCGTTCAGCCTGGAGGCGGGCCTGGCCTCCGGCCTCAACCGGTTCACCGTGCGGGCGGTCGATTCCGCCGGGAACTCCAACGAGACCGTGGTGGATGTCCAGCGGGTCGCCGCCGCCGGCGACGACATAGTGCCGACGGTGGTCGGGCCGGACTGGGCATTCATCCTCTTCATCGTGGGGTCGGCGGGCATTATGGCCGGGGAGGCCACCTGGGCGGCGCGACGGATGAGACTCACGGGTGCGTCCGGACGGGATGGCGGCGGCGGGGGCATACAGCAGGAGGGAGCCGCATGAAAGACCCCAGGCCGATTCTGCTTATAATAAACCTGCTCATCGCGGGAATCATCATCGCCCCGCAGCCGGCCGGCGCTGGACCCCCGCCGTTCGGAATCGGCGACTGGACCGTCACCGGGAACGAGACCCTCGAGAACGGCTGCCTCATGCTGGACGGCGACCTGACCGTCGCGAGCGGGGGATCGCTCACCCTATCGAACTACAGCCTGACCGTCCATTGCGACTATTCCGGGGAGCACGCCCTTTCCGTCCGGCCCGGGGGCACGTTGCGGGTCCTCAACGGCTCGATGGTCAATTCCCTGGGTGAATGGTGGACGTTCAACTTCACCATAAACCAAGGGGCCACGGTCGACTTCGAGGACTCGACCTTCGTCACATGCGGCGCCAGGCTCCGGGGGATAATGGACCGCTCCGATGGCGCCATCATCCGCAACTGCACCTTTACCGGGGCATGGTATTCATTGACGACAAACACGGAGATAATGAATTGCACCTTCTCCCGGAACTATGTCGGGTTGGTCGGGGGATCCCGAATCCTCAACTGCACTTTCGCTGAAAATGGGCTTGGCGCTATGTCCTTCGGTCATTTTGAATGTTGCCAATTCATTACCAATGGCATTGGGGCTTGGGGCATAAGATCTGGAATTAACCTTACAAACTGCGTGTTTCTAAACAATTCCGGCATGGGATTGTATGCGGCAGCAGATGCGGCCGAAAAGATGAGTGAGCGCAAAGGATTCGTGGTAGACTGCGATTTTACAGGCAATAGGGTCGCCATAGATTGCGGTCATATCGAGGCTGATTTCAATGGTTGGGTCAATATCACGAACACCAATTTCTCGGACCATTCCTACCAGGCCTTGAGGTACGCCAGGGGCAATTGGACAGTCAACAAGCCCTGCCAGGCTCTCAACGACACCCTGCCGTTCGATGGGAATATCACGGTGGAATCCGGTGGATGGCTGACATTGAACCGCTCCGCGATCATGGTTGACAATACACCTGGCAAAAAGGATGGGATAACGGTGAAGAATGGCGGCCGCCTGGAGCTTCGGGACGGCTCGGCCATCCGGGCGTTCAACGCCTCGTTCCCGTACTCTTTCCGCTGCCTGCCGGGCTCCGCCTTCTGCATGAGCGATTCCCTTGTGCGCGATTGCGGCTGGAACCTATCCGATCCGGCGACCTCCGGCCCCCTCATCGAGACCGACAATCTCACCATCATCTCCTCCACCGTGGATTTCAACCCTGCGGCACTGGTCCTCAACAATTCCCATGGCGGCATTATCGAGCGGTCCTTCCTGCGGGGGATGGAGAGCCCGCTCCTGCTCGACTCCTCCTCGCTCCTTCTTCTCAACTCGACGTTGGCCGCCGCCGGCGACCTATCGGCCTCCCTGAACAATACCTCGCTCCTCGACTGCGTCAACTCGACGCTGAACAGGACGCTGCTCGAGTTTGGGGACAAAGGCAGCAGGGTCAACCTCAGCTGGTACCTGGACGTCCGGGCCCGCTGGGCCGACGGTTCGCCCGCAGAGGGCGCCGGCGTTTCCGTCTCGGACCTTTCGGGCGCCGAGGTCGCCCGCGGGGAGCTGGACGCCGACGGCTGGCTCCGGGGACAGGTCCTGCGCGAAGCCTCGCTGGGCCTGCAGGAGAAGGTCAATTTCACGCCCCATGCCGTCAACATCTCCCGCGGCTCCGTGTTCAACCGGACCCTCCAGAGGATGGACCGGAGCCGCGTGGTGGACGTCGTCCTGGAGGACCGTGACGCCCCGTCCATAACCATTGCCTACCCGGCGCCGGAGGCCTTCCTGAGCTCCGGGACCGTTTTCGTGAACGGCACCGCCCGGGACAACCTCGGGGTCGAGAAGGTGGAGCTCATAATCGACGGCTTCCGCCGTTTCACGGCCTATTCCGCGGACGGGCCCGAACAAACGGTCGTCGGATGGAACGCCACGCTGTCGTTCCTCGAGGGGCCCCACACCATCGAGGCCCGGGCCTACGACGCCGCCAAAAATTTCGCCTCGGCCGTGGTCTCCTTCACGGTGGACTGGTCGGCGCCCCGCGTCCGGATTGCCAGCCCGCCCGACGGCTACCTCACGAACCTGTCGCTGCTCCCGGTCTCGGGGTTCATGGAACCGGGCTCGCGCGTTCTTCTGGACGGGGCCGAGGTGAAAACGGAGCGCGACCTCTTCGGCGGCACGGTCATACTGGGCGAGGGCGAAAACCTCGTCACCGCCGCGGCACTCGACCGGGCCGGAAACTCCAACTCGAGCTCCGTCCGGGTCTGGCTGGACACCCGGCCCCCGGCACTGGACGTCATCTGGCCCCCCGAGGGCCTCCGCACCAGCATCCCGATGGTGGTGGTCAACGGCACCATGGAGCCCGGGGCCCAGGTTACCGTCAACGGCCGGCCGCTGGTCCTCACGGGGGCGCAGGGCACCTTCCGGACCGCCGTGGCGCTTCCGCGCGAGACCAACCTCGTCGTGGTGGACGCCGTCGACCCGGCCGGTAACCACAACCTGGCCGTACGGACGGTGGTGCTTGACACCCAGCCCCCGGCCCTGGAGATAGAATCGCCGCCCGAGGGACTCGTCACGAACCGCCCGGAGACCATCCTGTCGGGCGTGACCGAGGGAGGGGCCATCCTCTCGGTGAACGGCGATTTCTCGCTCGTGCCCGGGGAGCCGGGCCAGCCGGCGGAGTTCGCCCTCCCGCTCCGGCTCCCCGAGGGGCCGAACACGATATTCATCAGTGTCACGGACGGCGCGGGCAATCTCAACTTCTCGACCAGGCACATGGTCGTGGACACGCTGCCTCCGGCGCTTTCGATATCGGCGCCCGCAGATGGACACAGGACCACCCGGTCCACGCTCTTCATTATCGGCGAGACCGAGCCGGGCGTCGTTCTGACCATCAATTCGAGGGCTGTGCCCGTGGGCCAGACGGGCTCGTTCAGCCTGGAGGTCGGGTTGGCCACGGGCCCCAACCGCTTCACCGTGCGGGCGGTGGACCTTGCGGGCAATTCCAACGAGACGGTCGTGGATGTCCGACGGATCGCCGCCTCCGGCGATGATATAATATCGACCGTGGTCGGGCCGGACTGGCCCTTCGCGGGATTCATTGTCATCTCGATGGGAATCGCCCTCGCGGAAGGGTGGATGGCATCGAGATACATCAGGAGAAAGGCGGGTGCTTGAAATGCGCGTTGTGTCGGTCGCGGCCGGTTGCCTGGCGCTTCTGGGGCTCATCGCTTTGGTGCTCTTCGTTTCCGGGGTGGCCGCGGCAGCGAACGATCCCCCTCCCTCCGGCGGGACTGTGACCGGGAACTGGACCGTCAACGACACCCGGGCCTACAACGGGGTCACCATCACGCTGGCGGGGAACCTGGTGGTGGAAAGCGGCGGCATCCTGGTGCTGGACGGCGCCCGCCTGGTGGTGGACGCCTACGTCCAGGGCCAGTTCGGCATCGAGGTCAGGGCGGGCGGCCGGCTGGCGATGCAGAACGGGGCCAACCTCACCTCGAGCTCGGCGGCCTACAGCCTCGCCGTGAGGCAGGACGGCGCGCTCTACGTCAATGACAGCGAGGTGCGCCGCTGCGGCTACGCCTGGGGCTCCGACGGCGAGACGGCCGGGCTGTTCCTGGAATCGGATTCATGCGCCCTGACGCGGACGCTGGTCACCGGCGGCTACTACGGGGTCGTGGCGCGCGGAGCGTCTCCCTCCTTCTCCGGGTGCCGTTTCACGGCCAACTCCTACGGGGCCGCCGCGGTGAACTCCTCGTCGGCGTTCGCCAACTGCACGTTCACCTACAACGTCAACGGCGCCAACCTGGAGAACTGCTCCGGCACGTTCACCAACTGCACATTCGCCCTGAACACAGGCTTCGGCCTGCTGGCCTACTTGTCCTCCGCCTCCTTCGGACGGTGCGACCTCGTCTCCAATCCCTCGGGGAACTGCGTGCTCATGGGATGCGACGCCACGTTCTCCAACTGCACCTTCCGCGACGGCGCCTACGGAGCCTATGTCACCCAGGGGAACCCGGCGTTCTCGTCGTGCACGCTGACCGGGAACCGGTACGGGATGTACTTCTACAAGAGCGCCGCCACCGTCTCCGACAGCGTGCTGGACCGCAACAGCTGGTACGCCGCCTCGTGCTATTTCGGCGAGCCGTCGCTCGTACGCTGCGAACTATCCTACACCGGCTATTCGGCCGTGGACGGCCTTTCGTACGGCACCGGTCTGGGGGCGTTCTCCTCGAACTTCTCCGTGACCGGAGGAAGCGTGCACCACAACTACCAGGGCGTGGAGTGCCGCTACAGCTCGCCGCGGCTTTCCGGGGCCGATTTCTCCGACAACGACATCTCCGTCTGGGCCTACCAGTCGGCGATGCAGCTCACCGGGTGCAATATCACGCGGGCGAGGTTGTACGGCGCCCAGCTGCAGTTCTTCTGCTCGGGGGTTTTCGAGGGCTGCCGGTTCACCGACAGCCGGTTCGGCGCCTATCTCGAATACTTCAGCTCGACCCTGGTCCTCAACTCGACATTCAAGGGGTGCAGCTGGGCCCTCAAGCTCGATGCCTGCGGCGAGGCCACCGGGGTCCGGGGCTGCACGTTCGACAGAAACTCGGTCGGCGGCTACATCGTCGGCTCCTCGTCGAGGTTGGATTCGAACCGCTTCGTGTCCAACTCCAACGCCTCGATAATGTGCTTCGGCTCGTCGGCGAGGATCTCGAACAACACCTTCACCGCCTGCGGGCTGGACGCCCTGCAGCTCAACGACTGCGGCGGGCTTGTCGACGGGAACACGTTCGATTCCAACAACGCCACGGCAATCTACTGCCTGGATTCCCGCACGGAGATATCCAACAACACATTCAACTCCAACGGCGGCTCGGGCGTCCACATCACGGGGAGCAAGGCGTCCCCCCGGGTGCATGACAATTCCTTCACCCGGAACGCGCTGGGCGTGGCGTTCACCAAGCAGTCCAAGGGGAGCGTGCACCGCAACACGTTCACCGGCAACGGCCAGGGCGGAATATCGCTTGCGGCCTCTTCGGGGGAGATATACTGCAACACCCTGACGGGGAGCGCCCGCGGCATTTCCTGCGATGCCCTCTCGGCCCCGTTCATCCACGGGAACCTGATATCAGGCAACGAGGGAGGGGTGGTGTGCCACTCGTCCTCCAACGCCACCATCCAGGGCAACGATATCCTGGACAACGGCCGCTTCGGGATAGAGGTCGTGGATGCCTGGCCGACCATCACCGGCAACACGGTGAGCGGGTCCACTGACGGAATCAGGGTCCAGGGCGCCGGCGGCGGCGGGACCGTTTCCCTCGTTGGGAACCTGGTCCAGAACAACACCGACGGCGTCTGGGCCACCGATTCCAACCTCGAACTGCGCGAGTGCAACTTCACGGGCAACGGGGACGCCGGGGTCTACACAATGGACGGGAAATGCGGCGCCAGCCGGTGCACCTTCTTCATGAACGAGGACGGGCTGTACCCCGCCGGAGGCTCGGCGACCGTGACGGAGTGCGACTTCGTCCTGAACAACAACTCGGGCATCCTGTGCGAGGAGACGACCCTGCTGGTCAGCGGATGCTTCTTCTTCCGCAACACCGACGGCGTACTGGACCTGGGCAACTCCACGCTGGACGTTCTCGACGGCATCTACGAGCAGAACGTCGCATTCGCGATCTATTTCTCCGATACTACCCGGGGCGACTGGTGGGTCGAGAAGGCCGCAAGCTCCGTGGACGACCGGTTCCGCCTGGCGGGCAACCTCACCGTGTTCGGTGGCGCCTCGCTGAGGCTGACCAACGCCACGGTCATCATGGTAGAGGCCGGCCCGGGCGAGCACGCCATAGAGGTGCGAAACGGCGGCCGCCTGGAGATACTGCAGGGCTCGCTCCTGACCACGGCATCCGACGAGATGCGGTTCTCCTTCCGGGTGGAGGCGGGCGGAAACCTCACCTTCCACGACGGCGGCCTCGAGCGGGGCGGCAAATACCTCGGCGGGAGCCTGGAGCGGGGCGGGCTTTCGCTGATGAGCTCGCAGGTCAGCCTTCGGGGCGTGACCTTCCGGGATTGCGACTACGGGGTGATCGCCATCGGCATCACCGCCACCTTCCAGTACCTGACGTTCATCGAGTGCAGGTACGCCATCGAGGCCGTGGCCTCCGACCTGCGGATAGACAACAGCACGATCTACAACCTCGATGGCGACAAGACGGACGTCGAGCTCCAGCAGGCATCCCGGGTGATGCTCGTTAACACCACGGTGATAAACGGCCTCGACCGCCCCCGATCGAGCATCCAGGGGCCGGGGTGCGAGCTCTCCGTCCACTGGTACCTGTCGGCCAACGTCGCCTGGCAGAACAAGGTGGTGGCCTCCCGGGCCCAGGTGACGCTGGACGCCGAGAGGGGCGGCCACCAGCTCGCCGGATACACCGACGAGAAGGGCTGGCTCCAGTGGGCGCTGGTGCTCCAGTACGTGCAGAACTCCACCGCCACGGACGACCGGAACCCGTACACGCTCGGGGCGCGGCTGGGCAACGTCAGCCGGACGCAGGAGCATACCTTCGCCCGGAGCTACACCTGGTACTGCGAGCTCCAAGACGGCCTGCCTCCCGTCATCCAGATAGACACGCCCCTCCCGGGCGCCAGGCTCAACTACACGCCCGTGACATTGCGCGGCCTGGCCCATGACTTCGAGACGGGCCTGGAGCGCCTGGAGTGGTCCTACGACGGCCGGTTCTACGAGAAGGCGGAGGGCACGGAGCTCTGGACGGTCCGGGCCGGGCTCGACGACGGGAGCCACACGGTCTCCATCCGGGCGACGGACGCCGTGGGCAACCAGGCCGTGGCCAACATCACGTTCACGGTGAAGACAAGGATAACCGTGCTGGAGCTGAGCTCGCCCGCCGATTTTTCGATCACGAGGAGCCCGGCGGTGCTGGTCAGCGGGCTCACCGAATCGGAGGCGCGGGTGCAGGTCAACGGGCGCGACGTCGGCCTGTCATCGGGGAAGTTCTCCACCATGGTCTACCTTTCCGAGGGGGACAACATCATCCTGGTCTCCGCAACCGACGATGCGGGCAACACGGCGACGCTGACCAGGCGCGTCGTTCTGGACACGCAGGCCCCGTTCATCGAGCTCCTGTCGCCCCGCAACGATTCGTATATCAGCGTCCCCCAGGCCGTGGTGTCGGGCCGGACGGAGCCGGGCGTGAAGGTGTCCGTGAACGGCCAGCCGGTCATAAATTCCGAAGGAAGGTTCACGCTGTCGGTGGACCTGCCCAACGAGACCAATCTCATAGATGTCACCGCGCAGGACGGGGCGGGCAACGTGAACACCAGCGTCCTCGTCGTCCATGTCGATTTGGTCCCGCCGGCAATCTCCATCGGGTTCCCGCGCCAGGGCCAGCACTTCGGGCGCCGCAACGTCACCCTCAACGGGACCACCGAACCCTTCGCCACCGTGACGGCAGGCGACTTCACGGGTGTCGCCGGCGCCGACGGCACCTTCCGGATGAACGTGACCATGCTCTACGGCAACAACACGCTCATCATCAGGTCGACCGACCGGGCAGGCAACTACGACACCCTGACCTGGTACGTCGTCCGGGACCGGCCCGAGGGCGGGCGCGGCTCGCCCTGGGTGCCGGCGCTGATAGCCCTGGGAATCGTGCTCGCGGTGGAGAACGCCGCCATATACCTCTACTGGCGCCGCCGGGGTGGCGCGGCTCCCACCGCTGCTTCTTCCGTCCGGAAGGGAACGCCCGGGGAGCCGGCCGCGCCCGGGGCACCGGCGAAGGCGGCCGGGACCGGGCCGGCGGCCGGGGCGCCCGTGACGGTGGCCGTCGCCGAGCCGGTGCCGCCCGAGGCCCTGCCGGTCGAGGACGAAGGGCCGGCGGAGATGGTCGAGATGAAATGAGATCGGCGCACTGAGGAGAAAAAGGGGGTCAAAACGACGATTAGAGGCCCGTTCCAATAGATTTTTAAGGGACTGGCGCGCAAACTATATCGGGGGTTGAGCAGTATTATAGATGGACGAGCCCACATGTTGCCGACGCGTCCTTGGGCATTGGTCATCACATTCCTGGTGGTCTGCCAGCTTGCCCCCATTCCGGCCTCGGCGGCGGGCACAGGTCCGGCGCCCGCCCCGGCCGACCGGGCCGGGTCCGATGAGGCCCGGGGCGTTCCTCCCCTCGGCCTGGGCGACTGGGTGGTGAACGGCAGCGAGCTCTTGAAGGACCGGACCGTGGTACTGGACGGCTCCCTCACCGTCGAGTCCCCGGGGGAGCTGACCCTCTCCAACTCGACCCTGATAGTGAAATGCGCCTTCTCCGGCGAGCACTGGCTCCGGGTCCAATCCGGCGGGAAACTGCATGTCGTCAACGGCTCCACCGTGGCGGGCTTCAACCCCGACTACCCGTTCAGCTTCTGGGTGGAGCCGGGGGCGCAGGTCGAGTTCAAGGACTCCAATTTCGTGTCGGCGGGGGGGCAGGTGAGATACCTGGCCGACGATTTGGGCGTCAACGATCCCGATTACTCCACGGTCATCGGCGGGATCGTCGTAATGACCTCCCAGGCCGACATCGAGCGCTGCGTTTTCATCGGGATGCCCATCGCCCTGACACTGCTGAAAACGGAAGGCGTTCTGAAAAACTGCACCTTCCGGGACAATTGCGTCGGGGTCCTCTCGCACAACGCCAACTGGACGTTCGAGGACTGCACCTTCGAGCGTAATGCAATGGGCGAGGTGCTAGTCACCAAGATAGGCGCCGGGGCCTGGTGCTGGAGGTCCCGTTCCGTGTTCCGTGGATGCTCGTTCAACGACAGCTACACCGGCATCGCCGTCGACAACTCCACCTGCACGGCGACCGGATGCTCCTTCCTGCGCAACGAAGTCGGCGGTGTCTATGTCTGCGGGTTCATGTCGTACCAAAACCAGGTCGGTCCCGGGCCATGCGGCCCATCGGACACAACGGTCGTCGACTGTACCTTCATCGGGAATTCCTATGGCATCGCGAGGGGCATCGAGGGATGGCTCGGTACCGAGCCGCTCCACATTGTCAACTGCGATTTCGCCAACAATACGTATTTCGGCATCTGGTGGCAGAACCGCATCGATCCCGACCCCTATGCGAAGTACCAGCCACCGTCCTGGTGGCCGCTCGAGCCCAACGCGGTCTGGAACGTCACCGGCCCCAGCAGCGTCAGCGGCGACCGGATGATATTCAACGGCAGCATCGATGTCGGGCCCGGCGGCTCGCTGGACCTGCGCCGCTCGGTCCTGATGATGGACGGCGCCCGCCCGGGGGAGACCGGGATCCAGGTCCGATCGGGCGGGAAGCTGACCGTCGCGGAGGGCTCGAAGCTCCTGGCGGCTGATCTCCGTTGGCCCTACTCGCTGGCCTGCCGGCCGGGCTCGGCCCTCCTGCTGGAAGATTCGCTTTTGCGCGACTGCGGCTGGAACGCTGTCGCCCCGGAGCTTTCGGGGCCGTTCATCCAGACCGCGGAATTGACCATCCGCAGGTCGGTCGTTGAGGGATGCCCCACCGCGCTCGTGATGAGCGGCGCCGGGAAGGGGCGGGTGGAAGGCTCGCGCCTGTCCGGGAAGGAGCTCGCCGTCCGGTTGGACAATTCCACGCTGGAGCTCGTCAATTCCTCGGCCGGGTCGTGGGGCGTCTCGAACGCCGCCCTGGTCAACGGCTCGCGGCTGGTCTGCCTGAACTCCTCGCTGGACCGCGGGATGGTGGATTTCCGAGACGATGCGAGCCGGCTGGAGGTGGGCTGGTACCTCGATGTCCTGGCCATCTGGTCCGACGGGCACCCGGCGGCCGGGGCTGACCTTTCGGTGCAGGACGCATTCGGCACGGAGGTCCAGAACCTCTCGGCGGACGCGGCCGGCCGGGCCGATGACCTCGTCCTGTGGGAGACGTTCATCACCAAGGGCTCCGGGACCGCCTTTTCGCCCCACCGGCTGGAATGCCGGTCGGGGAACGTCACCAACACCACTGTACTGACAGCGGACCGCAGCCGGTCGCTGACCGTCATACTGCCGGATTCCGAGCCGCCCTCCGTCTCCATCCTGTCCCCCGCCCCGGACGCCCTGCTCAATTCCGGAAGCGTCGTGATCGCCGGGAACGCCCGAGACGACCTCGCGCTCCGGTCCGTGGAGCTCACCGTGGACGGCTTCGAGCGCCACACCCTGCTTCGGGACCCGGCCGGACGATCGCTTCGGCTGGACTGGAACCTGACCGTCCAGCTTCCGGAGGGCTCCCATACCGTGGAAGTGGCGGCCGACGACACCAGCGGGAACGCCGGCTTTGCAAGCGTCCCGTTCTCAATCGACTACACCCTTCCCAGGGTGGTCATCCTCTTCCCGCAGGCCGGCACGCTCACCAACGTTTCCGATATAGCGGTCAGCGGCATCGTGGAGCCCGGCTCCGGTGTCTCCGTGAACGGCGTGGAGGCCCGGACCCTGGGCTCGACCTTCAGCGCCCTGGCAAGGCTTTCGGAGGGCGACAATCTCATCACCGCGTTGGCGGTGGACGCCGCCGGGAACGCCAACACCACCTCCACGACGGTCCGGCTGGACACCCTGCCTCCGAGGCTTTCCGTTTCCTATGACCCCGACAGGCTGTTTCTCAACCGGCCCCAGCTGAACCTGTCCGGGACGATGGAGCCCGGCGCCTCGATAACGGTCAACGGCCGGGCGGTGGTCCTGCCGGGGCTTGCCGAAAATTTCACTACTCTCGTCTTCCTGACCCCGGGCGAAAACACCGTCGCGGTGAGGGCCACTGACGCGGCGGGCAACGTCAAATTGCTGGAGAGGCGGTTCGTGCTCGATACGGTGGCGCCCTCGTTCTGGGTGCTCTTCCCTCCCGACGGCTTCGAGACGAACGAGCCTTTCTTGGTATTTTCGCTTCAGGCCGAGGCCGGGTGCGACCTTTCGGCAGGCGCGGCAGCGGAGAGGGTGCCGGGCCCGCCGGGTGACCGGGTCAACTTCACGCTGAACTACACTCTCGCCGAGGGGACCAACACCATCGTCCTGCGGGCCGTCGACGCCGCGGGCAACGTCTTCGCCATCGTGAGGGAGGTCGTGCTCGACACGCTGGCCCCGGCGCTGGCAGTCCTGGCGCCTCTCGACGGGTCACACACCTCGAATTACTCGGTATACGTCATCGGGACGACCGACCCGGGCGCCGCCGTTTCCGTGAACGGGGAGCCCGTGGCCGTCGGCCAGGGCGGGGATTTCAGCACCGAGCTGAAGCTCCAGCCCGGCCAAAACCGTGTGGTCGTCGCCGCCTCGGACGCCCTGGGCAATGTCAAATTCGTGACCATCAACGTTAGCCGCGTGGCGGGGCAGTCGGCCGAGGACCTGAGGATCAGGCCCGGCCCGGACCCACTGTTTCTGGGCTTCCTGATCGCGGTCGCCGTCGCGGCCGTGTCCGAGGGATACTGGGCCCTGCGCCGGCCCAGACGGCCCGCCACGCGTCCAGGACCCGCCAGGGGAGGTGCCTGAGGTGGACCCCGGAGCTGGACGGCTGTCGCGGCGGCTGTGGCTTGCGGCGGGCGCGCTGGCCCTCGTCGGGCTGGCGGCCCTCCTGCTGTCATCCGGGGCGGCGCAGGCCGCCAACGACCCGCCCCCGTCGGGAGGCCCGGTAATTGGGGACTGGACCGTAACGGACGCTCGCAGCTACGCCGGGTGCACCATCGGTCTTTCGGGCAACCTCACCGTCTCGGGATCCGGCAATTTGACGCTGGACGCGGTGCGCCTCGTAATGGGCTCTTTGTTCCAGGGGCAGTACGGCATCGAGGTCCTCTCCGGAGGGGAGCTCCTCCTCAAGGACGGCACGGTCGTGACGGCCGCCTCCGGTTACGAGTACCGCTTCGTGGTCCGGCCGGGCGGGAACCTGACCGTCTCCGGCAGCGAGTTGCGCGGCTGCGGCTATGCCTGGGGGACGTCCGGCGAGACGGCCGGGGTGTGCCTGCTCTCCGACGGCTGCAGGTTCGACCAAAGCCTTGTCTCCTCCTCGGACTTCGGCGTGGTGGTGAACGGCGCCTCCCCGACCTTCACCGACTGCAGCTTCAGCGGCAATTCACAGGGTTGCGTCGTCATCAACTCCTCTGCGACGTTTTCGGGCTGCACCTTCGAGTACAACGGAAACGGCGCCAATTTCGAGAACTGGTCCGGGTCGCTCTCCAACTGCACTCTGGCCTTCAACACCGGCTTCGGCCTGCTCGCCTACGGCTCCGGAGGGAACGTCTCGCGCTGCAAGTTCCAGGGCAACACGGCCGGCAACTGCGTGCTGATAGGCTCCGACGCCGGTGTCTCGGACTGCACCCTCCGCGACAGCCTTTACGGCATCTACATCGACGGGGGGCGCCCCCGGGTCACGAACTGCTCCCTGACGGGAAACAGGTACGGCGCCTATCTGTACAAGAGCGCCTCCTCTTTCGACGGATGCACGATATCGCAAAGCAGCCGCTTCGGCCTGTCGTGCTCGTTCGGGGCCCCGTCGCTGTCCAACTGCAGCATATTCGACACGGGATACTCGCCCCAAAACGGGTTCTACTGGGGCAGGGGGATAGAGGCCTTCGCCACCGACCTCTCGTTCTCCGGAGGCCAGCTCTATCACAACTACTTCGGCATCGAGGCCCGGTACTCCGCGCTCTCCGTCTCGGAGGTGCAGTTCCAGGCCAATGCCGTGGGGATCTGGGCCCTCGAATCCCGTGCCGATATTACGGACTGCGACTTTTCGAAGAACCTGCAGATCGGGGCGCACCTGAAGGAATATTGCACGGGCTCGTTCGAGCGCTGCACCTTCACCTGCATGACGCAGGGCGCCGCGTTCGACCTTCACACCTCGACCCGGATGGGCAACTCGAGCTTCAGCAACTGCAGGGAGGGGCTGCGGCTCTACGACTGCGATCCCGACGCCGCCGTCACGGGCTGCACCTTCGAGAATAATTCCATCGGGGCCTCCCTGATGGGCTCCGCCGGCAGGGTGCTCTCCTGCAGCTTCGCCTCCAACGCCAATTACTCGCTCAGCTGCTCCGGAGGTTCGGCCGAGATACGCAACTGCAGCTTCCGGGACTGCCCGACGAACGCCCTGACGCTGGACGGTTGCGGCGGGGTGATAGACGGCAACCGGTTCGATAAGGTCGAATCGGCCGGGATATTCGGCAGGAACGCGACCAGCGAGATATCCAACAACACCTTCTCGTCCGGCAGGGGCACGGCCATCCACTCCGTCGGGACCGGCGGGGCGCCGGACATCCACGACAACCTGTTTTTCAAAAACGGCCTGGGGGTGGCCCTGTCCGACGGCTCCTCGGGCCGCGTCCATCACAACGATTTCGACCGAAACGAACAGGCGGGCCTGAGCCTGCGCTCGGCCCGCGGGGAGATATTCTGCAACACCGTGAATGGCAGCATTCACGGCATATCGTGCATCCTGCTTTCGGAGGCGTCCATCCACGACAACGAGGTGTTCGATAACGAGGTCGGGATTATCTGCGAGGATTCGTCCAATGCCACTGTCACGGGTAACTATGTTCATGACAACAGCCAAGCCGGGATTTTGGCCAGGATGTCCTATCCGGCGCTTTCCAAAAACAGCGTGTGGGGCAACCTCGACGGCGTCGTCGTGGCGGCCTGCCCCGGGCCGGCCGCCGTCACGCTCTTCGGCGACAGCCTCTTCAACAACACCAATGGTTTCTCGGGACTAGACTCCATGGTGGCGCTGGAGGGCTGCAACTTCACGGATAACAGCCTGGCCGGGGCCCGATTGGTAAACTGCATCTCTTCCGTGAGGCACGGCTCGTTTTCCCGGAACCGGGACGGCCTCCGCCCGGAGGGCGGCACCCTTCGCGTCGAGCAGTGCGACTTCTTCCAAAACAACGACACCGGCATCATCACCGATGCGGCCGACGCGGTCATCGAGGGGTGCTACTTTTCCCAAAACACCGACGGCGCGCTGGACCTGGGCAACTCCACGCTCCGTTTCATCGACGGCGTGTTCGAGAGCAACCGCGTCACCGGTTTCTTCTGCCAGGGGAGCACCCAGGCGAGCTGGACCGTCGGAAGGGCTGCCCGGGCCGCCAACGACTGGCTGGCCCTCCGGGGCAACCTCACGGTCCTTCCGGGAGGCTCGCTCAGGCTGGCCAACACCACGCTCCACCTGATGCTTTCCAGCCCCGGCGACGGCGGCATAGAGGTCCGGGGCGGCGGGCGACTCGAGATGGTCCTGGGCTCGAAGGTGGAGGCGGCCGAGCCCGCCAACAAGTACAGCTTCCGGTTGCTTCCCGGCGGGAATCTCACCATCGAGGAAGGGATTCTGCAGGACTGCGGCGGGGCCTGGGGCCCCGCCGGCGAGCGTCCCGGGCTGGTGCTGCAAAGCTCCGATTGCGCCCTCCGGGAGGTCTGGTTCCAAAACTGCAGCTTCGGGCTGGTGGCCTATGGCATAACCGGCGACTTCGAGTACCTGACCTTTGCCGGCTGCGACTACGCCGTGGTGGCCATCTCCTCAAGGCTCAGGCTGGACAACAGCTCCATCTACCTTTCAATCAGCGATGATGTGCAGCTCCAGCGTGGCTCCGTCGTGAAATTGGTGAACACCACATTCGACCGCGGCAGGGTCAGCCTCCTGGACCATGACTGCCTGCTGGAGGTCTACTGGTACCTCGGCATCAATGTCGCCTGGCAGAACCGGGCGCTGGTGGAAGGGGCCAATCTGACGCTGGAGGACGCGGCCGGAACGCGCCAGGCCGGAGGCCTCACCGACGAGCACGGCTGGCTCCTGTGGGTCCCCGTGCTGGAATACCGGCAGACCTCGCTTTCGACGGATGCTCGGAACCCCTATGCCATCACGGTGGACAAGGCCAACGTGACATTTCAACAGACCATCACCTTCCAAAAGAGCCAGGTCCTCAACATCACCCTGTACGACCTCGCGCCGCCCGTCATCCGTGCCGAGTTCCCCGTCCAGGGCGCCATCCTCAACCTATCACCGGTCGAGGCCCGGGGGGTGGCATCCGACAATGAAACCGGCCTCGACCGGGTCGATTGGAGCTCCGACGGCCGCAACTGGCAGCCGGCCAACGGCACGGACCGGTGGAGCTTCCTGGCCCCGCTTGCAGACGGGACACACAACCTCTCAGTAAGGGCCACGGATGCCGCCGGCAACCGGGCGGTGCTGGGCATCGACATCACCGTCAAGACGCGGATAAGCGTGCTGGAGCTTGCCAGCCCGGCCGAGGGCCTCCTCACGCGTGATCCCGTATTGATCGTGAAAGGGATCACGGAGAGCGGGGCCGATATCCAAATCAACGGGCTGGCGGTCCCGGTCCTTTCGGGAAATTTCTCCGCCACCGTAACGCTCTCCGAGGGAAACAACACCCTGATGGTGACGGCCTCCGACGCGGCGGGGAACACGATCTTCCTGACCCGTACGGTGGTGCTGGACACTACGCCGCCATTCATCGAGCTCGGGTCGCCGCGCGACGGGTCGTACACCAACATCCGGGAGACGACCGTATCCGGCCGGACGGAGCCCGGGGCGAAGGTGATGGTGAACGGGCAGGTGCTCATCAACACGGGCGGGCGGTTCAGCCTCGTGGTGGACCTTCCGTCGGACTCCAACCGGATCAACGTCACCGCGGTCGACCCGGCCGGCAACGCCAACTCGACGGAGGTGACGGTCCTGGTGGACCTGGAGCCGCCGGTCCTCGACATCATTTCCCCGGTATCCGGGCGTCACACGGCGGCCCGCTCCGTCACCATAACCGGCACCACCGAGCCTTTCTCCACGGTCACGGCCTGGGACCGGTCCGTCACGGCCGGAGCGGACGGCCGCTTCTCGATGAACCTGTCCATCCTGTACGGCAACAACACGCTGACCCTGAGGTCGGAGGACCGGGCGGGCAATGTCAACACGGTCAATTGGTATGTCGTCCGGGACCGGCCTTCGGCCGAGCCCGGCCCGCCCTGGATGACGGCGCTTGCGGGCGTGGCGATACTGTTTACGGCGGAGAACGCGGCCATCTACGTGTACCGGCGCCGGCGGGATGTACCGGCGCCCGCCATTGCTGCCTCGTCCTTGCCCACGCAAACGCGCCCGGAGCCCGAAGTCCCCACCGCCGAGGCGGAAGCAGCCGTGCCCGAGGCGGTCGCGGAGCCTGTCCCGCCGGAGGCGCTCCCCGTCGGGGACGACGAGGAGATCGAGATGGTGGACATGAGATGAGGAGAAGGACGGATGAAGGACGCCCGGAGGCTGGACCCGTGAAGGAAGCAATGCACTACGCCGCCCTGGACGGCGGCAAGGTCCGCTGCGGGCTGTGCCCGCACAACTGCACCATAGCCGATGGCAGGCGGGGGATCTGCGGCGTCCGCGAGAACTCCCGGGGAAGGCTCAATTCGCTTGTGTACGGTCGTTACTCGTCGGTCCACCCGGACCCCATCGAGAAGAAGCCGCTCTACCATTTCCACCCGGGCTCGACCGTTCTTTCGTTCGGCACGCTGGGCTGCAACCTGCGCTGTCTCCACTGCCAGAACTGGGAGATATCGCAGGCCCGGGACGCCGATTTCGAAAACCTCCAGACGCTCGATGTCCCGGAGCTGGGGGAGTGGGCGAAAAACACAGGCTCTTCGGGCGTCGCCTGGACCTACAACGAGCCCACCATCTGGCACGAGTTCACGCTGGAAGGCTGCGTCGAGGCGAAGAAGAGGGGCCTTTACACCGTCTACGTGACGAACGGCTACATCAACGAGTCGCCCCTGCGGGAGATTGCCCCGCACCTGGACGCGGCCAATGTCGACGTCAAGGGATTCACCGAGAAGTTCTACAAGGAGATTTCTGGCGCCCGCCTCCAGCCGGTGCTCGACGCCTGCAAGCTCTACCGCGAGCTGAAGGTCCACCTGGAGCTGACCTATCTGATCATCCCGACCAGAAATGACAGCGCCTCCGAAATCGAGCAGTTCTGCCGCTGGGTCGTGAAGGAGCTGGGGGTCGACGTTCCGGTCCATTTCTCGCGGTTCCACCCGGACTACAAGCTGGACGATGTCGGCCCGACGCCGGTGAAGAAGGTGGTCGAGGCCTGGGAGATAGGCCGGAAGGCCGGGCTCGAGTTCGTATACGGCGGCAATGTTCCGCATGGGGACTACGAAAATACCAGCTGCCCCAAGTGCGGGACGCTGCTCATTGCTAGGAACGGGTTCTCCGCCGGCGTGAGAGATTTCCGCGACGGAAAATGTCAAAAGTGCGGGCGCCCGATACCGGTGATATCCTGAATCACGACAGCACTTCGTCGAGCGCCTTCAGCCGCCGGGCGAGCTTTATCTCCCTGGCTATCCTGCGCCCCACGGACATATCCGGCTCGCGCAAATCGGAGTAGGGGGAGCTCCTGATGAAGAAGTTGGTCCCGGCCACTATGCGCGCCGATATCTCAAAAACCTTGAACTCCAGCCTGTCGGTGACTATGCACTCCAGGCTGAACGGCCCGACCATCCCGCCGAAGAGCTCGATGGACTTTTCGACAGTGCGCTCGCCCATCCAGAACGCCTTCGGCAAAAGCGATTCGCGCAACACGACGGGTATGTTGCCCGTGACGACGAAAGAGGGCAGGATGCCCATCTGCTTGAGGCGCTCCTGCGCCCCCAGCTTGTACATCTCGTCGATGTTGGCCTCGTCCCGCCGGTCCATGCTCATGAGCTCGAGGCTTCCCTTGCTGAGCCGGTAGCCCTTGTTCAAAAGCGGCGAGTAGAAGAAGTGCATGTAGTACCTGGTGCCGATGACGTACTCCTGTATGGTGTACTTCTCCGACGGGTTCACTTCCATGAACTCCTCGTAGCTCTTGGCGATGAAAAAGCCCCTTCCGCCCTTGGCGCCGTAGAACTTGACCAGAACGGGTCTTGTAATGTCCTCGGGGCGGGCGATCTTCTCGGGCATCGAGAGGCCCGCGAGCGTCAGCCAGTCGCGCTGCTTGTCCCGGTCGGATTCCCACTCAAGCACCCGGCGGTTACCGAACGTGGGGAGCGCCAGGTCCTCGAAGGCGCCCGGGCCCAGGTATTCGACGAACGAGCCGTGGGGTATGACCACGGCGTTCGAGGCGGCAAGCTCCGCCGCCTTCTTCGGTATCTCCCGGTAGCTCTTGACCGAAAAGAACTCGTCTGGCTTTGCTTTCGGGAATGCGTCGTAGAACCTGGGCGGCTCCCCGATGCAGATGCCTATGGTGCGGAAGCCCTCCCGGCGAGCCCCGTCGAATATCTGCAGGCTCGTGTGGGAACAGACGGTGGCGACCGCAAGCTTCTTCTTGTCGTATGAAGAGAGCAGCTCGGATATCTTGCCCCTAGGTACCATTACGGTTAGAACGATTTCTGCCTTTTATACTTTTTCCAGCCGCTCAGTTTATAACTCTCCGTCAGGAATGCTACATTGTAACTAGTGTCATTGGCATACTTTTATAGTGGCCAGTCTGTTACCTACAATGCCGTTGGCAATGGGTGGTCTTTGGCGCCCGGTGGGCGGCCAGGAAACCCTCGTATAATTCGGAGGCTTCGATATGGTCGATCTGAAAGCGGGCAAGAAGGCGGACCTTGCTGGTCCCGGAATAAGCACCTACGAGAAGGTGGACGAGATACTGCCGAACGATTACAAGACCGTCTTGGACAACAAGGAGACGCAGAAGGCGCTCTTCATGTTGAAGCGGTACATCATGGACAACATGAACAAGGAGCTCAACCTGTTCACCATCGAGGTCCCGCTCATAGTGACGGTCGAGAGCGGCGTCAACGACATGCTCGATCGCGACGGCTCCCGCACGCCGGTGGGCTTCCCCTGCGGCCTCGGCCTCGAGAAGAGGATGGACTGCCAGGTCGTGCAGGCGGCCACCAAGTGGAAGAGGCTGGCGCTCAAGCAGTTCAACTGCTCCGTCGGCGAGGGCATCAACACCGACATGAGGGCGGTGCGCAAGGACTACTTCCTCGACCACGACCACTCCTCGTACGTTGACCAGTGGGACTGGGAAAAGGTCATTTTGGCAAAGGACCGCAACCTCGACTACCTCAAGACCACCGTCAAGGGGCTCTGGAAGGTCATCAAGGGCGCCGAGAAGATGATCCACAAGGAGTACCCCGAGCTCAAGAAATACGGCGGATATCCCCCTCTCCCGGAGGAGCTCAAGTTCCTTCACGCCGAGGAGATACTGGACATGTACCCCGACCTGCCGCGCAAGCAGAGGGAGACGGCGATTCTCCAGAAGTACCCCGCCGTGTTCATAATAGGCATCGGCTGGGTCCTCAACGACGGCTACCCTCACGAGATGCGGGCGGCCGACTACGACGACTGGGTCACGCCGGTCCGAGACGGCGGGAAGCAGTACCACGGGCTCAACGGCGATATCCTCGTATGGAACCCCATCACCAAGCGCCGGCACGAGCTGACCTCGATGGGCATACGCGTCACGAAGCAGACGCTGGTCGAGCAGCTAAAAATAAGCGGCCAGATGGACAAACTGGAGCTCCCCTACCACAAGGCAATCATGGAGGACAAGGTGCCCCTGTCCATCGGCGGCGGCATCGGCCAGTCCCGGACCACGATGCTCTTGCTGAAGAAGGCGCACCTCGGAGAAGTATCCGTGACGGTGTGGCCCAAGCAGCTCAAGGACATCGGGGCAAAGCACAATATCCACGTGCTCGAATAAGCGCGCTGGTGATGCCCCGCACTTGAGTGCGGGGAGCGTCACGCCGCAAAGCGTGGAAGCCCCGCCGTTCACGGCGGGGAGGGCCCAACGGGACGACGGCGGGCGGGTGCCCGCCGGTCCTTCTTTTTATTTATTGACCCACCAGCGGACGCCAGAATAATATACAGCGAGGGGATTTAGGCGCCGATGGAAAAGTGGAGGCTCCTCGATACTCCGCCCATGAGCGCGGCCCGCAACATGGCCATCGACCAGGTCGTACTCAGGGCCCGCGCGGAGAACCGGGTACCGAACACCCTGCGTTTCATGCAGGTCAAACCGAGAGCGGTCCTCGTGGGTTTCCACCAGAGCGTCGAGCAGGAAGTGCGCGAGGAGTACTGCCGGCGGCATAAGATCGAGATAAACCGGCGGATAACCGGCGGCGGGGCCCTGTTCTTCGACGAAAGCCAGATAGGCTGGGAAATATTCGCCTCGCGCGACACGCCCGGAATACCGCGCAAGGCCGAGGCCCTTTACCGGAAGATGTGCGAGGGGGCCGTTTTCGGCCTCGAGAAGCTCGGTATCAAGGCCCGCTTCCGGCCCAAAAACGACATCGAGGTCGGGCGCCGGAAGATCTCCGGCACCGGCGGCACTTTCGAGGGCGGCGCGTTCCTGTTCCAGGGGACGCTCCTGGTCGATTTCGACGCCGGGACCATGCTCCGGGCGCTGCGCATCCCCATCGAGAAGCTCAGGGACAAGGAGGTGCGCGCCATCAAAAAGCGCGTGACATGGCTCTCGGAAGAGCTGGGCGCCCCACCCTCTTCACAGGTCATAAAGGCGGCCCTGGCCGAGGGTTTTTCACGGTCGTTGGGCGCCGATTTCTGCCCGGGCCAGCTGACTTCCTACGAAAAGAAGCTGCTGAGGGCCGCGCTGCCCCGTTTCCGGTCCTATGAGTGGACCTACAGCGCCCGCCGGCCCCCGGAGAGCCGTCTGGTGCTCAGATCGTCCCTGAAGACGAGGGGAGGCCTGATCCGTGTCTCCCTCGTAACGGACCCGCCGGCCCGGCGCATCAACTACGCGCTGGTCACCGGCGATTTCTTCGCGTTCCCCAAAAACACGATAATGAACCTCGAGGCCCGGCTCAAGGACCTGCCCCTGGATGCCCGAAGCATCCGCAGGGCGGTCCGGAGGTATTTCACCGAGGAGGGGCCCGAGATACCATTCACCCGGCCGGAGGAGTTCGTCGGCGTGATACTGGAGGCGGCCAGAAAGACGGAGCTCGCCCGATACGGAATCCCCCGGGAGGACGTGAACAATGTATTCTTCGTCATCGAGCCGGCGAAGCGGCTCAAGGGCGCCGGATACCTCCTGCTCCCGTACTGCGCCAAGCCGCTGGACTGCGCCTGGCGCAAAAAGGACGGTTGCACCGAGTGCGGCCGCTGCAGCATCGGCGACATGTACGCCCTGGCTCGGCTCAAAGGGCTGGTCCCCGTCTCGATAACCAGCTATCACCACCTGGAAAAGGTCCTCAGGCAGCTGAAAGAGGAGAGGGCAACAGGGTTCGTCGGGAGCTGCTGCGAGGCATTCTACATCAAGCACCGGGAGGACTTCGAGCGACTGGGCGTCCCGGGCGTGCTCGTGGACATAGACAGCCGGACCTGCTACGACCTCTACAAGGACGCCGAGGCCCACCAGGGAAAGTTCGACCGAGAGACGAAGCTCAAGGCGGAGCTGTTTAGGACCGTCGTGGAACGCTTCGGGGCCACCAGGCGGGGCACGGCAAAAAAATAGCAAAAAATTGGGGCCCGGAATGGATCCGGGCATTTCTAGCTGTTCGGCCCGGTCTCCCGGGCGGCCTCAAGTTCTTGCCTAGAACTTTCGTGGAGGGCGATGCTTCTGGAAGCAATCCCTGCAATATACCGGGCGCCCCTCCGTGGGCTTGAACGGTACCTCGCAGTCCTTGCCGCAGTCCGAGCACTTTGCCTGGTGCATCTCGCGGGGACCACCAAAGCCCCCTCCCCTTCTGTCTCCCCTGTCTCCGAACTCCATGTTCCTCACTCTCTACTTTTTGACATCGCCCTCGAGAATAATGTTCGCTTGCTGCGCTCCAGTTTTGGAGCGGCATTGGCCGAGCCACCGTCCTCGATGGTCTGTCGTAAAGCATATTATTTTTCTAGTATGTAAATACATTACATATCATATTAGTACTAGAAATCTGCCAAAATATGCCATGATATCCGGTGCCATGGCCGGTTTCACCCACCCCCTGCCTAGTTTTTTTACGGGCAACGCGTTAGGCGGTTCAGGTGGGGTTGGAAGGAATGCTGCCCAAGGTGGTCATCTACAATGCCGTGAGCCTGGACGGAAGCATACAGCTCCGGTCCCCGGATCTCGGAACATACTACGGCCTGGCGCCGGTCTGGAAGGATGATGCCACGCTGGCGGGGAGCGGGACGATCCTGGCGGGTAGAAAAGAGGCGCCGCCCGAAAGGCCGGAGGACCTCGGGCCCTGGAATGTTGACCCAAAGGACACGCGGGCCCTGCTCGTCGTGCCGGACAGCCGTGGCCGCATCCGGTTCTGGCACCACCTGAGAAGGTCGGGCTTCTGGAAAGACGTACTGGTCCTCTGCTCGCGCTCGACGCCGGCAAGCTACCTCGGGTACCTCCGCGAAAGGCACATCGATTGCATCGTCACCGGCGACCGGAAGGTGGACCTTCGGGCCGCGCTGGAAACGCTGCGCTCCGAATTCGGCATCAGGAGGGTCAGGGCGGACAGCGGTGGAACGCTCAACAGCCTGCTCCTGCGCCAGGGGCTGGTGAGCGAACTTTCACTGCTCATCCACCCCGAGCTGGTGGGCGGGACCCGGCCGAAGACTATCTACTCCGGGCCTGCCCCACCCGCGAGCGCGCCCCGGCTGCGCCTGTTCAAGATACAAAAGGTCCAAGGCGGGCTGGTCTGGCTCAGATACCGGGTCGTCCATTAGTGCCGGATTTGGGAAAAGGATTATCATCCCGCGGGAGAAAGGGGGCCCGTTACCGGAGGATGGGCAATGGGCGAACCACGGAAGGTGCTGAGCATCGGAAAGAGCCGGCCGACCATCGAGGGCGCCGGGGTGAGGCTGAGGCGCGCGTTCGGCTACAACGAGGTGCCGAGGTTCGACCCGTTCCTGATGCTCGACGATTTCCATTCGGACAACCCGGACGATTACCTGGCCGGTTTCCCCTGGCACCCGCACCGCGGGATAGAGACCGTGACCTACATGCTCGGCGGGAGGGTCGAGCACGGCGACAGCATGGGCAACAAGGGCGTGATAGGCCCGGGCGACCTGCAGTGGATGACGGCCGGGAGCGGGATTGTCCACCAGGAGATGCCCCAGAGAACAAAGGGAATGCTCGCCGGGTTCCAGCTCTGGGTCAATCTCCCGGCCGGACAGAAGATGATGGACCCGAGGTACCGTGACATAAAGGCCTCGGACCCGCCGGTCGTGAGGTTGGGGAGCGGCGTGGAGGTCAAGGTCATCGCCGGAGACATCGGTGGCACGAAGGGTCCGGTGCGCGACATCGTGGTCGAGCCTCAGTATCTCGATGTGACCGTGCCGGCCAGGAAGGGCTTCGAGCACCCCGTCAAGAAAGGGCACACGGCCTTTGCCTACGTCATCGAGGGCGAGGGGAATTTTTCGGCCGGGGCGAAGGATGCGATCGGGCCGGAGCACGTCCTGCTGTTCGGGGACGGTGACAGGGTCGATATAAGCGCGGCAAAACAACCGCTCAGGTTCCTGCTCGTTTCGGGAAAGCCCCTGGGAGAGCCCGTCGCCTGGGGCGGGCCGATAGTGATGAACACCCAGGAGGAGCTGGAGCTGGCGTTCGAGGAGTACGACAACGGGACGTTCCTCAAGCACGCGAAGAAGACGGGGGAGCCGGGGAACCGGTGAACCGGCACCGCAGGCGAGCGAAGCTCGCCTAGGCCGAGAGGACCGTAGGTCCTCACGGAGCCGCGGGGAGAACCGGCAAACCGGAGAACCGGCAACGCCGGATGGGAGGAACCCAAGGATCCATCGCCGATTTCGAGCGGAGCGAGAAATTGGCGAAGGGAGGACCGGAGGTCCTCTGGAAATCCGGGCCTTTTAATTGGTGCAATTGGGTATTTGGGCCTGAACGGACCGCAGGCGAGCGAAGCTCGCCAAGGCGAGGAGGACTTTGACAGCGTGTATAGAAGTCCTCCGGGTTTTCAAATCCGACCCTGTGAGTTTGCCCTATCGGTTAATTGGGCCTGGACGGACCGAAGAAGAGCGGGACAAATGGCATTGCGCTCTTCGAGGCAAGGAGGACTTGGATAGCGTACATGGAAGTCCTCCGGGTTTTCAAATCCGGCCAGGCCCAGCTACCATGACCCGATAGGACAGATTACCAGTGGGCCTGGACGGATTTGAACCGTCGACCATCCGGTTATGAGCCGGACGCTCCACCGGGCTAAGCTACAGGCCCTCGCCATCGCTAAATGGCACAAGGGTATTTGAATTTGTGCGAATGGGCCGGGGCGAAGGCCGTCGAAAAGAGGCAAAATCTATTAAAAGGGGATGGTCATTTGAGGGAGCCGGAATGCTCCCGTAGTGTAGTCCGGTCAATCATCGAGGCCTCTCGAGCCTCAGACTCGGGTTCAAATCCCGACGGGAGCACTTCTTTGCACTTTGCCCAAGTGCTCCCGTCTCAGTCGCAAAAAGCACTGCGCTATCGTCACAAGCTTTTTGCTCCTCCCGACGGGAGCAACTAACCAATCGCACCGATTACCA
>Ga0315291_10000419_pt1 | contig 55988 bp, 62 predicted proteins | sample YL17G12_20_MG_FD_203070 | JGI IMG/M metagenome (GOLD analysis project Ga0315291, IMG submission 203070) | Sediment microbial communities from Yellowstone Lake, YNP, Wyoming, USA - YL17G12_20 | ecosystem: Environmental > Aquatic > Freshwater > Lake > Sediment | place: USA: Wyoming | collected... | reverse complement strand
TATTCCCGGCTTCCGTGGGCCATCTCATAGCGGTCGGCGAGCGGACCGGAAGGCTTGAAGACATGCTGGACAGAATAACGGACTCGTATGCCAAGGAAACGGCCGTCACCCAGCGCAAAATGCTCGCGCTGATGGAACCGGTCTTGATACTGTGCCTGGCGGTGGTGGTGGCGTTCATAATGTTGGCCATAATAATGCCGATTGTCGACGTGAGCACCTTGTACAAGCGATAGATGGAGCGGAACATGAAACGTTTCAGAGCAGAAATCATGGCGAAGGGATTCACGCTCGCCGAACTTCTGATGGTTATCGTGATAATCTCCATTCTTGCGGGCGTGGTGGTGTTTGCGACGCCGTGGGTAGTCGGGGAGTCGCGCAAGACCGCCGCGAAGGCGCAGATACTGGAACTTTGCAAGGCGGTTGATTCGTATCACGCGAAAATCGGCGAATACCCCGCGAAACTCGACGACCTGATCACGAAACCTTCCAACGTCCCGGACAGCAAGTGGCCCGAAGGGGGTTTCTGGCCAAAGGCGAACATACCGAAAGACCCTTGGGGCAACCCGTATGTCTATATCTGTCCGGGCGTGAAAAACAAAAACTCATACGACATCGTTTCATACGGGCGGGACGGCCAGGAAGGCGGGACGGGCGACGACGCGGGCGTCGGCAACTACGATGAGTAATAAGGCGCACAGGAGATTCGTCGCGGCGCAATCAGGTTTCACGCTGCTGGAACTGGTGATGGTGATTACCATCCTGTCCATCCTGTTCGGGATAGTCTTCGTCGGGATGAACGGCGCGACGGACAACGAACGGCTGGCCTCTTCCGCGCGAGGACTGTGTTCATTCGTAACAGACGCAAGGAACACTGCGATCTGCGGACAGAAGCGGCTGTATATCGTTTATCTGCCGGAACAGGGAGAAGTGGGCGTTTGCGATTCGCTTAGCAAGACGGACAGCGCGGAAATCACAGTGCTCAAGAAGTTCAAGTTGCCGGACGGGGTGAGGATTTCAGAGGTTGACATCGGCGACACGAAGAAGTCAGGCGATAAGGTCGTCGTCGAAATTTCTTCCCAGGGCGACATCCAGCAACACAGCGTTAGTCTTAAGAACAAGAGCGGCAGCATGACTGTGACGGTCGACGGCGTACTCGGAACTGTTCGAGTCGAGGAATGACAATGCGCAGAAGCGATAAATGCGCGGGGGTAACGCTTGTAGAGGTAATACTGTCGCTGGCTATAGTATCGGTGACGCTCTTCACGCTGCTGGTCATACGAAACGACAATATCCGGCAGGAAGACACAAGCAGCGCTCTGGCGAAGGCCGAGATGCTCGCTTCTGCGAAAATCGAAGACCTCGTCATCGATTTAAAGCAGCACGGGCATCTGACGCGCACGGCGAACGACTTTGACGGCGCAAGCGGGTATTCATGGGAAGCGGAAGTTACCAAGACAAATGTACCAGCCGCTGGCGATATGTGGCAACTGACGATGACAGTCTATTATCCGAAGCCGGGCGGCGAGGGCAAATTCACCGTTAACCGGCTTGTGCGGATGGAGGGCGGCAGTGAATAGGCGGCAATACAAATCCGGATTTACGCTGGTGGAGTTGATAACCGTCATGGCGGTGCTGCCCATACTGCTTCTGCTGATTCACACGGCCCTCTCCTCCACCACCAACGCCCGCGATATGGTCGAGGATGACTCGGCAAAGACGCAGATAGCACACGCCATAAGGAACATGATTCTGGAAGACCTGTCCGGCTGCTATATTCCGCCGCGACCGAGGCAGGCGGCCGAGGACACGAAGACAAGCAGGGAATTTTTCGAAGGCCGCGCGAGCGGTCAGAACGGACATTTATCTCTCAATTTCATAACGCGCCGTCCATCCCGCACGTCGGGCGACAAGCCAAGCGTGGACATAAATGAAGTGGGATACCGGTTAGTACCAAATTCAAAGGATTACAGGTACATGGTACTAGTCCGTCGTGAAGAGTCGCTCTTCGACGACAAGCCCGCGGAGGGCGGGACTGAGACCACGATATACGACAGAGTGATTTCCGCCGAGATTCTTTACTTTGACGGAACGAAGTGGGTGAAGGATTGGGATTTCGCGGAAAAGAACGACGCGCCGGTGGAGGTCAAGGTCACGCTGGGAATCGAGGTCGGCAAGCCCGGTCACACCGAGGATGAAACCGTGACAGTCACAGTTCCCATCGTGACAGCCAGAAACACCGTAGCAAGGAGCGGTCAGCAATGAAAATCACAATCATCACTATCACACTTCTATTATCTTTCTTTTGCCTGTTGATCAACGGCGGGTGCAAGCGCAAACCCGACGCTCCAACGGTGACATCCTCTTCACCTCAGGCGGTCTTTTACCGCTTGTGCGACGCCTACCAGCGGGACGATTACGATGCCGCATACGATACGTTCTCGGCCAAGATGAAAAAAGCCATGAGCGAAATGCCGGAGGGTGCGATTCGGAATGCTTCAGACTTGAAGAAGGCGTATGAAAAGCGCGCCGACGAAATCAAGAAAATGGCCAAAGGCGCCACAATCGGCATAACGCTGCTCTTCGAGAACTACGCGCAGGGAGTCATCGAGTGGAGCGACGGCACGACGCAAACAGTCGTGTTCGCAAAAGAGAATGGGCTCTGGAAGATCGACCTTGGCGGCGCGGAAGAGACGACAACCATTAAGCCAAGCGAGGAATCACCCAAACCCAATACACCGCAGCCATGACGAACAAATTCTCAAAAATGAGAGATGACAGAGGAACGGTACTAGTCCTGACGTGCGCCACGGTCCTGATTGTGGCGATGCTGGTGGCGGAACTGTCAGTGAAGACGGCGGTGGATTACAGGATTTCGGAGGGAGGAGTGGACGATCTCTCCAACAGGCAGGCGGTTCTTTCCGCGATTGAAGTCCTCCAGCAGATGACGGTTCAGCAAAATTCCAGTGCAAAACCGGTAAAGCCATCGGACACCCTGTCGTATGAACTGGGCGGCACGCAATTCACGATACGTTTCAGCGACGAGGAAAGCAAACTGAACATCAACCGTCTTGTGGACGCCCAGGGAAAAGTCGACCAGAAGATGCGCGACCGCGTGGCGACCCTGTTCGCCCAGTTCATGACGAATCCGGATTCTGTCGTCGACCGGCTCATCGGTTACATGGGCGCTGGAGACCAGCACGCAAACGAGACCGGAACGAAAAACGCCCCTTTTGACACGATAGACGAATTGCTCTATATCAACGGCATCACCAATGAAATCTATTTCGGTGACCCGGATTTGGGGAAACTCGGTTTGAAAGACTGCGTGACCATAGAATCGAGCGGAAGTATCAACATAAACACAGCGCCCTATCAGGTTCTGCGCGCAATATGGCTTGATGTGGAGGACTCGGTTATTCGGGCGATAATCCGCTCACGGTCTGACAAACCGTTTGAGAGCATAACAGACTTGCTTGCCCGCAACCTTGTTGACCACGCGACGTTCAACACTCTGCGCGAGGTCCCGATTTACGTGGCCGGATCGCGGAACATCGCCTATGTGGACACGGAAACCGGAAGCATGAAGAAGACGTACAAAGTGGTCTTCGCCGGCGGAAGCAGGTCGCGCGTTCTTTATATGGCGGAGTTGCGCAAATGAGACGTGAGAGACGATTGGCGCGAATTATATGGGCGATGGACGCCCTTGTGGTACTGGTCCTCGGAGTTGTGCTGTTCAACTACTTTCGGACTAGTACCATAACCGCCGCCGTTCCTGATGAATACAAAGGGGCAACGGTGTCCGCTCCGGAAGATACTGGAATACAAGGCCCCTTGGGCCAGTACACGGGGGACTTGAAAGCGTATTTCCCGAAAGATGTGTTCACGCCTCCGCCTAAAGAGCCGCCGCTTTCCGATTTTCTACAAGTGACCACCGTGTTCCTGGACCAGGATCCGCCGAAGTGCCAGGTAACCCAGACGCAACCGTACAAGGGAAAATCGCTCAGGAAGAGCCTGTATGCAGCCGGAGACGACCTGTTCGACGGGCTGGTCAAGGTGTCGGAGATAAAAGAAAACGGCGTTATTTTCGAGGTGAACGGCGAGAAGATACTCATTGAATTGAAGCCATGAAAAACAGGATACACTCGTGAGGAAGATAGTCGGAGTACAGATAGGCGAAAAGCGCGTAAGTGCGGCCGTCGTGGCAAAGCAGAGCGGCAGACCGGTCGTGCTGGACTTCGCCACGGCCCAACTGAGCGGCGAAGCCACGGAAAGCGGGAAGGATGCGTTAGCCGACGCAGTGAATCTTGTTTTGAATGAACTCCAGGTTTCCACGGAAGACGTGGTAGTGTCCATCCCAACGAGCCGCTGCATCCTATCCAATATAATCCTTCCCTTTACGAACACGCGCAAAATCGCCGCCACGGTCAAATACGACGCGGAAAAGGACTTCCCGCGCAGCGCCGACTCGATGGTGCTCGGCTGGTTTGAAACAGGGCGTTCCTCCAACTCTGTTCGCCTCATGACCGCCGCCGCGAAAAAGGAAGCCGTGGAGGAATACGTCGGTCTAATGCAGCGCTGCGGCGTGGAGCCTGTTACGATACACCCTGAGTTCTGCGCGCTGCTCAATCTGGACTTGTTCTATTCAGGCAGTGCCATGAGGCGCTTATTCGTATTTCTGTGCGACACGCATCTTCACATAGCGGCGACCGAGGGCGGCAATCCCGTTATGTATGATGAAGCCGAGATTCGAGATGAGCCCTTCAAGGAAGTGCTTGCGAAATGCCTGGCCGCGCTGGAATGCAATACGGCAGAAAACGCATACGACGAGATTGTCTTTGCCCAGCCGGGTGATGATTTGAAAGACTTCGTCGCAACGCTCGGCGATAAGGCAAAGCCGTTCCCCATTGAGAACATTGTAACGCGCCTTTCCCAGGAGAAAATCGAGGCCTTCCGTAGATACGGCCTTATTCCGCTCGGACTGGCGCTCTCGGAACTGTTCCCCGTAAAGGCGCATTGCGATTTGCGGAGGGAGGAATTTGCTTACCCCCACCGGCTGCAGCCGTTTGAACTGCCGCTGGCAATACTGCTGTGCGGGCTGATACTGACGTTTTTCATAGTTGGATTTGGTTTGAGACAGCGTGTCTCCGCTCATGACAATGAACTTGCCGGAATCAACGCTCAAATCGAGCGCCGCTGGCACGAAACATTCCAGAAGAGCGGGCCGCTGCCCGCCGGGGCGGTAACGCGAATGGCGGCCGAGGTCGAAAAGGCAAAGACATCCGTGGCGGGCAAGACTAACCTGTATTACATGAACTGTGCGCTACCGGCCGTCACGGACGTGCTGAAAAGGATAAATTCGGTAGAAGGCGAGGGAGATTTGAAACTGCAAATCAAGCGCATCGAAGTTGTACAGGGCAGCAGCGCTGGGAGCGGCAGGGCCGAACAGTGCGCGGTTCTCATCCTGGAAGGCACGGTGGCGACGAAGAACGCCCTGGTCGGGAACAAGATAGTAACGAGCGTGGAGTCATCGCCGTACGTGGCATCGGTGGAGGGAAAGGATTTCAAGCCGACGGACGAGGGAGTAATGCCGTTGAATCTGAGAATACTCATTCACGAAAAGAAGGATTCCAACTGAAATGAAGCCTTCGAAGAACACGATAATTTTCTTCGGAACGCTTGCGGCTCTCCTGCTGGCCAGCGTAATCTGGTGTCTCACGTCGTGGGCGGCATCCGGCGGCGCGAATTCGCGCGTGGAAGCCGCGCAGAGGAATCTTACGAAGGCGTCCGACCTGTCGCGCGAATTCGAGTCGTTGCCCGGCTCCGCTAATGTGACATCCCTGTCCGACTCGGTGGATGTGGGCCGCTACATGGAACAGGTCATAACGGCCATCATCCCGCAGGAGGAGAATCGAAGGAACATCAGTTCGTCTTACAACAGCGAAACCACCGAGCATCCGCGTGAAGGGTACAAAGAGAACAAGCATCATTTCACCTATGCCAACCTCTCCTTCGAGCAGGCCACGGCCATCTGGTACTACTTGGAGAAGGACCACAGGCCCAATGTCAAAATCGATAATGTTGTTCTGACTCCCGAAGCCAAGACCGACCAGGGCGGAACGCTTTACACGTATAAGATGGAGTTGTGGTTGTCGAGTTTTGTGGCGACGGGCGGATGAATTAGGAGGGTGGAGAGAGCGCATGCTGGCGCAGACCTGAACACTTTATTTTCCCAAAAACGAGATTAATCTCGTTTCCCGCCGGGAGGGCGCGGCATCGACCCCATATGCCCGCCGGTCTAATGGACCGGTGCTTGTTGCAAGGCGCTCTTGCGGCGGTTTTTATTTTAGGCGGTGTCCGCAAGTTAGGCACTCGGAGGTAGTGTCCAGACTGTGGATTGAAACACGCGGCGGCTTCCGCGCTGGGCGGCGGGCGCAGCGTTCTCTCCGCTCGCGGGGCTTTCGGATATTAGCCTATCGACATGTTGCAGCTGACGCTCGGAATGCCGTGTCCGTCATAGTGAACATAGACGGTGGTTTTGCCTGCGGATTTCCAGGCGTTGATTTGCGCGATGCAGGCGTTGGCGGCGGCGATGGCGTTCTGGTAGCCGACGACTTCGGATTGTTTCGCTGACTGCTGCCACATGTTGGTGAGAGCAGCCAATTCAGATTGCGCCTGCGCCATAGCCGCCTTTTGGGCGGCGATGAATTCAGTGAGTTCTTCCAGTGCCGTGAGAGTCATATCACACCTCAAATTCCGGTTGGAGGTCAAACAATGCGCAATACTGCGCCATGCCGGGGTCTATAATCATTTCGATACCAATGAGGTCGCCGGTGTACATCAATGCCACTTGCCCCATGCAATCGGTGAGAGAACTATTATCGCTGTCTTTCAAAAGAAATCCGTCAGACGCGATGCCTGGCAGCACACACTTGACCGGGAACTGTGCGCCTGCATGCACGCCATAGCACGTTGTGCCGTTCGAGTCATAATAAGTGCCAGACGTTATCACCACGGTTGCTAACGCCTCTGGCGTACCCGATAATGATCCGCATGGGACATGTTCAAGCGCTCTGTTCGGGTTGATTAATGCAAAGACAGTGTCAAAGCCGCTTATGGTATGCCACACCATGCCAATTTGCCTGACTACAGCGGTTCTGCCTGCCCGCCTGTCCGGCACGCGAGTCATCGCGTTCGCGGCAAAGAACGCAATTGGATTCGTAAGCGGGTACATGATTATCTGCCCCGCGAGCGCGCCGTCCACGCCGTCATCAGGCGCGTCGGCGTCCCATACGACGACCACGCCCATTATTTCTTCTGGGAATATGCCGGAATACAACATGCTGGCGGTCCACATACGCCCTGCCGGTATGTCAGGCGTCACAGTGTAAGGCTGCATCAACGGATTACCGTTCTCGTCAAACGCGCAGATTGTCAGTCGCAAACTGGTGGACTTGCGATTCTCGACCAAGAGCATGGTATCGCGATTCGCGGCGTTTGTGCCATAGCAACATAGAACGCCAGTGCGAAACGTGCTCGGCGCGGGCGGAGCGGCGACAACGCTGACATAATCGCCGCGTGTTCTCGTTACAGTGCCGCTGGCGTTTGTGGCTGTGAGAGAAACGTCCTTTGCTCCCAGCGTCGGAAACCGCACGCGCGGATTCTCGTCAGTGAACGTTCCGACTCCCTCGACCGTCCAAAGCCGCGAAGTCGCATTCACCGATTTATCGAGGAATTGCACATAACCGTTCTGTTTTACCTGCGTGATGTCACTTCCGAAATCGGCCGTGGGCAAGGTCTGCGTGACAGTGATATACGCCGTCTTTGTCACTGGCGTGCTGTCCCCCGCATCGTTGCCAGCAATGAGTGTGACGTCGTACTTCCCGGCGGGGAGATCGAAGATGACGAGAGGATTCTGCCCGGTGTATTCTTGTCCAGCGATAGTCCAGCGCCAGCGCGTGATAATGCCGAAACTCGCGTCGACGAATTGAACCGCACTGCTACGCTCAACGACGAGCGGATTTGCGGAGAAGTCGGCCACGGGGATTTCCAGCGGAGTGCCTATGACAGCGTAGTGCGCACGGGCGTATGGTGTGCGCTTTGATACCTGCGCCTTCAGCGACAGTATATTGCGATAGGTCGCATACATCAAGTCACCGTCGCCACAAGAACAAACTCGCCGCCCGCCACACTCACGATTCCGTAGCCATCCTTCTCAAGCGTCAAGTCCCACGCGAATTCCTGGCCGGGCGTCATGTTCGCCGTGTTTTCAGGCACGATGTAGACACGCAGAATGCCGCCGACCGCGTCGATGATTTGGATTTCAGCGTCGCCGCCTCCGGCCTCGGTATTCTTGCGGGCAAACAGAATATCGCCGTTCACGTCGCCGACAGAGAACGTAATTTTGAAGCCAGTGAGGTCGAAAGCGACATCGTTTGCGTCAAGAACTGGAAACTCCAGCACAAGGTTCCGATTCTTCTGAGCGACAATCTGCTGCTGCATTTTCGCCAGGTCGTTCATGGGTTATCCTTTGAAGGTTCCAGTCGGGATGTAATATACCGAACTGCCTGAAGTGTACATCTCATACGCCAGCACACAAATGTCCGAGGGCAACCCCACCGGCTCAATGACGGCTGTTTTTCCTGCGGCCGTGTACTGCGTCAAATCGACGGTATGGTCCGCGAGGCCGACAGTCCAGTTATTGCCGCCCGGGGCCATGCTATCGTTCGAGCCGATGAGGAACTTCACGTTGGGATAGTCCGCGATGTTCGGATACAGGTATCCGCCGATGAACTCGCCCCAAAAGGCGTAAAAGCCGCCTGTCGTTTTGCGCGATGGCCAAGTAGGAGTGCCGAGAATTAACTGGTACTTGTTGCCGGACGGAATGCTGTTGACCGTTAGCCGCCTCAAATCGCCCTTGCCGATGCGTATCTCATATTTGCCGTGGACATAACCGCCCCCCGGAAAGTTCGGCGCTATCGCACTACAAAACGCAGTGAATACCTGACCCGGCAGCAGTCCCGGCTGAGGAACGGGCAGGGTATGGGTTTGCGTAAAAGTTCCGGCTGTTACATTAAAGTCATACAGCAAATCCGGCGTCTCATTTGTGCCGTTCGTGCTGCCGTATAGGTACAAATGCGGACATATTCGCGTCTGGGTAACGCGCTGGTCTACATTCTGAGCGCGCAAGTCATAGATGCCCAAGATGGCGTCATATCCGCCGATATTGCTAAAAATACCCGCCAGAATTCCGTTACTCACGTCCGCACCTCCGCTGCCGCCGAGCGCCACAAGCGCCCACGACGAATCTTTCCAGAGAACTGAACCAACGCTTTCCGGCGCGATGGTGGTAATGCGCACCTGCGTCACGCCGCTAATCAGTCCCTTGCCAATTGAGCCGACGTTCAATGGCTCCTGCAGGACGACGTATTTGCCAGCGTGCGCCGTCGTCGGGGCTGATGCGTTCATTGCCAGTTTGTCTTGGAACCCGGCCAGATTGACCGACGGCAAGATTACCGGCGAGTCCAGACCCAAAACCTCATAGCGCTGGCGCGGCGTGCCCGACAGGTTTTTCACCAGAATGATGCTGGACTGCACTGTCGGCTGCATTGCCCAGCGTTCCTGTTGCTGCTGGCGGCGACGAAAGTCGGCAATCGCATCGACCGCGCCGTTATAAAACGCGGCCGAAATGCGCATGGGTTGTCCCTTCTGGACTTTCTTTATGTCGTCGCTCATGTGCCTATCCCCAAACTAGCGAAACTACCCAACTCATAGACGTTTTCGATGTAGACGGCGACCGGCTGCTTTACGAACTTCTGACTTGCGGAATCCACGGCGTCTTCATACCGCACCCACATGTATTGCCAACCGGTCTTCGAAGGGACGAGGATGTCGCCGATGACAATGTTGGAACGGTGAGGACTTGCGGCGAACTTGAACGTGATTTCCCAGTCCTCACCGTTCCCACGGAGCGAGCCGGACGCGCCGAGGAACAGGCACTCGCCAGCGGCGAGTCCGCGAAACATAGCATTGTTCACCTTGCCAGTGAGCGCATAGAGCGCGTTTTTGTACGCGCCATCCACGTTGTCCGCGTCAATGTAGTGCGTCTCCGTAAAATTGAACACCGGCACGGTCACGTCCACGCCTTCGACGGAGTCCTGCGTGACGCCGATTGCGCCCTTGAAATCAGGAGCCAGCATTGGCGACCACCACGTCGGCGAAGTAGCGGGCGGATGGTTCAGGTTTCCCGCCTGCATGGACCGGTATTGCACCGCGGGCGATCCAGCCGTCGCGCAGGCACCCTCGGCGTAAGTCGTCGTGCTGCTCCACGCGGCTGCCTGATTGGGCGCATATTTTCCGGCCGTGCTAAAGGACTGCGTGAGGTGTTGCGTGCCGCCGCCGGTGTCGAAGGAATAGCCGGATTCGCCGGTTTCCGGATCTGGTTGCGGATCGGACTTGCTGTAACTTGCAGTGCCTGTCCAAACGCAGGTGTCGGGATGCTGTTCGTCGACGTGAACAGGTTCCATCTTGACAGGCTGCAACACCATGCCGCCAAAGATAGCGGGCGCAGTTGCCAGAACCGCGTTAATCGCCGCCTGATGGTCTGCGGTTCCCCTGACAACGTAAATCAGGTCCGCAGACTGCCCGTTTGTCACTTGGCGCGATTCATATTTCTCAACACATGTAACTGGCATTACTTCTCACGCAAAGGTTGATTCACCCATGTCGTCAAGCGCTTCGTAAGTCTTCTTCGTGTACTTCGCCGTGTCCTCGGTTGCCTTGGCGGTGCGATCTGCCGCGTCGCCGCCCATTAGGCCCGCAATCGCAGCGTTGGAGGCGTTAAACGTGCCGCGAACGCCAATCTTCGCAGCCTGATCCGCCAGCGCGCCGCCGACATCCACGCTGCCCAATTCGGGTGCCTTGGGCGCTTCCGGTCCGGCGGCTTGTTTCTTTTCAGCGTCGCCAGCCTCTTGCGCGGCTTTCCCCAAAGCGTCATTGAGTTCCTTCTGCGCCGCAGCCAACTCATCTGCCGCTTCCTGGTCGCGTTTCGCCTTCTTCGCGGCCATGTCGTCGTTGAATTTCTGGTATCCTTCCGCGATGCCGCCCATGCGCTGGTCGGCCTCTTGTCGCGCCTTCGTCTCGGTGTCCTGCTTTTCCTTGTCGATGGCCGCTTTTTCTGCGTCCGCTTCCTGATTCGCCTGATCATTCTTCGCGCCGATGTTTACCAAATCCATCTTGCCGACTTGCCCAAAGCCTGCTCCTATCTTGTCCAATGCCGCCGATGCGCCGTTTATCAAGTCGGCCAGCGCGTTCCACGCCGTCGCCACGGCGTTGACTATCGCTCCCGTGACTGAGTTCCAGACGATGACCGCAATCCGTTTCATGTCCGTCCAGAGTTTTCGGATGAACCCGATAACTTCCTCCCAGCCGATCTTGATGCCGTACCAGCCCTCGCTGAAACACACGAGCAGCACCGTCCACATATCGTTACCGAGTTTTATGATCCAATCCCAAAAGTCATGCCACTTGCCCAGGAGCCAGTTGGTGCTCGCAATCCACACGACTTTCAGACCCGCCCACGCAATAATGGCTGCGAGTCCAAGGTCGCCCGCCTTTATCGCGTTGAAGATTCCGGCGACTACTTCCTTGACCCAGCCGAACAGCGCGGAGAACTGCTCGCCAAGCCAGCCCAATGCCTGGCCGCCCGCACCGGATGAGATTACGAGGTACGCGCCCAGCGCCACGACGAGCGCAATGACCGCGCCCAAGGGTGTGAGCAGAAATCCGATGACCGCTCCGATGGCACTGATAACAGTTATCACGCCGGACAGTATCGCGCCGAACACCGTGATTATGCCGACGACCACGCCGATGACCGTTCCGATTACGCCGATGATCGTGCCTAAAATGCTCAGGGCAATTCCGGCGGCGACGACAATGGCGGAGATTTTCAGAATCGAAACAACCAATCCCTGATTCTGGCGTATCCACGTGGCGACGGTTACGACTGCGGACGTAACTTGCGCGGCAAGGTCTTTGAGGAACGGTGCGAGAGCCGCGCCGATTGTAATGGCCGTCTTCTTGAGCGCCAGCGTCAAATCCTTCAGCCCGTCGCCAAAAGCGTCCGCAGCAGCGGCGTCCTCCGAGGACATTATCAGGCCGAGTTTCTCAGCCTGCGCCGCGTAATCATCGAGCGCGGCCGCGCCGCCTTCCAGCATAGGCATGAGCATCGGGCCGATTCGAGTTCCGAATATGCTCGCTGCTGCGGCGGCCTTGAGCGCCGGATCTGAAATCTTGTCAATGCGGTCGGCGATGAGCCGGAATTGCTGATCGGGGGAGAGACCCTGCAGGTCTTGCACGGTGAGACCGAGATTGCCCAACGCCTTTTGTGCGGACTTGGAGCCGCCAATCGCGTCGCCGACGGTCTTGCGCATTTTGCGCAGACCCTTTTCCAGCGCGTCCACGTCTGTGCCTGTTTGCTCTGCGGCGTACCCCAAAACAGAAAGCGCCTCGGCGGATACGCCGGTGCGCTTGGACATGTCGTATATCTTGCTGCCCGTGTCGGCAAAGCCTTTGGCCATGCCCAACAGAGGCATCATAACGGCCGCGCCAAGAGCCGACATAGACAGCCCGATGTTGCGGACGTGATTGCCAAAGGCTTTGACTTTCTTCTCAGCCGCCTTCAGGCCGCGCACGAGTTTGCTGTCGTCGGCGAATAACTCGACGAACGCCTTCCCCGCGCGTATGGCTCCCGCGAACGCCACGCACTATTTCTCCTTGGCTGTGTCGTCCGGTGCGGCGAGAAGGGCTTCCACGGTCTTCTGAACCTTCGCCGTGCCCGCGCGATTGAAGATTGCATACGCGCCCACGAGAACTGCGGCAATCATGGCCTTCGAGTCGATCTGGCCGTCAAGCCACGCCAGTAGCGACGTGACGAGTCCCATGACGACCACGATGTAGGTGCGTTTTCCGTTGAGCCAGTTCTTGATGCTATTCATGCTTTTCTCCCGATCAAAGGCCCACCAGTGCGAGCAGAACCGATAGCAGCACCGGCGCGACCGCCACGAGAACTTTGTTTTCAACTGTCTTGACGAATTCCTCATACCGCGCGACGTTCTGCCAACGCGCGGTATTCTGCTTCACGCGGAGGATGAACGCCTCGTCAGACATTTGTGCTAGCACGTCGGAAACGGCTGTGAGGTCGCCTTCCATAAGGCGCTTGATGTAACCCCACGCGGACTCCTGCGTCATCTGCAGGAGAGTCGTAGAGTACTGCGAAAGCACCGCCTTGGCGGCGGACATCTCTTCAGACGGAATCTTAGCGAGCAAATCTTCCCAAGTGAGCGACATGCGTCACCTCCTTACTTGTTGTCAGTGGCCTTGTCGGCGGGTTCGAGAATCTGGTCATACTCCGCGCCCCAAGTCGTGTCTCGCTTCGCGGAGCGCATAAATTCGCGCCACTGTTTCGCGTTCTCGACCGTGTAGGACTTGAGCCACGGCGCGGTGTTTGGATCGGCGTTCGCGCGCCGGGCGGCTTCCACGGCGTCAATCGTGGAATTCGTCGCGGCAGTCCGCGCCTCGCCGTTCAGATACACCTGGCATCCGGTGAACACGAAGCACACAACACAAAACAAGGCAATGGCAATAACGGTTCGCTTCATGACTATCCTTTCCGGCCAGTGAAGGCCTCTCGCATGAGTCCGATGTTGTCCTTGTTGACTACGACGTAGTCTTCTCGCAATGTTTCAGAGTATGGGTTGAAATCATCCGGCTTGTAGGGTTTACGCCGCTTCTTGGGGTCGCGATTGGCGTTCGCAAGAATCGAACACACCAATGACGTGTGCGCCCAACGTTCGCGCCCTTGGCCTTCCGCCAGCCATAGCAATTCCCTCAGCGTGTAAGGCCGAGGGTCGACGCCAAGCGCTCCGGCGATTCGCCAGACATCACTCCAACGACCACCTTCTCCATCGTTTCGTCGGTGAGTTTGTCGGCCATCCTGTCCACGACTTTCATCTGCGCGTTCACGACCTTTGCCTGTGCCTCTATCAGCCGGACGACGTTTGTCCGGCCGCTCGAGCGGAAAAAATCGGTGAGTTCCTCGTAAAGCGCATGGTTCATGGCCAGCATGGTTTCGCCGTTGAACGCATCCCATGCGTTGTCTTTCGTGAGACCATGTTTCTCGATTTGCGGCTCTAGGAGACAGAATAAGACATCTGCGAGGAAGAACTTGTCGCTCACGAGTTTCACGGAGAGGAGTTCGTGCTTCTCCGCGTCAGCCTTGTTCTTCATCTCGACCATGCGATACTTGTCACCAGCGCGCGCAACGCCTTGGTCTAGATCGAGCAGACTGACGCCGAGCGCGTCCTTGACGCGCATAGCGCTGCCCAGAGTGAGACTGATTGTCCAAGTGCGGCCAGCTGCGTCGTTGAATGTTTTCATGCGCCACCTCCTGCCTCAATCCACGACCTGAAGGTTGTGAGTTTCGCGGTTACGGAGACCATCACGCCTTCCTCAAGCGGTTCGCTGCGCGGGAAACTCGTGATGGAGAAGTCGCCGTCCGGGCCTTCTCCGTTCTCCTCGGCCAGAGTTTTCAGGCCGACCTGTCCGCCGGTGAGATATGCCGTCTTGATGAGCGCATACCCGGCATCAGTCCGCTTGTACGGCATCTCGAATTCGACGATACATTCACGCAGAGTGGCAACCGTCGCCTTCCAGCCGCCATTTGCGCGGCTCGTAACGTCCGCCTCTCCAGCATCCAGCGTGAGCGTCACGTCGCGCACGTTCGCCAATTCCGTGCTGGGAGTCGCGCCTGCGGCCCCGCAGTAAATCTTGGCGTTCATGCCCATCGCATAAGTTGTTAACGCCATGTGCCCCTCCCTAACGAATAGAGTCCCGCCATTTGGGCGGCAGTTGTTTCAGTTCCGTATCAAATGCGGGCTGCATGTACGACCGCTTCGCAACGCGCACCCGCCTGGGCTTTCCATATTTCTTGCGCTTGGAGTCGAAGAATCGCGTTGTGGTTTTCCCGCCGTGTTCCAATAGGCGCGGCGCTTCGCCTTTTCCTTTGCGCAATTTCTCCGGTCCGACAACCACGGAACGTTTGTTCGGGTCATACCCGAAGAAGATGTTGTCTTTGAGCAATCCCGTATGGCTGTACGGCGGTTGGCCCGGGCGCGACGTTCCTTTGCGCTGGCGGATGCTCGTGCGCGAGCGTGTCCGTGTGTATGCGCCGAACTTACTCAAGACCTTGCGCGTCGCCTTGTCCGTGCGGCTTGTTACGGCCTTCTTGTCGAAGAAGAACTTCTTCATGTCGCAGCGAATCATGGGTGCTAGTCCTGGTACTAGTCCGTCCTGTATGTAAGCGTGATGATGCTCGTGAACATCCGCTTGTCTTGCATGTGCTCCGGCGAATAGACCGGCGCATGTTCGATCTTCAGCAGAACTGCGCCCAATTCCGCGATAACACGATTCTGCGAGAACATCGCGGCGATCTCCTCAACGAGCGCTACCAGCGGGTCGAGTTCCGACGCGTCTTCCGTTTTGTATTTCTTCTGCACGGCGACATCGACCTTTGTCTCATTTGCCATTGCCGCGCGGGTGTGCTGCGTTAACACCACACTGTCTGGTGAGACCGTTACGTGCAATGTGGACATATCCGGCAAATCGAAATATGGCCTGTAGAGCCGCTGTGCCGTGAACGCCAGGGAGAACTTCCCCGCATTCAGCATCGCAACGACAGCGTCCGCAAGTTGCACAAGTTTAGACGGCACGCTTCACCTCGTTTTCCAGCAGGCACGGCTTGCGCTCCAGCGTAAGCCTGAGACCGTTGAGCGCCGTGGAGATGTTGTTCTGCGCATCCACACTACGCGCAACAAGGTCAACAAGCGTCTTCTCCAAATCGTTTATGCGGTTCGCCATCCGCGTTTCACGTTCCTGCGACGCCTTACGGTCTGCTTCGCTTGCCGACGCCATACGCCAGACCAGGAATGCCGCAAGGGCGGTGAAACCGCCTTGCATTACGAGTTGTATGAGTGTTGCTTCAGGCATTTGATTCACCCGTATCTTTGGTGTGAATTCGATAGGTCGTCATGTGCGAACCAGTCCACTGCCAACAACCATCCTGCCCAAGTTCCATCACCTCGTATTTCCTGCCGTCCGATATAATCGCATCACCGGCTTTTGGCTCGAATGGCAAGTCCTCTGCGAGCACGAGGAAGTCCCAAAGATGCGCCCTGATGGAAACATTGTTTTCATCTGTGACTTCAAAGCGGGGTTTGCCTTTCGCCGCGTCGAACGTCATAGGCGCGCGTCCAGCGCGTCGGTATTCGACTCGGCATGGATCGTGAGCAATCAGCCCACGATCCAGCCAAGCCAACCCCTCTCTTAAGTTCACTGTTCCAGCCTCACGCGCACCGTCACATCCGCATCGACGGCTGCCTTCACGACCTTGCCAATGTATTTGTTGCTGGTCGCAGTCGTGGTCGCCACATGGTTTGTCGCGTCCCAGTACACCTTTGTGCCCGCTGCGATAGCCGTGCTGGTTCCGGTTGCCTTCGCAAAGTCGAACACGCCGGTCACCGCGAGCGACCCGAGCGCATCCGCCGCAATTGGCCTCGCTGCCACGCCCACCAAGTCTCCCTGAACGACTACATCGCCGACCGCCACAGCGGCGGAAGGGGTGTAGTCGATGCTCTTCCCTTCATGCACATAAGTTGCGTATGCCATGTATGCCTCCTGTGATTGTTACGCCTCGCCCTTGAGTTTGCATCCGCCACGCTGGTCCTGAAGAGCGACGCCGAAGTCGTGATAACCGCGCATCCTGACACCGAGCACGTTGAAATCCGCCTCGGCGGTTTCGATGATGGGCGACTCCTGACCGTTCAGGAATGCTACCTCGATTACGGGCAGGTCGTTCGGGTCTGCGAGGAGATACCACGCCTTGCTGGAGTTGCCCGTGAACTTGGCGTTCGACAAATACCGGCTTACCTCAGCGCGGAACTTGCCGACGTGCGGGTTGGCGATTGGGTACTTCGTGTTTGCAGTCGTGTCGCGTATCTCAAGCGACTTCTGCAACTGCGTAGCCATCGCGCTGAGCGCCGGTGGAACCAGCACAATCGCGGGCATGATTCCGATGGGCTTGCCGTCGGCGTCCACCTGCTCCATGAACATGGTTTCCGCCTTGGTCAGGCCGTCAATGCCGCACACCGTGTCCGGCGTGCCAGCCGCGTAGTTCTTGTTGCCCGTTGTGAAGAACGCCGAGTTGTTCATGAAGATGACCCAGAACACCTCGCATATCTGAAGCCCGCTTCCGCGCCCGAGCTTGCGCGGCACGAGCGTAATCGCGCCGAGATCGTCATTGATGATGTCGCGCCGGTCGATGGTCAGCATGATGCCGTGAGTGTCGGCCTTGTTGGTATAGGTCTCCTCGCCCAGCGTCCCGTGCTTGAGTTCGCCGCCCGGCCCGACTTTTTCATACTGATCCTTGCCGATGAGCCGGTAACTCGTGACCGTCTTGAAGTCCGAGACGTTGCGCACCGCGCAAATGTTCCGCCACGTACGCTCGACGGAGTAGAATCCTTCGAGCAGGAACTTGTTCGACACGTTCGAGAGGATTCCGCCGACGTCGACGAACGAGAGGCCAGCCTTGACCTCACGGCCGAACGCGAAGCGCATCACTTCGCGGCTGTCGCGGAACGAGCGGCCCGTGTAGCCATTTGCCCACGCCGCCTCCAGGAAGAGTTCCTGCAGTCCAAGTCCTCTGAAGCGATGAGATGCCGCATCGAGGACTTCCTCTTTGTAGTGCTTTTCCGGCTGTGTGAGTCCTTCCGCCAGCGCGCACGCGGCTTCCAGCATTGCGCCGGTCGCGGGACCTTCAGTCCTGCGGATAATGTCCGGTGTCGGAGGACGATCCGCACGCATGACTTCCAGTTCACACTTCGTGGCGTTCCAGTTCTCTCGGATGGCCTTCGCCTCGATATCCTTGTGCTTGTCGCCGCAGAGTTTCTGAATCGCCGCGATGCGTTCAGTCTCAGCCGCAGCCTCTTCACGCATCTTTGCCGCAATGTCAGTCGTCTGCGTGCCTTCAACCTTCTCCTTATCCTCCGCGTCTTTGTCCACAGTGTCCTCCTTGGCCTTTGCGGCCACGCGGGCGCTTGTCTCTCCGTCCGCGCCCAAGTCCACAAAACTGATTTCGCCGAGAGTTGCCTTGCGCACAACATTCAGCGGTCCCGACCATTCGCGGCCGTTGACGACCGCCTTCTGGCCCTCACGAATGAACTCCGCTTCCTCGACGCCCGCGCCGATGGATGCCTGCCACGGAAAACCGTTCCGCGAGGATGCAACGACTTCCTTGGCCGCGTTGGTGTCGCGCGAAACGATGCCACCTGCTATGAGCCGCCCGCCCTGCACGAGCAGGGAGTCCGTGTGACCGACGCCTTGCGCGGCGTCATGGCCCAGACGAATAGGGCGGTTCTGCGACGGGATGTTCAGGCCCGACAACTCAACGATGACGGGATACCGCCAGCCGCTGAGTTTCATTGGGCCGCCCGTATATGCCGTCATTGAAAAGCGAGGGAGTCCTGCAGGCTTCCCGTCAGCCCCGGCGTTGGCTTCGACCCACTCGGGCGCGCACGCAAAAACCACCGTGTTGCTCAACGACTGATCGCTTCCTTCAATTTTGTCTTTCATGGCTATTCCTCTGGAGTTTGTCCGTCTTCGGTATTTTGATTATCCGCAACCGGCACGGGTGCCGGTGTTGCTTGCGCCATGCTTAGTCCCAGTTGATTCATGAGTGCGACTTCCTTTGCGCGCTGTCTCAGTTCCGATTCCCAGTCGAGTCCCTGCTTCGCATACTCGTGCGCGAGAGTAGTTGTGTTGTTCTTAAGCCGCGTGTCCTGCGCGTTCGCTTCTTTCGCCGGGTCAACATGCTCATGTCCGTCCCAGAACCACTGATGCGCGAACCGCGCGCCTTTGATCCTTGCTGGCTGTGGTAGCAATCCCTCAATCAGGACCGCCTCGGACAGCCACGCGTTCAGAATGCGGTCCAGCACGACTGTCTCGATGTGCGACTGCTCAACGCGGATGGCCTTGTAGTAAGTCTGGTGGTCGAGCCGTCCCGACGAGTAGTTGTAGCCGCTCGAATTTCCGGCCGCGATGTTGAACGGCATGTTCAGGCAACGCGCGATCTCGTTCAGAACTTCCTTCTTGAATTCCGCGTAGGTCGTGGTCGGCTGCTCTGCCTGAGTCTGTGCCAACTTCCAACCGCCCGGCATGACCGTCGCCATGCGTTTTTCCAACTCGACCGTGTCCATCGCTTCGAGCGAGTCGGCTTCACCGTTTGCTGGCGCGTCCGTGTAAATCACGAGCGCGTGATCCGCCGCTGTTTCTGCCGCCGCAATGACGGCCAGTGTGTACCTTCGCAACTGCGCGAAGAGCGGCAACGCGGACATGATCTCTGGTATTCCACGCGCTTGTCCTGGACGGTCCGCGCGGAAGTAGTGAATGACCGCTTCCGCCTTGACCGTGTCATATTCCAGTGTCTGTACTCTGACCGTGTCGCCCGGATGGTTCCTCAAGACGTGATACTCAACCGGGTTCCACGACGTGTCGAAGACGATTCCGTCAACGGCATAACTCGCCATGGGTGTAAAGAACGGCGTAGCCACCTGGTCCGCTTCGACAAGGCGCAAATCCAGTTGCACCGGCATCGATAACGTAGGATTGTTGACTATGATTCCGAATCCTTCACCGTCTTCCGCTTTCCCCATGCGCATCGTGCGGAGTTTCTCTGCCAGCCGAATCAACCTTGCCCATTCCGCGAACGCCGTTTCAATGACGCGATTGACTTCCGGGTTGTCCGTTAGCATCTGAAGGCGCGGCCCGGTGCCGATACAGTCATTAGCCAACGTCAGCACAATTCCCTTGGCATACGAGTTATTCGCCACCTCGTAGCGCGCGTTGTTCCGCAGACGCCGCCGCACTTCCGGGGAGTTTGCCGCATTCGCGGACAGGCCATCCGCATTTGCCCAGTGGCGGCGGTTGTCGTCGTTGATCGTCGCCGCGTCATAGCGGCCGCGAACCACCTGCACCCGCCTCGGCAGGCTCACGGTCTCGGTCTTCCTATGTCCAAAGATTCTGTTCAGCAATCCCATCAGTCCGCCCCCGGCGGAATCAGTTTCGCGCGCCGTAATCCGAATGGCTTTTTCTTCACGGCCGTCGTGGACGCAGTGAACCGAGCGACTTCAATCAGTTGTGTCGGGTCGTGCTGCTCAATCTCGCCCGAGTCGCCTTTGGCTCGCTTCGGTCCCTTGGCGTTTTTCTGGATCGCATCCTCAATGTCATTCGCCATGAGTTGTCACCGTGAGAAAAATGGTCGCGCCTATGATCTTATTTGCCGCTCGACGCGTTTTTTTGCCGGAGAATCAAGGGGATGAGCAAAAATTGATGAAATTGTTACACCGGCAGAACATGAGGCTTGAAATATTTGAGGCCAAAAGAAAAATCCCTCGCAGAAAGCAGTAAAGGATTGAGACGGGGATTTTGCCGCTGTTTGGCGCATCAAAGGGATGGTTGACTGTGCAAGGCGTAAACCATGCGGCCTTGTCATCCAAGCGCGCAAGGCGCGTTTGGGTTTCTCATACGGCTCATTATCGTATGGCAATTGCCTGTTGACCAAATGCCATGCTTCACGTATACTTCAGCGTGCAACTCGGAGGAATAGGTCGAACCTGTCTGCGAGATTTTTTGTATCATCATAAGAGATGACCCTGCCGATACTTCTGGCTATGCGGACTGCGGCATGAGCCGAGTTCGAAACTGTAAAGATTGTGAACGACGCTAACGCAGCCATCGTCAATTAGGTGCTCGCGCACGTGATTAGACAAACGGTGTTGACTGTGCATAATGACACGTAAGCATCGCCAGTTTTAGAGAGGACAAATGGGTAGGAAGAAGACGGCATACGAGCTTTCTCGTTCACAGGTTTCAACGCCACATGACGTCGTTAGCCTGTTCTGGGAGATAACGCATACGTATCGCCCGCAGTTATCGCGTGTGTTCGACTTGGGAGCGGGCGATGGCCGTTTTGCTTTGGGTGGGCGATACGAGACATATGAAGGTATCGAAATAGACCCGGGGCAAAAACCGTCTGACAAGTTGCCCAGCAATGCGGTGATCCGATATGGGTGTGCATTCAAGCATGCTGGAACTGGGTTCGATGCCTGCATTGGCAACCCTCCTTATGTTCGCCATCACGATTTGGAGCATTCATGGCGTGACCGCATTGCAGCTAGAATTGCGAAAGAGACCGGGGTGTCGCTGAACCGAAAATGCAACTTATTTGTCTACTTCATCTTTCTCGCGTTGCTGAAGTCTGCAGAAGGCGGGATCGTCTCCACGGTGGTGCCGTACGAATGGGTTTCGCGGCCATCAGCCGAACCACTCCGACGATTCATCAAACAAAATGGTTGGCATGTTGACACCTATAAATTCACAGAGTCAATATTCGATAACGTGCTAACGACCGCTTCTATTTCTGTAATTGACAAGGCGTGCGACGACGGCGAGTGGTCGTTCTTCAAGCTACGACGAGATGGAAATATTTCCCCATCCCTTCATGCTACAGGTTCAAGATACCACGTGCTAACATACGAAAACCGGGGCGCACTGTGGGCAAAGCGTGGGATGAGCCCCGGCACGCAGAAGATATTCACCTTGACTGAAGGCGAGCGCGTTCACGCTGGTTTATCTCGTAAGGATGTCTTGCCATGTGTGACCTCGCTACGCGAAGTGCCTAGGAACGTGACGCGTCTTTCAAAGGCTGTATTCCGAAAGCACTTCATAGACGCTGGTGCGAAGTGTTGGTTAATTAAGTCTTACTCTGGCCGTTTCTCATCGAGGCTTCATGTGTATTTGGATTCTGTACCTGAGCGGTCTCGCGGGACGTCGACGTGTATGTCTCAGAATCCTTGGTACAAATACCCGCTGTTTAACGCCCCGAGATTGCTGGTTAGCACAGGATTTACAAAGTTCGGACCCAAAGTACTGCTGAATTCCATTGAGGCACACGCAGTCGGATCTGTTTGTGGAGTCTATACGGATCAAAGGCGTTCCCTGACGCGAGTACGTGATTTCCTGGTCAAAACCAACTTCGAGGCCCAAGTTGTTCCGCATGCAAAGTTGCTCAAGAAGATTGAGATACGACAGCTAAACGCTGTCTTGAACGAATTTATTCGCGCGGAGTGCGGTGATGGTTAAGTCTGATGTAAAGATAAGACACGCGTCTTTTCAGACAGAAGGTCGGCTTTTGCAGGAACTCGGCGAACGCCTTGTAGCCAAAGCTGACGTTGCGCTGATGGAACTGATCAAGAACTCATACGATGCTGACGCAGCCCTGTGTACTGTTAGATCCGAGCACGATAGACTCGTTATTGAAGACGATGGCCATGGAATGACCGAACAGGAGTTCCTGAACAAGTGGATGCACATTGCCACCCCCGATAAGCAACAGGTCCGACGGTCACGTCAATACAAACGGACAATGACTGGTTCAAAGGGGATTGGGCGCTTTGCGGTAAGATTTCTGGGGCGTCGCCTGCGGTTGGAAACCATTGCACAAATCGGGGGGAAAGTCGACAGATCACTTCTGACCGTCGATTTCGATTGGGAGCAGATTGACCAGTCAAGTGAGCTAAATACCGTTCGCATTCCATACGAGGTGCGCGTAGCGCCGAACAACAGAGCAATAGGAACGACTCTCATAATCACTGATCTTCGAACGCCTAGCGAAGACGTGATAGACCGAGATATGCGGACAGAACTTCTGTCGCTAGTGAATCCGTATTTTGGGCTCGATGGTGGAAATTTTGGCCGACGTCGTCGTTCGAAACAAGATCCTGGGTTTAACATTGTCCTGCCGGGCATTGCGGGGGAAGGCCAAGGTGACCTGGCATCATCTGTTGTTAACAGCTTTTATGCACGCGTCACCATCAATCACAATGGCAAGAAAACACACTTTCATATTACACATCGTGACGGCCGCACACTTCTTAAGAAAATAGTCTCAAAATCTAGCCATATTACCAACGGTTTTTGTGCGGACATACGCTATTTCCCGCGCCGCGCAGGTATGTTCCAAAATACAGATGTCGATGGACATGCTGCTTGGAAATGGATTCGCGACCACGGCGGTATTGGTGTTGTTGACCACGGCTTCCGAATTCGGCCCTATGGATTTGAGGATGATGACTGGCTTAACTTGAGCTGGGATAGTGCGCATAGTCGCAGGAACTGGCGCTCGGTACTGATGGGACAACTTTTCCCAATACCTCCTGAGGGATCCCAGCCGCGCAACAATCCCATGCTTTACCTGCCTAAAATGCACCAGCTTATTGGTGCTGTGTTCGTCGTATCTTCGCAAAAGCCAGATTCACGTCGACCAACTGATCTTACACCCTCAATGGATAGGGAAGGCTTTGTTGACAATGAGGGATATCAGGATCTTCATGAGATTGTACGTGCGGGTCTGGAAATGCTTGCTTATGCAGACCATCGTGAACAGCGGAGACTTGAAGAGGCTCGCCGTAAGGAAGAAACGAAACGCCTTCGTTCCGACCTTCGAAAGGCTGCTGAATATATTAAATCCGTGCCCGGTCTGTCCGACGAAGATCGGGGAAAAGTTGTATCGCACTTTACACAGCTATCAAAAGAATTATCGGATGTTGAAGATTATTACCAGCTTGCATTTTCCAAACTTGATATTATGGGTCTGCTTGGGGTCGTTGCGGGCTTTGTGACACACGAGATGCAGCGCATGCTAAACGGCTTCGAAAAACTTATTCATCAACTCAAGCGTGCATATGGTAATGATAGTACCACTCAAGGGATCATTGCGGAGGTGCAAGATGCGCATTCTGCTGTTGTTGAACAACTGGACTTCTCAACCGCCTTCATAGGCGCATTGCAGGATAGAGCGCGTGAGTCGGAAGAGGTCAAGTCGCGAGCTGCTATAGAACTTGTGACCCATCACTTTCGACACCTTGCCGATGAGCGAGGTATTGACATTGCTATAGATGTTAAGAACGATGTAACCTCGCCGCCATTGCCACGAGCTTTGTACACAGGGGTTATCTTGAACCTTTACACCAATGCATTAAAGGCGACAATGGGTGGCGAACAAGCACAGAAAGACGCCAAGGTGGTGCTAAAAGCATGGAACGAACCTAGGACACACGTGATAGAGGTCGCAGATACGGGAGTCGGCATCCCCCCAGAGATAGAGAAGAGGATTTGGGACCCGTTGTTTACGACCACTTCGAGTGAACAATACAATCCTTTGGGATCCGGCATGGGCTTGGGGCTCGCCTTGGTCAAAAAGGTCGTATCTGACATCAAGGGACGCATTGCACTTGTTGACCCGCCGCCAGGCTTCACAACCTGCTTTCGGGTCGAGTTCAGGCGATAGTAAGGAGCAAGAAGATGAGCAATATTCTGATATTTGAGGATGATCCGAAAGAACGCCATGCTCTTGACGAATTGGTGCGCAAGCGGTGTGGAAATGTCGTACTGACTTTCGATGAGCAATGTTCTCTTAAGAAGGACGTGAGTTATGAGACGCATATTGGTAAATGGATAGACACTCAATGCAAGAAAAAACAGATCGGCCTCATTGTCTGTGACAAAGAGTTAGGCCGATATGCGCAACTGCGGGGCTTGTCGGCAACACCCATTGCAGCAGTTGCACTCCAGAGAGGCATTCCATTTTGTCAGTATTCGCGTCAACCATCAGGTAAGGAAATGGCTCAGTTTAAGCGATTGATGCAGTGGAGTTCCGAACAGATTACACTGGACGGGTTGGAGGCAGCCGATTGGGCACCCCAGATAGAGTGTCTGTACAATGGCTTCGAACGTTTGCATTGTGAATATAAGAAAGTCAAGAAAACGAAGGGTACTACACCTGCTGGTGCACTAGCTCAGATTCTTGGGCACTCAGAGAGCGAATCCCGTGTCGCTCTATACGGTGCGGGTGACCAAGGCTTTCTCCGCGAGATTATGACGTACTACGACCCTGATAGAACTGATATGCCCGCACTATACGCTCGCATGCCCCGAGTTCTTGGCAATTGGCTTTTCCTGTCTATCCTTCGGTTCCCCGGCATACTAGTAAACCATACAGCGGCCGCGAGCTATCTCAACATTGCCTGTAGAGATTTTGACAGTCCCAAAGTGTGTGCTCTATTCAAAAAAGCAAAGTACTCTGGTCCGTTTCATAACCATTCACTTGGACCGTGGTGGTGGCGCAGCGAACTGGACACGTTTGTGCATGGAGCCGGCTTCAAGGACGGACTTGAGTACATCAAGTCTCGTGGCTACAGAAAGGCTAAGGAATGCAGAGATGCCCAGACAAGAGAACGGGCTGGTTACTACTGCATGCTGATGCGGGAGCCAGTGTCTTTAGAAAATTCACGCGGGAATATAAGTTGGTTCCCGTCAGGTGCGGACTTGGCTCGCATCCGAAAGGACAAGTTTGAAAGCATCACAGCTCTCATTGGTATGTACTAGGAGGGAGATAATGTTCTCGGTTAAACATTTTCAAGATCTGTATAGCAATTTCCTCGTGCAGGCCCTGGGCTGGCTATACAAGAAAAACTATGATGTTGATCTTTCTGCCCAAATTCAAGCAAGCCCCAACGGCCAAAATATATCCATACACACTATTAAGCCGATCTATTGTAGAGACTGGCCATACCGAGTTGACAGCAATGAGAAAATCGACATTTTGGCTGAGATACAGGAGACAGTTTCTCTGAAAGACGGATGTTGCACGAAATCAACAATCCGTGTTAACTACTTTCATATTTACGAAAAGACCGCACTTGCGACTGAAAGTCTGCACTATGACTACGTTTTCCCTTTCCAAGAGAGACACCCAATCTGTCATGCGCAAAACGATAATCGCATTCTTGACAGTCGCCCTGAGTCATTCAACCGTAGCCGTACTAAGGTTCGGAATAAGGCGATACTGCAACGGTGCCGTACAATGCGCATTCCCAGTGCCTTTGTAAACCTGCCAGGCCTTCTGGCAATTCTTGCCGCCGACCATTTGCAGGCTGACCATTGGAAAGAGTTTATGAGGGATGTTGTCATCAGGCGATGCCACGAGTTTCCGCAAATATGCCATTCATCTTCCACATGCGCAGCCAAATGCAGAGATAACGCCACATGCACAGCCTCTGGAATGCCTAATGCGTGTGCATGTTATGAACTGCCCAAAAATGATTAATTCATTCGGAATAGATAAAGCATTTGGCTAAAAACTGATGAGGCTATGATTGTCGCCTATCATGTTATCAGCCACACCTACTTCTCCTTTTGACAGTCAGGGGAAAAACCCTTCACACCTGACGAGTTCTGAGCCGCGAAGAGTTCGACACACGCCCAGCCTATCGCTTACCAGATTCATAGGTAGTTATTCGACGTCCGCAATGCCTGCATTCTCGGCGGCGGAGAATGCGCCCGCCAACGGTTGCGCGAGTATAGAGGACATGGAAATGCTTGCAGCCACAATGGCGGCATTCAAGACCGCGCGGACTGATGTGCTGAAGGTCGGAGAGGTGTATTCGTTTGTCTGAGTCGGTCATCGAGTCCTCCCGCCTTGAAGGTCTGAAAGTCGAATCTTGGTTTTCTTTGCTGCCGTCTTTTCGCCCGTACCGGGCAACAGCGCACCCTGAATGGATGCTGCGACTGCGCCGCCGACGAGGCAGTCGAGCCAGTGGTTGTCCTGGGCTTCGGGACGGGACTTCCATTCGTCGACGACGCGCCCACGTCCCTCGGTCTTCACGCGGTATTCGGCCGTAAGGTGCTCAGCGAGAAGCCTGTGCGCATCAGCATCGCGGCCGAAGAGAGAGAAACACCCACGGTCACCCATCTGGACGGCGAAACGCGCGTGGATGAAACTCTTCCAGTAGTTCGAGTCGAATATCGCGTGGCGGATTGCACGTTTGCCTTGAACGTTTGGAATGCGCCAGTTGTGACCGACTCGGTCACCGCGCTTGCGCTTGTATTCTTGGAACGGCACGCTTGCCGCGCCGACAAACCGTCCGTGGCTGGGCAGCAAAATGGTTGCGAACTCACTTTGACGACAGAACTGATAGACAATGTCCGTGGACGTGCCCCAGTTCGCATCAATGAGGCAACGCTCGACATGCATAAGCGCTCCGTCGTCACGCCGCCATTCACGTCGAAGGCATTCTTTCGTGAGCGCTTCAAGTCCGGCATAGATACTGCCTTCCAAGCCCGTCCCGCTTGCCACGGTCTGCAACGTCTTCTGTGCGTCACGGAGCGTAAAGTACGCGCGTCGCTGGTCTGGATACGCGCCGTAGTCGACTACATAGCCGGTGAAATCGTCCTCGAACGCGGCCACCAGCCAGAAGAGGAGTTTGCCCTGCACATCGATGAACATCGTCAGATGGTTTGCACCAACGGGAACTTCAGCCCGTTTCATTCCGTTCAACTTCGTGGCTATCTCGTCCGCAGAAAGTAGCCCCTCGTCTTCCACGCCTTTCTCAGGAAGCGGCTCGTTCTGGTATTCTGCGAAGAACGCCGCCTCGTCCTGCAACTTGAGATTCATCGCATGCTGAACCGCCGATGCTTCGTCGTGGTTGAAGCGTTCCGGCCACGCAATGACAGCGCCTTCGTCGAGTGCCTCGCGATTCGCCTCGTAGAATGCCGTCGCATCCCGCATATCGCCATACATGCGGAGAGACTCTGCGCGTACTTCGGCGTATCGTGCCCAGAGTTTCTCGTCGGCGGGGAAGGCGTACACCATGCGTGTGCGTTCGCCGTTCCATTCCGGGTGTTTATCGCGGTCGAGAATCGTGTCCGCCATGTCGCCTGGGCGTATCACGGTACAAGGCATTATGCCGCTGATCTTCTTGGCTGGCCCGGCGAGACCCAGAACCGCGCCCGCAAGAATGCGCTCGCGCGTGGCGCACTGCGAGAGCGACCGCGCGGACTCGTCTGTCTGCGGGTCGTCCAGAATCACGAGCGACGGGCGCACGGTCTGTCCATCCGCTCGCTTGTATTTCATGCCGCGAATGCGCCCCGTGATGCCCGCGACCTTGATGATCGCGCCACTCCCATATGAATATCCGCCCGGCCGCGTCCAGCGTTTCCACTCGTCCGTCTTGGGCAGGCGGATTGTCGGCAAAATGACCTCGTTGGCGGTCCAGCCGATGTGTGTCCGATTTCCATTATAGAGTTGCCCGGAACACCTGTTGGCGATACCGGCGATGCAGTGTATTGGATGCGCCACTTCAGGGTAATCCATCGCCAGCAGGTCGTTGCCGTCAAGTTCCATCTTGATGCTGTCCAGCATCTCGACCGCATGGACTTCGGACGCGCCGATTAGACAGACGAAGTCGCTGTGGCCGTTCAACACAGCCCACAGGCATGCGCATTCGGCAATCGTGGTTTTCCCGCTGCCGCGCGGCATGGCCAGCGCGAACAGCCCGCCCTGAAGAACCGCTTGTTCGACTTTGGCTATTACTTTCAAATGGTCCGGCGACCATGCAAGATGAAAAGTGCGCGGGAAGTATGCCTCGCAAAAGAAGCGAAACTGTTTTTCCGCGCAAGCGCGTCGCTCTGGGTCGACAACGAAAGGCAACTCTCCGATATCGCGTGCTGCCTTAGATTGCTCACGTTGTTCCGCCGCTATCCGCGCCTTCTGCGCCTCGTATTTCGCGGCGTCTCTGACCTCCTTAGGCGGCACGTTCCGCGCATCCATCAGCCACGCTATATACCGCAGAAGGTCCACGCGCCGTCCGTCGCCTATTCGAAACCCAGCCTGCATGCGATGCCGGTAGAGGTCGCGTTCTGTGATGACGGCTCCGAGCGGCGTTGAGTTCAGAAGACGCGCAAGATCAACGGGTCGAAGATTTCGTGGGTCAAATGTTGGCATCGCATTCTCTCGCTAACCAGGCCGCGTAGTGGATAAGGTTGATAGTGCCGTCCGGATTCACCAGCGCGCCCGCGTCGATGTCCTTCTGCAGCATCTCCACGGTGACGAGTCTGCCGCCTATCTTTGAAAGCAACTTTGCCGCGTCCGAAAGCGACAACGCGTTTGGTCGAGCGCTCGCACTAGGCGTGTGTTCGGACATGTTTCTCTCCTTGAATGTCGGGGTTTCCAGAATTCTTCCAGTCATCATCGAAGTTTGCGTAAGGTGCGCCACATGTCCGCATGTTTACGCTAGTTACGACCATGCGAAAATCCGCAAAAATCTGACGCACATGCCTTGGCTTTCCGCCCCAGCATCGTATGATCCGATTAACGTAAGTGATGAAGCGACAACCATATACGACGGAGGCAACAATGAAGAAAACGACAAAGACAACTATGAAACGCGGGCAGCACGCCACCTACGAGTACATGATTCAAACGGTGAAACGCAACGTCGCGGGGCGCTGGGTTTGGGTGCCGCGCATAAAGAGATTGAGTTGGCACCGCCTCGCGGAAATCTACTTCGACGACCGGACGACGAACGACGTCAAGGAAATGATTGAGCGCGAAGCCCGCAGGTGCGGTTACAACCCCAAAACGATTCTTACCCTTAACAGATAGGGAGGCAACGATGACAAACGAAACGAAGAAGCACACGCACACGATGGACCGCGAGACATACGAGTACACCATAGAGTTCGAGGCAATTGAGTTCACGAACATCAACGAGGCAATTGCGCACGCGGAAGCTGCCGACCTCGAGGCCATCCACCTCAATGGCAAATACTTCGTGGTCGACCCGTTGGAAGCAGACCGGCTCGATGAAGCGGGTGCGACATTCGCATTCGTGTACGACCTCGACGGCAAGATTGTCACGATACCAGTGAACTGAAAGGAGCGATAACGATGAACATGAGACCATTTATTGAAAGCGACTGGCACGCGTTCGCTGGCGCGGACGGTTGGGGCGAGAACGAGTCCATCGCGCCGCTCATCAGCGAAGGCGTATTTGCGAACGGCGTTGACTTCACGCTCGTCCTCGCGCACAACGGCGGGACGCTCCTCGCGGACGACGAAACTGCCGCATACGGTGGATACGTTTTGCCGCGCTATTTCGACACGGTCGAAGATGCGCGTGCATTTGCGGAACGCCTTGGCGAACCGGAAAACATCGACGCGTTTCTGGCAGCGGGATTCCAAAGCCAGGCATTCTGAGAAGCCTAACGGGTTGCCTAACACAGTATTAGAAAATAACTTACATGATTTCAGGAATGTACCTTGGCTTTCACACCCCGCATCGTATGATCCATGCGACGTGTTGAACATACGATTCAAAAACATACGGAGAGCAGAGATGACCGAGAAAAAGAAAGACACCGGACGCAAGACATACCCGACGCTTCTGATCGCAAGATTCCCGAGCGCGGACAAAGAAGCGCGGAAGAAAATCGAGACCGAGCGCATCAAAGAACAACTGAAACGCACCGCCGCAGAACAGTACACGGTGCTCAATAACGATTGCGCGATTCTCTTAGACCTGATTGGACAGGAATTAATTGCCCACGCCGAACGCGCTACGAAAGAACCGAAGAGTTGGACTTGGGTCGGAGATGTTGCGCATGTGCGCGAGTCCCTCGAAAACATCCTGGCATCGTTCGTCATCAACCATTTTGAAACCGAAACCGAGGCGCATCGCGCAATCGCCGACCATCTCGAAGAAATGAGAAAGTAACGAACCCTTTTCCCTTTTTCCAAACAACGGAGGATCTCATGAAGAAGAGCACGAAAACCGCGAAGAAAGAAACCAAGAAGTCCGCGAAAACGAACCCGGCGCTGGAGAAAAATTACATGGCCACAGTAAAGCACACCGTCCTCAACGAAAAGGCCCCCGCGAAGAAGTCCATGCGCCTGCCGCGCACGAAGACCCCGAAGACGACGGACGCAGCGAAGAAGGACGACGGCGTGGCGCGCACCGCTGAAGACCTTGTCATCATAGACAAGGATGAGAAGAAGGACGGCAAGATGTCCGGTCTGGACGCTGCCGCCAAGGTTCTTACGGAGGCGGGCGAACCGATCAACACCAAGACGATGGTGGAGCGCGCCATTGAGAAAGGTTACTGGACGACGAACGGCAAGACGCCCGCCGCGACGATCTACGCCGCAATTATCCGCGAAATAGCGGTGAAAGGCGACGCGTCGAGATTCGCCAAAGCCGACAGAGGCATGTTTACCATCAAGAAGTAACATCGCAAACGTCCCCCGAGTTGACCGCCCCAGCATCCGCTGGGGTTTGGTCAGTGATCGCGCCTTTGATCCGACCGTCCGGTTCCACAAACACAACCCGCTTCCCAAGTGCCATCGCCATTACAATCTCCGCCTGCACGCCTGTTGACGTTTTCCACCCGTCCAACATGAGCACCCATACCTCATCGCACATGGCCAGGAACTTCAGGTCGTAATCGCGCCAGAACCCCCAGTCGCCCGGCACGCCATATTCCACGAGGGAGTGCGAGTGGCAAACCGGCGAGAATGCCTGAATGCCACATCGAAGCATCTCCGCCACCTGACGACACACCGCGCGATACCGCGCCTCGCGCACTGCTGGGTCTGGATGCGTATATGGTGACGCGACGTAAATCACGCCGTCACCTCTGCCGCGATGCGCTCGGCTTTCTTGCCCGTGAACTCTTCCCAGCGGCGGACGATGACGTCGCAGTAGAGGGCGTCGAGTTCCATGAGGAATGCCTTGCGCCCGGTCTTCTCGGCTGCGATGAGGGTCGAGCCAGAACCGCCGAAGAGGTCGAGGACATTCTCGCCTGGCTTGCTGCTGTATGTCATGGCACGCAGCGCGAGTTCCACTGGTTTCTCAGTCAAGTGAACCATTGACTGAGGGTTGATTTTCTTCACGCTCCAAACGTCAGTGGCGTTCTTGATTTCCGGGTTGAAATAATGCGCCGCGCCCTCACGCCAGCCGTAGAAGCACCACTCGTGATTGCCCATGAAATCCTTGCGCGTCAATACCGGATGCTCCTTCACCCAGATGACCATCTGCGAGAAGTAGAGTTCGCATTCCTTCAGCGCGTTGGGGTAGTTCCAGATATTGCTGTATCCGCCCCAAATGTAGTACGCGCGTCCGGGCTCCAGCACGCGCTGAACGTTCCCGAACCATGCCCTGAGCAACCGCGCGAATTCCTCGTCGGAAACAAAGTCGTTCGCGAGGGCGCGATCCCTCGGACGCAGTTTTATTTGAGTGGTTTCGCTCGCTTTTGCCGCGCCTTCAACGCCGACGTCCAGTCCCTGAGACCCCACGTACTTGCCGCCTGCGCGTGCGACCGCAACAGCCGCATTACTTCTCGGCGCGACCTGCACGTTATATGGGGGATCTGTATTTACGAGTTGAATCCGTGCGCCATCGAGCAGGCGGTCCACGTCTTCGGACTTGCTGGAGTCGCCACAGAGCAGACGATGGTTGCCAAGAATCCACAGGTCGCCCGGGCGCGTGGTTGCCTCGTCCGGAGGCGCGGGCACGGCGTCAGGGTCGGTGAGTCCCTCAGTGCCTGTCGCACCAAGCATCTTCTCCAACTCCTCGCTTGAGAAGCCGAGCAGCGCGAGGTCCACGTCCATGCCGCGCAGTTCTGACAACTCGATGGGCAGGAGTTCCATGTTCCACGAGGCAAGTTCCGCGACCTTGTTATCCGCGATGCGATATGCCTTGATCTGTTCCGGCGTCATGTCGGTGGCCACGTGAACAGGCACCTCAGTCATGCCGAGTTTCAATGCGGCCTTGAGCCGCGTGTGTCCGACGATGATTACACCATCTTTGTCCACGACAATCGGCTGCCGAAAACCATACTCGCGTATCGAGTGGGCCACAGCATCAACCGCAGCATCGTTGTCGCGCGGGTTCTTGTCGTACGGTTTGATGTCAGTTGTTTTGCGCATTTCAATTTTCATGGCGTTCCCCTCCAAAAAGTAATCGTTGCTGTTCGGCAACGTTTGTTTGCAATGGAGCGGGGTGACGGAACTGCCCCGTCCCTACGAGCCTGGGCGGCTCGTGGCTCTCTCTTGAGCCTTCCCCCGCATCAACCCACCAGCGGCAGTCCGCTGTTTTGGGATATACCTGCGCCCAGCGAACCGACGACTCGCGCAGGAGTCGTTTCCGTTCAGCATGACCGCAGAGAAACTTCACATACCGAAACTGGTAACCCTTCCACTTCGAGAAACCCTGCCGCATCCACTCCGCATGACTGCGTGTGCCTAGGCGCGTAATCATTAGGCGCGGATGAATTGGCCCGCCATGCTCGTCCACATACAAGTCCGTCTTGATGAACCCGCCGTAGAGCCATGACGACGCTTGATAAACGTAACCCGGCTTGCCGCGAAGACCATCCGCCCATGTGAAGAGCAGTTTCACGTCAGGGCAATTGACGCGAATCCATTCCGCGCAGAGTGAGATGAAGTGTGACTCCGAGTTGCGCGGTTCGTCGTCGCGCAGGCACAGACGGTTCAGTTCGAGGTAATCCTGGACGCCGAGACTCGGAAAGAGTTTCTGAATCGTGTGGCGCGGGCGCACGCCCCAGCCCCACATGGCGACGGCAATCAACTCTCCGGCAGCATTCCGCAGACCAAGGTTCACAAGACAATGGGGCGGGAATATCTTCGAGTAGTGCCAGCGCAGACAAAACCGCTTCGCCTCGTGGAGCGTTATCCGTTCCACGTTCCTAATGCTCGAATCCTTGCGAAACTCTGCGTTCATGCCAACCCCTCTCTCGAAACTAGCCTAATTACCGCGAACCCGACGCGCCACGTTGCGATAAGGCGCGTCCTGTTTGCCAAGGCCGATAGATTCCTTGGCCGTAAAACCTCCGCGCCGGGACGCAACAGGAAAAACCGGCAAAAAAGAAAGTCTCATGCTATTGGCGGCTGTTCCCGCGCGCGTAACCTTTTGATTCTGCCCGGAAGGAACCGTGAAACGCCCACGTTTGGAAACATGGAAACAAGATTTCGCACACACAGTTTCCAGCCTAGTGCGCGACGCCTTCAGGCTCGCGCACCCTAGTGGGGGTATGGGGGGTGTGTGTGCAAACGTGTTTCTTTGTTTCCAAGCAATACTTATTGCTCTGCTATGCAGTGACTTACGACTGGAAACACTCGTTGGAAACTTGTTTCCATGTTTCCAACCAGCAATAGGTGTTGTTTCCAGTGCTGTTTCCATAGTTGTTTCCACTTTTGTTTCCATCATTCAGACTCCTTCCGAATGCGGTTCACGTACTGACGAGACACACCACAACGCTCCGCGACATCTTTCGTGGACAGATTTGGTTCATCATGAAGGAGCGTTTCGACAGCCAAGCGTTTACGGTCGTCCTGAATCTCATCTTCAGGTTGTGGCACGGTTGCCCAACCGACTATTCCCTTGGGACCAATGACATGCGAATAGATGAGCCCGTCCTGTTCGGCAAGCCTGATGAACCTGCTGGTGCGCCGGCCTGATAGACCTTCTGCCTCGGTCTCTTCATGAATGCGGTCTTCGCTCTTCGGTATCTCGGCGATGAACCGCTTCACGAAACCAGGCGTGTCATAATCCAGTCGCTTCGCAGTTTCCGCCGTCTTCGCTGCCTTTTTGCTGCCCTCCTTCTTGAGAGAATCGGGATTGAGGTCGTCGGCGGGCATCCAGATGGGCCACGCCCAACGCAGGCATCTCGGCGGCAGCGGTGGCCATGACCGCACGGCTGCTTCAAGCACGACCACGTCATTTTGCTCATGCCGCCGCAGGACAAGGTGCGTGTCTGTTGCGCGCGATTGCGCTCCTGCTCCAGCGCCGACGTCCGTTACATCCTTGAGCGACTGGTTGCCTTTCGACGTGTGATGAATGAGAACGAATGACGATTTCATATAATCAGAGAACGAATCCAGTATGTTGTAGAGGTTCGCCATCGTGCCGTTGTCGTTCTCGTCAGTGCGGACCGGCAGGAAGCGGTAGAAGGCGTCGAGAATAACCATGCTGAACCGTCCAGGCTCAAACTGCCTGAAATACCTTTCAAGCGTGTCTATCGTCTGCAACTGTCCGCGAAGATTGTGCACGAACAGGTGGTCCGCAACCTCGTCAAAGTCCATCCCGCGCGCCTTGGCGACCTTTGGAATGCGGTTCGCTGACGTTTCACCATGCAACTCGTTATCGAGGATGAGTACGTCGCCGCGCACGGTTTGCATGCCGAGCCACGGACGCCCGGTTGCGACTGCAAGCGCGAGATCGGTTGCGAGCCAACTCTTGCCGATTTTTGTTGCCGAGATGATGTTCATCGTTTCGCCTTGGCGCAACAGCCCCTCGATAACTGGACTGCGTAACACGGGATATTCGCGTACAAGTTGTCGCAGACTTCTCGGACCTGATATTTCCGTAGGCTGTTTGACCGTAAAGCAGGACAAATCCACGCCGTTCGCCATCCGCTCTTTAGCCATGCGTATCGCCTTGCCGACGGTGTCCGTCATATACCCGGCGCGCAGAGCCTTCTGAACGTTGTCGTTGTGTTTTGTCCGCGCGGCGATTAGCAGGTTGGCGATTTCCTGCGGCGTCCATTGGTTCAATGCCGCGATATCCGCCAAGGCCATGTCATAGACCGACTGTGACTGGTCTGTTTTGAAATCATCGCGTTGGCGGTTCCATGTCTTCACGAACAACGGCACATCGCGCATAAGCGCGGCGAATTTTTCGACTGGTGGCTGCGCGCTTGGAGTGAGAATGAGCGACTCCAACTGCACGGTCGCCCCTTGCGTCTCCTGCGATGACATCTGCGCCGATGCATACTCTTCGAAGTCCGACGGGTTGTACCGGATGTCGTCGTGCGATTCCAAAACGCGCACTGCGACAGGCACGTCGCCCTTGCGGTTGAACGTTCCGGGTAATCGCATAATGCGGTTGAGTTCGCTTACCGAGTCGATTGCCCACCCGCATTCACCCGCGGCCTGCCGCATCCTTGCCTTCCAACCGTCGGACAGGCGTCTGGCTTTCAGGCGTTCATCATCGCCGTCAAACACCCACGGCTCCCTGAAGACCCAATACACATGAAGGCCGTGGCCCGAATCGACGAGCACACTTGGCGCGAGAGGCAGTTTCGCCAGGATGGACTTCGCCTCGTCCATTGTCTTGGGAAGCGCCTTTTTGCCTTTACGATATGGCGCGTCGAGGTCGATGTCGGCCCAGAAACCGCCTATAGCAAGAACATCCTTCTCGTACCTGTGCGGATCGCCATCGTCGCCTTTCATCAAGCCCACGCAGAAATACACTTCCGCCTTCTGCATGACCTCGGCCGCGTACCCGTAAGCGTCCTTGACGGAGGCGTGAAATGTGTGCTTCTTGTCCGGCAGCGTGACGAGACATAGTCGGCGCTCAGCAGTGATGGTGTCGCCAAAGAGGCCGTATATCAGTTCTTGCATTGCCTTTTTCTCTCGATGTATTTGGCACCATCATCTGTCAAGCAACACACGGTAGATGCGCCTGTCTGAGGAATATTCTGTTTTCCCGACCCAACTTGCCGGGACAGAAATGTACTGACCTTGCTTATTGACATATCTGTCACTGCTGAGAAGCCGCAAATGCCTGCGCCTCTGATGCGTTCTCGGAGATGCATGCGTAGTGCCGGAAAACCCTGTGTATCTGATATGAATGTCCCCTGGCTTCAGCGCCGTGTATGTTTTGCGTTCATGACTTCGCGGGATGAGTCGTGAGTTCGGGTCCCTGATCTTCTTCGGTGCGCTTTCGATGATGATGTATGACGGCAGATTTATGATGCGCATCTCTTCAACGTAGACGGCAAGATTGATCGAGAACTGGCTCCCTGCCTCTCGTGCCACGGCGCGTATTTCTTGTGGCGTAAAGAAATACAGTTCACCGCCATCATTTTGCGCCATGCCGCGCACGTCCACAAAGAGCGCGAAGTTGTCGTTTACGGGTGCCACCACCCAAAACGTACCCCACCTGAAAGACGCGATTTGCCCCTTGCCCCAAATTTCCACAAAGCGCATGGGACGGTTGAATAATCCGAGCGCGTCCTGATTGCTATCTTCTATGATACATGCGCCATCAGGGTCTTCGATGGCAACCACGGGGAATGGAAAATGAAACAACTCGAATAGTCTGTTCCTATCCGCATCCGATAGTTCTCTCAAATCCGTGCTGAGGACGACGTTTTCCAACGTGAACAATGCCGCCCTTCGCGCCATGCTTTGCATCAATGGCGCGCTTGCCACGTTGTGCGCGCTTGTCGCTTCGATCATTTTGCATAATCTATCGAACCACATTTTGCCCTCGTCCAAATTTCCCGTCAGAATCATGTAGTATTGTGTCGCCTTCGCTATCGCCTGAGCCCGACAAGACAAGCCCGTCTGGGAGAGATTTCACTCCCGCTCTGCAAAACGCGCATTTGATCTTTTGCGCGCTTCTGGCAGAGATCAGGATGTCATTGCGTTCCGCCCGCTGAAGACGCTTCTGTATGCGAATATAGAGTTCCAGTTCTCCCAGGCGCTCCGCGTCCTCACAGGCGTATCGTTGTCCGCGCACGGTGAGCCATGTTGCGATTTCAAAGAGTGTCTTCTTGCGCTGCTTTTTCATGGTTTGTCTCTTCCTCGGTGAATTTGTCCGACAGTGTATTCCATTCCATGTGGAATGAAGTCACCTTACGGTAGAAGTTTTTGCGCAGGCGATTGTGCTCGCGGTCGCGCGCCGCTTTGTCAATCTCGTCTTCATTGCTTGCGGATTCCCATTCATCATCAGTTTCCGAGTCTATGAATTCATCTTGCGGTTGAAATAACGTCTTGCGTTGTCTGCGACCGCGTGTGTCTTTGAATGTCATGTTTCCCCCCTCAAAACGGTGCCGGTTCGGCCGCTGGCTCTGATTCGATTTGCATCTCCGTTTCATCCCAGCCAGGCTCGCGGTAATCCAGTTTCTCTCCGAGTTCGTAGCCGATGATCCGGTCGTACTTCTCCCCAGCGACGTGGCGCACGGTGATCTTCTTTGTTTCGCAGACCGCGCCGTTTGTGGCGAGATGATATGCCTCTTCGACTGTGGCTGGCACCGGCGTTACAGAAGAGCGTTTCGTCCACCATGCCTCAGCCTTTGCTCGCGCCCAGCCGGTGTGCTCGAAGCAGACCCATTCCGATTGCCAGACGCGAAATCCCAGCCGGTAATCGACCCGCAACGTCGTCGGCGCATCCTCGCCCGCGTCGCGCTTGCGATGAATGGAATAGGTGACATCCAGGACTTCGCGTTCCGTAACGGTGACCTGCTGGCTCAATATGCTGGCCTCGCTGGCTTGCGCCTCATGCTTCTCGCGCTCTGGCTTTGGGAACTCATAGCCGCAATCGGGGCAGGTCATGTACGCCATATGAATGACTGCGTTGCATTGCGGGCATTCCTTAGCAGGAGCCTCGCCGGTCCCCGCACGTCGTCCATCCGACACGCGGACGGCGTCGACCGGACCGTGGCGCATAATGTTCCCGCCGAAATCGAGCACAAGGCAGTTCTTCTTGCCCTCGCACAGCCTGAAACCGCGCCCAACCATCTGGTAGTAAAGTCCCGGCGACATCGTCGGCCTGAGCATTGCCACGCAATCGATGTTGGGTGCATCGAAACCGGTTGTGAGAACGTTGACGTTTATGAGGTATTTCAAGCGCCCCGCGCGGAAATCCGTGAGCGTCTGGTTGCGCTCGAAGTCGAGCGTTTCACCGAAGACCGTGGCGACGTTCGCTCCGGCGTTCCTGAGCGTATCCGCCACGTGTTGCCCGTGTTGAATACCGCTGGCGAATATGAGGCATGATTTACGGTCAGCGGTGTAACGCAGGATTTCCGAGCACGCCGACTGGATCAGGTGCTCGTCGTCCATAAGCGCCTCGACTTCACCGGCAACGAATTCACCGGCGCGGATATGCAGACTTGACGTGTCGACCTTATCCTTGCCAGCCTTGCTTTGAAGCGGGCAAAGGTATTTCTGGACGATCAGTTCTCGGACGCCGATTTCGTAACAGACGGCGTTCAGAATGTTTTCCGGCGCACAAATTGAGCCGGTGCTCATTCGGAACGGCGTGGCCGTAAGGCCGATGATGCGCAGGTGCGGATTCGCGTCTTTCAAGCCCGCGATAAGCGTCCGATACATCCCGTCGCCATCCGGCGGGATCATGTGCGCTTCGTCAATGATGACGAGGTCAAAGTGCCCAAGTTCTGCCGCGCGTCTGAAGACCGACTGCACGCCTGCGACAATGATGGAGTGGTCTTTATCCCTGCTCTTCAATCCCGCCGAGTACAGACCAATCTTCAACAGCATTTCCGGTGCTACTTGGCGAATCTTGTCTACTGCCTGTTCCAGGAGTTCCTTCACATGCGCCACAATAAGGACGCGGCCATGCCAATGGCTGACCGCGTCCCTGCAGATTGTCGCCATGACGGGAGTCTTCCCGCCCGCGGTGGGAATGACCACGCACGGATTGTCGTCGTGCTCGCGCAGATAGCGGTAAACGGCTTCGACAGCCTCATGTTGATATGGTCTTAACGTGAGCATTGTCGTGCCTCGATTCTCACGATGACCATGCCTCCGGGTATGCAAGTGCATTCTTCAGTGCTGTGCTTTTTCACCTGGCTATCCTTGTGGTACACCCTTGCATGCTGGAGCGCATCAAAGAGTGCCTTTTCGATGTTGTCGTAATCGCGTTCCTGACCATTCGGCGGGTAGGCCAGGATTTCAACTTGGAGAGGCCCGGACATTGTGCGAAGACCCAAGTCAGCGATAAGTGCGCAAACGCGTTCGCGGAACTTCCGACCTTCGCGGCTGATTAAGACCCGTCGGCCTACCCGCCGGTAATAGTGGTTCACGGATGGAGGAAACGGCAATTCCAGTTCAATCAAGGTTTTCCCCTCTCTTCGGGACTACCGTCTCCAGGGGGGCGTCGCGTTTGCATTCTGCGTAGGCTTCGCGCCGCTCGCAGTCTCGCGCTTCGCGTAGCCTTTGATCTCGTTGCGCACTTCGCCTTCTGCGTCAGCCTTCTGCTTCACGGCGACGACAAGAGGCAGGTTGTGCAACTCGGCGGAATCTTTCGGTTCCATCACGCCCACTGCGCGACAGATGGCCGACAGTTCGCTTCGGGCAATCCTTACCGCCTGCTCGCTTGGATTGTTGAGGTTCAGGCGCGCCCAGAGTTTCCTGCTTTTGAACTCGCCCTCGATGACTTCGAAAGTTAGTTCGAGATAACTGCCGTTCCCCGACTTCGTGGCTTTCGTTTCGCTTTCAGTGATGACTGCGAGGTACTTCCCGGCCGGGATCGGCTCGAAGTTGCTTGCCGGGTCCACATTGTTCGCGTTGAAGTTACCTAGATTCGCCATGTTTCTGCTCCCGAAGATATATGGTAAGAGGGACATCCATCTGATATTCACGGTGCAACGTTTGGCCGTCATGCGGCCCGCCGATAATCATGTAGTTGACGGATACCGTTGTGACCTTAACCTTGTATTGCCCCGCCGAAATTTGCGGGTTGGGTTCCTTGAACTCCATTGGAATCACCTTGCTCATGTGTTGTCTCCTGTGTTTGCTAGTGCTGCAAACAGCGCGGACCACGCAAGAGGAAGTTCCGCTGGAAGGTTGTAACGATTCTTCGCTATGCACGCTGGCGAGCCAACGCAGCGCAGGATGCGCTCGCCACCATCAGCGCCGATACCGACGGCGATGGTGCGCTCCTTTCCAAAGCCTTGCTCTTCTGTCTCTGTGCGGAACTTGCGGGTAGCGAAGAGCACGGCATCCACCCATTCATTCAGAAGCGCGCAGGCATGCTTGTGAAGGCGCGGAGTGTAGCGGTCGTAACTCGCTGCTTCGGGGTCGTCGAACTTTTCGACTTTGGCGTGGGCTATGAGAATTGTCGCCATGCCCTTGCCGACGCGAAGAGCATTCAAGGCATCCACGACTTTACGCCAGTGAGTAAGGGCGTGGACATAACCGCGCTGGTAACCGCCGTCCGCCTTTTCGATGCTCGACACGTGATACTCGCGGCAGATCGTGTCCCAAATGAGCCGTTCAAGCCAATCGCAACTGTCTATCACAACCGTCTGGAAGTCGTGCTCTGCCTGGTTGAGTTCATCGAGTGCGGCCAATACGTCATCAACTGAAGCGGCGAGCGGGAACTTGGCGCATTCAATTTCGCCAAGACCATCCTCGGTCTGGATAAAAATGGGCTTGGGCGCACCCGCCGCCAGCGTACTTTTGCCAATGCCTTCAGTTCCGTAGATCAGCAGGCGCGGCGGCATCGGCTGTCTGCCTGTCTGAATCGTTTCCATCAATGACATTGTTGTTCTCCAAGAAAGAAATCATGTGGACGGGCACAGGGAGTCCGAACCGGGTGGCCCGATACCCGGCTACGCCATCCCGTCCACGGGTTCACACGTAATCGAAAACACGAACCTCTTCGTAGCCTGTCGGCCATGAGGTCGAGGTCTCGCAACATTTGAGGCGCGCGATAGCGGCCTCGTTTTCGCGTTGCGCAACAGCGAGAGTCTGGTCAGACATAACCCACACACCGCAGCGGAATGGGGCCTTCTTTTCCACAGCGATGATGTGAACGGGAATCTGCGTAATGAGTCTTGCGAGGTTGCCGCTGATGGCTTGAGTAAGAACGGCGCGATAGAAGGCCATCTGATGTGCATATCCATAGCGTCGAGCGTCCGCCTCGAACCATGTGAGATCGTCGCACGTCTTCAGGTCCACGATGCCTCGTTCCGGGTTGAACCAATCCACTCGCGTCTGGCATGACCTGCCGCAATACTCCATGCGGACGACGCCCTCGGCGATACCGTTGGAAAGCAGTTCACCTGCGATTGCGTGGGAGCGGACTCCCGTCGTAAGGTTGGCGATTAATGCGAATTGCTCGTCGTTGAGAACCGGCTTGCCTTGTTCAGCAGCCCAGTCGGCATATGCTTGAGTGTTTGCGCCGTAGGGTTTGCTGGTCCGAGGGTTGATGGGCGCTCCGACGATATATTCCTGGTCGAAACGTTCCCTGCCTTCAAGAATAAGAACATGCGCCGCTCGACCAAGGAAATAGGCGGGTCTGTCCTCGTCATGAATGAGTCCCTGCTGCTTTTGCCAATAAAGGAGGGGGCACTTCCTGAAGTCGGCCAGCGCGTGGCTGCTCAGATGTGTCCTTGCCTTCTCGCGGTATTCCGCATCTGGTTCGCGGACAATAACGTCAATGATGCTCTGTGTGCTGATGTTTCGGGCCATACATACCTACTGTAGTTCGGCGACGGACAATCCCGCCGCTCACAGTATTATTTGCCGCTCGGCTCGAAAATTTGCCGGAGGGTCATCCACTCACGTGAGTACTCACGTGAGTGAAATGTCCCCCATGTATCACCCTATGTTGCGCTCACGTGAGTGCTCACGTGAGTAATCTCACTCACTTTCAGCCCTACATACTTTGTCCCCTTGCGCATGGAAGATAGCGCTCGTGAGCCCGGAGTCGTTCCGGGGTCGTGAGGACTAGGATTGCGAACAAGGGAGGGACACAGATGAGAAGACTTGATTACAGAGGTGTACTTGAGTCGTGGAAGGTTGACGTGATTATTGCTCGCGCTAAGCAGATGGGATTTCGAGGAAGTAATCTGGACGATGTTCAACAGGAGATTATCCTGAAAGCAATGCGCTTCCGCTTCGATGCCGCGAAGTCAAATGGCGCAATGGAAAGCACCGCGTTCATAGCCGTGATCGACAACTACCTCAAGGAAATGATTCGCTCTGAAACACGCTATCGGCTGCACTTGGAGCAAATGAGAGCAACTCTGAAGGAATCATACGATCCGACACCGACTGACCACAAATTCTTGGACATACAAGGGGCGATTGCAGTGTTGTCGCCAAGAGAACAGGACGTTTGCAATCTGCTTGGTCTGGGTTATTCGATTCATGAGATTGCGAAGATGCGCGTCTGGGGATGGCACACGGTGGAGCGACTGATTGACAACATCCGCGAGAAGTTCGAGGAGGCTGGCATCCGTGGATGGGTGCACGATTGAGGGGCATGCACGACATGAAAAAGTTTGAAAAAGAACTTGGCTTTCCGTCTGAAATTCCGCCTGATGATCCGGTGCCGTACGCGGCACAGGAGCGCCCGTCGCGCCCGGCATGGATTCCGGATGCACTCCTCGCCGAGACCGTGAGGGTATGGTCAAAAGCGTACAGACGCCAGATCAGCGAGGATGAGGCAATCGAGATTCTGACGAACGTGAAGCGATTGGGAGAGGCGCTCCTCCAGGCAAAACGCGAAAGGCTTACTACATGAATGTCATCATTTGGGCACGAGTGAGCAGCCGCGAACAGCGTGAAGGTTATTCCATCGACGCGCAATTGCGAGCCACGCGTGACAGAGCGGTGAAGAACGGATGGACGGTTCTCAGAGAGTTCGTGGTGGCGGAATCGGCGAAGCGCGGCGCAGAGCGAGTGGCGTTCAACGAGATGTTTAAGTGGGTTAGATCGAACGCAAAGAAGCAGAAAATCAACGCCATCCTTGCGCACAAACTCGACCGCGTTTGCAGAAACATGCGCGACGCTGTGCGCCTGCAGGAACTCGAGGATGATTGCGGCGTTCAACTCTCGTTTGTTGACAACCAGTTCGGACCCGGTGCCGCCGGTGCGCTTTCCTTCAACGTGATGGCGGCGGTTGCGCAATACTATTCCGACAACCTGCGCACCGAAGTTTTGAAAGGAATGGATGAACGCGTGCGCCAAGGTTGGCCCACCGGTCTCGCCCCTTTCGGTTACATCAACGTTGACGACAAGAACGAGCCGGTTCAGCCGCATCCGGTTGAATCCAAGGCCGTTCAACGAATATTTGAACTGTATGCGTCCGCGCAGTACACCTTCGAGAGTCTCGCGGAAAAGTTGGCAGCAGAGGGACACGCCTATCTGCCAAGCCAGCGGGGTTTCACGCGGACCGGACTCTCGCGGATCCTGAACAATCGGTTCTACATTGGCGAACTCCATCGCCATAACCAGATATACCAAGGCAAGTACAAACTCATCATCGACCCGTGGACCTTCGACGTATGCCAGAATATCCTCCACGGCAAGAACCGCCGTACGGGCAACCCGGACATCATGCTTTCAGGATGCGTCCTCCGCTGCGCCGTATGCGGATACGCAGTCACTGGCGAGGAAATCCGCCGGAAATTACGCGACGGGAACAAGAACACTCACATCTATTATAAGTGCGGCAATAACCACAAGCCGGAGGGGCATCCGCCCGTCAGATGGCGCGAAGAAGAAGTCGAAGGCGCTATTCTGACCGAGTTAGACTCCATACGCATTCCTGACCCCGAAATGCAGACGTGGCTTCGCTATTCCATCGAGACGCTATTCGAGGACACTGCCAAAACCGAGGCGGAGCGCCGCAAGGTGCTTTTTCAGCGCCGTGCAGATCTCACGAATATGCAGGACCGCCTCCTCAACGCGTTCCTGAATGGAACGGTGGACGAGGCCGCGTTCAATATCAAATCGGTGGAACTGAAAACACAACTCGCAGAGGTAGAAAGGCAATTGGGTGGAGGCGGTGCGGTGACAGAGGAAACGGGGCGGCTCGCGCTTTCCGTGTTCGATTTCAGCCAGAACTTGGTGGATATCTGGCACGGTTCGAAGTTCGCGGGTCGCCGCAAGATTTTGGAGTGCGTCAGTTCGAACCGACTCCTGAGCGACGTAACTATAAACCTCACAAAGAGAAGGCCGTTCGACTTTCTCGCCGAACGGCCTTTTGTTGCAAATGGTCGGGGCGAGCGGATTTGAACCCATGACCTTCCCGATTAAGATCGGGACGCTCTAAGGAGGCTGAGCCACGCCCATCAAAGAAAAATCGGGGCGAGCGGATTTGAACCGCTGGCCTCCTGGTCCCAAGCCAGGCGCTCTAAAACCAAGCTGAGCTACGCCCCGATGTGTTTATCTTCCCCTTGCTGGATAAGGCTCTCAATGTAACCCCGGGATTTCATCCGTTTAATCTGGCGTTCGCGCCTCAATGCCTCGCTCTTTCTGAAATAAGTTTCATAGTAGGCCACCTTCCACGGCCCCCGGCCTCTTGTCGCAAGGCTTTCGCCACGATTGTGCTCGTCGAGGCGCTTGTCCAAATCATCTGTGTACCGGACATAATAGCGGTGTTTTTCATTCTCAAGAATGTATACGCAAAACTCCTTGTCACTTTCCATTTTGCCCTGCCGGGCACAATGCCGATTCGAACCCATGACCTTCCCGATTAAGATCGGGACGCTCTAAGGAGGCTGAGCCACGCCCATCAAAGAAAAATCGGGGCGAGCGGATTTGAACCCATGACCTTCCCGATTAAGATCGGGACGCTCTAAGGAGGCTGAGCCACGCCCATCAAAGAAAAATCGGGGCGAGTGGCGGAACTTCGAACCGTCCTCGCAAGCCGCTACTCCGATGGTCTCGATTTTCCTGCGTCCGCTTGAGCCATATCTTATTGCGGCGGCTGACATTCTGCGTCAAACGGCCTGATTTTGCCAGCCCTTGTAGCGATAGAAGCCGGGGTGCGGCTTGCGAACGTATTGGATGTGGCCGTGCCTCACGAGTTCGGAAAAATCTCGGTTGGCCGTCTTCCGGCTCACGCGAAACCTTTCTTCAACCTGTCTTCTATAAATCATGCGCCCTTTACGCGCCTCCTCGATTATCCATTTCTGACGCTCGGTTTGACCATGGTCATGACCATAGCCATGACCATAGTCATTCGAAGGGACATTTGCAGGGCCATTTGAAGGGACATTTTTGTCCCCGGGGACAGTCGAAGGGTCATCGACGTTTTCATCATTATTCCTGATCTCTCGCACAGTGACTTTGTCGTCGTTCAGATGATAACCTTGCTCGTCCCTCGCGAGAGCATCTTGGTCTTCACATATCAGGTTGAGGTCGCGCATGAGGCGGGTCTTGATGTTTGTGCGGATGGTTTTCGCGCAGCCTGTAATTGTGCCGACCCCGACAGCCGCGTGAATTTCCTTGCCGATGCGCCGCGCAATTTCTTCAGCCGATATCCTGACGAAACGACCGTCCTTTCTTTTTCGGCGCAGCAAGTCCAGCATGCGCCGACAATGCCCAAGACCAGTATCGCCAAGCACGTTAATGCCACAGAGTCTCACATACTTGGAGGAGAAGACCATTTCTCCGCTTGTGAACGGTTGCGGGTCTTTGGGTTGATCAAGAGGGAAACCTAATCCCGCCGGGTCTTGCGTCGCTACAATCAGATTAGGAACACGAGGCGGCGTAGCTCTCACGTGCCCTGCTTTGGCCAGAGCAGTGTGAATCGCCTTGTCGAGATTGCCGTCTGTAAACGGTTTCGTAACGTAGTCTGTCGCGCCAGCCTTCATAAGGGACACGGCCAAGTGCGGGCCATCGTTTCCGTTCTCACTCATGACGATAACTGGCACGTTTTCCATTCCGGCTGTCTCACGGATTTGTCTGAGCAGATTCTTGCCGTTCTCGATGCGTCGAAGGCGGCCGCGCTTGACGGGGATTTCCAAGTCAAGCAGGACGTATGCATACTTCCCGGCCGCGAGGAGTTTGCGGGCCGACTGCTGGTCGCCAGCGGAATCATGGGCGTGGTTCAGCGAGTCAAGAATGTCACCAACTGTGCGGACGGTTTCAGGATTACCTTCAACTACAAGCGCTCTGTGCTTCGTGTTCATGTGCTTCTCTCAACTTCTTTTTTTCTAAACGTTTCCCAGTCTACAATTCACGGTGGATTGCCACGACTCTTCCTTGTATCTTGAAATCGCCTGATTTGACGTGGATAGGTTTCATTCTCAGGTTTGCGGGCTCAAGCCTTACGCCGCCGCGTTCACGGTAGAATCTCTTTAGTGTGGCCTCGTCGCCGATGAGCGCCACGATGATGTCGCCGTCTTCTGCGGTGTCCTGCTTGCGAACAATTACGTAGTCGCCGTCGAGGATTCCAGCATCGATCATGCTGTCGCCAACGACTTTGAGCACGTAACCGCTATGCCCGCGAAGCACGTTGCTACTCACATGGAGCGTCTTGGAGTAGTGCTCGATAGCCTCAATGGGACGGCCTGCGGCGATGCGGCCGATGACCCGCACATCCGTGCAGTTGCGTGGCATGGGCTTGCTTCCCTTGACAATGAGAGACCGCGCGCCGAGGTCGCCACGTTCGAGGTATCCCTTGCGCTCCAGTTGCTTGAGCAGGTAGAACACGCTGGAACTGTCAATGCCGAAGGCACGACCGATCTCCCGTACGGTCGGCGGCATGCCATGATCACGGATGAACGCCTTCACCCAGGAAAGTGTTTCCTGTTGGCGCAGGGTCGCTTCTTTGGTCGCGGGACGAGACATCAGGAATACTCCAGTAAAATGAAATCTTTGGGTATTATATCCAACATACGTTGTATGTCAAATGAAATTTCCGCATGCCCTTGACCACGAGGGACAGGAAGACTCGCTATCCTCTCTCGCCACAACAGTTAAGAAATTTCGCATTTTTCAAAAAAAAAATAGCCTTGACAAAAGGTGAAAACGTGATATACTTCGGTATATTGATAATTGTACGAAGGTGTTGCATTGGAGTTGCGTGGATGTTGGTTACCCGTGGTTTAACCGGGATGGAGCAGGAGATGTTATGAGAACGGTGGGAACCGAGAATCGCGTACATAGTTCATGTGTTCGCATTCCCTTCCTTGACATGCCTCAAGGGCATCATCCCGATATCGTTCCCGCATTTTGTCTTTCGCGCTTCCTTTATAATATGTCAGTGAGACACATCGCCTGACCCTGATTACCAGGGTCGGGCGTTTTTGTTGGGCTTAACATGTTAAGAATCCTGCTGACTTATGCGGCAGGACTGTTGGGGAAGCAAGACGCGAAAAACATTTCAATGTCGAAGGAGAGAAAGGTGTCTTCCACTCCACAGATGGGCAAGACGGCGCGCAAGCGCCTGCGTGAATCCTTGAGCCGCCGCAGCAGGAGAATTGTGGCCCTTGTCATACTGGCCGCCCTTTCCGTCAGCGTCCTTGCGATAATATTCGGTCCGAAGATTCTGCATCCCAGACCGAATTCTGCTGTCGCCCAAGCACATAAAGGTGACATTATTCCGCCGCCCGCGTCCGATGTGAAAATCTCCGGCAAGGATTATCGCGTCGGCAAGGGGATCGTGCTAATGCAGCAGAAGGACCCGAAAACAGGCGACGTCACGGTTAAGCGGGTTACGATAGACGACATGTTGCGCATGGACAACACCGCAATGATGATGGGCGATGGCAAGACGCGCAAAATGGTGGAGGACAAGATTCTGGAGTTGGGCGACCAGGTAGTGCCTGAACTGGCGGAAATTCTGGCCTGTGAAACCGATCCTATTCTGCTCAACAGGGCCGCAGTGATGCTCGAAAAGATTGGGACTGATAAGGCGATGTCAGCGCTACAGACGTACCTCAAGTCTCGTGACACAAGCGACCCCAATACACAGATGGTGGCGACGAATGTTATAACGGTAATAGCCGGTAGCGGGCACAAAGACAGCGCAGCGATACTCTCTGATATTTTCCTTAATGGGACAACGCCCGCTGACCGAGCGCAGGCCATGGAATTACTGCCGGGAGAGACAAAAAGCGAGCCGTGGTTCACTGACAAATTGCAGGAGATCGTGAACAACTCGAATGAGGCTGAAGCAATCAGAGCCGCCGCGATAAGGCTTCAAGTTGCGGCAGGCGACGAAAAGGCGGCGGATATCGGAATGCGCGATTACTTCTCGATGAAAGAACCCTCGTCGCGCGTTAAGATCATCTGGGCAATCAAGTCCGCGAAAAACATTGATTCGAAAGAATTCTTCACGAAGGTGTGCGAAACGGAGGAACGTCCGGAAGTGCTCATGGAAGCGTTGCCCGCCTGGTTTGGCAGCAACAAAGGCGGCGACCCCGCCGCGATGTGCGGCACGCTGAGTCGAGTGTATGACACCCAGAAAGATTGCGACGAGATTGCCGGAGATGTTGTCAATTACTTGTCGCAAATAGGCGGGACAGAGTCCGTAGACCTCCTTAATAAAATAGCAGCCGAAAACAAATCGGAGAAGATAAAGGCTTTTGCAGCGCAGAAGGCTTTCGTGCTTGCCAAGGATTTGAAGGCACGCTCAACAGGCGGGCAGGCCGCGGCGGAGGATAAACCTGACACGAGCAACGGGAACACGCCGAAACAATAGATGGATCTAAAGTCATATGGTGAGCAGCTCGCATTAACGAATAAAGGCGATTTCCTATTTATAGAATCTGAGGAGGAGCGTCATGAAGCGCGCGAATAAGATGATGTTGGTTGTTCTGGTTGTGTCGGCCATGCTCGTTTGCTTGACTACGGAGACGCAGGCCGCAACACACGTATTGGCTGCTTCTTATGCCACGACTCAGGCTCAGAGCGGCTTTGACACCGGAGTGGTGCTGTCCAATTTGTCTACAACCAGTTCGGCCCACATCACTATCTATCTGTATGGCTCCAACCCGCCAACAATTCAGGCGTTCGACATCGCAGCGCAAGGACAATGGGTGGCCGTTTTAAGCACATATGGATCAAATTTTCAAGGCGCGGTCAGAGTGATTGTTGAAGGCGACGACCCATCTGCAGTTGTCGGATACCTCGCGGTTACTGCGCTCAGTGGCAACAGCGCCTTTCCAATTCCGTTGCGCACGCCAGAGGTTTTGATGCCGGACAACTACGTTACCGGCATCGCATCCGTGGGCAACTTCGTGGACATCCCCATTGAAGCAATTGGTGGCCCTAATGGCGCCAATGGCTCGCTTGTTGGCTGGAAAATGAAACTCGGGACGCAGGTGTTTACAATTGCCAGCAATGTTGTCGTTAACGGACTGGTAACGCGAATTACCTTTGCCGATCCTCAACCAAATCTGAATAACTTCGGCTCTACGATTCCGTTTGAATTGTATGGCCCGGGCGAAACACCCGGTACAGCCATGGCAATCAATTACGTGGAATTACCAATGGGCGCGACTTTCCCTACGCAACATATAAGTCTTCAAAGGACAGGCGGCCAATGGGATGAAGACTTTGATATTGCTGGAGCGTATCCAGTTTATCCTTATGGCAGCGGCACGTGGGTGATGCGCATCGTGCTGGCTGATCCTCCTTCTGATTGGACCATTTATGGCCCGCAATGTGCTTACAAGGCGGACGGCAATCCCGCCCAAGGCCCTGCATTCACTTGTTTGTACTACCCGTTCTATGAGGATCTACCGAGCCCGGCATTTTATGCCCTGCCATTTTACAATCCGTACACCCCAAATCTCGAAAATGTCGGTTGTACAGTGCTCGTTCGTGATAATAACAACCAATGGAAACCGAGCGTTTTTACCTGCGGCCTGTTTACGCCGCAAGGATGGGTAACGCGCGTTTTCCCGCAGGCATCCAGTTATATCCGCCCCTGCCAATACAAAGTAACGGGGACAGCCACGAATTCCGCCGGCTCGTATTACATATACATTCCTACAACGCAATGGCCTCAAAACATGCTCTCCGGAGAAGAAATCATATTACAGACAAAGTACGGCAACTGGCTTCCTTTCACTATCACTGCTAACAGTGTTGTAGGGCCTGATACAAGGCTTTCGCTGTCGCCGATGCCTAATTGGAATGATTACAACAACACATTCGCATACTCAATGCCCAATTTGGGGCATGGCGTTGCGACCAATGCAGCATATCTGGAAATCCCCACCGTCTGGAATTGGGACGCTGGCACCCTTGTCGGCAAGGAAATTGACATCGCCAAAGTTAGTAGCGGAGGATATGTCTTGCAGGTTGCCAGCGATGTAGGGGTATCGCAAGGTTTGAGGCGCATCACGTTCCAGGATCCTCAGCCGGATTTGAATGACTGCAAATTTAGCGACGGGTATCATTATATGATTGAAAGTCCCGAGTTGACAAATACGCCTACTGGTTATATTGACACGTTTCCGAACGCCGTTGTGCCGGTCAAATTACAGGACAAAGATGGGAACTGGCAGGACATCACAGTTGTCGGACCTCAGATTACTCAAACGAAAGTGCGAGTTGGAGGGCAGTTCATAACGGAAACAGTGTGGCGCTATGTTGTCACTGGCGGAATTACAGGGGATGAATGGGATAATTATAATTACAACAACTATGTGTGCAACTATAAAGACCAATCTGGTCAGCAGTGGATTGGTCAGGCCTATGTATGGCGAGGCGAACCTTTTTATATTGACGTCCCCGCGCAGAAAATGTCGCAAGCCCCTTCGGGCCAGATTGCCCTCCAAGCCAATGACACCACTTGGCAAACCTTCAATATTGGCGACGTGTTAACTCCCCAACAGACCTATGGCGGTTGGCGCATTTTCCTCAATGGCGTTCCAGCCGCATGGTGGAACACCTACAGCAGTTCGTGCCATTATAAAGTGAGCGGTGTAGCGCCCACGGGCGGCGGCAACAATTGCGTCAATATTACCGACAGGCAATGGCCTACGGACGCGCTCAAGGGCCAGGAAATCAGATTGCAGAGTTCGAACGGCAGTTGGCATCCATTTACAATTGCCTCCAATACTCTTCTTGGTCATGTTACACGTATCACCCTTGTCGATCCGCAGCCCGATTGGGACAGTTATGGCAGCACATTTGCCTATATGCTTCCAACTGAAACCGGCACAACTTTCGTCTTGCCATTTATCCCGCAAACGGTTGGCAACACGCTGTCCGTCTTTTTTGGATTCAACAGCGGCTCCAATTCAAGTTATGCGCAGGTGTTTGATTTTCATCGGTATAACGCCTCCGGTACCGATGTAACGGCTTCCCCTACAGAGCCGAGAATGCTACGGTTGCTTGGAAGCACGTTCAATATGCCGCCTAACCCGCCGCAGGATCCATCGCAGCAGAACTTCGTGATCTTCAATCCATCTACCTCCTATAGTAGTTATGCGGTGTTGCATTACAGGCATACGGAAGACAATACTGGCGCGATTGTCGAGGATGATGCAGGCGCCGTATTCGGAAACTTTATGATGTTTGGCAACTACGCGGATTCGTCCGGGGTCCCCGTGATAAATCTGGACAACTATTCCTCCGCCAATGGATTGTTTGCAACTCTGACCATGACAGGTTCCGGATTTGATACGGGAGTGGCCCTTGTTAATTGCAACAAGACACCTGTGACTCCTACCATTACCTTCTTCGTGACTTATACAAATGGAACGACACAGGCTACAGTCGCAGCACAGCCCCAGACCCGTACCGCGATTAATTCCGGATGCATGGATCAGTTCTTGGTGTCGGATTACACTACCCAGATTCAAGCCGCGGCACAGGGAGGGACAATTCTGAGCGTCGGCATGTGCGTGAACTTTCAGGGAATAGCGGCAGTGGACAAAGTGGTCGGATGCTGCTTCCAGATTTCTGGATCGGGCTTCGACTACATTCCTTTGGAACCCATGGCCGTGAACAGAGTCATAGTCTATGCGGCCAACCAGGCGAGTCTTGGTATTGATACCGGCATTGCGTTGCAGAATAGGACTGACGGACCGGTTCAACTGAACCTGGTATTTCACGGAATTAATGCTCCTTCCACCCCTGTTCCACCAGTTTCGCTGGCACCGCATGAGACATGGTGCAGACTGCTCAGCCAAATTGCATCAGAGTTTCAAGGCTACATCACAATAGAAATGACATCCGGCGGCGGAGAATCCTTGGGCATTGCAACTATGCTGTATGGGTTTGGGAGCTGGCAGTTTGCATCATATATCCCTTCGTACCCCGACGCGCCGCTGCCTCAGATTTCGCAGGCGCCGGTGCATAACGCGGCCATCGTGAACGGCGTGAACTTGGCCAGCGGCGAGTTCATTTATTCCGCATCTGATCTCCATGTCGCCGGTGTGAGTGGAGATATCTCGATTATTCGTACGTACAGGAGTTTCACCGCCGAGGAGGGCATTGATGGAGCGGTTGGGCTCGGCTGGCATCTGAATCAGGACAAGTGGGTCAAAGTAAACGAGATTGATAACACTCAGGTCGAATACTACGACGGCAGCGGCCTGATTCACACGTTCATCTTGACAGGAAGCCAGGGAGGCACTTATTACTATGAGGACCTGCGAGGGCTTTTCGCCACAATGACTCGAACCGGGTCAAGCGGAAACTACGCCTTCACGATGCTTTCCGCCGACCATAGTACGCAACTCGCATTCAATTCCACGGCGGACAGCCAAGATAGATACCATATAAACACGATCACTACGCCAACAGTCGCCATTGGTTACACCTATAATTCCGGCTGGCTTCTCACTGCAATAACGAACGGGTATGCGACGGTACACTTAACTTACAATTCCAGTGGCCTGCTTTCCTCGGTTTATCTAGATAGCAACTATTGCTGCACTTATAACCACGATTCCGCGGGCAACCTTACCGCAGCCCGTCCGAATGGCTCTTGTGCTGTCAACTATGACTACTCCACGAACGCTCTTTGGGGGATATCACTTCTCGCGAGAATCCGGCTGAATGACGAGGCCAATCATGTAGTGCTCAGGAATATTTTTGACACCGCGAATTTCAGGGTAGACCAGCAGGAGTTCCCATATGGCGCTAACCCGGCGGAGAAGGCTGTCGTAAAATATCGATATTACAACGCCGCAAGCTGGTACGGCATCAGCAAGACATATTATATCAAGGTGGCGCCTGGGACCGGCACAGAGGATGTGTGGCGAACGTACTACTTCAACAATCTCGGCAATCCCATATGCGTCTCCTTGACGGATTCCGTCAACGATGTCCCAAGCATCATAACAACCACCTACGCCTATAATGACGATTGCCTCACAACCCTTGTGGCGAATCCAGGCGGAAACGGCACCGTCTTCACCTATGACACAAGCGCGTACCACAGCCGGCACAGCAATTTGGTCGAGGAACGCACCAAGACAAGTATCGCCGCTCCAAATAATGACTATAACGATATCGTCATCAAGCATTCGTATTATCTCACCGATGATGCCAAGGCCAACCATCCCATGGCCGATTCAGATCCCAATTATCCCGATGAACCGCTTTCAGGAACGTACGGCGATCACGTCACATACTATGAATATGACAGCAACGGAAACTGCAATCTGATTTCGCGGCCTGATCCGGCCGGAGGCACAAACAGGGTCAATACGTCGTTCACTTACTATAGTTCCAACTTATTGCACACCATGGTGTCGCCTTCTCCCACTGGCAGCGGCACGACAACCACAGAACTCGTGTATTCGGCAAATCGTCTTTCTCAGCAAATAGCGGACAGCGGCGGGTTGAACCTTACCACGACGTTCTCATACTATCCGACTGGCGCTCTTCAGACATCTTGTTCTCCACAAGGCGTCAGCACATCGATAGGTCGCGATTATGCGGACCGCGTAACCAGCACCGCAACAGCGGGCAGAACGCAAGTCAATGAATATGACAATTATGGCTGTCTGTCCTCCACCGGCGTAATCACTGGCGGCAACTATACAAGCCGCGAGTGGTATGAATACGACTGGCAAGGGTGCATGACAAAGCGCGTGACCGGCCTTGCAAGCCTTTCAGACAAGAATGCTTCCGGCCAAATTACCACCACCTATGGCTATGATGACAACGGTAACCTTATTTCCTCCACTGATCCCGAAAACCGAGTCACTACGACACAATACAACCGCCGCAATCAGCCGGTCTGCACAATCAGCGCGGGACAATACCTAAGCAGAACCACCTATGATTACAACGGAAATGTTATCTGCCAGTGGGAAGGACACTCTTCCGTTCAGGGACAGTGGGCTAGTCAGACAACGTTCAGTTACGATGGCTTCGGCAGAGAGACAAACAGGACCAGCACAGCGCCCGGCGCATCAGGGTACACCATATACGGCACAGGCCTCACGCATGACATAGTCGAAGTTAAAGAAACGGGCCGAGTGAGTCTCGGCACTACTATCGGGCGAACCACGTATGACACTCGCGATGCTTTGCACCGGGTTACCGACAGACATGACTACACATATTCCGGTTCAGGAGCGCCCATTGAAACCAAGACCGAATACCTTGCCAGCGGACAGGTCTTCAAAACGACACAGTATGAGGCTTATACATATAGTGGTAATACATATGATAAGGTAGCAGAATGTACCTATGATGCAATTGGCAGGACTAGGACTTATGCCTGCAACGGCATCGTTCATGGCGGGTCGGCTACCCAATTGCTGAATTCCACCGAAACAGGGTACTATGACAACATCTCGTACGGGGGCGTTTCCAATTGCTCGGCTGTCTTCAGTAAATCCACCTCCAGTGACCCTTTCAACCCGTCGTCGTTCGAGTCCAGCGCCGGCATTGTGATATATAATCAACTTGGCCAGGCGGAATGGACATTCGATGTGCCCAAGACGGCCAGCGTTCCCGAAACCTTTGCGGTTCCAACCGGAAGCATCATGACGCACACGATTCGGGATGCCCGCGGCCTGGTAACGGAGGTGGACACCGGTTACGGCTCCACTCCCAAAATCAAGAGATTCTATGATAATGCGGGACGTTGCATAGAAAAGGTGGCGTTAGATACGGCCACCACGGGGGCCGCGGAACAGTACTTCTTCAACTCAAGCGGGCAGACAATTGCCGCTCTCACCGCCGACTATAACAATGGCGCTCTGAGCAATATCAAGGTTAACACTGTAACCGTTTACGATGCCGTTGGCAGGCCGTACCGGGTTTTCCACGGGGTGGTTCCGACCGGCGGCCTCCAGTGGAACAACTTTAGTTTCCATAACTGCGAGGAGATATCATACAACGATAGCGGAAACGCAGACCATGTGAAAACGTATGGAAACACCGACTCATCCAGTATGGGCGCTTATAACGCCGGTAATATTACCGGTGTTACCCAGTATGATGACACTCAATATGTCTATGATACCCTGAACCGAGTGTCTTTAGTCTCATACTG
>Ga0315291_10000418_pt1 | contig 55996 bp, 50 predicted proteins | sample YL17G12_20_MG_FD_203070 | JGI IMG/M metagenome (GOLD analysis project Ga0315291, IMG submission 203070) | Sediment microbial communities from Yellowstone Lake, YNP, Wyoming, USA - YL17G12_20 | ecosystem: Environmental > Aquatic > Freshwater > Lake > Sediment | place: USA: Wyoming | collected... | reverse complement strand
TGGACGAGGGCAAGGTCGCGCCCGACACCCTCTTCTACGGCGCGCTCAAAGGCATGGCGCAGGCCACCGGCGACCCTTACACCACCTACCTTGACCCGCAGGAGTACGAGTCCGCCAAGAGCCACACAGAAGGCGAGTTCGTGGGCATTGGCGTGGTCTTCAGGACGCTGGAGGACGGCAGGCACCTTGTCATCGCGCCCCTGCGCAACTCGCCGGCGTTCGAGGCCGGCATCCGCGCGGGCGATGTGATTGACGCCGTTGACGGGAAACCCGTCAAGGGCCTTGACGCCGCCGCCGTCCAGACGCTTATCAAGGGCGCCGCGGGAACGGAGGTCTCCGTCACAATCATCCGCCACGACACCCAGCAATCCGAAACACTGAAACTCAAGCGCGCGACTCTCAAAATGGAAAGCGTCGTCTCCGTCGGCTTTGTGAACGATGAAAAGAAAATCGGCTACGTCCGCGTGGAACAATTCAGCAAGGACACCGCAGCCGACCTTTCAAAAGCGCTCAAGGGCCTTAAGGACCAGGGCATGAAGGGGCTTATCATCGACCTGCGCGACAACGGCGGCGGGCTGCTCACGCAGGCCGTCAAGGTCGCCGATCTCTTCATAGACGAAGGCGTGATAGTCTCCACCAAGGGCCGCGCCTCCGACACGAACAAAGTCTATAAGGCGCACGAGGGCGACGCCATGTTCCACGGCAACAGCCTCCCAATCGCGATACTGGTGAACAAAGGCACGGCAAGCGCTTCCGAGATTGTCTCCGGGGCGCTGCGCGACCACGGCCGCGCCGTCCTCGTCGGCGCGAATACCTACGGCAAGGACTCCGTTCAGACAATCGAGCCGATGGAAGACGGCAAGAGCGCGCTCAAACTTACCGTCGCGCACTACTACACGCCGAACAATACGCCGCTGTACGGCGGGCTGAAGCCCGACATCCAGATAGAAATCCCGGACGAAAAATGGGTCGCGGTCGCCCGCAACAGGATCGATTTTGAACTTCACAACGACGGCAAGCCTTACACCGGCGCGGACGACACGCAACTTGCCGCCGCGGTCGAGAAAGTCTCATCCGAGATTCCGTGAGAAATAATCCACAGATTACACAGATTGCACAGATTGTATGAATAAACTGATGGAAAAGATGATCGACAAGGGGGACCCCGATACATACGCGATAATCGGCGCGGCGCAGGAAGTTCACAAAACGCTGGGCAGCGGCTTTCTGGAGGCGGTCTATCAGGAGGCGCTCGCGCGGGAATTCGCGCTCAGAAAAATTCCTTTCCGGTCGGAAGTGGAGATGCCGGTCATTTACAAAGGCGAGGACTTGCAAACACGTTATCGCGCGGATTTTGTCTGCTTTGAAAGTATGCTGGTGGAATTGAAAGCCCTGCGGGCGCTGACGGGGTTGGAGGAGTCGCAGATAATTAACTATCTTAAGGCATGCGGTCTGCCCAAGGGACTGTTGATAAACTTCGGCGCAGCGAGCCTCGAACACAAGCGTTTCGCCGGGCCAAAAAAATCTGTGTAATCTGTGTAATCTGTGGATTGTTGAGGGAAAGAATGCAGACGTTCAGGATAAAAACCGGCAGGCGCGCGGAATTTGTTGACGTTACCGACATCGTCCGCCGCGCCGTCGCGGAGGCGGGAGTCGAGGACGGCGTCTGCTGCGCCTGCGTCCCGCATACCACCGCGGGAATCACGATAAACGAAAGCGCCGACCCCGCCGTCCGGCAGGACATCCTCGCCAAACTCGAAGAACTCGCCCCGCACAACGGCGACTACCGACACTCCGAGGGCAACGCGGATTCGCACATCAAGGCTGGCCTCATGGGGTCAAGCGTGGTCGTGCCGGTCGAATCGGGCCGCCTTGCGCTGGGCACGTGGCAGGCGATTTACTTCTGCGAGTTCGACGGCCCGCGCACACGCTCGCTCATCGTCAAAGTCATCAAAGGGTAAGCCATGCCTAAGACATATCGCATAGTTCTCGGCACGAACAACCGGCACAAGGTGGCGGAAATCCGCGAGAAGATCGCGCGCTCCGAGGCGCTCCGCGCGCTTGACGCGCGCGTGGAGATTGTCCCCCTGAGTGAATTCCCCGCCGCGCCGGAGATTGTCGAGGACCGCGACACGTTCGAGGGCAACGCCGTGAAAAAGGCGACGACGCTCGCCCGCACACTGGGGCTTCCGGTCGTCGCGGACGACTCCGGGCTGCGGGTTGACGCGCTCGATGGCCGCCCCGGCGTGATGAGCGCGCGCTACGCCGGCGTCCACGGCGACTACGAGGCCAACAACCGCAAGGTCCTGCGTGAGATGGCGAACGTCCCGGCGCAGAAGCGCACCGCGCGGTTCGTCACCGTTGTGGCGTTCGCAAAGCCCGACGGCCTCGTCTTCATTGCCGAGGGCAAAGTCGAGGGGCTAATCGCTACGGAGCCGCGCGGCGCAAACGGCTTCGGGTACGACCCGATATTCCTTCTGCCCGAGCGCGGCGTTACGATGGCCCAGTTGACGCTGGCCGAGAAGAACGCCGTGAGCCACCGCGCGCGCGCAATCGAGGCATTCTGCGAAAAACTGGCCTCATATCTGCAAGCGCAAAAAGTATAAACAATCGCTTGTCGGGTTGGTCCGACCCCTCCGAGCGCAAGAAATTTCCGTCATTTCTGCGGCGAATCCGTATGGTATACTATGTGGCGGCGGTTGTGTGAGGAGCGTTCCAGAGACTTATTGGAGGGCTTACTATGGGTGCGGAAAGAATTTTCATGCGCGGAGTGATGGGAATTATTGTGTTCACGGCGTGCGTCTCGCCTGCCTTGTGCCTTACGCCGCTGCCGCCGGCGCGGGAGAAGTCGGCGCAGACCATGTACGAGCACGGCTGGTTTCTGGAGTCGTCGGAGAAGAATTTCAACGGCGCGCTGGAGACATACCGGGCGCTGATGGAGCGATTTGCCGACGACAAGAATTATTGCGCGCTCGCGCAGACGCGCATAGGCGCGTGCCTCGACGCGCAGGGAAAATCGGACGAAGCCCGCGCCGCATGGCAAAAGGTGCTGGCGGATTATCCCGACCAGCCCGAAGCCGTGAAGAACGCGCGGCTGCTGATGGCGGGCATAGACCCGTTCAGCGTCGGGAGTTTTGAGGAAATGAAGAAGCAGGTGGAAGGCATCCTCAATACTTCTTCCCCCTGGCCAGGAACAAATAGCCAAATCATGTCTGCGCTCGCCGCGGCGTATCCCGCGGAAGCGGCTGACTTCCTGCACGCCAAACTTGTAGAACTCGGCAAGTCCGCCGGGCCGGTGCTGGCGCAGGGCAAAGCGCCGTGGAAAGATTCGCAGACCTTGTACGTCGTCGGCATGTGCCTTCAGGCGCTCGCATCCTGCGACACCGAAAAGACGCGCGATTACCTTCTCGAGCTGCTCAAGCACGCCGGCGAGCCGGAAGGGCAGTTCCTCGGAAAGAACACCGCGCACTCCATCATCATTTCCTTTGTTTACCTGCAGCCCCCTTACGTCAATGACGACGTGGTTGACATCGTAATCAAGGATACAAAAGAAGGCGTGGAACCTCCGCAACCCGGAGCCATGGTTGGCCGGCCGTTTAATCCGACCTTCATGTTCTATTACTGGCCCGAGGACCGTTACACCCTTGCCGTTTTCGCGGACTTCAACGCGAAGGCGCTTGATTATCTCAGGACCGAGGCCATGAACGCTGCGGACGAGAAAGGCGCGACGCTCGCCATGCTCTTCATGACGCGCCTGCGCAAGCCGGAGACCGCCGCGTTTTACACTGAAATCGCCACCGGCAAATATCCGGAGGAATTCAGGCGCACCGCGATTGCCTGCCTGGGCGGGCTGGGCGAGCCGCGCCATCTGCCCCAGAAGATGACAATGCGTCTGGAAGAAGACGCAACGCTCTTCCAGTTCGTCCAGTGGCGCATGTACGCGGCGGCGGGTGCATGGTACCAGCCGGTCCAGATGTTTCAGAAGGAAAGGATAGTAGAGCCGGACAAGGCCCTGTTGGACGAGTGCGTAAAGGGGCTTAAGGCCGCGTACGATTTCAACAACAGCATCTTGATGCGCGGAGAAGTGATTACGGCGTTTGAACTGCTGGGCCGCGGCGCGGCGAAGGAGCCGCTCCTCGATTACGCGAAGAACGCCGTTGACCCGGAAGTCCGCGAAATGGCCGCCCGGGCGCTGGGAGACCTTTTCGAGCATTCCGAAAAGGACGCGGACGTTGCCGCACTGCTTGACGGCCTCATGAAAGGCGATTCGTCGCCATCCGTGCGCGTCCAGGCGGCGTGGGCGCTGTCAAAGTTAAGCCATCCGATTGGCGGGCCATATCTCGGTCCGCGCCTGCTCATGCGGGAAGCCATTCCCGTCATGCTGGAAGGCCTGCAGGAATATAAGGGTTCCCCGCCGTCCACGGTGGGAAACATCGCGCTAAACATCTCGCAGACGGACGCCCTCAACTCCATGCTTCTTACGACGTTCCACGGCGAACTCGTTACGCCTGATTACAGGGGTGCCTACGGTGCCGCCGCGACAGCCACGGACGACTTTGCAAAATGGTGGGAAGTGAACAAGGACAAGAGCGATGCCGAGTGGGCGATGGCCGGCGTGGACGAGTGGGTCAAAAAGATGAGAGAGTCTCTTGCCGGAAGCGGCGCCTTTCCGAGCCGCATGATCATTGATCCTTACGTCAATGAACTCATCGATTCCGAGGTTGGCAGGCTGTCATCTTATGCGCCGGACTCGCAAAGGGAGCAGGCAAAGGCGGTCTGCGACTGGTGGGAGAAGAACCGCGACAAGGTAACATGGAACAGCGACAAGCGCTGCTTCGAACTAAAGCCGTGAGCAGATAGCGCCGCGAGGCCAAAACAAAAACGGCGGGCGAGTTTTCATTCTTGTCCGCCGTCTTTTTTGCCGCGTTATTTGCGGCGGCGAAGGAGGAACCGGCCGCCGCCGGCCATCGCAAGGCCCGCGAGCACGAGGACCAGAGTCGAAGGCTCAGGGACAATGCTGGAAGGAGGATGGAGGCACTCGGTCTCGATGGTAAGTTTTATGCCGCAGTTGTAGAAGTGGCAGTCGGGATCGATGGCGATGGCGCAGTTGCCGTCGGAGAGGTAACTTTGCAGGGCGGTCAATTGGCCCGGAGTAAAGTTGTACGTAATATCTGTTGGGTTCGTGGACAAGTTCGTGTAGGTGTGCAGATCGGTCTTGCCCCAGGCCCAGCTGTTAAAGTAGTTGCCGACGGCCTCGTTGTCCGTGAAAACCTTCAGGGGCTTGAACGGGACGCCCGGCTTGTTGTTGAGCAGGGAGCAATAGAGCCGGTTGCTTTCGTGCTGCCAGTCATAGATTTTGCGGAAACTAAGGCTGGCGCTCGTTATTGTTTCCGTCGAAGGGATGCTGAGATTTATGCCCCAACGATAGGCTTCCTGATGAGTGAGCTCATTCAGGTCCGGCGGATTCGGCGTGAAGTAATAGGCCGTTGCGGAAGCGGAGACGGAGGAAACGGCGAGGGCCATCGCAAACGCGGCGAGAATCATAAAGCGCTTCATCATGGTTACCTCAACTAAATTTTTAACTATACGATCAACATTTGGACGACTTATTGTTTTACCGCTTGTGCCTTTCAGCCGCCTCGCGGCGTAGTTGCAGAGGTTGTGCTTCGTATCAAACTAGACACGGCGTTAGCGGGAGGAATTTCGGTTTTTCGGGACGGGGTTTGGGGTTTTCTTGAAGGTGTGACAAATCTTGTCGGCGGCGGGGTCGCCGCGTTGTAACCCATTGACATTATTGATGTTACGTCGTAGGCGCGGGCGGCGGCAAAAACGGATTGCGCGACCCTTCACATGCGCGTACCCGCACATCACGAATCCCCGGCGCTACATCCTCTCGATTTCCGCCACCAGCGCGGGCACAATCTCCGCCTCCTCCAGCCGCCGGATCTTCACGCCCCGCTTGAAGAGATAGGCGAACCCCTTTCCGCCCGCAATCCCAACGTCCGCCTCCGCGGCTTCGCCCGGGCCGTTCACCACGCAGCCCATGATTGCAACGGAGAGGTTCTTCCTGATGTGCGCGGTTTTCGCGCGGACCTCGCTGACGATCCGGTCAAGGTTGGTGTAGCAGCGCCCGCACGTGGGGCACGAGAAAACCTCCAGCCCCCGCTCCTCAAGCCCCAGCGCCTTGAGTATCTGGTGGCCGATGACGACCTCGCTCTCCGGCGGGCCGGTGACGGAGACGCGGATTGTGTCGCCGATGCCGTCGGCCAGGAGCGAGCCGATGGCGACGGAGGATTTCACGATGCTTTCCGACTGCGGCCCCGCGGCCGTTACGCCCAGGTGCAGCGGGTAATCGCATCTCTTCGCAACCGCGCGGTAACACGCGATGGTGCTCGCCGCGTCGGAAGTCTTGAGCGAAAGGATGAGCCGCCCGAAGCCCATCTTCTCGATGCTCTCGCAGAAACACAGCACCGTGTCAACCATGAGAGCGGGAATGTCTTCCGCGGATTTGCCCTTGACCACGTCAAGGCCCTTGCGCCGCCTGATGGAGCCGGAGTTCACGCCGATGCGGATGGAGATGCCGGCGTCATCCGCGGCGCGCACGACCTTGCGCACATCGGCGAGAGAGCGCATGTTGCCGGGGTTGATGCGGATGCAGTCCGCTCCGGCCCTGATGGCGCGCAGGGCCAGCGCCGCGCTGAAATGAACGTCCGCCACCAGCGGGATGCCGATTTGCTTTTTGATTTCCGCGATGGCATCGGCGGCCCGCTCCGTCGGCGCCGCCACGCGGATTATATGGCAGCCCAGTTCGGCGAGATTGTTTATCTGCCGCACGGTCGCGTCGATGTCCTCCGTGTGCGTATTGGTCATCGACTGCACGGTGACCGGCGCGCCGCCGCCCACGGGCACGCCGCCCTTAAAGACCCGTCTTGATTTGCGCCTCTTCTTCATTACAGACCCCTTCGGCCCGTTCACCAATCCCTCGCCCACCAAGCGGAACTATCCGGAACTTTGCGGAACAATGTGCCGGATAATTCCGCTTGCGCGTTTTTTCTCATTACCCTCTATCGCATTTAACCTTACATGCCATTTTTGCAACTTCATTGTGAAACTTTCCGGCACATGTACCGCATATTTTTGCGCCCGCGTATTCCCCTTTAAGCATTATCCTCAAAGACCTTATGACTTTCGCAAAAACCGCTAAGCGGAACTATCCGGAACATTTTTGCGCCTTGCACTTTTTGCCGCGGGTAGCCGCGGATAAATTTGCCAAACGCGGGAACCTTTCAAAGCGTTCCATTCCGACACCGTTTTTGTCCATAAGCGCGCGCATTCCGTTCAGAAGCCCTCGCTTTTTGTTCATAAGCGCACGCATTTCGTTCAGTAGCGGACGCATTTGGACGCATCCTGATCGCACACCAATTTTCTCACCACCAAGGCCCGCCCCGATCCCATCGGGGACACCGAGAAGTGCCACGGGATGAGGGACGAGTGGTTTTCTGTTCACTAATCCCTAAGAGGCTATTGCAAAACCCAACACAACGACGGCGTGCGTCAGCGGAAGACTTTGTAGCTGCACGGCTTGCCGTGCCCATCTTCTGTAGCGGCACGGTTTACCGTGCCTTATTCGGCAAGGCGAGCCTTGCCGCTACATAATTCCGGCAGGGCAAGCCCTGCGGCTACAAAACAGCCGTGGTTCTGCAATAGCGTCTAACAGCCGAATGACGCCTTGCGGCATCCCGATCCTATCGGGACAGCCTAACAGCCTATCTTGGCGCCTTTGTGTCCTGGTGGTAATAACTGAAGTGTGTCCCATGAAGTTGCGAACGTCAAGTACTTTTTGAAAAATTTTGCAAATTGCCCTGAGACCCGCGCCCCGCAAGGGAATAAAATGTACCTAGGGAATAAAATGTACCTGGTCCATTTATTATTACATCGCGTGCGTAAAAGTGGGGATGAGTCAATGGAGCGGCTCCTTGCGCCGCCGCGCGCGCTTTGGTAACATGCCTCAATCTTTCGCGCTCTCGCGCGTATCAGAAGTGCACGCAATTCTCCAGCAGGAGTCAAAAATGAAATCGCTCGTGAAATGCCTGTTGCTCGTCGCGGCCGTCTTTGCGTTCGGCGGCGTTTGTGTCCTTTCGGCGGAGGATGCGCAGAAGCCGGAAGTGGAATCTCACATCAAGGAACTCTCCGTCCGGTATGAACCGCCCAAGCCGCCGGAGCCGCGGCCGTTCGTGGGAATCTCGATGGAGGCGGCGAAGCCGGAGGACGTGAAGAAGGCGGGCGGCCCGGACAATTGCGCCGGCGTCAAGGTGAGCAACGTGGTGCCGGGCGAGGCCGCGGAAAAGGCGGGAATAAAGGCCGGCGACATCATTATCGGCGGGGACAAGAACGGCGCGAAAACGCTCTTCACCCCCGCCGGCGAAAACTTCACGCCGCAGCAGGCCTTCGTTGACCTGCTCACCGACAGGAAACCGGGCGACGTCCTGAACCTCTACGTATTGCGCGAGGGCAAAGAGATTGCGGTCGCGGTGACGCTTGGGGTCCGCAAGTTTTACGTCCTGCCCGCCGCCGAGCATCCGGAACTCGCCTTCCCGCAGCATGAGCCGAGCCGCCTTGAGAAATTCCTGCGCGACAATCAACTTTACGACAAGTACGTCGAGACCGCGCACTGGCTCTATGACGCGTCGAACTCGCTGTACGGGCAGGTTGAGGCGGTTCCCGACAAGCCGGATTTCTTCCGCCTCAAGCAGGTCAACTACCTCCTGCGCCACCCGGAAAACACGGCGCTCGTCGCGGACGAAATCGCCGACTCAATGGAGGCCGCCTTCAACGCCAAGGCCTGCGACGCGCCCGGCATGATAACCGCGGCGGCGAAATGGATAGACGAGGAGCCGCAGGGAGACGGCAACATCAGGATCGAACTCAAGGGCGACAAGGACGATGTTGACAGGATCGTGGAATTCACGAAGAAGGTCATGGAACTGCGCAACGAATCGCTGAAGAACCTCAGCGCCGACGAGGTGAAGTCCCTCTACGCCCACATCCTCCAGGTTTACAGCGGCGAGTCCGACCCCACGGCGCAACTCGCCACTTTCCAGATAATGGCCAAGGTCGACTACCCGAAACTCTTTGGCGCGTGCAGGGCCTACGCGCAACTGACCGCGCCGGACAACCTGGCGCTGCTTAAGAAAATGGCGGAATCCTACAAGGGCGCGAAGCCCGAAGGCGAGGGCCCCGGCTTTGAGGGCGACATCCTGCTGGTGAAGAAGACCGAAATCGGCACGATCGTCATCGGCGGCGAGGGCAAGAGCATATATAATGAGACCGCCGCGATCATCATCGACCTCGGCGGCGACGACTACTACGCCAACGCCGTCGCGGTCTCCTCGCCGGACTACCCGTTTTCGCTGTGCGTTGACTTCGCCGGGAACGACGTTTACTCGTGCAGATCCTCCGCAGGCCAGGCCACGGGGCTGCTCGGCGCGGGCATACTCGTTGACATGGCCGGCAACGATACCTACTCCTCTGGATTTTTCGCGCAGGGCTGCGGCATCGGCGGTGTTGGGGTGCTCATGGACCTCGCGGGCGACGACATGTATTACAGCGAGCAGATGTCGCAGGGCATCGGAATGTTCGGCGTCGGCATCCTCGCCGACCGGGCGGGAAACGACAAGTACACCGGCTTTGAATTCGTCCAGGGCGTCGGCCTCGTCAAAGGCTTCGGCGCGCTCCTCGACGCCTCCGGCAACGACTTCTATACCTCCGGCGGCAGAACCCCCGACAACCGCATGGCCGATAAGTCGTGCGTCTCCCTCTCGCAGGGGATGGGCGTGGGCACCCGGCCCGAGGAGGTGGGCGGCCTCAGCGTTCCGGGCGGCATTGGGTTGCTCGCCGACGCCGAGGGCAACGACAACTACGTCGCCGACTACTTCGGCCAGGGGGCGGGTTTCTGGTTTGGATTCGGGATTCTGCGCGATAAGCCGACTCCGCCGGAGAAGAAGCCCGAGAATACGGAGAAACTGGACGCGAACCACTTCTTCGCCGGGCGCTACTGCCAGGGCGCGGGGGTGCACATGGCCTTCGGCGCGCTCATCGTGGGCGGCGGCGAAGACACCTACGTGGCGTATTTCGGCGTGGGGCAGGGCTGCGGCCACGACACCGCCTACGGCATCCTGGAAGACCGCGGCACGGGCAACGACTTCTACGAATCCAACTGGCTCGCCATGGGCGCGGGCAACGACACCGGCATCGGCGTCCTCTTCGACCACGGCGGCAATGACCGCTACTGCACCAACGACCAGTCGCTCGGCCAGGGCAACATCCCCGCGGGCGGCAAGTTCGGCAGCGTCGGCATATTCATGCACCTCGGCGGCACGGCCAAATATATGGACGTGAATGACGAGCCGGGCCATAGCAAGCAGATCGCCCGCAAAGATCGCCACATCGGGCTGTTCTTCGACGCGGAGAAATAGTTGCGATTTTCACCACTGAGAACACAGAGGACACAGAGATAAGTTATAGGAACAACAAACAACAAGGGCGGGAATCATCCCGCCCTTTTGTATTTTAGTGCCTTAGTGCCTTGGTGGTGCAAAATCCCCGCTCACGGCGCGGGCTGCGGCTTCTCGGCGGGGAGGATTTCGAAAGTCACCTCCATGTCGGGCCCACCCGGCTCGATGCTGTGCATTTGCAGCGTGTATTTGCCGACGGGAAGATCGCACGCCTCAAGCAAATCATATTCCTTGTTGAACACCTCGCCCGGCTGCAATTTTGCCGTGTCATACTCAGACCTGGTTCCATCGGGGGCAATCTTCCACGGTACGGTTTTTCCTTCGGCGTTCTTGATAACAATGCGGGCGATGAAGTCCCGGAGAGATTCTTTGGAGATGTATACCTTCTGTTCCTTGTCGCTGACATTCTTCATGCTGATAGTGAATTTTACCGGCTCCCCTTCAGCGTATTTTTCCTTGGCCATGTTGATAGTCATGTGGAAGGGGCCTTCGCTAATCCCTTCGGATCCCTTGACGGGCCCTTTTGGCTTCTCGGCGGGGATGATTTCAAACGAGACTTCGTTGGAGACCATCTCAACAGGCGGTTCTGCCGGTGAGGAGATTTCGCTGTGCAGTTCTAGTGTGTATTTACCGGCGGGCAGATTGCAGACGGAGCGGAGATCGTATTCCCTTGTCGTGGCCTGCCCGGGGGGGAGGGTGACTTCTTCAGGTGAAACGGCTTTAACTTTTGTTCTCGTCCACTCGACCACATTGCCCTTTTCATCCTTCACTTGTCCAGTTGAGCGCGCTTCGAGGAGTTCAACAACGGGGCGGTAAATCGCCTTCTCCTTGTCGCCGGAGTTGTAGAGGCGGACCTCAATCATCACCGGCTCGTCTTCGCGGTATCGCGGCTTTGCCTTTACGAACATCTTGATGCCATCGACCGCGGGGACGTTGCTGAAGTCGGGCACTTCAAAGAACGCCGTGTTCGACTGCAGGTTGCCGGTCCAGCAGTTGAAGCCCTTGTCCTTGAGCGTTTCGCTGTTGTCGTAGCGCACGCTTATGGCGTACCTGCCGGGCTTGCGCATCTGCGAGGCGTCGAGCGAAATTTTGCGCCCGTAGAACGCGCCGGGCGGTAGCGTGGCGGTGGGCGAGTCGGGCGGCGCTACGGACACGGCGAGCGCGGGCCACGTTATCTGCTGGCCGTCCGGGCCGATGGCAATCGGGTGCATGGTGACGTCGAGGATGGGGAAGTCGATTATCTGAATGTCGCCTTCCTTCTGCACGTTCGTGAGGCGCACGTCAATCTGAAGGTCGTCGCCGGGATATAGCGGCGCGTTGACGACGCTCAATTCAATCTTAAGCCCGTTCGCCTCATCGGCCGGCTTCCCCGCGTCCGGCTTGGGAGGCGCATTGTCGCTGGCTTTTGCCGGGGGCGCTTCCGTGTCCCGCGGACCGGCCGTCAGCGCCAGCGGGAAAATGCAGAAAAGGACGATTGTGGCAAGCGACAGGAACAATGCTTGTTTCATTTACAGGCTCCTTGTTTAAGAACAGAATATCCTTTCCCAGTGAGACGCGATTCCGCGCAAAATGTTCCCGATATTGTAACCGTTCTGTGCCGCAACGCTACACTTATCCCTCATCCCTCATCCCCATTCCCTGCCCTTCCTATTGAGATGGCGGGGAATAAATAATAGAATGTCGCCGTCTCACGGAGCGCGGGATGAAAAAGAACGTCCTCATCACGGGCATGCCCGGCGTCGGCAAGACCACGCTCATCCGCCGCATCGCGGAGCGGCTTGACGGCGTGGCGGGCTTCTACACGGAGGAAATCCGCGAAGGCGGCGAGCGGAAGGGCTTCCGCCTTGTGACGTTCGACGGGCATGAACAGATTCTCGCGCACGTCGGCATCCGCGGGCCGCACCGCGTGAGCAAATACGGCGTGGACGTGGCCGGCTTCGAGAAGTTTCTCGCGGAGCGGTTCGACGTGTCGCGCGCCCGCGTCGTCGTAATCGACGAGATCGGAAAGATGGAATGTTCCGCGCCGGCCTTCGTCGAGAAGGCGCGCGGAATTCTGGATTCGCCGGTCCCGGCGGTTTTCACGATAGCGAAAATTGGCGGCGGGTTCATCGCCGAGGCCAAGGCGCGCGCGGACGTGGAGATTCACGAGGTGACTCGCGCCAACCGCGACGAACTGGCCGGCATGATCCTGGCAAGCCTCAAGCCTTTATCATAAGGAGGAGCGATGGAATACAAAAATATTGAGGCGAAAAACGACGGCGGCGTTTCCGTCATCACCATCAAGCGCGCGGCGAAGGGGAACACGCTGACGCTTGAGACTTACGACGAGATTGCGGACGCCGTGCGCGTCGCCGACAGGAATGCGGAGGTCGGCGCGATCGTGCTCGCCGGCGAGGGGAGCGACTTTTCGCTGGGCGTGGACGTGGGCGTGCTGGACGCGCTCTCCGGCGTGAGCGATGAGGAGAAACTGGGCGTGATGCGCCGCGTCCAGGGACTCGCGCTGGCAATCCACAATTCCGCCACGCCCGTCATTGCGAAGGTCCGCGGACGGGCGATAGGGGCAGGGTGCGATCTTGCGCTCGTGTGCGACATCGTCATCGCGGAGGAGTCGGCGTCGTTCGGCGAGATGTACGTTAACCTGGCGCTGGTTCCGGACGGCGGCGGGACGTGGCTTGTGCCGCGCCTTGTGGGATTGGTGAAAGCGAAGGAGATGATTTTCACCGGGAAAAGCATCGGCGCGCGCGAGGCGGAGCGCATCGGCCTCATCAATTACGCGGTGAGGGCGGAGGAACTGGACGAGTTCGTCAGCCAGTTTGCGCGGAAACTCGCCAAAGGCCCGTCGGAGGCGATGGCCGCCTCGAAAGAGGCGATCCACAAGGCGCTGGGGCTTGACCTTGAGGCGGCGCTGAGGGCGGAGGCCGCGGCGCAGATAGAGATGTTCAAGACGGACAAGCACAAGAAGCGCGTCAAGGCGTTCCTGCGCGTGCAGAAATGAAATCGGCTACAAAAGGGGTCTGACCCCTTTAGTAGCCGAAAGAGGCGGGACGAAAAAAAGAAGGCGGCGTAATGCCGCCTTCTTTGTTGCGCCGTCTGATGGAGCGGCGTCATTCATTCTTTTCTTTTTCGTGGAGTTTTCCCTTGAGGTAATCAATCACGCCGAGGTTGAGTTGCCTGACGGCGTCGTTGATGTTGCCGCCGAAGTAGAGGCTGTCCTCGAGGAAGCCGCGCGCGTTGAAGACGGCAAGCGTGTCGCCGGTGGCCTTGTCTTTGACGGTGTACCTTGCGATGATGAACGCCGTGCCGCCGATGGTGGCGGCGCGCTGGACGCGGCTGCCCTTTTCGAGGTCATACAGAACGCCTTCCACGATCAGCGCGGGCATTCCCGGGGCGACGTCGCCGGCGGTGTAAATTTTCTTGGTGTCCTCGTTCTCGTTTATCTGCTTGACGAGGGCCACGCGGATGTCATTGAGCAGGGTGGGCGGCAGTTTCGCTCCGAGTTCCGACGTCAGGGGGGCAACCTCGACATAGTGAAATTCGTTGGGCATCTGCGCGGATAACTGGAGGACGAGGGTGGAACTCTTCTCGCCGAAGGCGACGCTCCCGGCCTTTCTCACGAAGAGGCGCAGGCAGCCCGCGGAAGAGAGCATCACGGCCGCGGCGCACAGGATAATCATTTTGCGTACAATCATGTTCACTCCTTTCCGAAATGGTTCTTCGACCGTCTCACTCCGAAGCAATAAACCCCGGTATGCAATTTTTGTGCCAGCGGTTTGCCGCAAATTATGGTTATGCTCCGTATATAAAGCAAGAGGGACCTTTCCGATTAGAACCAAAGGGGTCTGACCCTTTTGGTTCTAAAGAAATTTTGCAGCGAAGGGATTTTTTTGGAAACATTTTCGCGCTTTTGCCGTCTTATGGAATGGAGACCGGCATCAAAGGACCTTTTTTCAGAAGGAGGCTTACCATGAAACGCGTTGAGATTGTAACTTTTATCTGCGTCCTCACCCTCATCGTGGGCGGGACGCTCCTGACGGCGGACAATAATCCGGTCTCGCCGCAGCAGACCCGCGCGGCCATGGCGCAATGCGCCGTCGCCGCGGTTCCGGCGGGCAAGGTGGTGATGACATCCGGCGGCGTGGTTGCAACGGCGGGCGTGCTTCAGATCAACGACTGCACGGTCGCCGCTATCACGAACAAGGAGGTTTACACTACCGGCGAGAAAGTCGCCCTCACCATCGGCGCAAGGAACAACGCCGACAAGGCGCGCAAGATCGAGTTCCGCATTGCTGTTCAGACGTATGTTTATTACGAGGGCGGCCGCATGGCGGGGCCGAGCAGATCTCCGGAGACCGTTCACGATAACTGGGTCTCTCTTGAACTCGCGCCCGGCGAGGAAAAGATGACGACCATCGTCCTCGAAGGACTCGCGCCCCGGCCGGGAAGTGACAACACGTTCCTTGTGTACGCGATTGACAAGGAGAAGGCCCTCAAGTACATGTCGGCGCGCATGAACCAGCAGCAGAACGTCCAGAACCGCAGTGAGGTTATGGATAAGAAGGCTCTGGTCAAGGCGGTTCAGGAGCCGCAGCAGGACCGCGAGTCTATCCAGAGGGAAAATACGCAAGACCTGGAGCGGCAATTAGAAGACCTAGTCGCCAACTTGTCACCGAACAGTAACGCCATGAAGTACCTCTGCGGCTTCAAGATGGTCGAACCGCCGCAGCAAGAGAAGCCGGCTGACGCCTACACGATAAGCGACCAGCAGATGGATGAATCAAACTGATACAAACGCAACGAGAAAGACCGCCGCCGGCGTGAGACGCTTAATAATCCGCGCCGTCGGCGGCGCTTTTGCGGGGCTTGTGGTGGGGCTGGCAATCCTCGCCATTCTCCCGAAGCACGGCGGGCCGGCGAAGGAGGAGCGCTGTGTCGCGCAGTCCGACGCGTCCGGCGCGCTCAGGGAAATCGTGATGCACTACTCGCCGAAGAGATGGGAGAAGGTGAGCGACTGCTACCGCGACTTTCTCACGCAAATTTCCCCCGACGTCATCGTCTATGTCCCGTGCGCCGGCAGCAAGGACTTCGACGATTTCATGGGCCATATCAAAGAGTGGGGCGTGGCGGCGCCGGAGCGGTTCCGGCCCGTCGTCATGGACAAGGCGATTACGACGTGGTCGCGCGACCGCTACACGCTTGCGATTTCCGAGAGCGGCGAGAGCGTGTTGATGATTCCGCCCAAGACGGAGGCGGACTTTGAGGAGCGGTTCAACGACTGGTTCGTCCCGCTGAAAATCGCCGAGTGCGCGCCGCATTGTTCCGTGCGGCAGTTGGAGATGTTCTTCGACGGCGGCAACCTCATCAACTCCGACGATTATCTCTTCGTGGACTACAACCTCGTGGAGAAGAACGTCGGCACGAAGTTCACCACCGTTGACGCTCTCGCGGCGTATCTGAAAAAGCAGTTCGGCAAGGAAGTGGTGCTCCTGGGCGAGGGGGACGGCGACGTGCCGAAGCACCACATCGGGATGTACCTCACGCCGCTGGCGGGGAAGACGGTGCTGGTGGCGGACGCGCGGATGGGAAGGAGGATCGCGGAGGAGAACGCTCTCAAGATCGAGGGGGCGGACTTCGGCGAAGAGATGGCGGCGCGGTTCGATTACGCGGCGGAGGAACTGAAGCGGCGCGGGTTCAACGTGGTGCGCGTTCCCGTCGTGCCGATGGAGGGCGGCGGCGCGTACCTGACGTACAACAACTTGATGCTGGAGACCCGCGGCGGAAAAACAATCGTATATCTGCCCACCTACAATCTTCCGGCGCTGGACAACGCCGCGAAGGAAATCATTGAGTCGCTTGGCATCGAGGTGCGCTCCGTTGACGCCTCAAAGGTGTATCGCATGAACGGTTCGCTCCGCTGCCTCGTCAACGTCATCGCGCGCGGAAAATAAAATGCCGCAATGAAGGGATCAGATACGTAGGATAAAAACCTGACAGGGACCTCAGGGTTGATACAATGAAGCCAGGCGGTAAGACATTGCCTAAGGAGGGATACATGTTGACCATAAAATTATGCGCCTCGCTTCTGTGTGCATTTATTCTCTGCTCTTATGGGTGCACACATATCAGCAAGGAAGCCCAGAACAACCACGGCAAAAGCGGGGAGGAACTCTCGGATGACAAAGGTTTCCTGGCAACCATGGATCCTAACACGGTTGAAATCAAAATCAAATATGCCGGAATAAAGGATTCGGCGTTCCTTATTGATTACGTCTTTACAAACAGGAGCAAGAAAGCCATATATGCCGTTGTTCCCAATGGGCCTCTTCCGTATTTGGTCGTTTTTCGGCCCTTTACGGTCGCAGAAGGAGAACGTAGAGGTAGCGAAATGAACCGTCGTTCACAGAGCATACCGATTCCTGATGAAGCAAAGCCGGAGGGAATAATGGTGTTGTTTGGTGTAGATGCCCTGCCCCTTAATCTGCTAGTAGAGATGAAACCAAGAGTCAATTATCGGAAGATAGAGCCAGGCGCGTCAGAAAAAGGCACGGTAGAAATCAAGTTGCCCTTACGAATGACGTCTCATTATGGCTTAGGGGTAACGAGCGAATACGCGGGCGTTGAAGCAAGAATTAACAAAATACTTGACAGCGGCAGTGGTCTCCCGGTCTTCCTGGCCTTTTCCTACGTCTTGCTGCCCGAAGGACTCTCTCTTGACAAGGAAGGTCCGCCCGGGTTTGTGAGCGACAATACATTTGTTGCATTTTCGCAGTCCATTATGCTCAAAAAATCGGGCTGATCTATCCTGACTTGCCCCACATTCTTGTGCCCTTATGATAGGGTGGTTTTTCTTGCGTGGTTTTGGGGGCGGCTACTACACGATGATATAGTTCCCGGCAGGCCAGATTCGTTTATCGTGACGTTTTCAGATTTCGATTGTCATGCCGGCGAAGGTTGGGGTGCATTTGTTTTTGAAGGCGTCGCGCAGGGCCTCGACCGCCTTCACGCCGGTGCAGTGCCCCGGGTATATGCGGTTGACGCGCATCTCCTTGAGCGCCTCGATCGTCTTCGCTATCCGCGCGTCGTCGGCGTCGTGGAGGTGAAACCCGCCCACAACGGCGGAGACCGGGCCGTCGGCGGCCTTTGACGCGGCCTTGAGCGTATTGATGATGCCGCAATGCCCGCAGCCTATCAGCACCACAAGCCCGTCCTTGCCGCCCAGCACAAGCGCCTGTTCGTCGATCATGAGGTCGTTGCGGCGCTCGCCGTTCTTCTCGACAAGAAATCCCGTCGGCTCCGGCTCGTGCGCGCAGGCTCGTTCAATCTCGCCTGTAACAAGGCAGTACGGCGCCACCTTCTGGGGCGCGCGTTCCGCGCGGAGACGCATGCCGCAGTATTCCATCTCGCTGGCGGTGATTTCCATGCCGATGTCGGTGCCGTCGCGGTAGAGTTTCCGGTCGAAGATTTCCGGATGGCAGTAGATTTGCACTCCGCGGAGGTGGCGTGCGAGCGAGTTGAGGCCGCCGGTGTGGTCGTAGTGGCCGTGGCTGAGGATCACCCCGTCAAGGCCGAGCAGGCTCGCGCCGAGCCTTGCGGCGTTTTCCTTCAGCACCGTGCCGGAGCGGCCCGTGTCGAAGAGGACCCGGTAGCGGTTGTCCTCAACGTAAATGCTGAGGCCGTGTTCGCTGGAGAAGCCCGGCATGGCCTGATTGTCAACGAGGATGTGCAATTTCATGCCGCCTCCCACGAGGGCGCTCGCCGCAACCACCGCGTTCGGGCGTGCCCGCGTTATGAAGTCCCCTCTGGGTTTCCTCCGCTTTCCCCTGACATTTCAACGTACGAGCGGCAGGCCGGGTTTACAATACCTCAGGAAGGCCGCTCTGTCAAGTTTCACGCGGCGCGGATTTGCGGCATTTTACGGGCGGATTATGAATTGGCCGGATGCGCCGTCCGCCGCGGGATGAGAAGGCTGGCGAGGGCAAGCACGACGAAGAGTGCCAGGAAAACGGCCCCGTCATAATCCTGCGGACGCGCCCAGAAAAGCGCTTCCCGCAGGCCCTCGTCGCTGATGTCACGCAGGAGCATGATGAAACATCCGATGCCGGCGTAGCGGAACATTCTCTTGAATTCGTTGGCGGTCAGGCGCTTTTGCGAAAAGCCCGCGAAGAGTTGCCGCAGTTTGCCCACCGCCCCCGCGCTGGGGAAGACCTGCGGCGTTTCCGCGACGTACTTTGCGAAAGTCGCGCCGTAGATGGAATAGAGCAGGGTTTCCTCTTTCTTCAGCGCCGGCCTGTAAGCCCAGAAGAACAGGAAGGGATAAAGAAACAGAAGGTAGATGTTGCCGCTCAAAAGGCAGAAACTGGAGTCTATAAGATAGTTGCTCAGGTAGTACGGGTTGCGCACGATGGCGTAAACGCCTTCCGCGCACAAAACCTCGTTGCGTATGAGCACGCCCTTTGTCAGCACGTGAAGCGCGCCGCCCGCGACCAGCACGGTGAAACCCGCAATCATCGTCGCAAGGTCTATCGGAAATAGTAAGGCGGACCCGGCGGAAATGAGGACTACAGCATCGCGGAGGTTGCCCCTGTTGAGGAGATTCCGGAATACGGATGCCTTATTGTGCGTCGTCGGGCTTTCCATGACACAGAGCCGTTTGGGAAAAACCGCCGGTCGCCGCCCTTGCGCCCTCCTGCGGCAGACCGGCCCTCGGAACACGTGCGTTCAGCGTGGGCTCCCCTCTTTTGCTTTTGTATTATACCCTGTGATTCGGGTACGGCAAGGAATTTAAGAATTTACTAATCTTCTTGTCCGTAATCGGAACAAAAGGGCAAAGCCCTTTTGTTCCGATCAGGATTCGTGGAGGATTATCTGGATGTCGCTGAAGTCCGCCGGCTGTTCCGCGCGGATTTTCTTCAGCCGCATGAGTTCCAGCAGCGCAAGGAAGAACGAGATTATCATCATCCGGTCGGTCATCCCGGCGAAAACCTCTCTGAAGGCGAGGACGGTGGCCATCCTCAGCCGCGCAAGGAGGCTGTCCATGCAGTCCTTTACCGGGACGTCGTCGTAGATGACGCTGTGCGGCGCGGCGCCCAGCGTTTCCTTCATCATGCGCGAGAACGCCTTCACCAAATCCCACAGGTCCACATCCTCCAGCGGCTTTGCGGCGGCCTGTTCCTCCTCAAACGCCAGCCTTTCGGCGGCGAGCCGCGCGAATTTTTTGCGGCGTTCCTCCGCGTACTCGCGCAACTCTTCCGTCAGCGCCTTGAACTTGCGGTATTCCATCAGTTGCGTGACGAGTTCAAAGCGCGGGTCCTCGATCTCGTCCAGGTTGACCTCTTCGCGCGGGAGCAGCGTTCTGGACTTGATCTCGAGGAGGGTGGCCGCCATGACGAGGAACTCCGCGGCGACGTCCACGTTGAACTCCTTCATCATCTCGACGTAGTCGAGGTACTGGTCGGCGATGAGGGCGATTGGGATGTCGGTTATCTCGACCTCCGCCTTCTTGATGAGGTAGAGCAGGAGGTCGAGCGGGCCGTTGTACATTTCCAGATTAACGCGATAGTCGGTTTCGTTCATTGCACTTTTTCATTATTGGATTCAGATATTGCCAAGCGCAACAAGTATTTTGTAGTAATCCGTATTTGTGAGCACACTCTTCAGCAAGAAAAAGGTTGGGACGCCCACAATCGACGAGAGTATCCCGCCTCCAAAGAAGACAAGCGCGAGGAGCAGAAAAGGCGCGATTCTGTTGAACTCTTGCATTTTCCGCGCCTGCTCGTACGGCAGCATGTTCTGAAGGATATGCGAGCCATCCAGCGGGAACAGCGGTATCAGGTTGAAGACCCCTAGGCCGATATTTATCGCGACCCCGAGGAACAAAAACACGAGCGCGAAATCCGCAGGGCCGGCCTTCACCTCATGAAAGTATGTGGACTGCTCCGGCATCGGGAGATGGGGCACGGCTATCATCGCGAGGATGAGAAAAAACAAGGCCTGAGCGAAATTGGCACACGGCCCGGCCGCGGAGACGAGAATTTCGTCCCGCCTCGGATTTCGGAAGTAATTCGGGTTTACCGGCACGGGCTTGGCCCAGCCGATGGGCGCGAAGAGCAGGCAGATAGTTCCGATGAGATCCAGGTGTGGAATCGGGTTGAGCGTCAGGCGACCGGCCCGTTTCGCCGTGTCGTCGCCGCTCCTGAAGGCCACGTAGCCGTGCGCGACCTCGTGAAAGACGATGGCCGGTATCATCACCGGGATGCGAACCAGCAGTTGCGCGATGTCGGGAAGACCGAACATTATCCACCTGATTATTGAATAGACTGTCGCCCTCGGCGGTATTTACGAATTATAAAATACAAAGTATAAAATAGTCAAGCCAAAAAATTTTCTTTTCCGGGGCCGTCGGCAAAATACGCCCCCGCGGGCGGCCGCGCGCGGTTTTCGGGCCGAAGGCGCGGCGCTCCCCCGTATATATTAATCGGCTCTAATGGCGAATGGGCTTGAATGACTTTGCCGCCGCACGTATAATTCAGAAGGAAGAAGGAAAAGCGAAAAACCAAAAACAAGGGTAATCTCTGGATTGTTGCGTGAGATTTGAAGGGCGGGGCGCGATGCTTGAGAAAATTAAACTGGTGATTTTCGACGTTGACGGCGTGCTCACCGACGGCAGGATCATCTTCGACTCCAAAGGCGTGGAGACGAAGTTTTTCCACGTCGTCGACGGCACGGGCATAAAGTTCCTTCTCAAGGCAGGGATAGAGGTCGCCTTTATCACCGGGCGCGAATCGGGGGTCGTCGCCATACGCGCGAAGGACCTGGGCGTCAGGCACGTTTACCAGAAATGCCTCGACAAGTGGTTGCCTCTTGAGGACCTCATGGCGAAACTCGGCATCAAGGGGGAGGAGATCTGCTGCGTGGGCGACGACGTCCACGACATACCGATGATGCGCCGCTGCGGTTTCGCGGTGGCCGCGAAGGGCGCCCGCGAGGAGGTCAAGCGCTTCGCCCACTACGTGACCGAGGCCCCCGGCGGCTTCGGCGCGGCGCGCGAGGTGGCGGAACTCATCATGAAGGCGCAGGGTAAATGGGACCCCATTATGAAGCATTACATCGAAGGATAGAGCATGAAAACCGCGATACTGTTCGGCGTGCTGGGCCTCGGAAGCCTCGTCTTTCTGCTGGCGCTGATGGGCGTATTTGATTACTTCATCAACCCGGCCCCGCCCGTCAAGGACGAGGGGCCGACGGACAAGGCCACGACCGGCCGCATAGATTACCTCATATACGACGAGAAGGTGGAGAACAAGGTCATCTTCGACGCGCAGGTCTCCAGCGTCGCTGATGTCGAACGCACCAGCGACGAGCCGCCGTCGGAGATAGACGCGGTGGCGAAGCACCGCCTGTTCGACCTTGTGCTCACGCCCGGCACCCTTAGTCCCTCCGATACCGCCGTAACCATCAAAGCCGGTCTTGCGGACCTCTACCAGCACGCGCGCGGGAAGGAGGAAAACGCGAAATCTTTCTTCCATATTTACCTCTCCAAGGACGTTACCCTTGAGGCGCGCCAGAGCACGTCCCTGATGATATCCACCGACGCGATGGAGTACTGGTGGGAGCAGAGAAGAATCCGCAGCAACGGCGTTGTGCACATCCACGATATTGACAACACGATCTTCCATCTCGCCGGCACGGGGATGGAGGGGATGCTTGACTTCCGCAGTATCACCGTGCGCGACAACCCCGTCACTTACATGGCGAGCAGCGCTTTAGAGGAGAGGCAGAACCCCGACGTAAATGCCCCGCAAAACATCACGCGGATAACGTGCGCGGGGCCGGTAAGGATGCGGCGCTTCGAGCGGCCGGAGGACATCGGGGCTTTTCTGGCGGAGTTCGAGAAGTTCAAGGCGCTGGGGCTGACGGAGCAGGTCGCGGTGGATTTCCTCACCGAGTTGCAGAAGCGCATGCGCGAGGAGGGGGTGAGCCCCGACGACCGCGACAGGATGCTCGACTTCGCGCGGACGATCGCGGAGATGCAGGGGCTGCCCAACGCAACGGGGTTCTTTTCCGGCGACGCGGTGGTCGAACTGCAGAGGACGCTCACATCCCTGCGGCAGGTCTCTCCTTTGCTCACCGAAGACGACCTGGCGATGCTCCGCGACATAAGCGCGAAGATAACCAACAAGGACCTCGACCTGAGCGGCGAAAAGGGCCTGGTGTCGCTGACCGTGGTCATATTCGAGAAGAATGTCCGCGCCGCCGCCCGCCCGGCGTCTGAAAGCCTTGAGACGCTCGTTCACGGGGACGAGAAGGAAAACGAAGCCTCCTTCGCCTTCCCCTGCATCGATTCGTCGCAGGAATGCGACAGGATGATAATCTATTGCCGCGAGGAACCCTCCAGGCGCAAAACCGGCGGGACCGGCATAGAGCCTGTCAAGATAGAGATGCGCCGGGGCGCGGACAGCCCCGTGATTATAAAGTCGTTCGGCCCGCGCGGCGCGGAGCGCAAGGACCTGGACACCTTCCAGAGCGCCGACCGGGCGGACGTTTACACCGCCCGCAGGATATACCAGAGCCCCTCCGGCGAGCAGCAGACGCGCTTCGTGCAGACGCGCATGGTCCTTGACGGCGCGGTCAAGGTGCAGAAATTCGAGCGCCAGCAAAAGCAATCCCCCGATATAACCTCCGCCGCCGTCTATGATGCCAACGGCGAGACGCTGGTCTGGGACCGCGACCTCGGCAGCGGGCGGCTGGTGGGCACGGAGAAGAGCCGCCCGACGCTGACATATTCCAGCGCGCCGTCGATGGCGCCGGCATCGGCCGCCGCGGACGGCAAGAACGTCAGCACCAGCGTCGAGGCCTCCGCCGCGGACTCGATAGAATTCTTCAGGAAGACGGGAGAGAGCATGACCCGCGTGAGGCTCAACCGCGATGTTGCCGTTGACCGGTCTGAAGTCTCCCCGGCCGGCAAGCGCCATGACTCGCTGAAGGCCTCCGCGTGGGTGGAGGTGGTCTTCCGCCAGGACGCCATGCAGCGAAAGGAGCCGGACCGGAACCTGTTCAGCAACATCGAGTCCATGCGGGCGCTGGGGAAGGTGGACCTGGTGAGCGACAAGGGCGAGGCCTGGGGCGATTACCTCACGCATGAAAAAGGCGCGTTTGCCGACCGGGCCGCCGCCATCACCACGATTTACCGGATTACCGAGGCCAACCGCAAAGACCTCATCGGCGAGGAGGAATTCACCGGCGGCGACTGGCCGCTCCGCGCCGTGATGACGGGCGCGGGAAAGTCCAGTTTCCTCACAACCACCGGCGAAGAGGAGGGCGCGGCCGACCGCCTTGAGACGTACACAAGCGTCTGCGAAGAACGCATCCAGTACATAGATTTCGTGGAGACCACGCCGCTGGCCGGGAAGACCATTTTCACCAGGAACGTCAGGATTACGAAAACCACCGCGGGCGCCGCCGGGCAGACCACGCTGGACGCGTCGGAGAAGGTGGAACTTGACTTCGTGAAGGCCGCGAACGCGGACGCGCAGGCCGGCAAGAAGTCGTTCGACCCGGCGCGGCTTTACGCCGAGGGGCAGGTGCACATGACGGAGCCGGGGAACAAGCAGGGCGTCTCCCAACTCCAGGAGGCGAAGTGCGACAGGCTCACGTGGACGCGGCTTTCGGCTGAGGAGGCCGGCGGCAAGGCCACCGACAGGGCGCTCCTGGAGGGCGGCAACGGCGTAGCCCCGGAAATCCGCTACAGCACCGTGCAGAAGGTTGACGTGAAGAAGGAGAACGGCAGCGTTGAAACTGAGACGGACGAGGAGCAGACCATCATGACGTGCTCCGCCGCCGGCGGTAGGATCACGACCAACACCCTGCGCGACCCGAAACAGCGCGAGAAACTTGAGGACAATTACATTTTGGCCGAGGGTGACGCGTACGTCCACCGCACGGATGCCCAAACGGACGCCGCCGGCAAGCGCACTGAAGGCCCGCCTATGGACCTGCACGCGCGGAAACTGACCGCCTACTACATCCCCGCCACCGAGAAGGGCACGGCCTCCCGCATGAAGAAGATTATCGCGGATGACAACGTCGTGGCCACAAGCGACCAGGCGACCGCCACCGGCGCCCACGGTGAGTGGGAGCGCTTCTACCAGGCGGACATCGTCGAGCGCACCGTCCTTACCGCCGCGCCCGGCGGCGCCGCGACGGTGCACATTATCGGCAAGGACAAGCGCGACAGGCCCACCGATACCACGATAACCTGCGCGGACAAGGTGGTCTTCACGCGGACGCTGTACGACGAGGCGGTTAACCCAAAGGTCTCCGCGAAGACCGATGCCGTGTTCACGAACACGGTCTCCGTGACGCATCTCGGATTCGCCGACCAGGACAAAAAACTCAACGAGGACACGTACCTCACGTGCGACCAGTTGAACGTGAAATTCGCCGACACCATGCGCGTGAAGACCGACAAGAGCGCCACCCATCTTGACATCGCGCAAATGATCGCGACGGGCAAGGCCGCGTACGAGGTTTTTGAACTGCTCAGGGAGGAGCACAAGTATCCGGACGAGCGCGTGCTGTTCAGCGACGGCAAGGCGGATTACATCGAGTACAACAAGGAAAGCGCCGCGCTCACGATGCGCATGAAAGGCAAGCGCAACGAGAGCGGCAGGCTTGTTGAGCCGGCGTTCAGGCGCATTTACGAGTACGACAGCAAGACGCGGGAGCGGCTGCGCACGGATACCGAGACCGAAACCGAGCAAGGCGAACTGCCGCCCATGCCAATGACCGGCAAGGGCTTCGGCCCGTGAAACGGCGACATGCTCGCATGTGCATGCAAAAAGGCCGCCAATCTTCCCCGGCGCAATTTCCATAAGTGCTGGCGGGTCGTTGTGGTAAGGCTGATTGTTTTGCCGCCAAGGCACGAAAACTTGCCCCGCGCAACGGGGACATCAAGAATAAAAGGTATATTGATTTCTTTGCGTCTTGGTGGCTTTGTGGTGAGAGGTCTTACTTGCCGAAGTAGAACCACGTCTTGGGGCTTTTCGAGATTTTTTTGACAATCTCGAAGTATTCCCGCTTGGAGAGGTGTTCCATCCCTTTGCCGTATTTCCCGAGGACTTCGAGGAAGGCCTGCGCCTCTTCGACCATGCGCTCGTGGGTCTCCTCCGAGCCGCCGAGCAGCGTGAACTCCGGCGCGCGCGTGATGCGCTTCAGTTCATCGTCCTGGTCGAAGCCGATGCCGAAGAGGTGCCCCTGTTTTTCTTTTTTTCTTGGCATTGCGTAAAGGTTATCGGGAAACGCCGGCCAAATCCTGAGCAACGCGCATATTATAAAGGACCCGCGCCTTCCGCGCAACATCCGGCAAAACCCGCCTCCCGAAAAATAGGGCCAGACCCTATTTATTCTTTCAGGTTTGCCGCCTCTTTTGCGTGGCAGTTTTTTATTTTTGGGGCTGTTGCTTTTTCTCTTTTTCGTACTTCTTCAAGGCCTGCCGTTTCAGCGCCTGCCTTTCCTCGGAACTGAGTTCGTTCCATGTTTTCTGTTTGTCCGCTGGGATGAACTTCCATGCCGGGTGCTCTGAATCAAAGGGCGTCGGGGTGGTGGAGAGAACTCTTGTAATCGGGGCCATGAGCCGCTGTGTCGTAATAAGATTTTGTGCGAGTTGGTACAGAAGTTCTTCATCGATTTTGTCAACGGCAAGGCTGGACCATGCGGTCTCAACGCCGTTGTGTAAATCAATCAAGACCGCCGGAAATACAATCTTGCCTTCTTCCCGCAGCGTCCGTTCCATCTTCTCGGTCATTCGCATGACTTGAACCAAGTCGTCGGCAGACTCGCGGCAGGCGGCGATGCGGGCTTGGTCCTTTTCCGGGAGTTCTGAAGCGGTGGTAATGCGGTCAAGGACTCTCTTTTGAATCGCCTCCATTTGCCGCACGTTCTTCACAAATGACGATTCGCGTTTGGGCAGGATACCGCAGCCGCAAGCGAGAAGCAGGCAGACCGCGGCGACAAAGGCGGCTCGTGGCATAGCGACTATCATCTATCCCTCCGAAGAAAACGAAAACAACCCTGGGTCGCCATATATAACCGTTTCATCAAGAAAAGGTTCACGCAAACGCAGACTGTCGCCAGACCTTTATGCCTTCGATGCCAGAGCGAAATTTTCTTGACGCGTAGCCAGCGATTACGACGTACAGTCAAGAGAAAAACGAAAAAGAACCCGCAAAATCTGTGTAATCCGCGGTTTCTAAATTTATTGTTCTTTGTGCCTTCGTGTCTTGGTGGTTAGTCGGCGCATTGTTCTTGACACGGGCGGGTTTTCTGGCCTATAATTCGATGTTTGGGGATGGATACCGTCTTTTATGTTTGAGCGAGGGCATTATGACCAAGGTATATATTGACGGCCAATTTTACGAAAAGGAGCAGGCGAAAATCTCCGTCTTCGACCACGGGCTTCTTTACGGGGACGGCGTTTTCGAAGGGATAAGGGTTTACAACGGGAAAATCTTCAAGTGCAGGGAGCATATTGACCGTCTTTACGAGAGCGCCCGCGCCATCGGCATAAAAATACCGATGAGCAAGGAGGCGATGGTTGAGGCGATGGAGAACACGCTGAAGGCGAACAACCTCGTCCAGGCGTACATCCGGCTGGTTGTAACGCGCGGCGTGGGGGATTTGGGCCTTGATCCGCGCCTATGCAAGAAGGCCAGCGTCATCATCATCACGGACAAGATTCAGTTGTATCCCCCCGAAATTTACGAAAAAGGCCTGGAATTAATTATCGCCAGCACGCCAAGAAACCATCAATCCGCCCTCAGCCCACGTATAAAGAGTTTGAACTACCTCAACAACATCATGGCGAAGATGGAAGGCCAGCAGGCGAACGTCCGCGAGGTCGTTATGCTGAACCTCGAAGGCTACGTCTGCGAGTGCTCGGCGGACAACATCTTCCTCGTCAAGGACGGCGTGCTGAAGACCCCGGCGGCGTGCTCCGGGATTCTGAAGGGGATTACGCGCGACGCGATCATCGCCCTTGCGGAGGGGATGGAAGTTGATGTGAGCGAGGAAAACCTGACGCGCTTCGACCTGTACGTGGCCGACGAGGTGTTCCTGTGCGGCACCGGGGCCGAACTGATAGCGGCGATAAAGATAGACGGGCGGGAGATAGGCGACGGCAAGCCCGGCCCGATTTTCAAACAACTGCTTGCGAAGTTCCGCGAACTGGTGTCTGCGTGATCCGCGGGGAGGACCGCGGAGAGCGGGACGCTTGCCGCGGCCTTCAGGGAGAACCGAAAAATGAAAACTTATGCGGCCATTGTAATTGCGATTTTCGTGCTTTTTATCGGCGTGAACGCCGCGTTTGCGGCGGGGGAGAATGTTGCGCCGGTTGATGTCAAGCCGCAGGCCGACCCTGCGCCGGCGCCTGAGCCAACGCCCACGCCCGCTCCGGCCCCTGCGCCCGATGGCGCGGGAGTGCCGTTGCCGTCCGCCCAGGACCTTGTGAACATCCTCAAGGGCGCAAACGAGGATGATGCAAAGAGGGCTATGGACGCGCTCGTCGCGAAGGGCGAGGATGCGATTCAGCCGCTGCTTGACCTCCAGGCCTCCGGCGACGCGGTCGGCGCGCCCCGCGCAACCGAGACGCTCAAGCGGCTGGGCTGCGTGGACGGCGTGTACGTGGTCGCAAGGCTGTTCCACAAGGAATTCGAGCCGTACGAAACGATAGGCATACAGTTCTACTTCCGCAACTTCACGAAGAATGTCGTTTCCGTACTGAACCCCGTCTTGCCCACCGATCCTGAGAAGTCGTTTGACCTCGGCTGGAAGATGACGTTGAAGTCCTCCGACGGCAGGGAGATGAACAAGATTGACATGAATGAGGGCATCGCCGCCGCGCAGACCACCGCCACGGACTTCATAACGCTCCAGCCCGCCGGCCAACCCGGCGAGTCGTACAACGACGTGATGCACGCGCAGTCGCTTTTCGGCTTTGAAAGGCTTGAACTGGATGAGTACACCATCGAGGCGGAATACTACTGCAAGCCCGACTTCGCGGTGGACGTCAAGAAGCGCAACGACCTGAAACTGGAGAACTTCTTCGACAAGAACGCAGCGTCGCCGCCGATGACCTTCAAGGTGATTATTACGGGCATGGCGGAAGTTTCCCCGGAGAAGGCCGCTCAGATAAAGAAGAACATCGAAGACCTCGGCAGTTCGGACTACCAGACGTGGACCGACGCGGAAAAGGCGCTCGCCGATGTAGGCCCCTCCGCGCTCCCCTTATTGAGAGAAGCCGTCCACACCACCAATGACCCGCAGATAAGGTACAAGGCGGAGCAACTTATCGCCAGGATCGTCAAGCCCGTCGAGGAAAAAGTCACCTACATCGGCATACGCATGGACGTGATGTATGAGAACGGAATAAAGATACAGGGCATCATGCCGGAAAGCCCGGCGGCGCGCGGCGGCCTGATGGAAGGCGACGTCATCGTGAAGGTGGGCGACTTCCCGCTGCAGGGCACCACGGTACAGCGCGTCGGTTACCTCCGCAAATACGTCCAAGCGCACCGCGAGAGCGACAAGGTGGAACTGACCGTACAGCGCGGCGAGAGCGAGAGGAAAATAACAATCGAACTCGCCAGGATACCCAAGCAGGTGTTCGGGCAACCATGAGATAAGGCCGGATCGCATCAATATCTCCAGAGGAAAAGGACATGACACCAGGCGAAATCATCCTCGCTGTGATCAACGCAGTGGTTTTCTGCGCGGTGGCGTTTCTGCTCTACCGCGCCTACGAGAAGCGGTTCGCGGAAGTCCGGCGCCGGGTTGACGATATGCCCGTGGCCGTGCAGCCCCGCTTTGAGAAGGGGCTTGCGGAGATCCGGGCGCAGGTGGCGGGCCTTCTTCAGACCACGGCCGACGACCTGAACGCCAAGATCAACGAGCGCGTCCGCGTGGCCGGCGAAGGCGCGGCGAGCTTCGGCGCGCTGGACGCGCGCGTGGGCGAATTCGAAAAGCGGCTCACCTTCGTCCTCTCCGGCACGGAGAAGACCACGCGCATGGCGATTGACGCCTTCAACCAGAAGATCGACGCCTTCCAGCAGCGCCTCGACCAGTTGACCCATACCTTCCAGGACTACCAGCAGAACACGCGCACGTGGCTGGAGAAGACGCTGGAGTCGATGGAACGGCGCTGGGTCCGCGCCGCCAGCCGCGAACCCGCGGAGGACATGGAGAGGATCCGCCGCTTCAAGGACGAGATGCCGCGCTTCGAGGAAAAATTCACCGACCTCGCGGAGAAGAATCGCGAGATCGCCACCAACCTCAAGCGTCTCTCCGACCAGCACAAACTGCTGAGCGACAAACTGCAGGAACCGGCCTCGGAAGAGGAGCAGAAGGAATGCCGGCGTCAGATAACCGCCCTCATGCTGAACCTCGGCCGCGTGCTCGGCAACTCCCGCGAAATACTTGCCGACGGCCAGGATGCGCTCAGGGCCTTTGTCGGAGAAATGGCGCCCATCTTCAAGGTGTGCGACCTCTGCGGCGAAGTCCACGAGACGCTCTCCATCTGCCTCAACTGCGGCAAGAAATACTGCGAGATCTGCAAGGGCCTCCAGATCGGCCACTGCAAGGACTGCGCGCCATACTACAAGCCGCTGCACATCGAGGTCAACGAGTAGCCCGCCGGAAGAATGAACCGCCGGCGCGAGGGCAAAAACCCCGCGCCGGTTTTATTTCTTTGTCCGACAAGTCCGACTGGTCTGAGCGCTTGCACAATCCGCGGCAGAATGGTTTAATAGCGCGTGGTTCCAGGCTGAATATTACGCCGGGGCCGTCAAAGAGGGGTATTTCGCGGATGTCCATTATGGGAGGAGTCGCCATGAAAAAGTCCGATCTCGCCGAAACGATTATGCAGGCTGCGGGGATTACGAAGGCCAATGTCAACCGCTTCTACCACGGGCTGGTGGATGTCGTCAAGAAGGAACTCGTCGGCAAGGGCGAGTGTGTTCTGCCGGGGCTTGGAGTGTTCCGCGCGCGGATGCGCAAGGCGCGCGAGGGGCGCAACCCGCGCACCGGCGCGGTAATCCATATCCCGCGCCGCAAGGGCGTATCATTCCGTCCGTACAAGGAACTCCGCCTCCTCCTTAACCCCGGGTCGAAAGAGAAGTCGGAAGGAGCCGAAACCGAAAAATTCCAGATGTGAGCGCGAACGCGCCGCTCCGGTTTTGTTTGTCTGTCTGACCTGTCCGACCGGTCTGACGTGTCGGACTGCACGGCGGGATTTGACTTTTGCGCCCGCATGTAATATAATATTATTAACAATCTGCTGCTCCCCTCAAGTTGCGCGGACGTTAAAAGCCTCGCGGTTTGAGGGGGCGCTTTTTTTAGGTCAAAGGTCAAAGTCCTCTTTTGTCAGACAGGTCCGACTTGTCTGACGAGTCGGACCTCATTCCTTGATGTACTCCGCCGTGCGGCGGATCATGGCATAGAGGTGCACCACCGCGCCCAGGTGCGAGCCGGAGTACCACACTATCCGCGGCTTGCCGAGCGCCTCCCACAGCGCAACCGTCGCCTCGCGCTGTATCCAGTCGTCGTCCTTCACGTTCAGCATGAGCGCCTTTGAGGAATCCACGCGCGATGCGTACTCCGTCGGCTCCACGGGCTTTAGTTCCTCGCGCAAGGTCTCCAGCGTTTCGCCCTTCTCCATGAGTCGCTTCTTTATCGAGGCCGCCGCCGGGCTTTCCCAGATGATGTCCGCGAATTTCCCGCCGCCGAGGATGAAGACGCAGCGGTCGAACTTCCCGTCAACGCCCGCCGCAAGGCTCGCCACGATCGCCCCGAAACTCAGCCCCGCTATCCCAATGTGCCTTTTCTCCGCCTCCGGGAAGGCTTCGAGCATCTGGCGCGCGCGGCGGACGTCCATCACCGTCTGCCGCAGCGGCTCCGCCGTCATGCGGTCCAAATCCTTCAACCCTATCGGCTGCCCGGATGCGTCCACGGGCTTTCGCTCGCCGTAGTAAGCCATCTCCAGCATCAGCGCCGCGATTCCCTCGCTCGCGAGAATGCTGCAAATTATCCGCGAGAGCGTGAAGTCGTCCTTGAGGTTGTGCAGCATGATGACCGCGGGAAACGGCCCCTTGCCGGCGGGCAGGTAATATTCCGCGTGGACGACGTTGTTCGCCGGGTAGGGCGAGTTGAACGGCGACGGGAATGTGATGTGCCGGACGACGTACCTGTCCGTGCGGAGCACTTCTTCGGATGTGTACCGGAAGGAGGACGCCGGAATGTCGAAGAGCGCAAGGTTCGGCCAGCGCGCGAGTTCCTCCGCGCTTGCGATGAGCGCCTCGGCGCGGACGAGGTTTTGCGGCGCGCCGTCTTGCGCTTTTGATTTGCACCACGCGCAGCCCCCGAGGATCACCGCAAGCGCAAGCGCCGAGCAGATTGCGGGCCGCAGCGTGATTTCACCTCTTGCCTGATTTGGGCCTTTTCCCATCGGAAAGTTTCACGGCCATCGTGTATCGTTCAATCGGGTGGTCGATGTTCGGATATTTTTTCGTCGTGCTTTCGACGATCTCGAAGCCCGCGTTCCGGAAGCACTTCACCGCGGCCTTGTCGTCGGCATCCACGCCCAGCAGCATCCGGTCGAACCGCCCGGATTTTTTGAGCGCCTCGACGGCCTGCTTCGTGATGAGAGCGCCGAGGCCCTTGTTCTGGCAGTCCGGCTTGAGCAGGATTAGCGAGAGCCAGATTTCGCGGCTCTCCGGCGAGTACGCGTTTACGCGGAAGACGCCGCAGGCCTTGCCCTCGCGCTCGACCATCATGTGGGCTTCCGTCTTCTCGGTGAGCCACGTCTTCACGAGTTCTTCGGTTTCTTCAAGCGACGAAGGCTTCCAGTGGATGCGGTCGAAGACTTCCTGCGGGCTGAAGATATTGTAAAGTTCATCGGCGTCGGCGAGGTCGAGCGGGCGGAAAGTAACGCCGTCCCCGCCGCGGCTGTTGACCAGAAGTTCCATAACGATGTTCTTGATTCTCTCCATCGCCTTCTCCGGTAATGCGATGAAATTATTCTCAATGCTCTTAGGATACACCGCTCCGCATTTTTGTCAACGGGCGGACAGATTAACAAATCGCCAAGACCGCCAAGAAAAAAATCTGTGTAATCTGTGAAATCTGTGGTTAGATTTTCTTTGACCACTGGGCGCGGGCTTCAAGGAAGATGTCGCCGCCCGCGAGGTCGTTGGCGACAATGACCGGGAAATCCTTCACGGTCAGTTGTCGCAGCGCCTCCGTGCCGAGGTCTTCCCACGCGACGAGTTCCACCTTCGTCACGTTTTCCGAAAGTATCGCGCCCGTCCCGCCCACCGCGCTGAAATAGACCGCGCCGTATTTCTTCTGGATTTCGCGGACTTCCGCCGAGCGGCCGCCTTTGCCGATGGTCGCCTTGATTCCGGCGGAGACGATGTCTTCCATGTACGCGTCCATGCGCGACGACGTTGTCGGCCCGCAGGAGCCGATGATTTGTCCCTCCCGCGCGGGAGTCGGCCCGGTGTAATAGATGACCGCGCCTTTCGGGTTGAAGGGGAGCGGCGCGCCTTCGTGGATGAGTTTCACCAGTCGCTTGTGCCCCGCGTCCCGCGCGGTATAAACCTCGCCGGACAGAAGCACCTTGTCGCCGATTTTTAGATCTTTGAGGTCTGCAATTTTAAGCGGTGTCGTAAGATGTATTGTGCGGACGGTCATAGCGAAAGGCTCCTGTGGCGGTGCGCGTGGCAGTCGATGTTGACCGCGACGGGCAAACTGGAGATATGGACCGGCGCGGTCTCGACGTGGACGGCGAGCGCCGTTACCGTTCCGCCCATGCCTAGCGGGCCGATGCCGGTCGCGTTGACGCGCTCGAGAATTTTTTCTTCGAGTTGCGCGATGTGTTTTTCCGGGTGGCGCGCGCCGATGGGGTCGCGGAAGAGCGCCTTCTTCGCGAGCAGCGCGGCGAGTTCGAAGTCGCCGCCGATGCCCACGCCCAGCGTTATCGGCGGGCACGGGCGGCCGTTCGCCTCGACGACGGTCTCCTCGATGAATCTCAGGATGCCTTCTTCGCCGTCGGACGGCTTGAGCATTTTCAGGCGGCTCATGTTTTCGCAGCCGCTGCCTTTCGCCATGAAGGAGAGGCGCAGTTTGTCGCCGGGGACGATGAACGTGTGGACGACGGCGGGCGCGTTGTCGCCGGTGTTCACGCGCGTTAGCGGGTCGCCGAGGATGGACGCGCGGAGCAGTCCCTCGCGCCAGCCGCGGGTGACGCCGTCGTTGATTGCGTCGATGAGATTGCCGCCGGTCGGATGAACGTCCTGGCCGATTTCCACGAGGATCACCGCGGTGCCGGTGTCCTGGCAGGCGGGGAGCATTTTCTCTCTCGCGGCGCGGGCATTGTCGATGATGCGCTGGAGGAGTTCGCGGCCTAGTTCGGATTTTTCCTGCGCAAGCGCCTTCCGCAGGCGCTCCACGAAGCCCTCGGAGAGGTGGATGTTCACCTCAATCGCGAGGTCTCGAACCGCATTAGAAATCTTCCTTACGTCTATCTCTCTCATAAAAATCCAATCCACAGATTACACAGACGACGCCTTGCGGTGTCCCGACTTATCGGGATTTCACAGATTTTTAGGAATTGGTGATGCGTGAACAGCGATTAGTAAACTATAAAGAGTGTGTTCTTAAGTCCCCTCATCCCTCATCCCTGGCCCCTGGTCCCTAATCACAGCGTTTCGTTCATGCTGCCGGTGCGATAGCCCTGGAGGTCGAGCGTGACGTATTTGTAACCGATTTGCCTGAACTTTGCAACGACTTCGCGCCGCGCCTTCTCGTCCATGAAGCGCGCGATGTCCTCCGGCGAAAGTTCTATGCGCGCGACGGTTCCGTGGTGCCGCACGCGGCACTGCTTCACGCCGAGCGAGCGCAGATAATCCTCAGCCGCCGCGACCATCGCGAGCGCATCCTTCGTAATTTCCGAGCCGTAGGGAAACCGCGACGCAAGGCACGCCTGCGCCGGGCGGTCCCACGTCGGCAGGCCGAGTTTTTTCGAGAGTTCGCGCACGTCGGCCTTTGTCAGTCCCGCCTCGCGCAGCGGCTGGCGCACGCTAAGTTCTTCGGTGGCGCGCAGCCCCGGGCGGTAGTCGGCGAGGTCGTCCGCGTTCGTGCCGTCGAGCACGTGCTTCAGCCCCTCGGCGTCGGCGACGGCGCGGATCTTTGAGAACAATTCGCGTTTGCAGTGGTAGCAGCGGTCCGGGGGGTTATGGGCGAAGCCGGGGATGGAGAGTTCGCTGGTGTAGATGACGATGTGGTTGACGCCGAGCGATTTCGCATACTGGCGGGCGGAGTGGAACTCGCGCTCCGGGTAGGTCTCGGAGCGCGCGGTAACGGCGGCGCACGTTTCGCCCAGTTCGTCGCGGCAGACGCGCAGGAGCAGCGTGCTGTCAACGCCGCCGCTGTAAGCCACCGCCGCCGAGCCGAGCGCGCGGACTATGGAGCGCAGGGTTGTTTCCTTGTCTTCGAGCATTGTTTGCGCATGGGTCAGACCTGTCGGACACGTCGGACATTTCGGACGACTTTCCACAAGAGTCTGGCCCTCCGGTCAGGTAATGAGGAACTTTTTGTATTTTTCAAGGTCGCAGGGCGCCGCTTCGATTACGCGGTCGTCGGCCTCGCCCTGGCGCTGGATGCTTACCTTCACTTTCTCGAGTTCGCGGCCCTGCGAATAGCGCGCGGTGAGGTCCGCGGCCATCGCGAGCGTTTCCTTGTCGCATTCCCCGCGCACCAGCGTCAGCGGGCCGGGAACGTCGACCGTGCGCAGGAGCAGGTCGCCCTGCCGCGCGAGCGATTGAATCGCCTCGTTGTCGTCGTTGTCGCGGCCTATGACCACCTTCACGCGGTCGTTGGGGCGGTAATGGCGGCCGTGCTTGAGCATCTGCACGTCGTCCAGTTCGAACTCTCCGTGGTCGAGGAGGTCCTGGAGTTTCCGGCAAAAGATTTCGTCGGTCAGGAGGCATCCGCCCGCGGGCGCGGGATAATCCGTGACGCCGCGGAGTTTCGCCTCCGCAATTTGCACCTTCCGCGAGCGTCCCGTGATGTTGAGCAGTTTCTCGCGGTCAACCCAGCCGCGCTGCTCCGGAATCGTCGGGGGGAGGACCTTTGCGCTCAACGGGCGCAGGACAAGCCCCTCGACTCCGGCCTGTTTCGCGATGAGGTTGAGCGCTTCGCGGTGCTGGCTCATGGGCCGCTGGCCGAGCACCTCGCCGGTGATGATGAAGTCCGCGCCGAAGTCGAGCATGTACTGCGCGGCGCGCTTGAGCATTGCCATGTGGCAGTCGATGCAGGGGTTCAGGTTTTTGCCGTGGCCGTGCTTCGGGTTCTTCACGAGTTCGAGGTGCTCCCTAGTGAACTCGACCGTGGTGAGGCGCACGCCGAGGAGCCTTGCGCCTTTCGCGGCGGCGGTGAGCGAGATGGCCACGGAGGCGGGGCTGGTGAAGATGGACGTGAAATGCAATGCCTCTATCTCCACGCCTTGCTGCTGCACGACGCGGATTGAGAGCAGGCTGTCAAGCCCGCCGGAGAGCAGTGCTATTGCTTTTGCCATATTTTGCGTGCTGAAAAAAAAGCGCCCCCGGGCGCGGAAGCAATGACGAAGTCATGCCATTATACCGGCCGCGCCTCTTATCGTCAACGCGGCGGGCTGCCGAGTCAGCCGCAGTCCTATTCGTTCGGGGTCAGACCGCTATTCTACGGCGGCAAGGCCTGGGGTGATTTCGGGGGTCAAACCCCAATCTACGAGATGGCCCCGATCTGAGTCGATGGACCGGATCCAATCTACGAGCTTGGCCGCTTCGCGCCCTTCGCTCCGTAATTAGGACCCGGTCCCTTCGTGCCTCGGTTGACTTTGCGCGCGGGCTTTGCTTAAATCGCATTTGGACAACTGGACATCTGGATAACCGGACAACTGGTGTTCTGTAATGGAGCGCGCCCGCCCTCGGGCGCGGGGAATCCAGGTGTAAATGAATCACAGCCCCGACCTTTCATCTGTAAATATATGAGGAATGTCGGGGCGGCTGTGCTCCACAATCCCAATATATCGCGTTGACAGCGCACTAAATTGTAGCGGGACGCCGTGATGAATACCCCGGATTTCAATATTGACGAACTGAAGATGCAGGTGCTGCTTGCCTTGCAGGAGGACGCCGGGCCGGGCGATATCACGTCGGAGACGCTGATGCCGCCGGAGGCGCAGGCTGAGGCGACGCTTGTGGCGAAGCAGGGCGGCGTCGTATGCGGCGTGGAAGTGGCGGCGGAGGTTTTCAAGACATGCGACCCGCGCATCCGTTTTGAGGGTTCTCTCAAGGACGGTGAGACGGTTGCCGCGGGGATGACTGTTGCGCGTGTCGCGGGCGCGGCGCGCGGCATCCTCACGGCGGAGCGGACGGCGCTGAATTTCATCCAGCGGCTCTCCGGCATTGCGACGCTCACGCGGCGGTTCGTTGACGCGGTGGAGGGCACGGGGGCGAAGATTTATGACACGCGCAAGACGACGCCGGGCTGGCGGAAACTGGAAAAGTACGCCGTGGCCTGCGGCGGCGGCGTGAACCACCGCATCGGCCTTTACGACGGCGTGCTCATCAAGGACAACCACATCGACATCTGCCGTAAGCGCGGAATGACAATAGCGCAGATGCTGGGAAAATTCGCGGCCCAGGCGCGCAAGGGCACGATGGTTGAAATCGAGGCGCGCACGCTCGCGGACGTGCGAGAGTGCATCGACGCGGGCGCGACGCTGATACTTCTGGACAATATGAGCAACGACGACATGCGGAAGGCGGTGGGGATGGGCCGCGCGTCGGGGCGGACGGTGGAATTCGAAGCGTCGGGGAACATGAGCCTTGAGCGGGCGCGGGAGATTGCGCTCACCGGCGTGCAGAGGATTTCCGTCGGCGCGCTCACACATTCCGCTCCCATCCTCGACATGACCCTCCTCGTCGAGACGAAGTGAAAAATTGGACCCGGTCCCGAAGCCGCGAGCAACGGTTGCGCCGCCGTCTTGACGGCCCAAAATGCAAAGCGTACCATTTATGCGCCATAGGCTCATTGGAGGCAGACCTGCACCACCCGCAAAGCGTCTACTCCGAAAGCCTCATAATTGTCTCAAAGTTTTGAGGACGTACAATTGCCAGAACTCTCGGCTTCCCCGCAGATCCTTGCCCCCCTTGCTCAATCGCTTATACGACCAATGTAGTTGTTCATCTCCGACATTGATTGCACCAGGCAACTTCCAAGATAACTGACCTCTCTTGCATCGTTTCGTAAGAATTTCTTAGAAAGGTCTTGACAAAGCACCTGCCTATAGGCAACTATATGCACCATGCGGGCCCAAGAAACCTCTACATTTTCAACAGCAGCGGTTGCAGCCAGAATTGGTGTACATAGAGACACTCTTCTGCGCTGGTTGCGAGATGGAAAGATACCTGAGCCCGCCCGTGACAGACACGGTTGGCGTGTCTTTAGTGAAAACGAGGTGCGAACGCTTGAACGCTTCGCCCAATCTGGTACCGGTATGGTTGCCGAAGAGAGCAGTGTTTATCTTGACCCGCTTCAGAATCTAAGGGCAATGGATTGGGACTTTGTTGATGCTAAGACGAATTATCTGACGCATGGTCTTCATCCTTATCCAGCGAAATTCATCCCTCAAATCCCTAATGCGCTTATACAGGAGTTGTCCTCCGTTGGAGAAACTGTGGCGGACATCTTCTGCGGAAGTGGAACCACTCTCGTTGAGGCGTTGACTCTTAAACGAAATGCGGTTGGGGTTGATGCGAATCCTCTTGCATGCCTAATCTCGGCGGCCAAGACAGCCTTATTACAGCCACAGGATGTGGACTTGCTTCGAGCCATCGTAGCACGTGCAGAAAGGAGCGCCGAGATCGCGGAAAGTGGGCAGGGAAACCTGTTCCAGAAAGTCAGCATTCCGAAGGTGAACGAACCCGCGTCGGACAAAAGGATACAGTTCTGGTTCGAGCCTTTTATTATCGACGAACTGCACATGATAAAGCAATGGTGTGAACAGTGCCCGAGCGATGAGGCAAAAACCGTGGCCCTCGCATCCTTTTCTGCCATAATCGTTGCAGTATCACGTCAAGACTCGGATACCCGCTACGTAAGACGCTCCAAGCAGCTCTGCCCTGGAGACGCCTTCAAGCGCTTTTCGAAGACGCTGGACCAAGCAGTGCGTTCCGTAACGGAGTTTACTGAAATTGTCGAACCGAGGTTTAACAAGCGCATTTACCATGCGGACATTTTGAGCGGACCCGATATCGGACCCGTTGACTTAGTCGTTTGCTCCCCTCCGTATCCAAATGCGTATAGTTATCATCTGTACCACATGACACGCATGATTTGGCTTGGTATGGATCAACCTGCCTTTAAGAGTGCCGAAATAGGGAGCCACCGCAAGTACAGCAAGAAAAAAAAAGGAGCCACTATTGATACTTTCCGCGGCGAGATGATACGCATACTATCGTGGCTTGCGAAACACCTGAAAAATGGACGCTTTGCGTGTTTTGTGGTTGGCGACTCCATCATAAATCGTCAGCGGTATTCTAATGCCGACTTGCTAGTAGAGGTAGCTCAGAAATCTGGTTACCGCACCGTAGGAATAATTCAAAGACAAATGCAGGACACCAAGAAAGCATTCAACCCCGCCATCGGAAAGATTAAGCAAGAGCAGATCGTTATTCTGCAGAAGGTTAACGGAGTAACACGATGAAGAAATCAGTAACATGTCAGATGAAATCCTACATTCAGCCGTTTGAACGACGTTTGGCCATGGAGGAATTGCAGGCATTAGCGCAATGCAAAACGCTGAGGCATAATGGATCTGATTGTAGATATCGGGTTGAAACTACAGTGTCTATTGATACATTGCGGCGGAATCTGGCATATTGGGAATCCATCGAAACGCGGGATTCTGCAATTACTACTCAATCGATGCGAGAGGCAACCACGAATGTGGTCCGCAATGGGATTCCTCTTCGGGATATAGCCGCTAAAGTTAAGGACATTTCGATGGACCTGTTGCCCAACCGGAGATGTCTGCGTTATGGGACACACGGAATACACGAGTACAGGGGGAAATTCTTTCCTCAGTTGGTGAAGGCACTCATCAATATTGCCGAAGTGCCTCCCAAAGGCATTATTGCAGACCCCATGTGCGGGAGTGGAACCACCATCGTGGAAGGCGTGCTTGCAGGCTGTCATGCAATTGGGATGGACTTTAACCCGCTCTCCGTAGAACTTACAAGGGTGAAGTGCGATCTGGTCTTCCATAATCCTGATGAACTGGTCAACGATTACGAGCATTTACGATCCGCATTACTTGCAAGACCCGCACAACGCGACAAGCGGAAGCATGCCTACTTGGAAACTCTCCCAAAACATGACCAAGTTTATCTATCGTCGTGGTTTTCCAAAGAGGTGCTCCGCGATTTGGATGACATTTGTGTAGCCATAGATAGCATATCGAATCACCGATCTCATGGTCTGATGCGGATTGTCCTCAGCAATATTCTACGGTCTGTTTCATGGCAAAAGGACGATGACCTTCGGGTTCGCAAGGAAGTACGGGAGGACGTCGAAATTGACGCGGTTCGTGAGTATTTGGAGGAACTGGGACGTTCTGTGCGTTTGGTGCTTGCCTTTCTTTATCAGCAAGATAGACACCTTCCCGCTGTTTTTAACGTGCAGGGCGGTGATGCTCGTCAAATGACCACCATTTGGCGCAAAAACACTGGGGGCATTGACTGCATTATAACCTCACCCCCTTACGCTACTTCCTTGCCATACATTGATACCGACAGGCTTAGTTTGTGTTTCTTCAAATTGTTGTCACGTCCCAACCATCGCAAGCACGACTTGGAGATGATTGGCAATCGTGAGATTACAGAAGGTGTCCGTAAGGCGCTCTGGGAGCAGTATATGGTCCAGCGCCATGCACTTCCTGATGCTGCCAACAAACTTATTCTTCGCATTAACAACTTGAACACCAATGGCGAAGTGGGATTTCGCCGACGCAATTTGTCCGCCCTTCTTGCGAAATATTTCTTGGACATGCGGGTAGTGCTTGAAGGGATGTCGAAAATGCTGAAACGCAATCGCCCGGCTTATGTTGTCGTAGGCAGCAACCATACAGTAGCAGGAGGAGTTCGAGTTGATATCGATACGGCAAGTTTGTTGGCCGAGATTGCCGAGACTATCTCACTCAAGGTACGCAACCGAATCCCAATGGAAATGCTCATCTCAAGGGACATCTTCCGAAACAATGCAAGCAACCAAGAGACTATTCTGGAATTGAGACGCCAATAGAATGGCCTTTTAGATATAACCCCACTCCTTTCGCGAGTTCCGCACTTCCTTTGTGCATCTAGCCTTGGCGTCGGCGTATTGACTTGACCCCTTCGGAATAATAACCACATGATACTCATAGCCTGCCGTATCCACTCGTTCGATGCGCATAATATCACCAATGGCGGCTGAACTACGGAGTGTTTCGTTGCGAAGCCGTAAATCGTGCTTTGCGGGCCAGTACATCATATTGACAACGACGACATCAGTCCCAATCAGCATTCGCACGCCCATGCGGTCTTTCTTGCCTGCTTTCGCAGGAGCATTAACGAACTTGTCAGGCCAACCCCAGAATTCAGGGGCGAAGTCGCGTGCCACTAACGGTATGAATATCTCTGGGGAACGTTGCGATGTTCCGGCTGTGGTCTGACCACGGCCAACATCAGTTTGCTGAAGGGTCATTAGAAAAACTCGTGGACCTGCACCAGGTGCACGCTTTGCGGGTCTTGGTCGTCTACCCGATACACGTGTTTCTCTTTGCACTTTGGGCGCAGACGGGACCGCAACACGCTGGAAAAGGCCTTTGCCGCGCTTTGAGGTCCCATCCGCCATATCTGCCTCTTTCGCTTCCAGGCCCACTTCCTCAGTACGTCTGGTATAGGCCTCCGGCGGAAGATAACCTTTCGCTTCGAGCATTTTAAGGCTTTCATCATCAACACGAATTGCTGTTCCGTCTTCTGGATGGGCCCAAGTATCAAGTATTTGGTCGACCTGGTGTAACAGGGCTACATGATCCGCAGTATGCAGGTCTAATCGCAGGTGGACAGCAGCCTCGTAATTCGTGAAAAGCCCTCCCTCTGTTAGATTCCCCGAGCCAATCACGAGTTCCGCTTCACGTTCGTTGCTGAAAAGATATATCTTGGGATGAAACGTCGAGTCGTTGTCGTTATGGAAGACCCAAACTTCGCCGGAAGGCTTTACGCTGTCAAATAGAGCATGCAGTCCCTCGCGTGATGTACCGCCACAATCGACCCCCACGGAGATTTTCACGGTTCCTCTGGCCGCGAAATCAGACAGAGCATCATAAATATGCCGTACACCGGACCGCTTCACAAAAGCCACAGCAGCCCTGAACCTCGACCACTTGGTGCCCATCAAGTTACCTCTTAGAAAGTCCCCAAGACGAGGGGTTCCTGATGGCTGAACTATGAGTGAAGACATTGTTTGCCTCTCTTTAAGTTCGTCGAGACACGTTCTCCACCGAGACCAAGTACCGATGTGATTCTAGCAGACTGGGCCGGTGCAGAACAGCAAAAAGTCGGGCCCCCAAAAAAGTCGGTACGGATAGGTTTGACCTCCGGCGCCACCTGCCAAAGATGTTGACATGGTTGGGGGCGAAGGATAGAATTAAGGCGTTTTCACGAGCGGGTGTAACTCAGCGGTAGAGTGCAACCTTCCCAAGGTTGAGGCCGAGGGTTCGAATCCCTTCACCCGCTCCATTTTTTTGCCCCAATCTACCGGAGAGAGGCTCTGGAGCCCCGTCAAGGATGAAAAGTAAAGGATGAAGGATGAAGAAAATCCTTTGAACTTTCGTCCTTGAACTTTCATCCTTGAAATTGGCGTCTGGCCCCCTCGTCTGCCCGCTCTTTTTGCCGGTTCGCCTTTAATCCTAAAGAGAGTTCCGGCCAAATCCGATTATAGATTACGCCTTGGAGGCATTGTCGAGATAGGGGGGTGTTTGCGTCCACACGCTGCTGTAAGACAGGGATTGCGATGAGATTGTCTTGTCCCAACTGCAAAAGGGTCGTTGTCCTTTCAGACAAATATACCGGTGACAGGGATATTTGTCCGCAGTGCTTTACTCCAATCGAACTTGACCCCTCCAAGAAATTCAAGACCGACATGCTCAAGTGGAACGACGCCTTCGCGCAGAAGGACGACAAGAAGGACGACAAGACCGGAAAGTAACCGCCGCCGGATAGCCCCCCAAAATAAACCGCAGAGACGCAAAGAACGCTAAGAATGTTGAAGGAAAGACGACTCCCCATCCATGTGCCTGCTATTCAATATTATTCTTGGGGGGTTAACTCTTTGTGTCCTTTGCGCCTTTGCGGTTAGATTCTCTCTAGTGCTCGGTCAACATAAAATGTTGGGGTTATGGAGCACAGCCGCCCCCGGCTGTGATTCATTTGTGCCATAATTATCCGCACCCGAGGGCGGGTGCGCTCCATCACAATAATAAAGCGCGACAGAGCACTAGGACGATTAGATTCCTTTCCTCAGGAACTCTTCCTTCGCCTTTTTGTTGTGAGCGTCCCCGTCGGGCAGGTTCACGCTGCGGTAGATGCTCGGCTTTATCCCTCGCGCAAGCAGTTCCTCCACCACCTGCGCGGTGATGCACCAGAGCGCGGCGGCCGCCATGATGCTCGACGTCGGGCATATCTCCGTGTCAAGCCCTTTCGCCTTCACCACCGCGTCGCCCGGCGGCGTGCAATTGTCCACCGTTACGTCCGCCACTTCGTACAGTTTCTTCCCGCTCGAATGCTCCGAGGGCACGGACTTTGAAAACCCCAGCGATGTTATCGCGAGCACCTTCAGCCCGCGCTTCTTCGCGCCCAGCGCCAGCGACACGACGAAAGCGCCGCGCCCGCTGTTTGACGAAATCATCAGCACGTCGCCCTTGCGGATGCGTGAATTGTCCAGAAGAAAATCCGCCATGAATTCCTGTCTGAGGTACGGGCTTTCCACCGTCTTCTCATCGAAGGCGCGGTTCGGCGCGAGTTGATGCTCCACCTCCGCGGTGAGTTTTATGTTGTAAATCGCGAACAGCCCGCCGGCGCGCTTGACAGGCTCATCCTTGATGTGCCCCGTGTCGTAGCGGTGCCACGCCCCGCCCGCCGCGATGCTCTCCGCCACGAGTTTTCCCGCCGCCGCGATGTTCTTCCCCTCGGTCCCGCGGAACTTCGCGAGCAGCCCGCTCACCGCGTCAAGATATTGCTCGTACAACATGCTCTTCTCCAAGAGGGATTAGGGATAAGGGATGAGGGATTAGTGAACGGAGTTCTCCGCCCATCCCTCATCCCTGGCCCCTCATCCCTATTCCATAATAAGCGGAAATATGGTATAATCAAGCCCGAAATTTTCGTTCGTACCCCATGTACCCCAAATTTCCGGAAACGCGAATGCCCATATACGAATTCGTCTGCGAAAAATGCGGCAATAAGTTCGAATCGCTCTTCCGCACCCGGAGCGAAGCAGCGCCGCCGTGCCCCGCCTGCGGCGGCAAGAACGTGAAAAAGGTCTTCAGCGTGCTGGGCGGCATTTCCGTGAAAAGCCCCAACGCCTGCGGCGGCGAAGGGGGGCACTCGCACAGCGGACCGGCCTGTCCATCGTGCAGCACGCGAGGTTGCCCCATGCGCGAATAGAGAGTTGTCCCATGAAAATCGGCGTTATAGCAGACACCCACATCCCGGAAGCCTCCACCCAACTCCCCACAGAAATCTTCCGCGCGTTTGAAAAACTCGACCTCATTCTTCACGCCGGCGACATCCTTGACATGACCGTGCTCGAGGAACTGTCGCAACTGGCGGAAGTGCGCGCCGTGCGCGGCAACATGGATTACTTCTCGCGGACGTACGCGCTGCCGGAAACGCTTATCGTCGAGGTCGGCCCGTTACGCATCGGCCTCATCCACGGCGTCGGCCCGTCCTATCATCTCGCGGAGAGAATGCTCAAGCGCTTCAAGGGCGTCAACTGCGTCGTCTTCGGCCACTCGCACCAGCCGCACAACGAAATGCTCGGCGACGTGCTGATGTTCAACCCCGGCAGTCCCACCGACCGGAGATACGCGCCGTACCTGTCTTACGGGATACTGGAGGTGGACGACAGAATCCGCGGCCGCATCGTCACCATCGGCTGAAAACAATTCAACCGCGAAGACACCAAGGTATAAATTATTGAGGAATGACTGGATAATGTAAACGCATGGAGCGCGCCCGCCCTCGGGCGCGGGGAATCCAGGGTTAAATGAATCACAGCCGGGGGCGGCTGTGCTCCACAAGACAACGGCGGAGTCAACCGCCTTACATTATCTACTCATTTATCAATAGTTAAAAATTAAAACCCTCTTTGTGTCTTGGTGGTGAGATTTTTTAAGCAAGGAGAAAAAGCATGAAAGTCATCGCATTCAACGGCTCCGCCCGCAAGGACGGCAACACCGCGATTCTCATCAGGCACGTCTTCGCGGAACTCGAAAAGGAGGGCGTCAAGACCGAGATGATTCAACTCGCCGGGGAGGCGATTCACGGCTGCATCGCGTGCGGCAAATGCTTTGAAAAAAAAGACCAGCGCTGCGCCGTCACGGGCGACATCGTGAACCACTGCATCGCGAAGATGAAAGAGGCCGACGGCATCATCCTCGCCTCGCCCACGTACTTCGCGGACGTGAGCGCGGAACTCAAGGCGCTCATCGACCGCTGCGGCATGGTGGCAAAGGCCAACGGCGACATGCTGCGGCGCAAGGTCGGCGCGGCGGTGGTGGCCGTCAGGCGCGCAGGCGCGACCCACGCATTCGACTCCATCAACCACTTCTTTTTCATCAGCCAGATGATCGTCCCCGGCTCGTCATATTGGAACATGGGCATCGGCATGGAGAAAGGCGACGTGGAGAAAGACAAGGAAGGCATCGAAACGATGAAGACCCTCGGCGAAAACATGGCTTGGCTCCTGAAAAAGATTGAAAGATAAAAGATGCTCCTGATGGTGCATTGTGATATTTGTAAGGCATCCTACTGCGACAGATAGGAAGGGATAGAATGAACAATATACCTAAATGGCTTGATGGAATCGACCTGGATTTTGCCGTGAAGAGGCATTTGCTGCAGCCGTGTATCAGTTCAGAAGATTACATCGCAAACAAGCGCCTAGCGATAGGTAAAGGAATTTCCAACAAGGTGAGAATCTACCTCGATCAGAATTATTGGATATATTGCACTGCCGCTAAACATGGTAGGTCGAAAGACCCAACACACTTAGACATCTGGAACATCCTTCGTAATGCCGTTAGTTCTGGTAAAGTAGTCTGTCCAGCAAGCGCCTCTGTCTTGACAGAGACTTTGAAGAACAGGGATCCCGAGGTACGAATTCAAATAGCCGAAGTTGTTGATGAACTTAGTCAACAAGTATCGTTACGGCGATCTGACTGTCTAACAAGGTATGAAATACTTGCTTGGCTCAACGCTGCCCGCGCGGAATATCCACTTAGCCTTACCGTCTGGACCTGCCCATACGAGTCCCTTTGTGGGGACATTCGGAGCGAGACGAAGGCGATGGCATCAGAGGCTAATGCGAAAGCTTGCTTCGACGTTCTATCTAATATGCGCCTTTCTGATTTGGTCCGAGCATGTAAGGAGAATTTAGTTCCTTCTGATAAAGACCTGGCTGAAAGAGAGAATCGATTGTTGCCAAGGAATAACAATGCGGCCCAAGTTTTTGAGATTGAAATCAGAAGGAGTTTGTACAACAACTGGGACATATTGTACTCTATCGCCGCTGAGTCTACTCGGTTACATTTGCCCCGAACGGCCTATGAGAAGCAGACACGGCTTTTGATAAGACAAATCTACGATGCTTTTCTACAGGGGAAAATATCGGATGAGTTGCCCGGTATTGGCATATTAGCCGGATTTCGTGCCGCGAAACGGGTAAAACAATTCAACAAGCCTTTCAACAAAGGTGACGTGCACGACTGGGATCATGCTCGATATGCTCTTCCTTATTGCGACATCTTTTTGACCGAGAAGAACATGGGTACTGTTCTTACAGTTCCCGACTTCAAGCTTGAATATGACAAACTCTACAATTGCAAAGTGCTGTGGGACAAGGATAATGTACTCGCCGAATTGCAGAAGATGTTCCCCGGTTGACATCTTGCCCTTTCGTACAATCCTTCCTTTGTGCCTTTGTGTCCCCGACAAGGCCGGGGCTTCCTTCGGTCGCTTGGTGGTGAAGAATCTGTGGATTTTCCATTGTTGTTCTTGACTTTGCGAAAGCGCGGTTTTACAATTTATAAATTATGAAATGCGTTTGCGCGTTACGCGAAACGCCGCGAGGCACCGCGTTGAATTTCAGGGTCAGACCGCTATTCTACAAGATGGCCCCGATCTTGAGTTCGTGGACCCGGTCCAATCTACGAGCTTGGACGCTACGCGTCCTTCGCTCCGTAATTAGGACCTGGTCCCTCGCGGGATGCGCTCCGTAAATAGGGTCTGACCCGGCGGGCGCGGCGCGAAGACGTTGTCGTGAATAGCCGAAATCTTTCATGCGGGAAACTGTAGAAACAGTTGAAATCCAGCCTCCGCCGAAGGAACATTCCGTCGGGCGCGCGGTCGTGCGCTCGGCGGGGATGATAGGCATGCTCACGCTCGTCAGCCGCGTGATGGGGCTGGCGCGCGATGTCGGCGGGGCGGGCATCTTCGGCGCGGGGCCGGTGTGGGACGCCTTCGCGTTCGCGTGGATGATGCCGAACCTCTTCCGCGAACTTTTCGGCGAGGGCGCGCTGAACGCCGCGTTCGTGCCGGTCTTCTCGGACTATCTCGTCAACAAGTCGAAGGCGGAAGCGGTGCGGCTGTTCAACGTCGTGGCCACGGCGCTCACCATAGTGCTGGCCGCGATTGCGGTGGTCTGCATTCTCGGCTCGTATCCGGTCCAGTGGATCCTCAGCGCGCACAGGGGCGTTGACCTTTCCCTTCAGTTTTCGCTCATCCGAATTCTCTTTCCATACCTTCTGCTGATTTGCCTGGTGGCGCTGGCGATGGGGCTTTTGAATTCGTTCAGGCATTTCGCCGCGCCGGCGTTCGCGCCCATCGTGCTCAACGTGTTCTGGATCGCGGGGATTTTTGTTGTCGCGCCCGGCCTGTCCAAGACGGCGCACGGCCAGATAATGATTCTTGCCGTGCTGATCCTGCTGTCGGGATTCGCGCAGTTGTTCGTCCAGGTCCCGCCGATCCTGCGCAGGGGCGTGCCGCTGCGGCCGGTCTTGGATTTCCGGCATCCGGGCCTCAAGAAAATCGTTACGCTGCTCGTGCCGCGGTTCATCGGGCTTGCGCCGGTGAAGATAAACGTCTTCGTGGACGGCCTCATCGCGATGACGCTTGCGCGGCCGGGCGCGAACTCCGTGCTTTACTACGGCAACCGGATGATGCAGTTCCCGCTGGCGATAATCGGCATCGCGATGGCCACGGCGATCTTCCCTATCCTCGCCCGCTACGGCGCGCGGAACGAGATAGGCAACATCAAGCGGGCTGCGTCGCAGACGCTCCGCCTCACGCTGATTATTTCAGTGCCGGCGTCGCTGGGGCTGGTGTTCCTGGCGAAGCCGATAATCCGGCTTTTCTTCCAGTTGGGCGAATTCACGCCGGAGGCCGTCAGCCGCGCCGCCGCGGTGCTCGTGTTTTACGGGGCCGGGGTGTGGATTTTCTGCTGTCTGCAAATCATCACGCGCATCTTCTACTCCATCGGCGACACGAAGACGCCCACGAAGGTTGCCGTGAGCACGATGGTGCTGAACCTGATCCTAAACCTTTCCCTCGTTGGCGTGCTCGACGCGGCGGGGCTTGCGCTCTCCACGAGCATTTGCGCGGTGATTAACATGGTGGTTCTGGTTTACGCCCTCAACGTCAGGGGGATACAGGTGTGGGGCGAGAGGCTGCCGGGCTTCGCGCTTAAACTCATCGTCGCCGGCGCGGCCATGACCGCGGCGGGCCTGGCGGCGCTGAATGTTTTGCCCGAAAGTTCGCACAAGATGGGGCAGTTGATAAGCCTCTTCGTGCCGCTTGTCGCATCCGCCGCGGTATTCCTCCTCGCCGCGTGGGCCTTGAGAATCCGGGAACTCACCACCCTCCTTCAGGCCGTCTTTACCCGTAAAAAATCCGACGCTCCGCAGGGCAATTGACCGCGCGGGCTGCCGGGTGTATGATAGGTTCTCGCATGCCGGCCACTTAACGAGGAGACTCACATGGACAACAGATTGTTCTCCGAGCGCGGATACGAAAACCGCCCCTGCTACAATTACTACCAGTTCTCGCCGCAGTTCCGCGCGGAGTTCGCCGGACTGCTCAACGAGACCGCCTCAGCCGCGATAATGGGGGCCTTGCTGCATTTCGTCGAAACGAGCAGGGGCGTGAAGTACGCAAAGATCGACGATCTGTCCCCCGCCTCGGTGTACCAGTTCATCAACACCGCGCCCGCGGTTTACTTCCTTGACCTTGTTGAAAGGTTCATCCATCTCTATCGAGACTCGTGGCCGCCCGCGGAGAGGGCTGAGCGCACGAAGGAACTTGTGGACGCGGTGAACCACATTTTCGACGAATACAACATCGGCTGGGTGGTCGTGGGGCGGGTCGTGGCGCGGCGCGATTCCATATATTTCGACGCGAAGGTCGTGCGCAAGGCGTACCGCCTGCTTTTTGCGGCGGGATTTGAGACGGCGCTTGCGGCGTTTGAAGGCGCGCTTGACGCGCTGAACGCGGAGCCGCCCGACCCGCAGGGCGCGGTATCGCGGGCGGAGGCCGCGCTCACGCTTACTCTGAAGGAACTCCTGCACAGGTACAAGGATTCCGGGCTGTGGGACGGCATGACTGCGCGGGAGGCTGTTGACAGGGCGGCGGCGCTGCCGAATTTCCCGCGCGAGGCGATTGACGCGGGGCGGCCGGTGCTCTCGCTCATCAGCGGCACGATTCAGATGGTCCGCAACATGCCCGGCGTGGAAAGGGTGAAAGAGGGCGACTTTGCGCCGCAGCACGCCTGCGCGACGTTCGCGCTCAACGTCGTCGGCGCGTACATAATCCTTCTTCTGCAACTCAACAAGGACCTCATCGCCACCGGCGAGATGAGCGAGTGGGACATTTTTTGAAGGCCGCCTGATTGCATCGCGCCGTGATTATGTTAGAATCACGGCACAACTGTTGTTCAATGAATCTGTCTTTGAGGGAATGACAAAATCATGGGAAGCCCGAACCCGGAAAATCCGAACAGGAAGCGCCGCCCCATCCGCCGCATGAAGCGCGCGGAAGCGCCGCAGGCCACGATATTCCACACCACCGGCGGCACGCCGATACCGGCCATTGACCCGAACAATTCGCTGCCCGTTGTGCCGCTGAGGGACCTCGTCGTGTTTCCGCATATCGTCGCGCCGCTCTTCATCGGGCGCGAGCGCTCGGTGGCCGCGGTCCAGCATGCCGCGAAGGCCGGCCAGCCCGTCGTCGTTGTCGCGCAGCGCACAAGCACCCCCGAATACCCGGAGCCGAAGGATCTTTACAGCATTGGGACGCTCGCGCGAATCATCCAGAGCCTCCGCGCGCCGGACGGCACGATGAAGATATTCGTCGAGGCGCTCTGCCGCGTGCGCATTACGGGATTCCTCAACGAGGGCAAGTATCCGGCGGCGCTCGCCGAGAACATCAGCGAATCGGCTGAACAGACGCCGGAGACCGAGGCCATGGGCCGCCTTCTCGCGGAGCGGTTCGAGAAGTACCTTGCGCTCAACCCCGCTCTGCCGGACAAGGCGAGCAGTCTGCTCAACGACGCGCGGACGCTCGGACAGGTGACGGACATCATTTCCGCGCACCTGACCATCCGCATTGACAGACGGCAGCAAATCCTCGAAATCCTCGATCCGAATGAGCGCGCGCGGGCGCTGGTCGAAATCCTCGACACGGAAATCCAGATACTCACCATCCAGAAGAACATCGACGCGCACGTCCGCGAAAAAATCTCCAAGACGCAGAAGGACTTCTACTTGAAAGAGCAACTGCGCGCAATTGAGGAGGAACTCGGCGGCGCCGACCCGGAGCAGCAGGAACTGAAGGAACTCAAGCAGCAGATCCTCGACGCGAAGATGAGCGCCGAGGCGGAGAAGGAGGCGCTGGTCGAGCACGCGAAACTCGCGCGGACGCCGTCGATCTCGCCGCAGGCCGCCGTGCACCGGAATTACATCGAGTGGCTTATCGTCCTCCCGTGGAACAAGCGCACGGAGGACGACCTTGACATTGCGCACGCCGCGAAAGTCCTTGACGAAGACCACTACGGGCTTGAGAAGCCGAAGGAGCGCATCCTGGAATTCCTCGCGGTGCGCAAACTTACTCAGAAGATGAAAGGCCCCATCCTTTGCTTCATCGGCCCGCCGGGGACGGGGAAAACCTCGCTGGCGCGCTCGATAGCGCGCGCGATGGGGCGGAAGTTCGTGCGCCAGTCGCTCGGAGGCGTGCGCGACGAGGCGGAAATCCGCGGACACCGCCGCACGTACATCGGCGCTCTGCCCGGCCGCATAATTCAGGGGCTGAAGAAGGCGGGCACGCGGAACCCGCTGTTTCTGCTTGACGAGATTGACAAACTGGCCAGCGATTTCCGCGGCGATCCCGCGGCGGCGCTGCTTGAAGTGCTCGACCCGGAAGAAAATTATTCCTTCAGCGACCACTTCCTTGAAGTGGAGTTCGACCTCTCCGACGTGTTCTTCATCTGCACGGCGAACTTCGAGGGCGCAATCCCGCCGGTCCTGCGCGACAGGATGGAGATAATACGCCTGTCCGGCTACACCGAGATGGAGAAGACCGAGATCGCCCGCCGCCACCTTATCCCCAAGCAGATAAAGCGCCACGGGCTTGACGACTACAAAATCGACATCGACAAGAGCGGCATGGACGTGCTGATTCATCAGTACACGCGCGAGGCGGGCGTCCGTAACATGGAGAAGGAGATAACGTCGCTGCTGCGAAAAATCGCGAAGGAAGTCGTCGAGGCCGCCGCGAAAAAGCCCGCCGGGGCGAAGTCGCGCAAGACATTCGTAATCAGCGAGAAGAACATGGAAAAATATCTCGGCGTGCCGCAGTTCCGCGAGCCGGCGATAGAATCGGACCGTGGTGTCGGCATCGCCACGGGGCTTGCGTGGACGGAGGCGGGCGGCACGATACTCTCCATCGAGGCCACGCGCATGCCCGGCAAGGGGCAACTGACCCTCACGGGAAAACTGGGCGACGTGATGCAGGAAAGCGCGCGAGCGGCGCTCTCTTACGCGCGGGCGCACGCGGCGCGATTCGGCATCGACAAGGCCTTCTATGAGACGACGGACATCCACGTTCACGTGCCCGAAGGCGCAATCCCGAAGGACGGGCCGAGTGCGGGCATACCGATAGCGGTGGCGCTCATCAGCGCGCTCACGGGCGAGCCGATACGGCGCGACATCGCAATGACCGGCGAAATCACGCTGCGCGGGCGGGTCCTGCCGATTGGCGGCGTGAAGGAGAAGGTGCTTGCCGCGCACCGCGAAGGCATCCGCACCATCATACTTCCGAAGGACAATCGCAAGGACTTGAAGGAGATTCCGCCGGAGGTGCTGGACGCGATGCGGTTCATCTTCGTCGAGGAGATAGACGAGGTCTTCCCGAAGTTGTTCCTGCGCAAGCGGCGCATCTCGCCGATGGCGCTGGACGGCGATACGCTGACGCCTCCGCCCACCGCGCATTAGGCGGCTTCACCACGAAGACACAAAGACACGAAGAAAAAAGTAAAACCGCAGATTTCGCAGATTACACAGATTAAAAAAACGCGGGGAGGGAAAACTCTCCGCGTTTTTGTTTTTGGTTTCGGGGACGGGTTATGCCTTCGCGCCTTCTTTGACGGCGTCGTGGCATTTGCAGGCGGCTTCGTGCTTTTCTTCGACGACCGGCGGCGCGGCGGCCTCGCGCTCGGCGCGCGCCTTGCGGGTCTGGCGCATGTTATAAATCACGCTCTTGGGGCAGGCCTTCACGCACAGCCCGCAGTTTTTGCACTTCGCGTAGTCGATGACGGCCAGGTTGTCGATTACGTGGATGGCGTCAACCGGGCAGGCCTTCTCGCACGCCTTGCACGCGATGCAGCCGACCGGGCATATCTTGTTGACGACCCTGCCGGGGTCATGCGACTGGCAGCCCACCACGACGGTCTTCTTCTCGCTCAAAAGCATGAACAGGTCCTTCGGGCAGGCCTTCACGCACGAGCCGCAGGAAGTGCAGCGTTCCTCGATGATGAATGGGAGGTTGTCCCGCATGACGATTGCGTTGAAGGGGCAGGCGCGCTCGCACGTGCCCATCCCGAGGCAGCCGTACTCGCAGGCCCTGTCGCCCGTCTGGAGGAGCGCCGCGGCGCGGCAGTCGTCCACGCCGGCGTAGTCGAATTTCCGCGTTACCTCGTTGCCGCCCTTGCACAGCAGGACGGAGTAGCGTTTTTCGCGTTCGACTATTTCCTTGCCCATGATGCGGGCGACCATCGCCGCGACTTTTGAGCCGCCGGGCGCGCAGAGGTTGAGAGCGACTTCGCCCCGGCTTATCGCCTCGGCGTAGCCGCCGCAGCCGGGCATGCCGCAGCCGCCGCAGTTTGCCCCGGGCAGGACGGCGGTGATTTCCGCGATGCGGGGGTCCTGTTCGACGTGGAGTTTCTTCGCCGCGTATGCAAGCAATGCCCCCAGCATCGCGCTGAGCACCATGATGGTAATGACGGCGCTGATGATGATTCCGGGCGCGGTATTGGTGAAGAATTCAAGGCCGCCGGCCGCCATTAGATACGGGAAATACATTTTTTTGACCTCATCAATCTGAACAAAACTGCGCTCAGGAAACAACATTATAACATGAATTGGCGCGGAATGCCAGCGACCGGGCCGGCGCGCAGCGAGGGGGTTTCCGCTTAGCCGAAATTGGCCTTCAGGCCGCCCATCATCCCCGCGAATCCGAAGAACGCCAGTGCCATGAGCGAGGCGGAGATGAACACGATGGGCACCCCCTGGAAGGGCTTCGGCACTTTTACGACGGCCAGGCGCTCGCGCACGCCGCTCATCAGCAGCATCACCAGCAAAAAGCCCATTCCCGCGACAAACCCGCTGACGGTGGCCCACAGCAGTCCTTCCGGGAAGGACTTGGTGAACCAGTCGCCGCCCGCCTTCACCTGCGCGATGTTATTGAGCGGGACGGCAAGCACGATGCAGTTCGTGGTTATCAAAGGCAGATAGATGCCGAGCGTATCATAGAGCGGCTTGCTGGTTTTGCGAATGACCATCTCGACCAGTTGCACCAGCGCGGCAATGATAAGGATGAACGTGCCGATGGTCAGGACTTCGCCCAGTCCGTTGGCGCGGATGAATTCCTGCGCGGCGGGCATGCCGAGCGTGCCGGTGAGACTGTAAAAGACGTTCTGCGGGCCGGGCTGGATGAAGTACGTGTAGAGCGGGAAAGTCACGAACGAGTCCATTGTCAGCACGAACGTGACGGCCATCCCCATGCTTACCGCGGGATGGGTTTTCTTGCTGACGCCGATGAACGGGCACAGCCCGATGAACCGCGCCAGCACGTAGTTGTTTACGAATACAAGCCCGATTATGAGGGATAGAAATTCCATATTTTTCTTCTCGAAAATAAAAGCCGAATGCCGGGTTTACTAAGTGGTTGCCGGGGCGGCCTTCTTCTCCGGGCCGACCTCCCACGGAACCGTTGCGGCGAGCAGCGCTTCGGCGATCTTTCTCTCCTTGCGCATCTTGCGCCACTTGAAAAACGCGAACAGCGAGCCGAGCGTCATGAATGCGCCCGGGCCGATTGCTATGACTGCCGGCGTCTTGATGAGCGCGTTTATGTCGGTCGAACTTATGGCGGTCGTAATCGGGATCTCCCAGAAGGAGCCGTTGCCCAGGAACTCGCGTATGGCCGAGATGAGAACAAGGGCCATCGTGTACCCCGCGCCGATGCCAAGTCCGTCGGCGATGCTGTTAATCAGGTTGTTCTTCGCGGCGTAGACCTCCGCGCGCGCCAGCGGCACGCAGTTGACCACGATAAGCGGGATGAATATGCCCAGCGCCTGCACGATCTTCTGCGGCGCGTAGGCGTTCATCAGCAGCTCAACAATCATGACGAAACTGGCGATGACGATGATGAAGCAGGGTATGCGCACGCCGTTGGGGATGTAGTATCTTATCAGCGAGATCATCGCGTTGGAGCACACGATGACGAACGTCGTGGCGAGCGCCATGAAGAAGCCGTTCTTCACGCTTGTCGTGGTGGCCAGCGAAGCGCACAGCCCCAGCACAAGCACAAAGAGCGCGTTCTCCTTGAACAGGCCGTTTCTGAATTGCCTCAAGAATTCCATGTCGTTCTTCCCGCCAAAACACTTTTCCCGAAACTTGAAAGCGGGGTATTATAGCACCGCGCCCCTCCTTGTCAAGTTTCGGGTTTGAAAAATTCCGCGCCCCGCGTCGGCACGCCGTTGATTCAGCGCAGGCGAGATGGTAAATTGGCGCTTTTGGAGAAACACGCATCTATTGTAACTCCCAATATAAGGAACCCATGAAAAAACTTTTACCCGTATCGCTGCTTGTCTTCATTGTCGCTGCATTCATCGTTTATGCCGTTGCCACCGAGGCCGCCGAACAAGCCGCCGACCAGCCCGCAGCGCAGGCGTCCCCCTTCACCGTGAAAGAAACCTCCCTCGGGAAACTGGACAAAGGGAGGAGCCGCGCTGTCGGCGCCGTCAGTCCCGATTCGCGGCACTTTGCCTATGTGGCGCTCGTGGACGAAAAGATGCGCGTCATCGGCGACGGTATCCCCGGGAAGCAGTATGACGTTGTCGAAGAAGACTCTCTCCTCTACAGCCCCGATTCGAGACACCTGGCCTACACCGCCAAAATCGGCGACAAGTGGACCGTCGTCGTTGACGGCAAGGAGGGGGGAAAACAATACGCCAAAATCATATCCCTCATCTTCAGTCCCGATTCCGCCCGCGTGGCTTACATAGGCAAGACCGGCAAGAAAGGCTTCGTCGTCGTCGTTGACGGGACGGAGGGCAAGCCGTACGAGGGCATAAGCGACCTGACTTTCAGTCCGGACTCCAAACGCGTTGCCTATAAAGCCAGCCTGAACGCCATAACCGACGGCGCCTACGACGCCAAATGGTTCGTCGTCCTCGACGGCGTGGAGCAAAGCAAGTGGCTCGCGTTGCCCGGCCCGGTGCTTTTTAGTCCCGACTCAGCCCGCGTCGCATTTGTCGGCCGGGCCGTGGCCGCAAATTTCAGATTTTGCGCCATTCTCGACGACGTC